>OLRV01000932.1_pt1 | contig 26770 bp, 23 predicted proteins | sample 1672421 | NCBI WGS metagenome assembly OLRV01 (sample SAMEA3136684, study PRJEB25190) | human gut metagenome | biome: human gut; feature: human-associated habitat; material: faeces | place: Austria | collected 2013
ATTGTATCAATATATCAGCTATCAATAAGATGTATGCTGCTCCAGCCGACCATTGCGACTGGATTGTAAATACTATAAATTCAAAAAATGAGCAAGTAGTAAATGAGCAAAATTAAGGAGGATTTTTGCAATGCCGACTGAATTAATAATTGCTTTAATTTCATTTGCAGGAACTCTTGCCGGCTCACTTGCAGGCATTTTTACAGCGTCAAGATTATCAAATTATCGAATCGAACAGCTCGAAAAGAAAGTTGAAAAACATAACAATCTCATTGAGCGCACATATGCGATTGAACAGCACAACGCTGTTGTTGACGAGGAAATTAAGGTCGCAAATCACAGAATTGAAGACCTTGAAAAAATCAGTGAAAGGAAAGATTGATGATGAAAAACATTTTTACAAAACAGTGGGCAAAAGCTACGGCGGTCAGAGCGCTTAAGACTGTTGCTCAGACGGCTATCGCAACAATCGGTGTATCTGCCGCGATGACAGATGTAAACTGGATTGCAGTAGGCTCGGCATCTCTGCTTGCAGGTGTATTGTCTGTGCTGACAAGCGTTGCAGGACTGCCCGAAGTAAATGAAAGCGAGGAATAATTATGAGTAATTCAAGGCTTGTAAATTACACAAAATTAAGTCCAAACCACAGCGGTAAACGCACACACAGCATTGACCGCATTACTCCGCACTGTGTTGTAGGTCAGTGTTCAGTCGAAACTCTCGGTAATATCTTTATGAATACCGCTTGTGATGCCTCATGTAACTACGGAATCGGCTATGACGGCAGAGTGTTGCTTTGTGTTGATGAGGGCAATCGCTCTTGGTGTTCATCAAGCAATGCAAATGACCAGAGGGCGGTAACAATTGAATGTGCAAGTGACACAACCGCACCGTACACGATGAATAGCAAGGTGTATAACAAACTCGTTGCACTCTGCGTTGACATCTGCAAACGAAACGGTAAAACTAAACTGCTTTGGTTCGGCAATGAAAGCAAGACACTAAATTATTCGCCAAAGTCGAATGAAATGGTTTTAACTGTACATAGATGGTTTGCAAATAAATCCTGTCCGGGCGATTGGCTTTACAGCAGACTCGGCAATCTTGCAAAAACAGTAACCGCACAGCTTGGCGGTAAAACAAAAGATACGGAGGTTGAAGAAATGATTAAATTTGGCGCACACAACACAGCCACTCTTGCATTCAAGAAACAGTTGATAACTTTGTACAACATGAAAATCATCAAAACAAAGGTCGATAACTCGAACGGCTTCGGTGACGGTACTCTGAAGGCGGTCAAAGAAGCACAGAGAGCAGGTAAGGTCACAGTTGATGGCATTGTAGGCGAGAAGACAATCAATGCGATTTATCATCTTATCAACGATGGCATCAGGGCGAAGGACAACAAAATCACCAACGCTAAAAAAGCACTTGGCTAATCTAAAATTCAAACACACATAATTGCAAGAACTCCCCCTCATCCGCCGTAAAAAGTGGGTGAGGGGAGTTTTTGTTATTTGTTATTATTTTCTGTTGCAATCCTTTCAAGTTTACGGATACAGTTCACAAATTAAAGGTGAATATCACAACTTTTTCTGCCTTGCATTTGCAATGCATTTTCTCTGTTTTTGCTTGTATTTTGGTGTATTTAAAGGCATAAAGCATAAAAAATAACCGCACTAAAAAGCTCAAAAACGGCTTTCTAATGCGGTTTTTCTTTGGCGTGCCAAAAGGGATTCGAACCCCCGACCTTTCGCTTAGGAGGCGAACGCTCTATCCAACTGAGCTATTGGCACATAACATAACTATTGTATATGATGGCTTGCGATTTGTCAAGAAATTGGGAAATTTTCTTATTTTACTGAATATTCAAAAAAATTAAAAAAAGTGTTGACAAAAGTAAAAGCTTGTGATAGAATAAATCTTGCTGAAACGCTGAAAGGCGACATAAATAAACGGAGAGGTGTCCGAGTGGTTTAAGGAGCTAGTCTTGAAAACTAGTGATCCCGCGAGGGACCAAGGGTTCGAATCCCTTCCTCTCCGCCATTTTATTTTTATAGTGCATTTAACTTCACACGGAGGATTACTCAAGTGGTGAAGAGGCTCCCCTGCTAAGGGAGTAGGTCGCTAACGCGGCGCGAGGGTTCAAATCCCTTGTCCTCCGCCAAAGGTCCGTCGTAATCTATCAGAATTACGACGGGTCTTTTTCTTTTGGCGGAGTTGTTTTTTATTCAATGTCAATAGTTGGGGTAACCCGAAAAAACAGAATATATGAGAATTACAAGCGGCAGAAATTAAACTGTCGCTTGTTGTTTTTACATATAATTTTATTTATTAGGCATTTTTTACAGGAGCGTACTCGCCGTTTACGGACTGATAATAACTAAGCAAAAAAGCAGTTCAGCCGATTTGACTAAACTGCCTCTTATGTTATTCGCATTGTTTATAACAGCTTATCCCTCAAAATCCCATTTTGGAACATAGCTTTCGCTTGCAGAAGAAAGCTCCTGCGTAAATCCGTCAATATTGAGCCTCATCATTTCAAGCTTAACCTTGTCATATTCTCTGCGTGTGATTTTACGGTTAATTCGCGAAAAATCTTTGTCGCTGACCTTGCCCATAGGAATGTACTGACACATAAGGCTTAACAAAACCTGATCGCCAAACCTGCGTTTTACAATGTCAAGCACTTCAAGGCTGTTTTTAGTGTGTGCAGGCAGAATAAGATGCCTTACGATAACGCCCTTTTTCATAATGCCGTCATCGTCAAACTGCGGCAGACCGACCTGAAAAGTCATTTCGTGGATAGCGGCAACAGCCGTATTGACATAATTCGGTGCGGAAGAGTATTTTACCGCAAGAAAATCGTCTGCATATTTAAAGTCGGGAAGATAGATGTCAACAAGTCCGTCAAGCATATTGAGAGTTTTCGGGCTTGTGTAGCCGCTGCAGTTGTATACAATCGGAATCCTCGGTTTGTAAATTTCAAGACTTTTAACAACAGCGTGTGCAAAATGGTCGGCTGTTACAAGGTTAATGTTATGCACTCCCTTGTCCTCAAGCTCTTTGTAGCATTCGGCAAGCCTTTCCGGAGTGATTGTTCTTCCGCCGTTCTCGTTTGAAATTTCGTAGTTCTGGCAATAAACGCATCTCATTGTACAACCCGAAAAGAAAACAGTTCCGCTGCCCCTTGTACCGCTTATGCACGGTTCTTCGCCATAATGCGGAGCAACCCTTGCAACAACGGGCAGTTCGCCCATTTTACAAAAGCCGTTTCCGCTGTGAGCAGTACGAACCGCACCGCATTTTCTCGGACATAAATTGCAAATCATGATATCACCTTGTTGTCTGATATATAATGTTCGGCAGAACATTATACACTATTGTACCACAAGTATGACAAAAGTTAAAGTCCTTGCAAATTAAAGTGTGAAATCAGTAAGATAATCTTCAATGATGTCGTCAAGCTGACAGAGTTCAAGTTCTAACTCGTTGCACATTTCGACAAGTTCGGTCATTTCCCGAAAGCTTTCGCTGATTCCCGAAACGGATTTTACAAGCTTTTTGCCGCAAAAGGCACTTATGCCGAAGGTGTTAAGCCCGTCCTCAGGTGTATGATTTAATTTGTAGGTTATCATTTTTCCCTCCGAATGATAACCGGTCACAATATAATGATACTATTATATTGCGAAATTGTCAATATTGTTACAAAATTATTGCTGAATTGTAAGCAAACAGTGATGCGTTAGTCATAAATTGTACATAATGACAAATGAATGTAAACCGCAGTTAAAGGATTATATAACAATAAAACTTTTGTTCTAAAGGAATCTTAAAAATGTGTAATAAAATGTTCAAAATACCGTGCAGCCGATATTTGCCGTGAAAACGGATTTTTCGGTAAATCACAAAACAATAACTATTAACTGATGAAATATTTCAATAATAGCTAATTATTGCTTTATGTCGGCTTTTATTTGTGCATAATGTATAAAAAGCACTCTCAAAGTTTGGCTTGAGGGTGCTTTTTTAGTTCTCAATAGGAAAAATACGGCATTTATAAATGTTAAAATATAGTTATCGTGCGGTACTTTATGCGAAATAATATTTAGGAGTGAAAATATGAGATTACGCAAACCATTATCGATTCTTCTTTCTCTGTCCATGATTGCAGGTATGTCAGCCTTTGCCTCAAATGCGGCAGTAACAAGCGATGAATCGGTTTCAGCAGGCAATTATTACAATGCAAATTATCTTGAAAGCTACGCGAGCAAGGCATATAACGAGTCGGGGCTTGGCTCTGTTTACAGCAAGACCTCAACATCTTGGAAAACCTGGTCACCTGACGCGTCGTCCGTAAAGCTTAAGCTCTACACAACAGGTTCTGACAACGAGGCGGGTGCTTCGGCAATCGGCACCTATGATATGAAAAAAGACAGCTCAACAGGTGTTTGGTCAATCAGCCTTAACGGCGATTTTAAGAATAAGTATTATACATATCTTGTTACGGTAAACGGCACAACCAAGGAAACACAGGATGTTTACTCTCAGGCTGTCGGCGTAAACGGCAACCGTACAATGGTTGTTGACCTTGACTCAACCGATCCGAGCGGTTGGTCGGACGATAAGCATGTTCTCTTTAACAGCGCATCCGAGGCGGCTGTATGGGAAGTTCATGTGCGAGATTTTTCGGTTTCCAAAAACTCCGGTGTGAGTGAGGATAACAAGGGTAAGTACCTTGCATTTGCCGAGGGCGGCACAACTCTTAATTCAGACACAAGTTCATCAGCCGTTTCAACAGGCATTGACTACCTTGTTGAGCAGGGCATTAACTGCGTTCAGCTTATGCCTGTTTACGATTTCGGTTCGGTAAAGGAAGATGTTGCAAGTTCTTCTTCAAACCGTAACTGGGGTTATGATCCGGTGAATTACAACGCTCCCGAGGGTTCATACTCAACGAATCCTTATGACGGCAACACAAGGATTACAGAGTTCAAGCAGATGATTCAGGCTCTTCACGACAGAGGAATTTCCGTTGTAATGGATGTTGTTTACAACCATACATATTCTACGGATTCATGCTTTAACAGAACTGTTCCCGGCTATTATTACAGAATGAATTCATCATCCTCATATTCAAACGGTTCAGGCTGCGGTAGCGAAACTGCGTCAGATAAGCTGATGTACAGAAAGTATATGATTGAATCCGTAAAGTATTGGGCGGAGGAATACCACATTGACGGTTTCCGTTTTGACCTTATGGGTATTCACGATATCACAACAATGAACGATATCCGTTCTGCTCTTGACGGACTTTATTCAGACGGTTCGGGTAAAAAAATTCTCATGTACGGTGAACCGTGGACAGGCGGTAGTGTTGCAATTTCCGACGGTTGCTCGCAGTCAAAGGCAGGTTTGCTCAATTCAAGAGTAGGTATGTTCTGCGACAGCTACCGTGACGCAATCAAGGGAAGCACAGACGGTTCCGATAAGGGATTTGTTCAGGGCAACACCGATAAGAGCAGAACGGTTGCAAACGGTGTAACGGGCAAGGGCTTCTCTGCTCAGGCTCCTTCACAGACAATTGCTTATGCCGACGCTCACGATAACCTTATCCTCTGGGATAAAATTGTAAAGAGTAACGGCTCATCAAGCTGGAATTCAACATCTTCATCACTCAGGGGACAGGTTAAGAAAGTAATGGGACTTCTCCTTACTTCACAGGGTATTCCGTTTATGACGGCAGGCTCGGAATTTTGCCGTACAAAACAGGGTGATGCGAACAGCTACAAATCAAGCGACGCAATAAATGAGATTGATTGGTCAAGAGTAAAGACCTACTCGGATGTTGCCGCTTATTACAAGGGACTTCTTGAAATCAGAGAAAACTATTCTCCGATGAAGAGTTCAACCTTTAACACTCCTTCATTCCAGTCAACATACGGCGATGTTGTTGCTTACACATATTCAAACAACAAGTCAAATGAGTGGGGCAAGGTTTGCGTTCTTGTAAACGCAAGTTCAACAAATGATTGGCCGATTACACTTGACGGCAGCGGCTGGACAGTAGTTGCAGACGGTACGACGGCAGGTCTTAAAAGTCTTGGCACGGTTTCGGGCAACACATATACAGTTCCTGCAAACAGCGCCTGCGTACTGGTTCAGAGTTCAACTTTTGACAATCTTAAGGTTAGTGAAAAAACATTCGGCACGGTAACAATCAAACATATTGACGACAGCGGCAAGGTGCTTAAAACATCAACAGCAAAATATGCTGACGGTACAACATACCGTACTTACCCCGACACAACCATCCTTTATGATTACAGCCTCAAGGATACTCAGGGTGCGACCTCAGGCAAGGTTACAGGCGGAAAGAACTACAATGTAACTTATGTTTACAGCTCCAGCGGTATTCGTTCAGGCTATGTTACGGTAAATTATGTTGACGAAAACGGTGAGTCAATTAAGGATACCGTTTCAACAAAGTACCGTGAAGGCGACAGCTACAGCGTTCCGTTCACATCAATTCAGGGCTATCAGCTCGACACGGACAAGTATCCTGCCAACACGACAGGTACATTTAACGGTACTAACACAACCATTAACTTTGTTTATAAGGCACTTGACAAAACAAGTTCGGTTGTTCACTACTATAACTCAAACAACTGGTCAAATGTTCGTTGCTATGCTTACACAGACGGCGGCGAAGAGCCTAACGGCAAGTGGAACAACGCAACTGTTATGACAAGTGAGGGCAACGGATGGCTCAAATGCACAATTCCTGCACCAAGCTCATATGTAATGTTCCACACAAACTCACAGCAGGAGCCGGGTGCAAACGAGACAGGCTACCTTGTTTCGGGCGAGGCATGGGTTCAGAATAAGAAACTCAGCTTTAGCAGCAAGGTTATCACAAGCCACATTGACGCCGCAACAGGTGAAAAGATTGCCGATGATGAAATTTTAATTCAGTCAAAGGTTTCTTCAGACGATACATACAAAACTTCTCCGCTTTCGGGCAGAACAGATGTTATTGCTCCCATAAATGCGTCAGGCAGCCTCTCATCGGGCATTATCAATGTTGTTTATCTTTACACTTCGTCGGAGCGTCCTTCAACTGCTCCTTCAACGGTAACACCTACCACAGCTCCTGCTACACAGCCGACGGAAAAAATCCTTATCGGTGATGCTGATCTCAACGGTACAATTGATATAATTGACGCAACAGTAGTTCAGAAGTATATCGTAAAGCTTACAACGCTCTCAGACAAGGCTCTTATCGCAGCCGCAAGATGTGACGCTGACGGCGAGAATAATATCGTAAGCATTAAAGATGCAACATACATTCAGACGTATGCCGCAAAGCTTGACGGTTATGCGAATGTTGGTACTTACTATGAGCCGGAGGTTACTCCGACAACCGCTCCCGTGACTGAGCCTGCAACAGAAGAGCCGACAGTTGCCCCGACAACCGTTCCTGCAACAACAGCTCCTGTTACAGAGCCTACAACCACTCCGTCATCAACCTATACAGTTAAGTTTGCGGATTCACTCAACTGGGATGGTACACTCTACTGCTACTCATGGGCTGACGACGGTACATCTACAAAATCATGGCCGGGCGTTGCAATGACATATCTCAACACAAATGATTACGGTCAGAAGGTTTACTCGGTTGAAGTTCCGAACACTGTTAATTACATTATTTTCACAAACGGTTCGAGTCAGACCATTGATATCGGTTTTGACGGCACTTCGCTCAATTATTATACAGAGTCGCAGTATGACTCACATGGTCATGCTTATGTCGGCACATGGTAATCATTTTTTGAAAAAGTGTAAATAAGTAAAAACACAAGTCGGCAAGACAGTACGCAAATTAAACTGTCTCGCCGGCTTTTTATGTTGGCTTGAAATCAAATCTGCGGCTACAGGATAAAAGCGTGACACATTTTACGGGTGCATTACGGGTGCATTTAGTCTTGTTCTGCCCAGAAGCCGAAGAACCTTGCCAACCGTAAAGAAAATTTTAAAAAAACTATTGACGAATGTGGCTGAGGATGATATAATAATCAAGCTGACTCATTCGAGGGCATCTTCAAAAATGAAAACACTTCAAAAAATTTTAAAAAAGTTTAAAAAAAGTGTTGACAAATGACGAAGAATGTGATATATTATATAAGCACTCGAAATTACAGAGCAAGCACAGGAGCGAAAAGCTTAATTTGCTGGTGTAGCTCAGTTGGTAGAGCAGCTGATTTGTAATCAGCAGGTCGGGGGTTCAAGTCCGTCCACCAGCTCCATTGAAGCCTACTGTTTAGGCAGTAGGCTTCGATTTTTGAAAACTTAATATGGGAGAATTCCCGAGTGGCCAAAGGGGGCAGACTGTAAATCTGTTGCGTTTTGCTTCGATGGTTCGAATCCATCTTCTCCCACCAAAAATCGACAAATCTCGTAAGGGGTTTGTCGATTTTACTTATTAACTTTTTTACGGCTCAATGTCAATAGTTGGGGTAACCCGAAAAAATTTAATATATGAGAATTACAAGCGGCAGATTAAGTTCTGCCGCTTGTTTTGGTTATGTATGCATTTTATTTACTCTTTTTATTGTCTTCAAAAATTTCTTTAATATAAGTGAGGGATTCATCGTTGAAGTTATATGCGGTGACATCTTCGTATGTGCAATTGAATGTTACTGGAATATTTTTGTTATGGGAATTGTTCAGAAAATCTTTTATGAATGCCTCGGGATAGTCGGTATATTTTTCGTTGTCGGAATCGGTTTCGCCACTGTAGTCAACTGTTACGGTATCGCCGTTTTTCATATGTAAGTCAAGGCATAGATAGCTATCATCTTTGTTATCAATCTCAATTTTTGCAATATCTGAATAGCCGTACTCAGTTCCTGACGGATTAAACGGCGACTTTTCTATTATCGTATCATTGGTAAAAACAGTGGAGTTAAATGTAGATACATAAACACTTCCGAGAAAAATCAAAATTGTGACTATCGGGATTGCAATCAATACAGCCTTTGCAATTTTATCATATTTTTTGTCGGATTGTTCTTCTTCAATTTCTTTTTCAGCAAAAGAGCTTTCTCCTTTCGATTCTAAATGTTTACCTCTCTTTAATAGTACTGCGTCTGAAGTTACTTCGACTAAGGCAACAAATATTATTAAAAATACGACAAACAGTATTCCAAATATTGCATCGAACGCAAAGCCTGCCCATTTATTATATGCTATAAAGATTATGCTTTTTATTGCGCTATATCCGATTTTGTTTAACGGTTCTGTTGCAAGACCGCCTACAAACAGAGCTGTAAAAACAGCCGCAACTATTGCTAAAATGCGTAATATCATTTTTATTGGATGATGTTTCCATTGACGGATAAGCCAATTATTTTCGGCCTTTACACTTTCCAACTCGTTTTTAAACACATTTTTCATAATGTTCTCCGAAAATATTTTGATATCCAAATTTTAACATAAAAGTTGGATTATATCAATCGACATTTTTTGCAGAGATGTTGACTTTGCGAAAATTATTATTTATACTTTTCTCATAATCAATAGTTGTGGGGGAGATTATATGAAAAAATTCAGAGCGGTTTGTTTGGCTTTTGTGATGATGTTATCCGTTGCGGTAATGCTTTGCGGTTGCGGTGATACGAAAATTACAGACAAAGTTAATTTTTCCGATGTTGATGAAATAACCGTCGTAATGTCGGATGAGTCAACCGCTGTGCTTGGCGAGGTTGATTTCAAGACGGTCAAGAATATTCTGCAATCAGCCGAAACAGGCGGTACAAGCGGTGAGTTTGACGGCGGAATCCTTATTGAAACACGCAAAGACGGAATTGTTACCCACAATATCCGTGTCGGCGGTGCTGACAAAATCTGTGTTGACAAAGACAATTCAACCGTGTATAAAATTTCCGATGATGATTACAAGACCTTGGAAAAGGTTATGGACAATTACAAGCTGTAACGCTTGAACAGAATCACGATAAATAAAAATATAAGCGAGATGAATTCAATCGAAAAATTCATCTCGCTTTTTGCTTGAAGATTAAATTGTTTGCTGAATAAAATCAGAAATCATCGTCGAAATCCGTGTCAAATTCATCATCTGAATCAGACGAAAACAAGTCGTCATTATCTTCATCTTCGTCATCATTCATAATATCTTCAATCACGGTGAACTCAAGACCTTTTTCAAGCGGATCAAGCGTTCCGTCATGGTTTAAATCAAACAATCTTTCAAAATCGAAAATGCCCATAAATTTTCCTCCTTAACATATGGGATATCCTATATGTTAATCATATCAAATGAGGTGTACGATAAAACGGACTTTCCTTTGTAATCAGACAAATTTATTGAGTTCTGCGTTGTATTTGCAGTCAATTGCAGAAAGCTTGCTTTCAATTTCTTCTTTACTGCAACCGAGATCGTCACACATTTTATCAAGGCTGGGGTAGAAATCACGCAGCTTTGTATTAACAAAGCTTAAAAGAATCATCGGATCGTTCGGAATTGTATTTTCAGCCATAATAATCGCCCTTTCAAAATTATTTACTGTATTTACTAATCTTACAATTAGTAGTATAATATACAGGTACAAATTTGTAAACGGTATTTTGTGTGATGCCGTGTGTAACAGATAAATTTTTTTCAAAGGAACTTGGAAATGGATAAGAAATTTGATGTTGTAATCGTTGGCACAGGTGCGGCCGGACTTTATGCGGCACTTAATTTTCCCGAAAGTGTGAATATTCTTCTTGTTTCAAAGCGTGAACTTCAGCTTTCAAACAGCTCTCTTGCGCAGGGCGGTGTTGCGTGTGTGCTTGATACGGTTCACGACAGCTACAAGCTGCATATTACGGATACATTGATTGCGGGAAAGTATAAAAATACTCTTTCCGCTGTTGAAAAGCTTGTTACCGAAGGTCCTTCGGATGTTCTTAAAATAAAAGACCTCGGTGTTGATTTTGACCTTAACGAGGACGGCACAATGTGCAAAACTCTTGAGGCAGGTCACAGCAGAAACAGAATTGTTCATCATAAGGATTCAACAGGCAAGGCAATTGTTGACGGACTTATCGCAAAGGTTACTCAGCTAAAAAATGTTACCGTGTGTGACAACGCTCTTGTTTATTCAATTGACAAGGTGCTGAACGGTTTTTATATAAGCATTTTGAGAAACGGTGAAAAGCTTCACTACGGCTGTAACTACTGTCTGCTTGCAACAGGCGGTATCGGCAGAGTTTATAAGTATACAACCAACTCCGCAATCGCAACGGGTGACGGCATTGCGTTTGCATATATGCTTGGTGCAAGAATTAAAAATCTTTCGAGAATACAGTTTCACCCGACAGCATTTGCGGCTGATCATGGCAGAGAGCGTTTTCTTATAAGTGAGGCTGTTCGTGGTGAGGGTGCGGTTCTGCTCAACTGCAACGGTGAGAGATTTGCCTCAAATTATGACAGCAGAGGAGAGCTTGCTCCGAGAGATGTTGTTTCAAATGCGGTTATGCTTGAATCAATTAAGACGAACAGCGAGAATTTCTATCTTGACATAACCCACAAGCCGGCTGATTTTGTAAGAAATCGTTTTCCGATGATTTATGAAAGATGCCTTGAAGAGGGCGTTGACATTACAAAGGACAGAATTCCTGTATTTCCGTGCCAGCATTACCTTATGGGCGGTATTGATGTTGACCTTCATTCACGCACAACCGTTGAGGGCTTGTATGCCGCAGGAGAGTGCTCGCACACAGGTGTTCACGGTGCAAACCGTCTTGCAAGTAACTCGCTCCTTGAGGCGCTTGTTTATTCAAGAACAGCCGCTCTTGATATTACGGATAAAATCAACAAATTCGGCAGAAGAACTCTTGGCGAAGAACCTGTTTACCGCCCTGTTGAGGGCAAGGTTATGCCGCACGGCTGTCGTTCAAAAATCAGAGAGATTTTACAGGACGCATATTTTGTTCTTCCGAAGCCTGAAAAATATGAAGAAAGCAGTAAGCAGATTCACGAGATTATGAGTGAACTGTTTGCAGAAAAGTACGAAATCAATTCCGACCTTGTTGAGGCAAGAAGTGCGGCAATTGTTGCAAGTATCATTTTTGACGAAATTATGGAGGGTACAGACTGATGACACTTAACAGCATTTACGTAGACAATCTTATCAAAACCGCATTGCTTGAGGATATCAACTATCTTGACACAACAACCGATTACCTTATTGACGAAAATCAGGAAAATACGGCAATTTTTCTTGCAAAAAGTTCAGGTGTTCTTTGCGGTATCGAGGTTGCGCTCCGTGTGTTTGAAATCCTTCAGCCAAACGGTTTTGAGGCAAAGGTTTATAAGCATGACGGCGACAAGCTTGTAAAGGGCGAAATCATCGCTGAAATTCACGGTAAGACAAGAACAATTTTAAAGGGCGAGAGAACGGCTCTTAACCTTATTCAGCATATGAGCGGTATTGCAACCGCAACAAACAAGGCTGTTGAAATTGTCAGCGGCACAAAGGCTTCTATTGCCGACACAAGAAAGACACTCCCGGGTATGCGTCCGCTCCAGAAGTATGCCGTTACGGTCGGAGGCGGAAGAAATCACCGTTACAATCTTTCCGATGCCGCAATGCTCAAGGATAACCACATTGACGCAGGCGGCGGAATTGCCAACGCTGTTTCAAAGCTTAAATCAAAACTCGGTCATATGACCAAGGTTGAGCTTGAAGTAAGAAACCTTGACGAACTCAATCAGGCTCTTGAGGCAGGCGTTGATGTTATTATGCTCGACAATATGAGCCCCGAGCTTATGAAACAGGCTGTTGACATCACGGCAGGCAAGGCTCTCCTTGAGGCAAGCGGCGGCATCACGGACGAAACTCTTCGTGAAATTGCCGAAACAGGTGTCGATATCATTTCAATGGGTGCGCTCACTCATTCGGTTAAGGCTTTTGATATTTCACTTAAAATTAAATAACCCTGAATCAAAAAGGTTATGAAAAGATTTTGAACTAAAAATAAATCCTATTGAATTTTTACGCAATGTTTTGCAGTAATTTTCAATAGGATTTTTGTTTTATATTTATTTCAGATTTATTGTTCTTGCTAAGAAATAAAACTGCCGACAAACAAGTGTTTACTGAATATTTGTGCAATAATGCGCAAAAATATTAAATAGAATTGACTTTTAAAAGAAAAAGCGTTAAACTGTACTTACTGAAAATATTTGTTAGAACTTGCACAAAAATTAAACGGAGCGATACAAATGGAGATTAAAAGAGATTTTTATCTGAATAAACTGATTTCAAAAATGCACAATAAATTGATTAAGGTTGTAACGGGAATACGAAGATGCGGAAAATCATACCTTCTATTTTCTTTGTTCAAAAATTACCTTCTTGAAAACGGAACTGACGAAAGCCATATTATTGAAATTGCATTTGATTCATTTGAAAACAAAAAATATAGGAATCCCGAGATTTTGTACCCATATGTCAAGAACCTGATAAAAGATGATAAGATGTACTATATTCTTTTTGATGAGGTTCAGCTGCTTGATGAATTTGAGTCTGTACTTAACGGATTTATGAGAATGAACAATGTTGATGTTTATGTGACGGGAAGTAATGCAAAATTTCTGTCAAAGGATGTTATAACGGAATTCAGAGGCAGAGGGGACGAGCTTCATATGAATCCTCTTTCATTTGCAGAATTTATGTCTGTGTATGACGGAAATAAGTACGACGGTTGGAATGAGTATGTTTTATACGGAGGACTTCCGCCTGTTGTTTTACTTTCAACTTCTGAACAAAAAATTGAGTTTTTAAAATATTTGTTTAAAGAAACATACATTAACGATATTATCGGCAGACACAATATTAAAAACAAAGCAGAGTTTGAGGAATTGATTGACATTCTTTCATCTGCTATCGGCTCTTTGACAAATCCCAAAAAATTATGTGATACTTTTAAGTCAAAGAAAAATAAAGTCATCAGTTCTGCAACAATTAAAAATTATCTTGATTATCTTTGTGACGCATTTGTCGTGAACAAGGCATCAAGATATGATATAAAGGGCAGAAAATATATTGATACTCCGCAAAAGTATTATTTTACGGATATCGGACTTCGTAATGCCAGAATAAATTTTCGACAAATTGAAGAAAATCATACAATGGAAAATATAATCTTCAATGAACTTGTCAACCGTGATTTGAATGTTGATGTGGGACTTGTCAATGTTGTTCAAAACGATAAAAACGGTAATCCGATACGCAAACAGCTTGAGGTTGATTTTGTCTGCAACAAGGGTTCAAAACGTTATTATGTGCAGTCGGCTTTTGCAATACCCGACAGTGAGAAAATGGCTCAGGAATCAAATTCTCTTTTGCGTATAGATGATTCTTTCAAAAAAATCATCGTTGTAAAAGACACTCCTGCACCATGGTACACGGAAAAGGGTATTCTTGTAATAGGAATTTATGATTTCCTTCTCAGGGCAGACAGCCTTGATATATAAAACCAAAAAAACAGCGGTGATTATTCTTCATCGCTGTTTTGTGTTGTTTGAGTCGAAATTAAATTGTTGTGCTTGTAAAATGCAGGGAGCATTGCATAATGACGATGATTTTATAATCGGAAGTTGTGATAACAATTAGCAAGATTCTTGTATATTTCTGTCGGTATCGCAAGATTTCCTTTTCCGACTCCAAGCGAAATATCGGGTTTTGTTGCTCCGTGAAAGTCACTTCCGCCGCTTTTCAAAAGACCGTATTCGTCACAGATTTTCTCGGCAAGCTCTGTTTCGGCTTTGTCAAAAAGCGAATAGTACGCCTCCGTTGCGTTAAGACCGCATGCCTTTGCTTTTGGCAGAAATTCTCTCAATTCATCTTCGTTCATGTTGAGAAACGGGTGTGCAAGAACGGATATTGAACCGAAACCCTTCAGCTTTTCAATTATATACAGAGATGACGGCCTTTTCGGCGGAACATAGTAGCCGAACTTCGACATAAGCAAGGTTTGAAATGCCTCTTTGACAGAAAAAACATAGCCCTTTTGCATAAGAGCGGCGGCGATGTTTGCACGGTTTACAAAGCCGTCAACCGTGCTGTTTTTGATTTCGTCATAGTCGAGAATATAGCCGTCTTTCGCAAGATTTTTAACGAGCAGTTTGTTGCTTTTCTCCTTTAATTTTTGCGACTCAGCCATAATTTCGGTTATGTCTGAATAGTTTTCTTTCTTGATAAACAGACCGACAATGTGCAGCTGTTTTGAATTGTATTCGGTTGAAAATTCAATCCCCGCAACGGTGGTTACGCCGTACTTTTTACCTGCCGAAACAAATTCGTCAAGTCCGGCAACCGTGTTGTGGTCGCAGAGTGCAACAGCGTCAAGCCCGATTCCTTTGGCTTTTAAAACGATTTCCGTGGGTGAAAATGTGCCGTCAGAAAATGTTGAATGTGTATGCAAATCGCAGAACATAAAATTCCTCCGATACAAAATGGAGTGGGATAATTTTACCCACTCCATTTTAGCATATACGGTTTGCAAATTCAACGCAGATGAATATTTCACACAAGCTTTTTCAGTTTCAGTGCAAGGTCGGCAATGTGATTTACTCCGTTTCTGAAAACATAGTCAAACTCGCCGGCATAGGTTTTGACTTTGCCGTTAAATCCCTGTTTAAAGCGGTAGACACCGTAGTTTTTATGCGTTTCGTCATACCAATAGGGAATACCGCAAAAATCGTATGTATGGCAGCCGCTCTCAATTGCGTACTTAATCATCGTCCATTGCATAAGATAATTCGGCATATATTTTCTGTATTCATTTGATGAACAGCCGTAAACATAGCTTGTAACATTTGCATAATTTACAAGCAATGCACCCGACAAAACTTTTCCGTCAAGTTTTGCGATACATAGCTTTGCGTTGCCGTGAAATGCCTGTAAAAAATTTCTGAAATATTCTTCCGAACGAATTTCAAAGCCGTCACGCCTGCCTGTTTCTTTCATAAGCTCCATAAAATCGTCAAGCTCATCTTCACCGCAGAATTTACACTCAACACCTTTCCTCATTGCAAGGCGGATGTTGTACCGCCATTTTGATTTAAAATTTGCAAAAACTTCATCACACGATTTATCTTTTATGTCAAGTACATAATTTTCTCTGCATTGGGTGTTGTCATATCCTTGCTTTTCACCGTGATAAACAAATCCGAGGTCAATAAGATTTTTAATCGAGATAAAGTCGGTTTCGTCAATCAGCGGATCGGTTTTGAGTGTGTATGCGTGATATTTTTCTGCAATCAGCTTTATCTGCTCAAATATTTTTCTGACGGTTTTACTGTCGTGAGTGTCGCATACAAAGCCCCTCGGTGCATAAAGCATTGCCGTGTTGAGAATCGGTATTTTCTTTACAAGCACAAGTGTACAGCCGTTGATTTTCCCGTTTTCGTCACGAACTGCAACATACTCGGGAATCCAACCTTTTTTAACCTTTGCCCAGTCTGCCGACTGCATAAAGTTTCCGTATTTACTGTTTTTACAAAATTCCTCATACTCTTTAATATCCATAAAAAAACAAGCCTTTCGTAAGTGTATCTATACTATACAAAAGGCTTGTTTCTGAATTTGTTCAAAAATGTATCATAGTTGTTTCATAACACATAATAATCAAATTGTTCGTTGTTTATTTTGCTGTATTCCAAAAACGGCTGCGGGCAGATGTTGATGCTGAAAGATTCGGGACTTACATTAACCGTTATTGAATCGGAACTGACACCCCAGTATTTTATGAGTGCATCGGACAACTCCTGTTCATAACTGTCGCTGTACGGAATAACCGAATACAGCGGATTTTCACTCTCGGTACCGCTGTCCGACAGGTAGGTTGTATCAATGTTAAGCTCATAAATTGTAAAGGTTTCCGTGTCAAACAGCATTGTTATGTTTAGTCCGTATCGTGCGCCCTCTTTGGCATAGTTGCATGCGACAAACATAATATCGGACGAAACGATTACATTGCCGTCAAGTGTTCCACGCATTGTAAGTTTGTAACCGCTACAGCTGTCAAATGTAAAAAACTGCGGAATGTAGCCTGCAATATTGGAAAATAAATTTGTGTCTTTAAGCGAATTTGCAAGATTGCTTATCGCTTTTTTGGCATAGCTGATTACAGTTTCTGCTTTCGGAGCATTGTTTTGAAGAACCCAGACGGTATCTTCGCTTGAAACGAGTTTCAAAAATTCTCCGCCGCTCAAAGTAGTTATATCGGCGGTAAGTTTAAATGTTTCGGCTGTGTTTCCGACAGAATCCCGATTGTCCGTTACCGAATAATAAAAGCGGGGGAGAAACACAACGGTTGCGACTACGGTCAAGGTGAGCAGAGTGCAGATGATATATTTTGCGGATTTTTTAAGGTTAAATTTCATCTTCAAAATCCTCACTTTCCTCAGAATTATCGGCAAGGCTTACCGTAAAGCTGATGTCCGTACCCTTGCCGACTTCACTGACAATTTCAAGAGTTGAGCCGTGAAGCTTTGCAATTTCGTTGCAGATTGAAAGCCCGAGTCCGGCTCCGCCCATACTCCTTGAACGGGATTTGTCAACCATATAAAACGGTTCGGTAATTTTGGCAAGGTCATCTTCCGCAATTCCGCAACCGCTGTCGGTAACGCAAAAACGGTATCTGTCGCTGTCAACATATCCCGTGAGTGTAACAGGCTTTCCGCTCTCACTCGCTTTGCAGGCATTGTCAATCAGGTTGTACAAGAGCGTTTTCAAGAGCGACGGCTCTGCGTTGACTTCTGCTTTTTCAACATTTAATTTGAGTTTCACACCGTATTTTTTCAAAATAAAGAGAACAGACTTTTTAATGTCATCGGCAATTATGTCCGTTCTGATGTTTACGGCTTTGATTTCATCATTTTTCAAAACTATAAGGTTTAGCAGATTGAGCGAAAGTGCTTCAAGCCGACTGCCCTCTTTGTAAATAAGGTCGGCACATTCTCTGCGTTGTTCAGGCTCCATTTCGTAGGAACGGAGCATATCCGCATAGCCGATAACAGAGGTCAGCGGAGTTTTTAACTCATGGGTAAAATCCGCAATAAAGTTGTCACGATTCTGTGTCGCAAGCTTTAGCTGTTCAATGTAGTCTTCAACATAATCTGCCATGGTGTTAAAGCTCTGCGAAAGCTCGGTTATTTCGGTTGAGGATGTAATGCCGTGGCTTTCCTTTACTCTCATATTAAAGTTGCCTTCGGCAACTTCCTTTGATGCATCCTTTAACCTAACAAGCGGTCTTGTCAAAAGCTTTGAGAAGATTACGAGCAAAATTGACGCAAACAGTGCGACCCCTATGAGAATGAACTGATAAATTGTGCAGTACATATCACGGTCGCTGTACACGCTTGTTATATCGTCAACCGTTTCAATATAACAGCTTGCGGTTACAAGCTGAATTTTACTTATTGTCTGAATATAGTATTTTTTGTTTTCCGTAACAATTCTGCTTTTTCTGGAGTTTACCGACATACCGTGAGCAAATTCATCCTCTGCCGAAAAGCTTAGCTCGTTTATTGAACCGATTTTGCTTTTGGAATCCGAATTGCCGGCAATCTGTTTTGCAAATCCTATTGCCGAAACGCGCAGATATTCCCAGTTTCCGTAGGTGGGTTTGCTGTTGTCTGCATATACCGAAAGTGCTGTTGTGATGTAATTGTTGTTCTTTTTGGCTGAGTCAATGCGGTTGTTCAGCGTGTTTGTAAAAACGGTGTTGATGAGGAGAAAACCTCCCACACCGAAGGAAGTAATTATAATAAGAAAGGTAATAAAAAATATTTTCCACGAAAATTTCATTAGGGCTTTCCCTCCGCTTATTCAACAAGACGGTAACCGACTTTATACACAGACTGAATGTTGTCTTTTAAATCAAGCTTTTTTCTTAACCGCTGAATATGCAGATCCACGGTTCTTGTGTCACCCATATACGGTTCATTCCATACCCTTTCGTAAATCATTTCACGGTAAAGGGCAATGTTTTTGTTGCGTACAAAAAGCAGAAGTATTTCGTATTCCTTTAATGTAAGGTCAATTTGTACTCCGTTTTTGGTGACTATTCTTGAATTTGTGTCAATTACTATGTCTTTAAAGCTGAGTTTTGTTTTTGCCTTGTTGTATCTTCGCAGTACCGCATCGACTCTTGCCTGAAGTTCCGAAATGTTAAACGGTTTTGTTATGTAATCGTCAGCCCCCAGGTTAAGCCCGTAAACCCTGTCCGATATATCTGATTTTGCAGTAATGAAAATTACGGGTGTGTCAAAGCCTTTGATGTAGTCCATAAGCTCAAAACCGCTGATTTTCGGCAACATAACATCAAGCAGAATAAGGTCAAAGTGCTTTTTCTCCAGAACATCGGCACAGCTTTCGCCGTCAAACACACAATCGGTTTTGTGCCCGTGCCGAGAAAGAGCCATTTCAATAAGATTTGAAATATTCTTTTCGTCCTCAACAATCAATATGTCAGCCAACAACCCCACCTCCAAGACACAGTTTATATTGCCATTGTATCATAGATGTATCATTTTTTTCAAATTATCTTTTTTTCGCAGAGCTGTATCCCAAAATCGGGTAATGCAGAACATTGTCAAATTATGTGCAGCTGTTAATTATTTCACGAACCGTACTTGAAAACAAAGTCGAATAATGGTATTATTTTATGCAAGCAAAACATTTTGAAAGGAAGATTACAATGGGTAATTCTAAATCGGTAAAAAAAGGTGTTGCAGTTGTAACGGCAGTTATTGTTGCTGTTGTTATGGCTTGCGCTTCGGTAGTTTGCAATTTGTTTTCGACAAAAACAGAAAGCTCAAATCAGACATATCTTGATGATGCAAAGGCTCAGCTTACAGAATACAGCGATAACTATAACTACACTAAATTTGAGTTTATGAACTCACTTTTTGAAAAGGCAAATGTAATTGCAAGTGTTGTTACGGAAAATACTTCGGCTGAAACAAATGCCGCACTTGTAAAGAACCTCGGCATCAATTCATTTGTTATGACAGATGCTGACGGCAAGATTATCGCATCGTCAGACGATAAAAAGGTCGGCACAAATTTCCTTGATGACGAAACAACAAAGCAGTTCAAGGCTAACCTCAAGGGTATGAAGGTCAAGAGCATTTCAGAGCCGACAGCCGTTGAGGGCGAGGACGGTGTGTATAACCTCATGGCTTGCGTTGCAAGAACAGAGGGCGGCATCGTTATTATTGATACAAATACAAGCGACTATTCGGCTGTTATCGGTGCTGATATTGCAAAAAGCTGCAAGGGTGATACAATCATCGTTAAGAACGGCGAAGTTGTAGGCACAAATATGAACCTTGGCGATAACGGTCTTAAAAGCGCAGGTATTACAGACGAAATGATTCGTTCGGAAAATTTCAATGTTACAATTGACGGCACAACATATTCACTCAGCAGTATGCCGTCAGGTGAATATACAATCATCAGCGGACAGGCTGCAACAGAAAGCGGTTTCAATATGATTTACGGTGTCGTAATTCCGTGTGCCGCAGGTGTTGTAATGATTATCATTTCCGTAATTATACTCAGCCTTGGCACAACAAAGAAAAAGGAAATCGAGTAATTGTTAATTACAGCATACAAACAAGAAGTGGACATTTCACGAAATTTGTATGTAAAATGACGAAAAGGTCATAAATTCAAGAAATATCCCTGAAAACATTGTGCTTTAGCACAAAGAATATTGTGCCGAAAAATATTGCATAACCATATTTTGATGATATAATAATGGCATAAACAAAAAAGACGCAAAGCAAAGGAGCTTCTGAAAAGGAGGCTCCTTTTCTGTTTATCTTTTTTGGTATCTTAAAAAGGGGAAATTATTATGACACCTGAGAAAATTGTTGAAAATCATAAGAAATATGTCCTCCAGTCATGGAGCAAGCAAGGTAATCTTAATCCGATTCCCGTTGCAAAGGCAGACGGAATTTACTTTTACGATTTTGACGGTAACAGATATACAGATATGTCATCACAGCTTGTAAACCTCAACCTCGGTTACGGAAATAAAGCAATCGGTGATGCAATCAAGGAACAGGTTGACAAGTTTTGTTTTGTCGGTCCGTCATATGCCACAGAGGCAAAGTCAACGCTTGCAGAGATGATTATAAATCTTCTTCCTGACAGCTTCGGAAAGGTATTCTTTACAAATGCAGGTGCAGACGCAAACGAAAATGCAGTAAAGATTGCAAGAATGTTCACAGGCAGAAACAAAGTATTCAGCCGTTACAGAAGTTATCACGGTTCATCATTCGGTGCAGGCAACCTTACAGGTGAACCGAGAAGATATCCTCTTGAACCGGGTATTCCCGGATTTGTAAAGTTCTTTGATCCTTATGTTTACCGTGAGGCAATCAACTTTGAATCAGAGGAAGAAGCTACTAAGTTTTACCTTACAAAGCTCCGTGAACAGATTATTTACGAAGGTCCCGACAGTGTAGCCGCAATCGTAATGGAAACAATCACAGGTTCAAACGGTGTAATCATTCCGCCGAAGGGTTATCTGCCGGGCGTAAGAAAGATTTGTGATGAGTTCGGAATTTTGATGATTTGCGATGAAGTTATGGCCGGCTGGTGCAGAACAGGTAAGATGTTTGCGTTCCAGAATTTTGATGTAGTTCCCGATATCGTAACATTTGCAAAGGGCGTTACCTGTGGCTATGTTCCTCTCGGCGGTGTTGCAGTATCAAAGAAGGTTGCAGAATATTTTGACGATCATCTTCTTTCATGCGGACTTACATACAGCGGTCATCCTCTTGCCTGTGCGGCAGGTGTTGCCTGTGTAAACTACTACGGTGAGGCACACATTCTTGACAATGTTGCAAAGTCGGGCAAGGTTCTCGGAGAAATCCTTGAAGAAATGAAGGCTAAGCATCCTTGCGTAGGTGATGTAAGATATATCGGTCTTTTCTCGGCAATTGAGCTTGTAAGGGATAAAAAGACAAAAGAACCTCTTGTTCCTTACGGCAAGGACGAAAAGGGTATTATGGGAACTCTCGTCGGTATGCTCAAAAAGAAAAAGTTCATGACATACTCACACGAAAATATGCTCTTCGTCAATCCGCCTCTCATTATTACAGAGGAGCAGATTAAGGAAGAAATGGAGAAGATGGACGAAGTTCTTACATATGTTGACAGCGAATTGATTTGATAATATAGGTTAATTAAAATTTCAAAAACGGGAGATAATAAAATGTCACATTTTGTAATACCAAATCATACGATTGTCGGTACAAATGTTCTCGGTGAGGCGGCTCCTCTTCTTAAAAAAATGGGAAACAAGGCTTTTATAGTAACAGGCAGGCGTGTTGCCGTTTCCAATATGATGAAACAGCTTACCGCATTGCTTGATGAAAACGGTATAGACTGCGTTATCTTTGACGGCATAACAGGCGAACCGACCGACACTATGATTGAAAACGGTGTTGAAATGTTAAAATCCTCCGGTTGTGACTTTATCATTGGTATAGGCGGAGGCAGTCCTCTTGATTCGGCAAAGGCAATTGCAGCAATGGCAGTCAACGAGGGCAGTATAGCAGATTATAACGGAAAAGAAATTACGGGCGAAATTCTTCCCCTTGCCGCAATTCCGACAACAGCGGGAACAGGCAGTGAGGCGACAAAGTTTACCGTAATTACCGATTCCGAAAAGGGAATAAAAATGCTTTTGAAGGGCGACGTGCTTGTCCCTAAGCTTGCAATTGTTGACAGCAGTTTTACGGTTGGCGCTCCAAAGTCGGTTACTTCGGCAACAGGTCTTGACGCTCTCACTCACGCAGTTGAGGCATACACTTCAAGAAAAGCATTTTCAATGACAGACACGCTTGCTGTTTCGGCAGTTAAGAGAATTATGAAATACTTACCGATCGCCTACAAAGAACCCGACAACTCACTTGCAAGGGAGCAGATGAGTATTGCGGCTCTTGAGGCAGGTATCTGTATAAATAATTCAAGTGTAACAATTGTTCACGGAATGAGCAGACCGATTGGCGCATTGTTCCATGTTCCGCACGGAATGTCAAATGCAATGCTCCTTAAAGAGTGCTTAAGCTTTGCCGTATCGGGTGCACACGAAAAGTTTGCAAACCTCGGCAGAGAAACGGGTGTGGCAAGTGACTCTGACAGCGACGAAACAGCCGCAGAAAAGTTTATTGATTCACTTCAAAACATTTGTGATGTGTGCGAAATTCCTACTCTTGAACAGTACGGAATTGACAGAGATGAGTATTACTCAAAAATTTCAAAAATGGCAACCGATGCGGTTGCAAGCGGAAGCCCCACTAACACGGTAAAAGAAGTTACCGTTGATGATTGCATTGAAATCTACAAAAAATTGTATGTTTAGTATCTGAAAAATTTTAAATTTTTAACACGGCAAAGGCGCAGTTGTAATTGTACCTTTGCCGTGTTTTTTATTATCGGGAGGAATGATTATGAATTTGAACAGCGAAGCAATCAAGAAAAATGATGTTGAGATTGCGATAAATAATGTGTCGGTGGTATTCAAAGACAATCAGGGCAATGATGTAAAGGCACTCGATAACATTGATTTTGATATTCACAAGGGAGAATTCATTTCACTTCTCGGTCCGTCGGGATGCGGTAAAACAACTCTCCTCCGTACAATAGCCGATTTGCTTGAACCCACTTCGGGCAATGTCAGAGTAAGCAATATGACTCCGAAGGAAATCAGACTTATGCAGAAATTCGGTATTGTCTTTCAGAATCCCGTGCTTTTTGAGTGGAGAACAGTAAAGAAAAATATTGAGCTTCCGCTTGAAATTATGGGCTATTCAAAGAAAGACCGTTCGGACAGAGCCGATGAAATGCTTGAAATGGTCGGACTCACAAAGTTTGCGGACCATTATCCGCAGCAGCTTTCCGGCGGTATGCAGCAGAGAGTCGGCATTGCAAGAGCCTTTGGTATCAGACCTGAAATTCTTCTCATGGACGAGCCGTTCTCGGCACTCGATGAGTTCACAAAGGAAAAGCTTCACCTTGACCTTTTGAAAATCTGGGAAAAGACAAATAAGACAATCGTTTTTGTAACGCATAACATTCAGGAGGCAGTTTTCCTTTCTACAAGAATTTGTGTTCTCTCACCTCACCCAGGCAGACTTTCTGCGGTAGTTGACGCAGACCTGCCGTATCCGAGAACAATTGATATGAGAGATACACCTCATTTCGGAGAACTTGTTTCAAAGGTAAGAAACAGCTTTGAAGGTGGCAGCTTATGATGAAAACAATAACAAAGATAAAAAATTCCAAAGCACTTGTAACCTTGGTATGGGTGCTCGGATTATTGGTGATATGGGAAATCTTCGCTTTTATAATTCAGGTAACAAAGCGAACCCCCGAAAACATTATGCCTCATGTATGGCAGATTTTCTATTCGTTAATTGATCCCAAACCCGTTTCAAACGGCATGAGTTGTCTGCAGGTTGTTCTTTTTAACGCAGGTCAAACGCTTTCAAGAGCGGGACAGGGCTTTATGATAGGTACGCTGATAGGTTTTGCACTTGCAATACTTATGAAGCTTTCACACATTGTTGAAAAGATTGCCGCTCCGTACCTCATGCTTATTCAGCTTATTCCTATTCTCGGCATGGCTCCGATCATTCTTGCAATGACACACGATATAGGTTCAAGCCGAATCATCATTGCGGCAATTCTCACATTCTATCCTGTTGCAACCAACACACTTGCAGGTCTTAACTCGGTAGAAAAACAAAAGTATGAGCTTATGTATTCATATGCCGCAAAGAAATCAACGGTATATTTCAAAATGCTCATTCCCTCGTGTATCCCGTATTTCTTCACAGGTCTGAAAATTGCCGCACCGATGGCAATTACAGCGTCAATCCTTGTTGATACACTTCAGGGTGACGGCGGACTTGGTTGTATGCTTTCACAGTCGCTCAAACACGCAATGTCAATATATGTTTTCTGGGACATCGTAGTGTTCAGTGCGGTTATAGGTGTTTTAAGCTGTTCACTCATGGGTTGGATTGAAAATGCAGTTTCACCGCTCAAGAGAATTGAACGCAAAACAAAAAAGAAAAAGGAGGCGGCTTAATTGATAAAAAAAAGAAAAAGCCTTTGGCGAAGGCTTAAAGAAAATAAAGTCGCTCAGGGTGTAAGCTCGGTGCTTCTTCCCGTGCTTTTCGGTGTTCTAATCCTCACCTTGTGGCAGGGACAGGTTCTTCACAAGATTTTCAATACGGACACAAACACTCTGCCGCTTCCGTCAAGAATTTGCCACATCATCATTGACAATATTCCCGCATTTGCACAGAATGCACTCTACACACTTCTGGTTGCGGTTATAGGACTTGTAATCGGTTCAATCATCGGATATCTGATTGCTGTCTTTGCGGCAACCTTTCAAAAATGGGGCAAAGGCGGTCTTACAATTGTAGGTGCATTCAACGCAATTCCGATTGTTGCTCTTGCTCCTGTAATGACAAACTGGACAAAGGATATAAGCAACGATCCGAACATAAGAAGTATGTTTGCAAAAACACTTGTTGTTATGATTGTTTGTATTGCAAGTATGAGTATCAACGCTTTCAGAGGACTTACGGAACTCAAGCCGTTTGCCCTTGACCTTATGAAATCATATGCGGCAAAGAAAAGCACGGTATTCTTTAAGCTTAGACTTCCGAATTCCGTACCTTATGTATTTACCGCTCTCAGGGTAAGCGTTCCGATAAGCATTATCAGTGCAGTTGTTTCGGAATATTTTGCAGAATACATTGTCGGTGTCGGCAGAGAAATCAGAGAAAACATAGTTCTCGGTCAGTATCCGACAGCGTGGGCATATATTGTTGTTGCCTGTCTTATCGGACTTGTAATGTACGGTGTGCTGATGCTGGTTGAATCAATTGTTCTCAAGAACAGAAAAGTTAAATAAGTTGTTTACCGCTTTCGGTTTACATACAAATTTTGAAATTGGAGGAATCAAAATGAAAAAGACAAAGGAACTCAAAAAACTGCTCGCAGTTGTATTTGCAGGTGCAATTGCAGTAACAGCTTTTGCAGGTTGCGGTGAATCAGGCTCATCTTCGGATTCATCATCAAAAGACAGTTCAACTTCGGGTGAATTGATGTCAAATGAAGAGATTATCAAGAAAGCCGCCGCTGACGGCAAGGTTGGTAACTGGGGACTCGGTAACGAGTACGAAATTCTCGCACTTCTTCAGAAGTATGACCTCCCCACAAAGTACCTTTCGGAAGATTTCACAATGGACGGTTTCGATCAGGACGATATTACACTTGCTTCGGCAATGACATTTAACGAACTCGGACTTGTAAAGAACGACTATGACGGCGGTTACAAGTACGGCGATACAGTAGGCACAATTGATATGAACGATGAGGGTGTTGCAATGCTTGAGGACAATATTTTCTGTACCAAAGAGTTTGCAAAGAAAAACCCGAACACAGTAAAGGCTTTCCTTTACGCATCTATGAAGGGTTGGAAATATGCCGTTGAAAACCCCGAAGAGGCAGCTCAGATTGTATTTGACGCAGGCTCATCGGTATCATCGGATCACCAGCTCTATATGGCAAAAGAGGTTGCAAAGCTTGTTACAACAGACACAATGCTCATGTACGGTAAGGAAGCAAGCAACCGAAAACAAGAGATAGACCGCCAG
>OLRV01000933.1_pt1 | contig 26766 bp, 28 predicted proteins | sample 1672421 | NCBI WGS metagenome assembly OLRV01 (sample SAMEA3136684, study PRJEB25190) | human gut metagenome | biome: human gut; feature: human-associated habitat; material: faeces | place: Austria | collected 2013
GAGGAGCGTCTGCGACGCTGAACGACCTTGCCGCACTGTGGGAGCCTCGGGCGGGAAAATAGGTAGCCGCCGGATACCAAACATCAAAAACGCCTGTTTTATACGGGCGTTTTTCTTAGTATATCAGGCACTTTTTGGAAATTCACCATCTTCGCGGCTTGTGCGCCTGCAACCTTTAAATATATACTTTTGTCAGGCTTTTCTTTTCTCTTTGCTTCTTTCGTCTTTTCTTTTCGCCCGAAAAGAAAAGAGAAAGAAGGGGAAGGCCTCAATGATTATTCTCCCGGGCGGGGCGAATTCGCTGTTTTACAGTTTATTTTATTGACAGGCGTTATACTGTCAAATTATACTTTTGCTATGATAAACAGGTTTTGCAAAAGAGCGGCGGCGCTGGTGCTGGCGTTGGTAGGAGTGGCCGCTGCATGCGGGTGCGCGAAAAGGGCGGAGGCGGACGCCACCTTCGTCATGCTCACCGCGCCCACGGTGGAGCCGATAGTCACTCCCGTGCCCACGCCGGAGAGCACGCCCCCGCCGAAAAAAACGCCAAAGGCCGAAAAAACGCCAGAGGATAATAAGAAAGAGGACGAAGCCAAAGAAAAGGAAAAGGACAAGCCCAAGAGCACCGCAGACCAGAAGGAGGAAAAAAAGGCCTCCGCCAAGACCCCCCACGCCAAGGACTATACTAAGGTCGATATAAAAAAGGCAAGCGGCACAAAGGTCACGGACTTCGAAACGGACAGGATAGACGGCGGAAAGCTGAGCCAAGGCTATTTTTCCGGCGGCGCAATCACGCTTGTGAACGTATGGTCCACCACATGAGGAATCTGCGTGGACGAGATGGGCCGTCTCGCAAATCTATATAAAGAATACAGGAACACCGGAGTGCAGTTCTTAGGTATATGCGCCGACGTATACGGCCTTAACGGGCAGACCTGCAGCGACGCGAAGGACTACATAGCCTCCACCGGCGCTGGCTACCCCCAGATAGTGGCCACAGAGGCACTGCTGCGCTATGTTTCGTATATGCCCAGCACGCATATTTTCGACAGCTCGGGCAGGATGATAGCAAAGTACGCGGGCACTCTGAGCGAAGCCGAATGGATAAACGTGATAGAGACCATAATGGCGGAATATTCATAGAGAAACTACAAAAAGGGCGATCTACCCGCCCTTTTTTGCTTGGGATATTATTATCGCGAAGCGCTCATTTTGAGCATCTCGCGGGCAATATCGAACTTCAAAGAGGCGTATTCCTCGGTTGTGGGCACCTCCAGCATGACCAGCACCAGGCGCGCGTCCTTGTCCTCCGTATCGCAGCGGAAGCCGGCAAACCAGGATATCTGGCGGCTCTTGTCGTTGCCTATTTCGGCAGTACCGGTCTTTGCGGCCACGGTGACGGAGGTCACCTTCAGGGAACGGCCGGTGCCGTTGAGGTTGTGGTCAACCACGTCCTTAAGATACGGAACAATAATATCCAACGAATGCTGCTCTATTACGCCGCTCTTCCATACTTTGGGGCTGGCCCTGGAGACGTTGTTGTATTTTATGCCCTCAGTTTCATACAGGCCGTCCACTATATAGGGCTGCATTATATTGCCGCCGTTGGCAAAGGCGCAGAACATTGTGGCCATCTGCAGGGGGGTAGTCAGTATTTCGCCCTGGCCGTAGCCGCTGTCCGCAAGAAGCATGAGGGTAAGCTCGGTATCGTCGTTGTACAGCTGCGATTGGGCCACGTTCAGATCAAAGGGCATGGTATCGCCAAAGCCTATGCTCTTCATGTAGCTGGTATAGTTGTCCCAGCCCATGAGCAGCGCGGCGTTGGCAAAGTAAATGTTATCGGAATGCACTATGGCGCTGCGCATGTTGAGGGGACTTAGACGGCCATACTTGACCTGAGTGCGCTTTATTTTGCTGCCGAGCCAGGTGCCATAGTCGGTAGGCAGCCAGTAGTCATCCACGATCTCGCCGGTGAAGACGTAGTTTTCATCCAACGTGCCGCTTTGCAGCGCCGCCACGGCGGTAAACGCCTTCAATACCGAGCCGGGAGGGTAAAGGCCCTGAGTAAGACGGTTATAAAGAGGCTTGTTGGCCTTGCTCAACAGCTCCGCGTAGTCTGCGGAGCTTATGCCCTTGGCAAAGGCGTTCAGGTCGTAACCCGGCCAGGAGGACATTGCCTCTATGGCGCCGGTCTTGGGGTTCATGACCACTACCGCGCCTGCGGTAGTCTCACCGAAAAGCACGCTGTCCAGCACGAAGTCCAGCCGTTTTTGCAGCTTGTAGTCAATCGTGAGCTGAAGGTCCAGTCCGTCCTCGGCGGGCTTGGTGTACAGTGTGCGGCGGTTGGTGCCCTGAGAGGTGCAAATGTATATATGGTAGCCGTCATTGCCTCTCAGCTCTTTTTCGTATTTGGCCTCCAAACCGTTGCGGCCAACGTAGGAATCCGAGGTATACAGGCCGTTTTCGGCATCCCGGCCCTCGTTCAGCTCCTTGAGCCTGGCCTCCAGCTCTTCATCGCTGCCGGCGCTGACTATGCCTACATAGCCTAATGTATGGGCCAGCATGTCATTTTCGGGATAAGAGCGCACCGAGCCGTAGTTGCCGTAATCTATGCCTATGCCTTCTATTTCGAGAAGCTGAGTTTCAAGGTATTCTGGGAACTCGCCCTGATAGAACTGCTTGAGCACGGCAACGCCGTCGTAGGCCTTACTCAGCTTTTTGTCTATGGCCTCCCTGGTCATGCCGAGGAGGGAGGAGCACTTGTTGTAGAAGTAGTCGCGATTGGTGTCGTTCAGCCTGTCCGGCATGGCATAGACGGATATTTTTCCTTCAGTGGTGGCCAATACATGCCCGTCGGCCATTAGCTCGCCCCGCTTTGCGCTTATGCGGGCCACGCGGACTGTATCGCCCCATTCCATCTCGGGAAAAATGAGATTTGGCGACCACTCTATGAACCACCTGTTGCGGGACTTTATTGCTACCATGCGATGCTCGCCGGATACGTCGCCCAAAAGGGGAGAGGAATATGTAGCGGTGAAGTTGACTATGGTGAATACCTCGCCCTCGTTGACTTGGATATTATCGTACAGTACGGAGGTTATCTCCAGCGCATCGAATATGTTCATGTATTTGGCGATAAACTGATTTTTGCTTATGAGCCCTTCTGATTCGCGGTTGGGCTCAAGCTTGGCCAAAGCCACATAGTCAGGCTTTTCATTGGGGTCTATGGGCTTGGAAGGGTCCACGCCGGCAGTCTCGTCAGGAATGAAGGTTACGGCGCCGTCCAGAAGGCTGTATGCCCCCTCATAGTCGCCGGAGGATATTTTAGACAAAAAATCAAGACACACCTGCTTGCCGCTTGAGCCGGTACAGCCCGGCAGCAGGCAAAGGCAGCTGGCCCATATCAGAATTATGCTTAAAGCTCTTTTCAACCCTGCTTCTCTTTCGCTCCCATGTTGAATAAATAATTGATTATAACAAAATTATAGCTTGGGGATAATCATATGTAAACGGCTGACAATAAAAGTTTACACAGGTAAATTTGACAGCATCGAGATGTATTGATAAAATAAACTAAGTGAAAGGAAACGCCATGGTTCGACGGAAAAAGAAAAATCCCATATCGGCGCTGTTTTCGGGGCGCAGGAAGGGCACGCAGCAGCGCAGGGCGAGAAGCGCGAGCCGCCCCGGCTTCGGCTGGGCAAATATCGGCCTTATTGCCGCGGTATTGGCAGCGGGGGCCTTTTTCGCATGGGCGCTCATGTTCTCGGACGGACGGCTTACTATATATTTGAAGGACGGCGGCCGCACTCACCAATACCTTACATGGAGGACCAATGCCGACGAGTTCCTCACGGCAATAGGCGCGAAGCTGGACGAGAACGACACACTGTCGGTAGCGAAGGACGCGGAGCTTACCGACGGCGAAACCATAGAGATAACCAGGGCATACCCCATAGCGGTGCAGTCCGGCGGCAATACCGAGGTGATGTACCTCAGCTCCGGCACGGTGGGCGACGCGCTGGACAAGGCGGGAGTCACGGTAAAATCAGGAGACGAGATATCGGAGCTCACCTTCCGGGATCTTGAGCCCGGCATGAAGATAAGCCATACCGCCGTGGACGTTACATACAAGGTATCCTACAAGACCCTTGACTACGACGAGATAATCAAAAAGGACGACAGGGAGTACGAGAGCTTCAAGAAGGTGGAGGTAGAGGGCAAGGACGGCAAAAAGCAGATAACCCAACGCATAACCGTAAAGGACGGCGTGGAGGTATCCCGGGAGGTCGTAGACCAGATAATCACCGAAAAGGCCGTGGATGAGATAATCCGCGTCGGCACCAAGATACGCTACCAGACCAACTTCAAGGGAGAGACCAGACGCTGGAAGGAAGCCCCGAAGGACGGCGTAAACGGCTGGAAGAGCATGAAGGTGGACAAGATAACCGCCTATTGCACAGGTACCCGCACAGCTACCGGCACGACGCCAAAGCTGGGTACAATAGCCGTGAACACATATTACTTCAAATACGGCACCCAGTTGTATGTGAGGGGCTACGGCTACGGCACGGCAAGGGATACCGGCGCGTTCAGAAAATATACCAACTCTTCCGGAAAGCCTATGAATCAGCTGGATCTCTGGTTCAACTCGGAATCGGAGGCGAGGCGCTGGGGAACAAAATACAACGTGACTATCTGGTATAAATAATGAGCACAGCTTCAGTAAAATGTGAACTTGAAAAATACGGCCTCACGCCCAACAGGGCGCTGGGGCAAAATTTTTTGGCCAGCGACACTGCGGCAAGGACTATTGCCGAGGCTGCTTGTGAAAACCGCTGCCCGGTTATAGAGATAGGCCCGGGTATGGGCGCGCTGACTGCCGAACTGGTAAAATGCGCCCAAAGGGTAGCGGCAATAGAGATAGACAGACGCATGGCGGAGATAATCGCGGACAGGCTGCCCGAGGTACAGCTTATCAACGAAGACGCGCTAAGGGCGGATATACCGGGGCTTATAGCGGCCCTCGGCGGCAGGGCGAATATCGCGGCGAACCTGCCGTATTACATAACCACGCCGCTTTGTATGAGGTTTTTATCCATAGGCGCAGACGGCAGCATACCCGCCATGACGCTTATGATGCAGAAGGAAGCGGCGGAGCGGTTCACGGCAAAGCCGGGGGACCGCGTATACGGGCCGCTGACGGTGCTTGCGGGGTATTATTATGAGGTTACTAAGCTCATGGAGCTGTCCCGGGATATGTATTACCCCCAGCCTGATGTGGACTCAGTAGTGCTGAAGCTTACGGCCAAGGGTGCGGAAAAGCTTTTTGAGCTGGAGTGGCTGCTGAACAGGGCATTTGCAATGCGCAGAAAGACTCTATCAAACAACCTCAGGGCTGCAGGAATATCGGACGAACGGCTGAAATCGCTGCTTGGAGCTTGCGGCATAGAGGGAAATATACGCGCAGAAAAGCTTACGGTGGCACAATTTGCAAATATTGCGCGGGAAATAGAGGCGCACGGGAAATAACGACAAAACCCTATGAAAAGCGATACTGTGGAAAAAGTGGATGAACGACACTTTTCAGGCAAACTAACAAAGCCTTCGAGTCATTGACCCGAAGGCTTTGCAATACCGCGCACCCGAATCTCGACTTCACGTCCCATGGGCGTTTTCGCCATCAGGTTGCTACTCCCGGGCATGCCCGCGGCACACCTGCGCTTCCGCTTAATGCTGCTGCCTTCCGGCCCTGACATGGTTCACAGTGGCAAGTTGCACGGGACCCGGGGATCGACGCCCCACGATGGCGGCGGCCCCACAGGGGTGAGCCTCAAAACGGGGATTCAGCCCTGCTGTAGCGGATTGCAGGTATAGGGCACCGCTATCTCCCCGCTTAGCGCGGCAAGGTTATTTTAACAAGGCAGGGGCAATTAGTCAATAAAACGCACAAAAAAATTGCTTTGGAAGGGGGTCCAAAGCAATTGTCGGTTTGTTGTTGGTTTTGAAAGGGTTTCTCTCACTTGCAAGCTTATTATAACCCGCGGGGAGACGGAAATCATCACAAAAGTATTACAATCTGCTGAAATGTTCATTAAGTTTTAAAGAAATATTTGTTTTATGGGCCGTTTGAGGTATAATCATGCCGTCAGGCGACCCAAACTCCATATAGGAAAGGAAAAGGCAAAATGAAAAGGACGATGAGGATAGAAGGAATGATGTGCGGCCACTGCTCCGGCAGGGTAAAGAAGGCGCTGGAGGCCATGGCGGGAGTTGAGACCGCGGAGGTGAGCCACGAGACAGGCATGGCATCAGTGACCCTGAACGGCTATGTATCCGACGAGGCGCTGGCCAAGGCCGTAACCGATGCGGGCTATAAGGTAGCGGGCATAGAGTAGCGCCTGCACTTTTGGTGCATGAAATATGCCCCGAAGCTGTCCTTTACAGCGAAGATTGGCGGGGTGTATAATGAACACGATGGAAAAACAGGCAAGGGACAAAAAGGAGAGGCTTCGGCATCTCCTTTTATTTTTTGCCTGCACCAGGCATCATCGCGATGAAAAATACGGCGGCCCGCCGAAAGGGGCAGAGAAAAGCGACGGTATACCGCCGCTTTTTTGTTTCAGGAGGAAAAATGATATTCAGAAAGGAAAAGGAGCACGGCGTACTCACCGAGGAGGAGATTCTGGACATGGCCCGGGACATTGCGGAAAACGACCCGGCCTACATCATAGGCTCCATGCTCATCAAAAGCGTGTGCGACGATACCGGCCTCGACGAGGGGGCTGCCTTCAGCATGCTGCTGGACGGGGGCGGAATGCCCAAGGGCATAGCCGCTATCAGCGCCAGAGCTGCAAACGACCTCATGCGCCTCTATGAGGAGGGGGGCATAGAGGGCGAAATTGACAGCTATCTGGAGGACGAGAGGTTCGTGAAGATGCTGCTGGAGATGCCGGTAAAGGCGGCGCTCAGGCTTTATGCCGCCGAGTGCAACGCAGACGCCGCCGCCAAGGCGGAGCGTGAAAAGGGGGCTATGGACGTGATGGAAAAGCTGGCGGCCCGCAGGGCGCTGCCCTCGCCCATAAAGGGCAATACCCCCGCCGCCGCGGATACGGACTACGCCAACATGCCCACCAGGGAATTCAACCTCATAAAGGAAAGACTGATGCGCGCCGCCAGCGAGGGCAGGCGCGTTTCGTTGTAAAGACATAAAAAGGAAGGAGAAAAATAATGAGTATCAACACTACCGCAAACACCGCAAGCACCACCAAGCTCAACAAGACCTTTTACGACCGCCAGCTGCTGGAAAGCGCCAAGACCCGCTTTGTACACGCCAAGTACGGCCAGAAGCGCCCTATTCCCAAGAACAGCGGCAAGCGGGTGGAATTCCGCAAGTGGAACCTCTTTGACGCAAACGACGCCATGGAGGCACTTCAGGAGGGCGTTACCCCTGCCAGCCAGGCTCTGTCCCAGAGCAACGTAGAGGTGGAGGTGGCCCAGTACGGCGCATACGTGGAGGTATCCGACCTGCTGGACATGACCGGCTATGACCAGGTAATCTCCGAGAGCGCGGAGCTGCTGGGAGAGCAGCTGGGCACCGTGGTGGAGTGGGTCACCCGCGATGCCATGAACGCCGGCACCAATGTACAATACGCAAACGGCAAGTCCGGCCGCGGCGAGATAACCGCCGCCGACAAGCTGACCGTGGCTGAGATACGCAAGGCGGTGCGCACCCTCAAAAAGGCCAAGGCGCGCCCCTTCGGCGACGAGGGCAGAAAGCCCCACTTCATATGCATCTGTTCCCCCGAGGCCACCTATGACCTTCAGAGCGATTCCCTCTGGCAGGACGTATCCAAGTACTCCTGCGCGGAGCAGATATATTCCGGCGAGATCGGCCGCCTGTTCGGCGTGGTATTCGTGGAATCCACCGAGGCAAAGGTGTTCTCCCAGAGCGTGCTGAACAAGGTGAAGACCGCCACCAGCTCATCAAAAACCTTCGTGCTCAAGAACAGCCCCAAGGACGCGGAGGCGGCGTATCTCTCCACTGCGGGAAACAAGATAAAGATAGGTACCGCCGAGTATACCGTAGCCTCCTTTGACGCGGCTACCAATACCGTCACCCTGTCCGACAATGCTACCCTTACCGCCGACGCCATAGTATACAGCGAGGACGCGGGCAGCATAGACGGCACTACCAAGATGGGCGCCGACGTGCATTCCACGCTTATTTTCGGCAGGGACGCCTACGGCATAGTGGACGTGGGCGGCAGCGGAGCCCTTCAGATCATAATAAAGCCCCACGGCAGCGCAGGAACCTCGGATCCTCTGGATCAGCGCGCCACCGTAGGCGCAAAGGTAGCGGCATATGCGGCAAAAATCCTCAACGAGCTGTGGATAATCCGCATTGAGCACGGCGTAAGCGCATAAATAACATCAGGAAATAAGTACGAAGGTACTGTTTCATATCCCTTTCAAGGGGGCCGAGGGGAAACCTTCGGCCCTTTTTTATTTGAGCAGAGAAAAGCTGAGAGAGTCAAGGAGGAAAGACAATGAATTACATAACCGATAAGGAAATAGACGCCATACAGGGCGACATGGGCGAGACGCTGAGAAAGCAGCCCCGAGTGCGCATGCGCATAGAGGGCAGCGGCTACTGGGAGGGCGGCATAAACGGCTGGTTCTTCAGGGTACGCCGAGGAGAGGAGACAGAGCTGCCCAAGTCCATTGCGGAGCTTATACAAAGAAGCGAGCAGGTGGCGGTGATGGGCGAGCGGGAGGTAAAGGCCTACAGGGGCGTTGGCAGAAGGGTGGCGCAGGTATGACGCTGAACGACATCATCGTATCCGCACTTGCCCAGCTGGACCGCGGCCATGACGCCCAGAGCCTGGACGTATGGCGGGACAAGTTCACCCGCTTTGCAAACGACGGCGTGACGGACATCTGCGCCACATATAAGCCCCGGCGCACAGAGACTATCGACACCAGGGACGGCACATTTACCACCGCAATGCTGTCGAGGGGCTGCCGCAAGGTGCTAAGCGTAAAGCGCGACGGCCGGGAGGAGGACTTTTACGACGGCGACGCTTCCGAGGTGATAGTCACCTCCGGCGGTCCCGGCAAAATTGAGGTGACGTACCGCTCGGTGCCAAGGGAGATGTTTGCGAGCACGGACGAGCCCGACATACCCGCATACATGCACGGATTGCTGGTAAGCTACGTCGTGGGCCGCGAGAGGGCTGCGGGGGACGTTTCCCAGCAGCGGGGCGGCAACATCTACTTTCAGATGTACGAGGCCGGCAAGGCCGCCATACGGCCCCATCTGGGTGGAGGAACCAGCCAGCGCATAGTGAACAGGTGGTGAAGCCCATGGCCCGCAAGATATACAGGATAGACGAGTTCATGGGGCTGGATCAGTCCATGGGCGAAAACGGCATGGCGGCCTCCTACAGTCCCGACGCCTGCAACATGGACACGGCGGACGGCGAGCTTACCGTAGCCAAGGGCTACACCAGGTACATAACATCAGCAGTTCCCGGCACGGAGGCCATACGCCGCATGTTCCTTTTCCATTCCGGCAGCGGCGACCAGGTGATAGTGGTAACGGGCGGCAGCGTATACGCTTACAGGGAAGGCGTCTGGGTGCTCATATACACCTTTACCGGGGGACTCACCGGCGGAAGGGTGGATTTTACCGAGGCCCGGATAGACACCACGGATTATCTCCTTATCGCCAGCGGCGAGCAGCAGATAGTCAAGTACAACGGCGCACAGGCGGCGCTTTTCGGCAGCAGCGACGGGCTTTCGGATAAGCCGGTAAGCTACCTTGCTGCTTACAGAAGCAGACTCTTCGCGGCCGGGGACAGCAGCTGTCCCAACAGGCTTTACTGGTCCAAGCTCCCGGGCGGCAGCCGCACCATAGAATCCTGGGGCGAGGAATCCGGCTCGGTCAACGTCTCAGGGGGACATACCGAGATAGGCGCCAGCGCCGGCGACCCCATAGTAGGGCTTGCGGCACTTTCCAACCAGCTGCTCATATTCAAAAAGCGCAGCCTTTACCGGCTCATAGGCGACAAGCCATCGAATTTTACGGTGGAACGCATAGATTCCGACGTGGAGACGGCGGCGTATACCTCCCTCGTAATGAGCGGGGACATGCTGTACTTCATGACCAAGGGAGGCCTATGCAGGTTCAACGGCGTATCCGCGGCGCTCATGCCTGACGCCCGGCGGATAAAGAAGCTGCTTTCAGGCGCCGACGTATCCCTTTCCAAGGGGGCGGCGGCCCGCAGCAGGCTTTACTACTCATTCGACGACGCCAAGGGCGGCGGCATCATTGAATACGACCTTGTGCGGCACACCTACATGCTGCGCCGCGGCTTTGACGTAGGCGACATAGCCTCGTGGGACGGAAGGCTGTACATAGTCAATTCCGGCCGCTACGTGTGCCTCTTCGACGACGGCAAAAGCTACGACGGCAAGGACATCGAGGCCTGGTGGCGCACGCCTGAGACGGATCTTTTCGACAAGAGCGGAGTAAAGGCCATGCGGTCCCTCTGCTTCAGGGGCCACGCCCAGGGCGCCGCCACAGCCATGAACGCGGAGGTGAGAGTGGGCAGCGCAAGGGCTGCCACAAGGGTGCTGCTGCCTACGGAGGAGAGCGAGGTAGTGGAGGTGCCGCTTAAAAACGAGGGCAGGACATTTTCGCTCAGGATCGCCAACGAGGCGGGAGGCCGCTTCACTCTGCGCGGCGGCATAGAGCTTTCATTTGAAACCTGGAGGAGGGTGGAATAAATGGCTCTTGATATGCGGGCGCTTTACTATGTGACGCTGCCGGATATAAAGGACGCGGAGCTTTACAGCGAGACGGTAAAGGCCAACGAAAACAACCTTAATCAGAACTTTACGGCCATTGCCCAGAAGATAGAGGAGCTGGAAACGCGGCTTTCCGCACTCGAATAGGCAAGGCAGTACAAAAAGGAGGAAAACACCATGGCAAAATATTATATGAACGGCTACACACCTCCAGAGGGAGTGAATTCCGCATCAAAGGTAAAGGAATACCAGCGGCAGCTCGGCGTAAAGGCGGACGGCATATGGGGCCCGGACACCGACGCGGCATACAGGGCCAGCCTAAACCGCAGCGCCCAGCGGCAGGCCCAGAGCAGAAGCGGCTTTGACTGGGGGGATTCCGGCAGGAACGAGGCATTTGACGGCTACTACAACGCCATAAGGAACAGCCTGTCCGTCCCGACCGTGACGGTAAAGGCGCCCAGCGCCGGCGAGGTAAAGGACATGTGGAGCGGGGTGCTTCGCCCCAGCGCCGACGCCGCCATAGAGCGGCGCAGCAGGGCGGCCGAGCGCGAGATGGCTGAGATAGACGCGGATGCCGTTTCCCGTGGCATGGGCCAGAGCAGCTATGTAACATCGGTAAAGGCCCGGCAGATGGAGGAGGCCCAGGACGACATAAGCGACATTGAGGCGCAGTACGGCGCGGCGCTGGCAGAGAAGATATACGATACGCTGTACAAGTACGATCAGATGAGCTTAAACGCCCAGCAGTACAACGCGGAGGCTCACGCGGCTGCACAGAAGACCGCACTCAGCATGGCGTCGGACTGGTACAATCAGTACCTTAGCCAGCAGAATGCCGCCATCGCCGCCGCGGCAAAGGGAGGCTCCTCTAAGTCGTCAAAGGGCGGCTCCGGCTCGAAAAAGAGCAGCCTTTCCAGAGAGGACTATACCGAATACGTACGCAACCTCACCGCCGAGCAGCGCAGGCAGCTCTTCAGCAGCGAAAACAGCTATTGGAGCAGCAGGCGCGAGGAGATATACTCCGCCCTGGGCAAAACCCTTTACGATAGCCTTAAGAAGAAATACGGCGGTTAAGGGGGTGCCTATGGCTGCGGTAAAAAAGACCTTCGATATTGCGCTGGACATAGCGGACGCTGGGGCGAACCGGGAATTCACGGTGGTGGACGGGGACAACGGCAACGTGCTTGCCATACTCCTCACAGACGGGGGCTACCCGGTAGACCTTACCGGGTGCCGGGTCATAGCGGTGTTCTCAAAGAGCGACGGCACCGCCTGTCAGGACAGCTACGATGCTGACGGCGGCATAACTCTTTGCGGCATGCTGAACAATCAGGTGGATATAGAGCTTTTTGCGGGTTCCGTGGCTCCCGGAACGGTGGAGTGCGAGCTCCAGATATACTCGGATCCCAGCCTTTCCACCCTCGTCACCACGGCAAAGTTCAACTTTGCCTGCCGCAAGGCTATTTTTTCCGGCGAAACGCTGACCTCTGCGCCGCAGTACCCACAGCTTACTTCCCTTATGGAGAGGGTGGAGGTGCTGAACGCGGAGACTGCCGCTGCGGCGGGGGCGGCAAACTCAGCCGCGGCGGACTGCAGGGCAGCAATGGAGGGAAACGTCACAACATGGAAAATACTCAGATACTCTTAAAACAAAAAGGAGGGATTGCCTATGGCAGTATACCTTGGAAATGAGCTGGTGCTGGCAAACGGCGTGGGCGGCACAAGCCTTGCCAACGGCCACGCCTCCACCCACGCAAAGGGCGGCAGCGATGAGCTGGCCCCGGCGGACATAGGGGCGGCGGAGGAGGTACATACACACACGGAATACGCATTAAAACCGGTAAGCATGGTAGTTGAGCTGCCGCTGGACGGCTGGGTGGTGGGCACATACAGCTGCACACAGGCCATAAGCGTGGACGGAATGAGAAGCGGCAAGTACGCCATAGTAGGCCCCGTACCAAAGGACTGGGACGAATACGTGGGGGCTAACGTACACTGCGCCGTACAGGGATACAATTCGCTCACGTTCTTAGCCGACAAAAAACCGGCCACGGATCTCCGGGTAAACGTACTGATATGGGGGTAGGATAGTATGCTTTTCAATCTCGTATGCGGCGTGAACTACAGCATGGGAATAGCCTCCGGCAGCTTTGATGGCATAGACAGCTCGAGGGTGCTGACCGTGAACAAGACAATAGACCCGCTGGCGCTCGTCATAAAGACCACGGTGGGCTCCTCCAGCGAGCTTATAGTGTACTACAGGGAAAAGCCCACGGACAGCTTTTCCACAGTAGTGGGCGGGAGCGTGCCGGTATCCTGCAGGCTGCTGGGTGAATACAGCACAAAGCTGCTGCTGACTGTGCATAACGCCAGCGCCGCAAACTGTGCCGGCGTTGAATACTATATATTGGGGGTGAAAAAGCAATGACAGCCACGGAAAAGGATCTCAGCCTTATGAAGGTACACGTATTCAAGACCGTGGACGAGTATGAGGCGGCAAGGAGCGGCGGGCTGATAGGCGGGGACGACCTCGTCATCACGCCGGATACCGGCGCCATAGACGGCGAGATGTCGGATACCTCCACAAACACAGTGCAGAACAGGGTCATAAAGGCCTATGTGGATTCCGCCATAGCCGCCGCAATAGCTTCCCTTAATCAATAAAGGAGAGAGCATATATGACAGAGCTGTTCATAAAATACCTTAAAGGCCACGTGGGCGACATATACGTATGGGGCGCCCAGGGCGAAACAAATATAACCGAGAAATGGATACGCCGGCGGGAGACCGGCGAGAAAAACGCCAAACGCGCCATAGCCCTGTGGGAAAAGCGTAAGGCGGAGGGCAGGAGCCCTATCGCCGCCTTCGATTGCAGCGGGCTGATAGTGAAGTTCCTGCTGGACAATAAGCTTATAAAGAGCGACATGTCCTCCCGGGGGCTGTACTCAGCCTGCGAAAAGCTGAACGACAGGAGCCAGCTTGCTCCGGGGGACCTGCTTTTCCGCCATAACGGCAAGCGGATACATCACGTTGGCGCATATATAGGCTGCGGCCTCGTAATAGAGGCAATGGGCCGGGACGACGGGGTGGTGCTCAACTGCCTGGATTCAAACGGCGCTGGCTACTGGAACAGATACGGCAGGCTGCCCGTACTGAAGGACAGCGGGGAAACGGAAGAGGTATACGAATGCTGCAAGGGGGAGGACTGTCCCTGCCGGCAGCTTATGAAGGAAATACTGAAAGGAGAAAACAATGAACAATAATCTGATAACAGGGGTGCTGGCAGGAGTGAGCGGTGTGCTCAGCTACATTTTCGGCCCCTGGGACGCCATGATAATGGTGCTCATAGCAGTAGTGGCCCTGGATTACATCACGGGCGTGGCTTATGCTGCGGTATCAAAGACGCTGAGCAGCGCCATAGGCTTTAAGGGGCTGCTGAAGAAGGTATTCATATTCGTACTGGTGGCGCTTTCCACAATGCTTGACAAGCTGGTGCCCGCCACAAACGGTGCGGTGAGGAGCGCCGTATGTATGTTCTACATCGCCAACGAGGGGCTTTCCATACTGGAAAACGCGGGCCGCATCGGCCTGCCCATGCCGGAGGCGCTGAAGGGTGCGCTGGTGAAGCTCAAGGACGGGAAGAACGATACGGCCGAGGGCAAATAACAGGATAATTACAGGGGGGCGGCGCCCCCCCTTTTTTATTTGTTTTTTTTGCGGTATTGTGGGTCATACTTGTCGGTAAGTTTTATCTGCGCTCTTATCCGCGGCACAGTAAGAACTGTATACGGGTCATAGGTGTGGTTGAATTTCATTTCGGCTATCATCTGGTCGAGCTTATACAAGGCCATATCAAATAAAATATTATTCCTGCGGATAGATGAGATATAGTCGTATTCCTCCTTGATATAGCGCATCGCACGGTTTCTGCGTTCAAAATCATATTTGTAAAAGAGACGTTTAGGCAGGGTACTTACACTTCGTACCCGGCGTTTTGTACGGCACATATCATCACCTCGATTAAAGAATATATAAAAAACGGCGGAAAGTCAACTGATAATAAGAAAATCTCACCAATAACAAACTTTCGATTGGGTATACTAATTGTTGAAAGAGGAATAGTAATGGTTGACTTCGGCGAGAAGGTAAGGGCGCTTAGAGAAGCAAAGGGACTGTCGCAGGTTCAGTTTGCAGAGCTTTTGGGCGTTACAAAAGGTATGATATCGGCGTATGAAACGTCTGTGCGAATGCCAAGCTACAAGGTGTTGATAAGGATAGCACGGCTTTTTGGTGTGTTCACAGATTATCTGCTGGGTCTGGAATGCAAAGAAGGGATGGATACCTCCGGACTTAATGCGAGGCAGAAGCAGCTGGTAGCCGAACTGGTGAATGAGTTGAGAAGAACAAAATAAAACGGGGGCTGCGCCCCCGTTTTTTTTGTTTTTGGCTTAAGACTTCTCAACGCCCAGCGTGACGCTTTCGCCGTTTATCTCCCAGTCCTTCACATAGCCGGACGCGCCCGGCTTGATGGAGTCGGCAAGGGTATCGGCGGCGATTTCCGCGCCGTGCCTGGCGAATATGCCCTCGATAAGGCTGTTGCCGTGGTGGGAGAGTACTATGTGGTCGGTGACCTCAAAGCCCGCTTCCTTGCGCATGGTCTGCACCTTGGATACTATCTCCCGCACGAAGCCCTCCTCGATGAGCTCAGGGGTGAGGTTGGTATCCAGCACCACGGAGAGGTCATGCTCGGTGACTGTCACGAAGCCGGCGTTTTCTTCGGTGGAGACAAGCACGTCCTCGGCCGCCAGGGATATCTCGGTGCCGTCTATGTCGAACTTGTAGCTCTCGCCCCTGTTGTGGGCGGCTACCACCGCGTTTCCTACGCCTTCGCCCGCCAGATACTGATTGATCTTGGGCAGGAGCTTGCCATAGCGGGGCCCAAGGGTCTTGAGCTGGGGCTTTACCCGGTAGCTTATGAAGGAGGAAGCGTCATCAACGAACCTGACTTCCTTTACGTTCAGCTCGTCCGCTATGATGGATACGTACATATCGGGAAGAGCTTTGCCCTGCACGTACATGGAGGCAACGGGCTGGCGGTTCTTGATATTTGCCGCGTTGCGGGCGCTGCGGCCCAGCACCACTATATCCAGCACGGCGGCCATGTTGGCCTCAAGCTCGGGGTCGATGAAGCTCTCGTCCTTCTTTGGCCAGTCGCAAAGGTGTATGCTCTCAGGGGCGCTCTTATCCACCGTCCGTACCATGTTCTGATACATTGTCTCGGACATGAAGGGGGTGAAGGGGGCGGATATCAGCGCCATGGTCCTGAGCACGGTGTAGAGGGTCATGTAGGCGGCCTCCTTGTCGGCGGTCATATCCTTGCCCCAGTACCGCTCGCGGCAGCGGCGGACGTACCAGTTGGAAAGGTCGTCCATGAAGTCCTGCATCTCGCGGCCCGCCTCGGTCATCTTCAGGTCGTCAAGGTATGCCTCTACATGACCTACGAGGGTGTTCAGGCGGGAAAGTATCCACCTGTCCATGGGGGTCAGGTTTTCGCGCACCAGCTTATGCCGGGTCGGGTCGAAGTTATCTATGTCCGCATAAAGAATGTAGAAGGCGTAGGTGTTCCAGAAGGTTCCCATATACTTGCGCTGGCTTTCGGATACGGCCTCTGCGGAGAAGCGGTTGGGCAGCCAGGGCATGGAGCTGGTGTAGAAATACCAGCGCACGGCGTCTGCACCCTGATTGTCCAGGAGAACCCAGGGATCTACTACGTTGCCTATGTGTTTGCTCATCTTGCGGCCTTCCTTATCCTGAACGTGGCCCAGCACGATGCAGTTGAGGAAGGCGGGGGAATCGAACAGGCAGGCCGCTATGGCGGAAAGGGTATAGAACCAGCCGCGGGTCTGGTCTATGGCCTCGCTGATAAAGTTTGCGGGATAGCGGCGCTCAAACTTATCCTTGTTTTCAAAGGGATAGTGCCACTGGGCGAAGGGCATGGAGCCGGAATCGAACCAGCAGTCTATGACTACGGGCTCACGGCGCATGGTGCCGCCGCACTCGCACTTCCAGGTGAGAGGATCCACATAGGGCTTATGCAGCTCGACGTTTTCGTCGCAGCCGGTAAGCTCCGAGAGCTCCTTACGGCTGCCGACGACGTGTATCTTGCCGCACTTGTCGCATACCCATACGGGCAGGGGGGTGCCCCAGTAGCGCTCGCGGGAGATGCTCCAGTCTATTACGTTCTCCAGGAAGTTGCCCATGCGGCCTTCCTTGATGGTTTCGGGGATCCAGTTGATACGGCGGTTGTAGTCTATAAGCCTGTCCTTTACCTTGGTCATGGCTATGAACCAGGAGGAACGGGCATAGTAGATAAGCGGCGTGTCGCAGCGCCAGCAGAAGGGGTAGCTGTGCTCAAACCTGGGGGCGGCAAAGAGAAGGCCGCGCTCGTCCAGATCCTTGAGCACCATGGGGTCGGCCTTTTTTACGAATACCCCGTCCCAGGGGGTGCCGCCGCACATTTCGCCCTTGGAATCCACCATCTGCACAAAGGGCAGGTCGTATTTCTTGCATACCCGGTAATCGTCCTCGCCAAAGGCGGGAGCGTTATGGACTATGCCGGTACCGTCGGTGGTGGTGACATAGTCGTCCACCATCACATAAAAGGCGTCCTTGCCGCCGGCGGCTTTGCGGGTGCATTCGAACAGGGGCTCGTAGTGCTTGTATTCAAGCTCCCGGCCGACGACCTCTTTTATTATCTCGGTGTCGTGGCCCTCCAGCACCGTCTCTATAAGATCCTTGGCCATGATCAGGGTCTCTTTGCCGTCCACCCGCACGTATGCGTAGGTCACGTCGGGATTGACGCAGAGGGAAACGTTGCTGGGCAGTGTCCATGGCGTGGTGGTCCAGGCCAGGAAGTAGGTGTTCTCCTCATCGGGCACCCTGAAGCGGACGGTGGCGGAGGTCTCCTTGACCTCCTTATAGCCCTGAGCTACCTCGTGGGAGGAGAGGGCGGTGCCGCAGCGGGGGCAGTAGGGGACTATCTTGTGGCCCTTGTAGAGAAGGCCCTTTTCGTATATGGCCTTCAGCGCCCACCACTCAGACTCTATATAGTCGTTGTCATAGGTGATGTATGGGTTATCCATATCCGCCCAGAAGCCCATGCGGTCGGACATTACCTCCCACTCGCCCTTGTACTTCCATACGGATTCCTTGCACTTCTGGATGAAGGGGATAACGCCGTACTGCTCTATCTGCTCCTTTCCGTCGAGGCCCAGCTCTTTTTCCACCTCCAGCTCAACGGGAAGGCCGTGGGTATCCCAGCCGGCCTTGCGCAGCACGTCGTAACCCCGCATGGTCTTGTAGCGGGGGATTATATCCTTCATGGCACGGGTCAGTACATGGCCTATGTGGGGCTTGCCGTTGGCGGTCGGCGGGCCGTCAAAGAAGGTGTAGGCGGGGGCGCCCTGCCGAAGCTGGACGCTCTTTTCGAATATCTGGTTATCCTTCCAGAATTTCAGCGTCTCCTTCTCGCGTTCCACGAAATTCAGCGTGGTCGGAACTTTCTTGTACATCTGCTTCTCCTTAGTGTTTTATAGCTTCCTTAAAATGATTTTTTTCGGGCAAAATAAAAGCGCCCCGAATATCGGGACGCAGTATTGCGCGGTACCACCCGAGTTGGCGCGGCGCGCCCTCTCTGCCGCGGCCTGTCATAGCCGCGCGCCCGTGTAACGGCGGGCTGCCGTCCGGCGCTAATGGCGAAATACGTTTTCGCGCCGGCGCTCGCGGGTGATGCGTGTGGGTGGAGACGCCGCAGCCCTCGCACCGCAAAAACGGGCCGCTCTCTTTGGCTTCCGGTCCCACCGTGTGTCCCGGTCATAACTTTACAATTACTTATTATATTATTCCCTTTCTTTTTTGTAAACCCCTTAATTCAGGGACAAAAGTGGTATGCGTCACGTTTTTTTCACTTAAATTTGATTATTTGAGGTATGAATAGGTAAATTTTTGTGTTACTATTAGATGGATAGTTTAAACTCGTAGGTGGTATGCTTAGCCATAGGACTTTGCGGGGGGCATACCGGGGAGGTAAAATTTTGAAGAGAAGAAACCTTACAACACCGATAGTGTATCTTATAATGCTGGGAATAATCGTATTGCTGGTATCCGGCTTCGATCTTTCCGGCGATAAGGTCAAAAAGATAAGCTATTCGGAATTCATAGATGACGTCAGAGGGGGCAGGATACAGGCGGCGGAGGTCACCGAGCTGAAGCTTGTAGGACTGTACTCCGACAGCAAGATAAGCATGGAAGTCTTCCCGCAGGAGGCGGACTTCTACACCTATATACCTTCCGTGGATATCCTCAAGGACGATATGGATAAGGTTACCGCCGAGCTTACCGGCAGGGAAGCCAATGACATAACCCAGGCGGATTATCCCTTCTCCCTCGTGCTGAATCCCGCTCCCGGCCCCTCCATACTGGAGACCCTGCTGCCCTACATACTGCTCTTCGGCGGTTTGGCGCTGTTCTATGTCCTTATGACCAGGGCCCAGGGCGGCGGCAATAACATAATGAACTTCGGCAAGAGCCGCGCCCGCACGAACATGGACGGCAGGAATAAGGTCACCTTTGCGGACGTTGCAGGCGCCGAGGAGGAAAAAGAGGAGCTCAGAGAAGTGGTAGAGTTCATGCGCTCCCCCAAGCGGTTCACCGCCATGGGCGCACGCATACCCAAGGGCTGTCTGCTTGTAGGCCCTCCGGGCACAGGTAAGACTCTGCTGGCCAAGGCCGTAGCCGGCGAGGCGGGCGTACCCTTCTTCTCCATCTCCGGTTCAGATTTCGTGGAAATGTTCGTGGGCGTCGGCGCCAGCCGCGTGCGCGACCTGTTCAATACGGCTAAAAAGTGCGCGCCCGCTGTGGTGTTCATAGACGAGATAGATGCTGTTGGCCGTCAGCGCGGTGCGGGCCTGGGCGGCGGACACGACGAGAGGGAGCAGACCCTTAACCAGCTACTGGTGGAGATGGACGGCTTTGCGGTAAACGAAGGCATAATAGTGCTTGCCGCCACTAACCGCCCAGACATACTCGATCCCGCACTGCTGCGTCCGGGCAGGTTTGACAGGCAGATAACCGTGGGCTATCCCGACGTTAAGGGACGGGAGGCCATACTCGAGGTTCACGCCAAGGGCAAGCCCCTCGCCAAGGACGTGGATCTGGGGGTGCTGGCGAAGCGCACCAGCGGCATGACCGGTGCGGATCTTGAAAACGTGCTTAACGAGGCGGCCATACTTGCGGCCCGCTTCAAGAAGAAGGAGATAACCATGGTGGAGCTGGAGGAGGCCATAACCCGCACGGTTGTGGGCCCCGAAAAGCGCAGCCGTGTAGTTACCGAGGAGGATAAGCGCATCACCGCCTATCACGAGGCGGGACACGCCATAGTAGCCCTGAAGATGGAGCACTGCGATCCTGTACACGAGGTATCCATAATACCCAGAGGTCAGGCGGCGGGCTACACCATGACCATGCCCGACAACGACGACAGCCACATTTCCCGGGGCAAGATACTTGACCAGATAGCCATGAGTATGGGAGGCCGTGTGGCCGAGAGCATAGCCCTTGACGACATATGCACCGGAGCCATAGGCGACCTGAAGCACGCCAGCGACCTTGCCCGCCGCATGGTCATAGAGTTCGGCATGAGCGACGAGATAGGCCCCGTGTTCCTGGGCGGCGATTCCGAGGTGTTCATAGCGAAGGACTGGGGACACCAGCGCAGCTATTCCGAGGAGGTGGCCGCAAAGGTGGACAAGGAGATACGCAGGATACTGGAGGAGCAGTTCGAGCGGGCGAAGCAGGTGCTGCTCCACGAGCGGGAGGCGCTGGACCGGGTGGTGAAGTATCTTATAGAGTACGAACGCATAACCGGCGAGGAATTCGAGAAGATATTCCATAACGAGCCTGTGGAGCTGGTATCCTATAAAGAGCGGAAGGAAGCTCTTGAAAAGCCGGACGAGGAGGAAAAGCCGGAGGACGAATCCGATGACAGGACGGGGGATGAGCCGGAGCAGCGCCATGAGGGCGGCGGTGAGGACAGCCCCGAGGATAAGCCTGAGAAAGAGGCGGAACAGAAATTCTACCGGCCCGGCGGATTCGACGGCGAGGACAAATAAAAAAGCTTTCGGGCGAAGACGATGCTTCGCCCGATTTTTTTGAGGATAAAGCCAAAAATGGAAAAATTCGACCTGCACATACATTCCAACATGTCCGATGGCACCTTTGACCCGGAGGCTATCCCCGCCCTGGCAAGGGCGCAGGGGGTATGCTATATGGCCCTTACGGATCACGATACGGCTTCAGGCTGCAAGCGGGCCATAGCCGCGGGGCAAAGCATAGGAGTAAAGGTAATACCCGGCATAGAGCTGGACGTGGAGTTTCCGACGGAACTTCACATGCTTGGGCTGAACATAAACCCTGACAGCCCTGCCATGGTGAAATTCGAAGCATGGCGGGGGGAGAGCAGGCGTCAGCGCAACAGGGCCATACTGGACAAGCTCAGCGCATTTGGCATACCGGCTGAGGAATACATGGAGCACAGCCGCGGCAACGATACACGGCTGCACATCGCCAAGGCAATAATCGCCGCGGGGTATGCGGATACCATGCCTGAGGCGTTTGAAAAATACCTGAATCCGGGCTGCCCCGGCTTTGTGCCCGGCGTGCGCCCCTCAAAAAAAGAGGCGATAGAGCTTATACTGGAGTCCGGCGGCAGGCCGGTGCTGGCTCATCCCTGTAAGATAAAGGCGGACGCGGATAAGCTCATAAGGGAGCTTGCGAACTACGGCCTATGGGGCCTTGAGGTATTCTATCCTGCCTCCACCGAGGGGCAGAAGCGGGGCTTTTTGTCCCTGTGCGCTCAGCTTGGCCTGCATGCCACCTGCGGCAGCGATTATCACGGAAAGAACCGGGAAAACCAAATAGGCGGCCCATATGAGAAAAACCAAGCGCTGGAGTGCGCATGGCGGGAGTTCTTTGAGCGGTAAGTCGGTATAATTTTTTGATATGAAGGAATTGATTCAAAAATAACGAACGATATGCTTTGGGATGCGACGCATAGGGCAGACCATACAAAAACGGGATATGGACGGCGCACCTGCGATAAGCTGCGGTTATAATGAAATGCAGCTGCTCCTTCATCCAAATTGTCGTATTGCGTTGATTATACGGATTATATTTGTTATAATGCTGATGAAAATTAAAAGGGGGTATATCGAAAAATGTCCGGCGACGGTACGATTAAGATTTTTGCGGGCAGCGCCAGCAAGGAGTTTGCGGCACAGATGTGCGATTATCTCGGAAGCCCTATGGGCAAATGCACAACTCACATATTCTCCGAAGGCAACACCTTCGTCCGCATCGATGAGAGCATAAGGGACAAGGACGTATACTTCGTTCAGACGTTGGGACTCGATCCAAACAATGAATTTACGGAGCTGCTTTTCTTCCTGGACGCATTCAAGCGTGCCAGCGCAAACAGTGTTACCGCCATTATCCCCTATTTCAGCTATGCCAAGGGCGATAAGAAGGACGAGCCCAGAGTTTCAATACGCGGCAGGGTGTGCGCGGAGTGCATAGAGCTGGCGGGTGCGGACCGCGTCGTGACCATGGATCTTCATGCCGCTCAGGTGCAGGGCTTTTTCAAGAAGCCCGTGGATCACCTTTACGCCCAGGACCTGCTTTGCGCATACGCAAGGTATCTGGGCATAGTGGACGACAACCTGGTAGTGGTATCCCCCGATGCGGGCAGCGCAAAGCGCGCAAGGATGATGGCCAACGAGCTTGGCTGCGCCGTGGCCATAGGAGATAAGACGCGCACCGGCCACGACGAGAACGCCAAGGTGCTTGAGATAATCGGCGACGTAAAGGGCAAAAACTGTATAGTGGTAGACGATTTCACCATCTCCGGCGGCACTCTGGTAGACGTTGCGCACGGCCTCAAGGACAAGGGCGCAAACGATATTTACGCATTCCTGTCCCATGTAGTGCTCCGGGAAAAGGGCGTAAAGAAGATCGAGGAGAGCCCCATAAAGCTGCTGGTATCCACCGATACCGTAAATTGCCCCGCCGTAAAGGGCCACGACAAGATAAAGATACTGTCCGCCGCCCCCATGTTCGCGGAGGCCGTTCGCCACATACACGACCGTATGTCCATGAGCAACCTCTTTGACAACCCCAGCCAGAGAATGCTCACCATGAGCTTCGCCAAGCAGATGTCTCTCGACGATATGATGAACCTGCACAAATAAAACAGGATTATATTATATAGCCTGCCAAAAAACTTTGGGTTGTTAAGGGACCGCAGTCCCTTAAGTTCATTCCGGCTTTGACGACATGCGCGTCAAAACGGATGAAAACCCAAGGTTTTCGTTCCCTACGGGTTTTGCCGCCCGGGAGCGAATGCGAGAGGCAAAACGCGAAAAAAAATCGCAAAAGTGGGCTTCAGCCACTTTTGCGAAAAATGAATTAACGTCTCGTGACTTTGTGTTGCGGGGCGTTTTTCATTGGGCTATACTCATTGTAAACCAGCATGGAGAGGTAATATGAACGACATAAGCTTTACTGAAGCCCTTGGTATAGTGCCGGGCGTTACCGCCATAATAGGGGGAGGAGGAAAGACCAGCCTTATGAACCGCCTTGCCGCGGAGCTTTCGGCTGCCGGCAGCAGGGTGATAATATGCACCAGCACCCACATATGGCGGCCGGCGGATTTGCCGGTGCTGGAAAACGCAGCGGAGGCGGACATAGCCGCTGCCCTCATGGAGCACAGCGTCGTATGCGTAGGCGAGAGGGAGGGAGAAAAGCTCATAGCCCCTAAGCTGCCCATAGCCCGGCTCAACGGCCTGGCGCCTTATGTGATAGCCGAGGCGGATGGCTCAAAGGGGCTGCCCTTAAAGGCCCACGACAAAAATGAGCCCGTGATACCCCCAGGCTCAAAAGTGATATACGTAGTAGGGGCGGACGGTATAGGTAAGCCCATAGCCGAGTCAGCCCACCGGCCGGAGCTGTACGCCCGGCGGCTGGGAGCGGACGTGGGCCATGTGGTAACGCCTGAGGACGCCGCAGCCATGGTGGACTATGGCGATACGGTGCTTTTCAACAAGGCGGAGAGGCCAAAGGACGTGGAAAACGGCAGGGCCTTCGCGAAGGCGTTCCATGGAAGAACGGTGATAGCCGCGCTGAAGCAGGGCAGGGTAATAGAAGTGATCAATTAGATCCTGTGCATTATGGGCTCCATATTTTTAAATGTGGCCACATAGGGTATTCCGGCGGCGCGTATCATGTCCAGAGCCTCGGAAAGCCTGTTGCCTACCCTTTCCGGCTTGTGGGCGTCGGAGCCTGTGGTCACGTATTCGCCCCCCAGCTCACGGTAGCGGCGCAGTATGTCAAGGCCCCATGGGGCGTCGTTGCGCCAGGCGGAGGTGTTGACCTCAAAGGCCTTGCCGCGGCTTATAAGCTCCCGGAATATTTCATCGAATATCTGAGGCGCCAGGGAGTAACTCATGGAGCGCTCGGCATAAGGGCTGTGCTTGGCGCAGAAGTCGTAGTGGCCCATTACGGAAAAATCCGATACCCTGATGCATTCGAGGTCTTTTTCAATATAGGCAAGGTAGGCCTCCTCCCGGCTCCTGCCCTGGAAATATTCGGGATAGTAGGCGTCCACGCCGTTTACTATGTGTACAGAGCCTATGACGAAGTCCATGTGGCAGCTCTTTACATGGTCGTATGCAGCATTGCACGCCGCCTTGTCCTTCATTCCGAACTCCATGCCGAAGGATATGTCAATATCCGGGAACTGGCCCTTTAAGGCTTCTATCTCGGCGTTGCGGGCGGCTATGTCGGCAGGGGGCAGGCCTACGCCGTCAAAATCCACATGGTCGGTGAAGCATATATGGGTCACGCCGGCCTTCTTTGCGGCGCGAAGCTGCTCTATTACAGGCGCTCTGGAATCGGCTGAGTAGCGGGTGTGTACGTGATAATCAAAAAGCATGGCGTTTCTCCGTGTAAAAGTTATGGACAAGCTGTATTATACATCATAAGCGCCCCCAAGTCATTGACTTTTAGCTTTGAATAAAATATAATACATACGATATCGGCAATGAAGCGAAAAAGTAGGAAACAGCCATGCAGAGCGAGCCGCATATGGTGCAAGGCGGTGCAAGGGGCATTTTCGAAGCTCGTCGCGGAGCCCCGCCCGTGAAAGCGGACGGCGTCCTGCCCGGCGTTAACGGGAGTTGAGTTGGGCGAATTTTCGCCAATGAGAGTGGTACCGCGGAAGCATGGCTTTCGTCTCTTGGCTGAGACGGAGCTTTTTTTATTGCTCAAAATAACCTGTTTAAATACTGAATTGGAGGAAATATCAATGGCAGAGCGCTACGATCACGATCAGGTAGAGCTGAAGTGGCAGAAGATATGGGAGGACGCCCATTGCTTTGAGGCAAAGGACGACTATTCAATGCCCAAGTTCTATCCCCTGATAGAGTTCCCTTATCCCTCGGGGCATGGCCTTCATGTAGGGCATCCCCGATCCAACACCGCATTGGATATAATCGCCAGAAAGCGGCGCATGGAGGGGTATAACGTGCTTTACCCCATAGGCTGGGACGCATTCGGCCTGCCTACCGAGAACTATGCCATAAAGACCGGCATACACCCTGCCAAGGTCACCCACGACAACATAGAGCACTTCCGCGCACAGCTCAAGCGGCTGGGCTTCAGCTTTGACTGGAGCCGCGAGATAAACACCACGGATCCCAGCTATTACAAATGGACCCAGTGGATATTTCTGAAGTTTTTCGAGAAGGGTCTCGCGTACAAGGCTGAGATACCCATAAACTTCTGCACCTCCTGCAAGGTAGGCCTGGCCAACGAGGAGGTCGTGGACGGCGTGTGCGAGCGCTGCGGCGGCGTAGTCGTTCAGAAGGTGCGCAGCCAGTGGATGCTCAAGATCACGGAGTACGCACAGCGGCTCATAGACGATCTTGACGATCTGGACTATATCGAGCGCGTAAAGATACAGCAGAAGAACTGGATAGGCCGCAGCGAGGGCGCTGAGGTGATATTCCCCATAGAGGGATACCCGGAGGGGCTCAAGGTATACACCACCCGGTGCGATACTCTCTTTGGCGCGACTTATATGGTAGTATCCCCGGAGCACCCCATAATCGACGCCATGAAGGACACCATCGAGAACATGGACGAGGTGCGGGAATACCAGAAGGCGGCTGCCCGCAAGAGCGATCTGGAGCGCGCAGAGCTTAACAAGGAAAAGACCGGCGTCATGCTCAAGGGCCTAAAGGCCACTAACCCCGTTACCGGAAAGCTGATCCCTGTATGGATATCCGACTACGTGCTTATGGGCTACGGCACCGGCGCCATAATGGCCGTTCCCGCCCATGACGAGCGCGACTGGGAATTCGCCAAGAAGTTCAACATGCCCATAATAGAGGTAGTCGCCGGCGGCCGGGACGTTCAGGAGGAATGCTACTCCGACGTTGAGAGCGGCATAATGGTAAACTCCGGCTTCCTCAACGGCCTTACCGTCAAGGAAGCTATCCCGGCCATGATAAAGTGGCTGGAGGAGAAGGGCATAGGCGAAAAAAAGGTAAACTACAAGCTGCGGGACTGGGTATTTACCCGTCAGCGCTACTGGGGCGAGCCCATACCCCTCGTACACTGCGATAAGTGCGGCTGGGTACCCCTGCCCTACAGTGAGCTTCCGCTGAAGCTGCCGGAGATAGAGGACTTTGAGCCCACCGACGACGGCTCCTCCGCACTGGCCCGCGCAACCGACTGGATAAAGACCACCTGCCCCAAGTGCGGCGGCCCGGCAAACCGCGAGACCGACACCATGCCCAACTGGGCGGGCTCAAGCTGGTATTTCATACGCTACTGCGACCCCCA
>OLRV01000936.1_pt1 | contig 26734 bp, 22 predicted proteins | sample 1672421 | NCBI WGS metagenome assembly OLRV01 (sample SAMEA3136684, study PRJEB25190) | human gut metagenome | biome: human gut; feature: human-associated habitat; material: faeces | place: Austria | collected 2013
CTGAGATGCCAAAAGCCATCAGAAGGCTTGCGAGCAAAAAGAGTTTTTTCATATTTTTTGTTTAAAATTGTTTGTTGCTGCAAAAGTACGGCAAAAATCGATAAGTTGGTACGAATAGTAGGTTCTTGGTAGATTACCGCTATCTACCAACCTCCTCACCTCTCTGAATATCAACATTTTGCAAATTCTCAAAAAAAAACGGCTAGTAGATGCGAGATTCTCAATGTTTTTTATTATTTTTGCAGCAGAATCTAAAAACATAGGAAAAATGAGACATCTTTTCGTTATAATCATCACACTGCTGATGCTACAGCCGATATACGTAAAAGCAGACAACAGCCAGCTCTACAAACAGCTGGATGCTGCCATAGAAAAACGTGCGCATTATGTAGAAGTAAAAGAGAAAAGTCTGAACGACATCAAGCAGGGTGCCAAATATGTAACCAGCAACGAGGACAAGCTCAAGCTTTACGAGCAACTCGCCAATGGATACAAAGCCTACGAGTATGATTCGGCGATGACTTACGTAAAAAAAGGCCTTGTTCTTGCCCAAAAGAGCAACAACATCTTATATCATAAAAGATTCCAACTTAGCCAAACCAGCCTGCTTATCACACGTGGATTCTATGCTGAAGCAAAAAACATCATGCAGAAGATAGAACCCAAGGAAGAAGATCCGCTTGACTATCAGTTTCAATACTATTATACACTTTACGGACTATACAACAACTGGTCAACCTATTGTGAAAACAATGAATTCAGCAAGATTTACGACCAGCAGAAAGTGGAATACCTGAAGAAAACATTAGAACTGTCGCCAAAGAAAGATGCATTCTATTACTACCTGCTGGGAGAGTTTTACTATTACAGCAATCATTCCAACAATAACAAGACCATCCAATACTACAAAAAAGCACTGAGTATGGAAAAGCCGGACAGCCGTCTCCATGCCATGACCGCCTTTGCCCTATCCGAAGTATACCAGAAAGCCAACAACCAGAAACTGACGGAACATTACCTGCTGGTTGCAGCCATCTCAGACATCACTTCTGCCACAAAAGAAAACGTAGCCCTGCAAAACATCGCACTCTTCATCTACAAACATAAGACCAGAAGTCTGAACAAAGCCCAGGAATACATCAACCTATCCCTGGAAGATGCTTATGCATACAACAACCGGTTGCGCCGCATTGAGATTTCATCCAAATTGCAGATGATTACCAATGCCTATACAGATGACATCAGAGCCACCAACAGCATGCTCTACATCGCGCTGTCGGTCATTTTCCTGCTCTTGCTCGGAGTGGGACTTAGCAGTCTGTTCATCCGCAAGAAGAACAAACTTCTGAAACAGAAGAAAGACGAAATCACGGCTACATCGGCAAAAATGGAAGTTCTCAACAGCCAGTTGCACCTCATCAACGACGAACTGAAGGACACCAACCAGAAGCGCGAGAGACTGATAAAGGTGTATATTGACCTGTGCTATAAGAACATAGAGAGAAACAGCAAACTGCGCACCTTGGCAGTTAGAAAGATCAAGGCCAACCAGAGTAAGGAGCTGCTGAGCCTCCTTTCTTCCTCAACCAATACAGAGAAAGAGAACAAGGAGTTTCTGACGGAATTTGACAAGGCATTCCTGTCTCTGTACCCAACTTTTATAACCGAGCTGAACAAGCAGCTTACAGAATCGGCACACATCCAGCTGAAAGAGAACGGAGAAATGCCCCCTATCCTCCGTGTGTGCGCCCTGTTAAGATTAGGCATCACCGAAAGTTCAAAGATAGCCGGCATCCTGTCTTATTCGCCACAAACCGTATACAACTACCGTTCCCTGCTCAAGAACAATGCCATCGACAAGGAGCACTTCGAAGAAAATGTGCTCAGACTCTGCATGGTGATAGCCGACTGATCGGAGATTAAGAATACGGCACAAATATCCGAAACAGATAGCTGCCAATGCTTTCTTCCGAAAAAATGGAGCTGATTTGCCAAAGTAACATCTTTGTCGCAGCTTCGTCAATGCCTTTCAACCTCATTGCAACCCCAGTGTAATATAACCACCGTACCTTTGCAACCGAAATCAAACGATATAGGTTATGAATGCTAAAAGGGGAATTATTGTATTAGGATTGCTCTCGGCGGCTAGCATGCCAATGTGGGCGCAGCAGATTAAGGGTGTGGTTATCGACCAGAAATCGAAAGAGACACTCATCGGTGCAGTCGTCACTGTGGATGGAACCAACGTGAAGGCTATCACCAACATCGACGGAAACTTCCTGATCGATGGAATGAAGAAAGATAAGACATATACACTATATATAAATTATGTAGGATATAAGACTCAAAAAATTGACGGGGTTCAGGCGAAGGACGCAGACCAGGTGATCGCGCTGCAACCTGATGAACAGCAGCTGAAGGAGGTGACCGTTACCGCAGTGGAAAGGCGTAATACGGATGCGGCAATGATACAGGTGGCCAAAAACAGTCCCGTCATCGTGAGCAATGTTTCGGCACAGGAAATATCCAGAACTCAGGATACGAATGCGGGTGAGGTGATACGCCGAGTGCCAGGCGTGAGCCTCATCGACGATAAATTCGTGATGGTTCGTGGCTTGTCGCAGCGTTATAACAATGTGTGGGTGAACGGAGGAGCAGTGCCTAGTTCTGAGGCTGATTCCAGAGCATTCTCCTTCGACATCATCCCAAGTTCGCAGATTGACAACCTCACCATCGTGAAGTCGCCAACGGCTGAATATCCCGCAGACTACTCGGGCGGTTTCATCATCGTCAACACCAAGGAGATTCCGGCAGAAAACAGTTTCAACATCGCCGTAGGCGGAAACTGGAATACATCTTCTGCCTTCAAGGACTTTTCTTACTCAAAAGGTTCCGGAACCGATTTTCTAGGGTTCGACAATGGCTTGAGAAACCTGAATGGGGGCATCCATGCTGACTTGAATCCACAGCTTGATGCCAACGGAAAACCGGTGGGCGATTATGCTACTTCGCTCCTGGGCAACGGATTCAATAATAATTGGCTCATCAAGAACAAGAAGCCTTTGGGCGATTTGAAACTGGCAGCCAGCCTAAACCAGCGCTGGATGCTGGGCGGAAGAACACTCGGCATGCTCGCCGCCCTGAACTATACCAACGAATACCGCACCTACGAGAACATGGAGAACAATCTCTATGGCATCTATGATGTGGCAAATGACAAGCCGAACTATCTCCGTCACTCTGTTGACGACCAGTATAATAATAATGTGAGACTCGGAGCGATGCTCAACTTCACCTTCCTTTCCAAGGACGGCAATCACAAGTATCAGCTCAAAAACATCTTCAACCAGTTGGCTACCAGCCGATATACCTGGCGTGATGGCGTGAGCGCCCAGTCGAACCTGGAGCGAAGCGCAGAGTATTACTACCGCAGTCGAACTACATATAACGGTCAGCTTACCGGCAAGCACACCTTCACTAGCGATGCCCTTGACTGGAGCATCGGGTATGCGTATGCCAACCGTCATTTGCCTGACCGTCGTAGATACCTCATCGACGATGCTCTTGAATCGGGCGTTTATGCCCTGAGCACCGGCAACGACATATCCCGCGAGTGGACTCAGCTCGACGAACACATTCTCTCTCTTGGTGTAAATGACAAGCACCACTTCAAGTTTGGCAACTTTGAGCCAGACTTGCAAGTGGGTGCCTATGGGGAGTATCGGACCCGAGAATACCAGACCCGCAACTTCATCTACAACTGGAATGTCTCAGATAACAACATGCCATCCGACTTCCGCCACAGCGACATCCCAACCCTGCTCTCCAGCGAGGCAAACATGGGTTACGACAAGCTGTATCTTCTGGAGGAAAAGCAGATGCGCAATAACTACCGCGGACACAACACCTTAGGCGCCGGATACCTGGCGTTGTCTCTCCCCTTTGGCAAACTCGGCATCCACGCCGGTGTCCGCTTCGAGCATAATGATATGGAACTCATCTCCAATTCCCGTGACTACGAGAAGAGTGAATCGAGCCGTCATTACAAGACCGATGATGTTTTTCCATCTCTCAATACAACATATAAGATCAACGGCCAGCACCAGGTGCGACTTTCGTATGGCCGCAGTATTAACCGCCCAGAATTCCGTGAAGTATCGTCGTCGGTGTATTACGACTTCGACCTTGCCAGCAATGTGCAGGGAAACACTGAGTTGAAGAACTGTTATGTCGATAACCTCGACCTGCGATATGAGTGGTATCCATCCCGTGGAGAGCTCATTTCGCTGGCAGTCTTCTACAAGCACTTCGATTCTCCTATCGAGTGGACCTATACGGTGGCTGGTGGCACCGACTTGATTTACTCTTACAAGAATGCAAAGAGTGCCAACAACTATGGTGTGGAGCTGGATATCAGAAAGAATCTCGGATTCATAGGATTGAAGGATTTCAGTTGGTCGTTTAACGGTGCCCTCATCAAGAGCAAGGTTCAGTTTGAGAAGGGAGCGAAGGAAGAAGACAGACCGATGCAGGGTCAGTCGCCATACCTTATCAACACCGGCATCTTCTATAAGAATGCGCCATTAAAGATGGATATCGCCCTGCTCTACAACCGCATAGGCAAGCGAATCATCGGTGTGGGCAGAAGCGAGGGGAGCACAGGCGATGACTCCAATTCCCGAGTGCCTCACAGCTACGAGATGCCTCGCAACACCATCGATTTCTCGCTGGCTAAGAAATTCGGCGAACATCTGGAACTGAAGCTCAACGTAAGAGATCTTCTTGCTGAAAAGATATATTACAAGCAGTTTGCTGATGTAACGTATAGCGACGGAAGCAAGAAGGAAGTAGAAGAAATAGCAAGATGCTACAAGCCGGGTAGAAACATCGGTTTGCAGGCAATCTATAAATTTTAGAGACTATCCGTAGAATTTCAAGAAAGATTATAATAGATGTTTGTTTAATAAAACAGGAAACAATGATGAACAAGATGTATTTTTTAGGATGCATGGGCATCCTCGCAGCATCTGCCATGTTGAGCAGCTGCAGCAGTGACAATGACGATCCAACTCCTTCTCCAAATCCTGGATCAGAAGTAGTTTACAAGTGGACAACCAATGGCGGCTTGAAGGCTTGCGACCACATCCTCTTCGGAACAGATGACAAGGAAAACGCCAACGGAACACAGATTGGCAACGGCGACCAGGAATTCGTTTTCACAGGCAAGCAGACTTTGAAGAAAGGCACTTATCTCCTCAAGGGATGGGTATATATTGCAGATGGTGCTGAGCTTACCATCGAACCGGGAACGATTATCAAGGGCGACAAGCAAACCAAGGCGGCACTCATCGCAGAGCGTGGCGGCAAGCTCATCGCCAAGGGTACAGCCACAGAGCCTATCGTCTTTACATCTGAAGAGGCTGCCGGCAGCAGAAAGCCTGGCGACTGGGGTGGCATCATTCTCTGCGGCAAGGCTAAGAACAACCAGACTGAGCAGCAGATAGAGGGTGGTCCTCGTACCAAGCATGGTGGCGCAGATGATGCTGACAACTCAGGAGCCTTGAGTTATGTACGCATCGAGTTTGCCGGTTATCCATTCCAGAAGGATAAGGAGATTAATGGTTTGACTCTCGGTTCTGTAGGTTCAGGCACAGAGATTGACCACGTTCAGGTATCTTATTCCAATGATGATTCCTTCGAGTGGTTTGGCGGTACAGTAAACTGCAAGTATCTCGTAGCCTACAAGGGCTGGGATGATGATTTCGATACAGATAACGGTTTCTCAGGAAAGGTGCAGTATGGTCTTTCTCTGCGCGACAGCAAGATAGCCGACACCTCTCAGAGCAACGGTTTCGAGAGCGACAACTGCGCCGATGGTGCTACCGTGGATCCTCGTACCAAGGCAACCTTCTCTAACATCACCTTTGTAGGTCCTAAGGTATTGGATGATAAGTTCCAGAACACCACAGATTATATTACTGCCGGAGCATACAATCCAAACAACGGTTCAGCTCTCGGCAAGTTCCAGTCAGCCATGCAGATTCGCCGTTCTTCTAACCTAAACTGCATCAACTCAGTGGCCTTAGGCTGGCCTATCGGTTTGATTGTTGATGGTGAGAAGGGTGAAACCGTGAAGAATGCCAAGGATGGCAAGTTCAAGCTTCAGAATGTATATTTCGCAGGTATGGATGCTGTTGGTACTGATGCCAACAAGAAGTATGAGGATTATCTCTACGATGCTGCAAAGAAGCAGGATATCGACAAGAATCAGAAGTCATACAGCAACACCTTCTTCTTCTCAGAGCAGAGCAACAAGTATTTTGATTCATGGACTTCATTGGTTGGTGCAGACGGTTATACTCCTATCGCAGGAAGCCCATTGCTTGGTGCCGCAAGTTTCGCCGGCTGGACAGGTTTCGACACCGTAACCTACATCGGAGCCTTCGATGGCAGCACCAACTGGATGAGCGGTTGGACCAACTTTGATCCTCAGAACGCAAAGTACTAAAAAAGAATAGCTAATTTCTATTTTGACTATAAGGTTTTCTTTTATTGGAGCATGGCGCAGTGATTTGCGCCATGCTTTTTTTGTTGGGTTATGGAGGGAAACGTTGATGTCCTGAAACAGGACATCAACCTTCATTTATCTTAATCCATGAACTTTATCATGTCCTGGCGTCTTGGCTTTGCCTCCGGCGATTCGTCAGGATAACCCAGGGCGATGCAGTAGAGCAGCTTATAATTCTTAGAGAATGCCATGCGGTCGAGGTAAGGCTTGGCCGACGGAGAATCCAGTATCCAACGGGCAGAACTGCCCAGGCAGCAGGAACCGATGCCCCTTGACCATGCTGCAAGAATGATGTTCTCGCCAAGCAAACCGCAATCAATCTGCGCCATATCATAAGTAGTATCATAGGCGATGCAAACCACGCATGGAGCATTCACAAAGATGTTCTTGAAGCCCTTGCGCTCTGCTATCTTAGGATTATCCTTTACCACGGCTTGGGTGATTGAATCGATGAGAGCAGGAGAATCTATCACTCTGATTTCGTACGACTGCAGGTTCTGCCCGTTTGGCGCATGGATGCCGCATTTCAGAATCTCGTTCAGGGTATCGAGGCTGATGACGGAATCCTTGTAAGCACGGATGCTTCTGCGACTCATCATCAAATCGGTTACCACACTTGCAGAGTCAACGCTGGTCATTGCCTCCGGCTGTCTGTTCTCATTGCAGGCAGTCAACATCAGTGCAGCTGCCAATCCTAAAAATATCTTCTTCATATTATTCACTGTATGATTAAACTTCATATTATTCATTGTATGATTAAACCTATATTTCAATTAGTATATACCCATGTAGCACTATTAGTATCTATCCATGTAGCGTTATTAGTACATACCGTGCAAAGATAGCAACAAACATTGATATCCAAGAAGATACGTTATGATTTTTAAGAGTTTTTATCGGTCTCTCTGCCATTCTTTTAACAAGTATATATCATAGCCAAACATTTTCCACCTATTTTGCTAGAATTTCCCAAAAACTTCGTATCTTTGCAATGGCTTTATACAAGATAAGCTGTTTATAAAATCATCAAACGTAGAATTATGGAAAGAAAAAGTTATTCTATAGATATAAATCGCATTGCACAATATGCCATGTATGCATATTGCATTTTCGCATTGTTTTCGCTGGCATTTTCTGTTTGCAGACAAGCGGGCTTATCCTTCAGAACAAGTCCCATCCTGATTCCAATAAGTCCCATCCTGGTTACCATCAAGCAACTGGTCTTGCAGCTCGCCCCTATAGCTTTATGGGGAATATTCCGCTACACGCTACCGGCAGGCGTAAAATTGCTACGACGCTGCAGCGAGTTGATGGTACTTTACTATGTGCTCTCATTCATCCTGGGCCAATGCTTCAATCTTCATCTCGTAACGATGATGCAGAACGGACAGATTACCCAAATGGCTTCCATACTCACCTGGACAAAAAGCACGATGGGTCTGATTTCCGTCATCGCCTCCCTGATAGCCGGCTGTCATCTGTGCAGCAAGCACAGGGGCAACATGCGCAAACTGGGCATAGCCCTTGTCCTGGTTTTCATCGCATGGCTGCTATGCTCGAATCTCCTCCCGACGGCAGTGTTTTACCTGGCAGACAACACCCAGCAGACAGCCTTCACCAGCGTGAATATCATCAGTATGATAACAACGACATCGGCATATATATACGCTTACTACATGATGTATCGGGCGATAAACGACTGAAAAAAGTTATAAAAAACTCCGTTTCTGAGTTTTCAAGACATCAGGAACGGAGTTCAAACATTAATCCTCGAACAATTTATGAAATTCAACGGCATCCATAAATTGATAATTTGGATTATTTCCTACATTTCTTCTAAGCCTATTTAAATTGGAAGGAGTTGCAGCTTTCTTTGTCAGCAAAACATAGAAACTGTTATCAAAAGAATAGTTAGAAGTAACCATTGCCTTTGATTCACTAACCTTTTTTGCTATCTCCTTTGAATCCAAATTCCTGGTATTGCTTAGTCGAAATTTTGCATCGGCCAAAAGTAATCTCTTATCATTCACATGCAATAGCATATCTGCAGAAGATTTCTTATCAGCATGATGTTTTTGAGAAATTCGTCTCTGAACATCATCAAGTTCTATTGCCTTATCTGTGTCAGAGAAAAGATTTTCTGAATTTGGGCATCCCTCCTGCTTCATCAAATGATGCAAGCCGACTAAATCTTTTGCTGTCCAACAATCAATCTTGATTCCCTGATAATTGCTAATCTTAAATTTCGCCATAGTTCTCTACGTATTTCTGAAGAGTATCAAAAGACTTGTTGAATGATTCAAATACAGGTTCGATGTCACAGCCCAAATTCTTATAGTAGAACGAGTCTGTACCTTCACTTTGCTCTGCCAGATAAAAACGAGTAGTATTCAACAAGCCCTCTTTTTCAGAGATATACCTGATAGCCGATACCATATCGGGATTGTGACTCGTGATGAGTATCTTGGTTCCAAATGTTTTGTTGATGCGAACAAGAAGATGCGCCAACTCAACCACCCATTGTGGATGAAGATTTGTTTCAGGCTCATCAATCTCTAACAAAGTGTTTTCTGTCAGCCACCCGTTTTCTATCAGACGAAGCATATAAACCAGCGGTTTGAAGCCCGATGCTATATCTTCAATTCTAATATCCTTACCATTGTTGCTGTGATAAACTAAATCAACAGCATCGAAATTTTCCTTTTCTACAATAGAACCATCTATCATTTTATTAATAGAATGAAGTAATTCCTGTTTGCCGGTAATCTCACTTCCTTTTTCATTTACGTGAACCACTTTATGTGCCAAGGAAGTCATCAGAACCCTATCTGATTGACGAAGAGAAATAGCTGCTGGTGTTCCTATATATATGGCATTATTTAAACTATATATCTTTCCAAGTCTATCAACAAGCAATTCCACTTCATCTTCCTTAAAGCTTATGCTGGCAGGAAAGCCATCCTTTTCCCGATATACAGAAGCGATTTTCTCTTTCAAGTAACTGATGGGACGATTTTTTTTGTTGTTTTCATATTTCTGAAGACATTCAGAAAACAACTGAATGGAATTTCGTTCTATATCCTCATGAACATGATTTTGTTCAGTAATCCCAAAAAGATTAAGCACTCGTCGCACCTGCTGAGGATTCTGCTCTTTCTGAAGAAAGTTAACCAGCATGTCATCAAGTGAACCAATCGCTCTTTTATAATAAAAATCGAGCTTTTCCACACCGCCATTACTCAATGTTACCATTGTCATTAATGATAAGGTATGGTCAAAAAATCGTTTTTTATCATCATCCAGATAATTTGATATATCATCCAGCGCATTAGAATATTTCTCTAATGATTTGATAATCATATCTCTGAAATCAGAGAAAAAGAAACTGTCTAACACTGACAATGTATTGACGATATAATACAACCAACGGGACATAGTGCTTTTTCCACAGCCATTGCTACCCACGATAACTGTGATACCCTCTATTTCGATATCAGCATGCCCTATAGCATGATAATTGTCTATATTAAATTTATACTTGCTCATTATTCAAACTATTTTAATGCAAAAATACGATGTTTTTGTGTAACCTCCAAATTTTTCTGCTATTTTTAATTGAGTTCCCCAAAATCTTCGTATCTTTGCAGCATTTTAATTCAAGCAATTATGGGAAAATATACCCCTCCTGCTCATATCCCCTGCGATAATGATGAATCATATTGACCAGCGGCTGAAGGCGGACATCCGTTACTGCCATATTCCTGAATCTGGCATATTGCTGATTGTAAAGCGCGGCATTGCCTTCGGCCAATCTTTCCTCGATATCAGATGGCACCAGGAAGGAAGACCGATTACCCAGATAGGCATAAAACTCTGAAAGATAGATATGAACTCCTGCTAAATCGAAATCGCCAAAATGAACGTAACGATTAGGAATGCGGAGAAGCCATGACCTGAGATTCTCCAGGTTTTCCTGTGGATAACGGCAGACAAACAGGAGTTGCTTACCAGGAAACAGGACATCGAAAAGCCAACGCTGCAACCGAATCTGCATGAAATTCTCAGCATTCTCCATACCCACAACTATCACGTCTTCCGGTATCTCGAAACGATCCGGCTGATTGATGAAAACGGAACTGCCCTCCATCGGATGAAGTATGAATGGCTTTCCATCAAGCATAGCATCTATCTGAACATAGCAATCTACCAGAAAGCCACGAAATGTATTCACCTTCTTAGCCTTTGAATCACCTACCATCCTAACCATATCAGCCCTCGTCTGCATAGAGGAAGAAGCGGAAATCCATTCTTCTAAAGAACATTTCAAACCAAAATCCTGAACCAATAAGGTACGGCAACTCTCTCGCATGGCCTCGGCTATGCGATATTTGCATCTACTGCCATTGTTCTTCAACATCAGGAGCCCTTCCTGCCTCAGCAAAGCCGTGAGGCGAGGAGACAGCTTCGACGAAGCTATCTCCTCACCCTTCAACATTGCCAATATCTGTCGGGCATCGCCCAATCCTAACTTTTCCATATCATCCAGTATTTCATTTTATCCTGTATATCATATCATCCGATATTTCTACACACAAGAGTTTTTATAATCTCTTGATCAATTGAGTCACCTTAGTATAAGCCCTATTGTCCTTGCTGAGCAGATAGGTGTATTTATAATCCTCCACATTATAGGTAGTTGGAGAACTGTTTACCAGCAGAATGTTGCGGCGATTGGCAAAGTCGAGGATTCCCTTCACGTTGTTAGGATGCAACTTGCCTATCTCGTCCATCATGCAATGAATCTTGAAATCGCCCGATTTCTTCGATGCCTTCTCCTTAAACACGTTGATGAGCATGATGTTTACCATCGCCTTCACCAGAATGTCGGTGCCATCAGAGCCCACATTTGCTATCTTCTCTACCCATCCCGTATCATTATCGTTTTCCTTGATGCGAAACTCCAACTTAAAGGTATCTGCCACCTGCAACTGCTTGCGGTTAGGCTCATCCAGAAGCCCCTTCATGAAAGCAAGCAGATATTTCACCGCCTTGGCATTCACATCCTGGCGTGAATCGGTGGTAAAGAGATCCATCTCTCCCATATTGAACTGATTCTCTTCCGCAAAGTCTCTGATTCGCAAGAGGAGAATCATCAGCTGGTCGTTGCTCTTCAACGGGCGCAAGGCGATTTCCCTGATAACACCTGCGAAATTCCGCTCCTCGAAATCGCGATTGATGTCGTTGATGGTCTTGCCTATATCGCCTTCCCTTCGGGTAAGATCACCCACCTCCTTGGAGATTCGGAAGATGATGCCGGTATATCGCTCGCTAATGCGTTTCTGATATTCCGAGATTTTATCATTATCCACAAACTCGCAGAGATTGGATGCGAAGGCGATGAACTCCTCTTCTGTTACCGGACTTACATTGAAATGGAAGGTGTTGTGAGCAGAAAACATACCCAGGAACTGCTGCGATTGCTTCTTGAAATTGTCGAGCGTACGGCTATCCTCATATATCTGGCGCTTCAGCTCTTCTACGATGGCAAGACAATCCTTGGTGGTGATTTTCTCCCCAATCTCACTACTACCCAACGGGCACAAGGTTGCATCGCTCCGGAAGTTCTTTACTGCAATCAAGCCCGCCTCCAGCTTTCTTAAAGCAGCCTGCTGTTCAGCCAGTTTTTCCTGTGCCACAGACAATTGCAGCTTGAGTCTTTCACTGCGCTGTCTGAATTTATCTTCAATCATCATCAAAGCCTCAGCCTTGTTTTTTCGTTCCTGTCTTACGGCAGGTTCCTGATCAAATAGTTCAATCTTGTCGTTTCGGTAAACCGCCACCACATCACGATTCTTCCTGATAAACGCCAATTCAGCATCCAGTTCTGCAATGCGCTTGTTGTAAGCATCCAAAGCCTGGGTATCCATACCCTTGCCATGCAGTTCATCGTGTTGGGCTTTCAGAAGTTTCTTTCTGCTGGCATCCACCTGTTTCTGCTTCTCTTCTATCTGGGTACGAATATCCTGGACAAAGACTTCATATTTCTGAGTCTCCGTCTTAACCTGCCGGTTGTATTCCGCCTGATGTACTTTCAGTTTGCGCAGCAAATCCGCCTCCAGCTGACGCTTCAGTTCTTCCTTTTTCACCTTATCGGCAATCAGTGCATTCTGCTTATCTTCCAATTCAGATAGCTGCTGGTTACGCCATTTCGCCAAACGGTTTTTCGACTCCAGCAATTGCATCTTGAGCTTCTTTTCCGTCTGAGGCAGCAGTTGCATTTCTGCCTTTTTAGCATAAAGCGATTCATTCAGCTTTCTTATCTGAAGCAGATATTTTCCCTTCAGGGTTTTATTATCCTCCTCATGCTGGTTCTGCAGATCATTCAGCAGCTTGATGATGTCTGCACGAAGTTGTTCTTTTTCTGCAAGTTGCTCCTTCAATTCCTTGGGAGTTCTGAATTTTCGCTCTACCGCTGCCAGATTGATGCTTACACCATAGAGAGAAGCAGAGGTTGATGATGAAGATGAAGACGAAGAAGATAATGATGACGAAGAATCGGCAACCAATTGCGGATTCAATACATTATTATATAGTATCGCCTCCTCATCTACCACTTTTCCGATATTCTCCTGCCATCCCTTTCTGTTCTGGTCGAGCCATTCGGAAAACGAGCCTTTGCTCTTCTCCAGGAGATTCTGAATTTTTCTGATTTCAGCCTCAATATCCGCTTTCTGCTTCTTGGGTTCATCGAGCGAAGCCTGGTATTTCAGTTCTGCTATCTCCAATTCCTTCTCAGCTTCCTAACGCAAGGTTTCAATGCGCAGTTCCACTTCCTTAATCTCGGTTTCTACCTGAAATTGTCTGGCTGTAAATTCGGCAAACTCCTGTTCGTTTGTCTCCATCTCCCGGGCAAAAGGATTCTCGTGAGCCACCTTTGCCTTCTGAATCTTCAAGGCAGTTTCCTCATGCACCAGTTGCGCCATCATCTCATCCACAGCAGAAATTTTCTTCTGAAACACCTCTCGGGTTTCCGTTTCAGCCTTTCTCCATTCCTGCATCAGGACTTCCTTCTGGGTCATCAAGGCTGCCTGATGTTTATTGAGCAAGGTGGTCTTGCTGTTTCTGAAAGCACGCAAATCCATATCCAGCTGTTCGAGCAGAGCCTTATACTTATCCACCACGTTCTGATAGGATTTCTCCAGTTCTGCCTTCATCGCTTCCTGTCGCCTGCGCTCATCTTCTATGATGGTTTCCTGCTCTACTCGCTGCAAGATATCTTCTATATGAATTTCCTCATAATGCTTGCGCTTGGCGGCAGTTTTCTTTAGCTGCGCATCGAATACGCCCAATTCACGGGAGAGTTTATCACGCTCCTTTCCATATTTTTCCTGTTCCTCACCTATCAGGCGACTTACCCGGTTGCATTCCGCTTCACTTTCCTGGATATCAAGACGATATTGCGGCAGGAGTTCCTGTGCCATATGCTCTGCATAATTGAGTTCCCTGCGCCCCTCGCCAATCAGGCGACGATTGTTCAGCAAGGTGCGATACGCATCTATCACCTTATCGGCTATGCGGCGAATCAGCACTTCGCCATTTTTCTCTTTCTTCGTCCAGAGGCTCACATCCTTATACTCCTGTTCAAACTCCTTGATCTGTTCACGATAAAAGTTGAGGTCAATGCTGTTATCCTCATCACTCATCGAGCGGATGATGGTATTCTTGATAAAATCGGCATCCAACTTGGTATTGAGGAAGACATTCTGGATGGTGCGGGGGATATTCTGATACTTGGCACTCTCAACAATGGCATACTTGCGGAAAGGCAGGAGTTCCTGGCGTCGATTGTTGCCGAAAATGATGTCACGATACATCTCATAACTGCTTACCAGCGAAGATATATCATGTTTCTTACCCACCTGCTCACGTATCTGGCTCCACTCGCCATACACCTGCTTACGCTCATCAATAAACCATTTGCTATCAAACGGGGCATCGATGAAACGGAACATCACTCGTCCCTGATTTTTCAAGGCAAGCACACAGTAGGCCCCATTCTCACGCATCACCTCATAGACGATATATGAATTGGGATATGGAAAATAAAAGACATCAAACGATTTCTTCTCCTTCGGGATGCCCAGACGCAACTTATCAGCATTATAGAAGAACAGCAGCGCACGGAGCAAGGTACTCTTGCCCACACCCTGGGTGCCGATGAAATGAACGTTTCCATCGAGCTTCACCTCGGCGTATGGGATATGAGCACTATTCAAAAATATGATTTTATTCAGATATCTCATGGCTGTTCCTCCTTTTCCTTATCCGTTTCTTTATCCTTTTCTTTATTCATTACTTTGTCCATTTCTCTTCTTCCAGTATTATCGGCATCATCGGTAATATCAGTATCATCGGTAATAGATATGCAATCTATCAACTCCTCGATATAATGGAATGAAGCCAATACCTTCCAGGTTTTCTCCACTTCATCCTGCTGCTCAACGAATCCCATTCGTTCCAATTCACTGATCAGTTTCTCCACTATCTCGTCATACGATTTTTTCTCGCTGAAGAGTTTTCCTGCCAAATCCTTCAGTTCCATATCGCAATTGATTCTTACCACGATATCCGCCGCAGAGAATACCAAACCGGCTCCGAAAGCTGAATTATAAGTCTTCAGAAAGGTGAGATAATCTATCCACTTGCTCACCGCCTCTAATTTACGCAGCAAATCAACCTTGGTTTCCTTACGGGTAAAAAAGAAGTAGCCGTCGCCTGCTTCCAGATGGAATCCGATGCCCTGATAGTACTCATCATATTCTGCCTGATGGTCTTCGATGGCATCATAATATCGCTTGATTTTTGTCTGAACACTATTGTTGGATATAAATCCACCCCTACTCAGGATATTAAAGATTTCTTCTGTATAATTCAAATTATTCATTGTTCTGTCTTCTTATTTTATCTGGAAAGAAAGCATTCTTATCTCGGGAGAATCATCGGATATTCTACTCCATCCGATTCGGCATAATTACCCGTAAACTTCAACTTATCCACATATTGCGAAGCTATCTGGCAAAAATACACGAGCTTATCTTCCCAGCTTTGTTTCTTATCATAGTGATAATTCATGACGAAAGCAAAGAGATGGGTACTCGATGCCGAGAAGGCATTATAGATTTCCTGCAGATTCACCGCCTCCAACTTCTGCCTGTTACCTTTGAGATAATCATCGGGGATAGGTTTTGCCAAAGAATCGAGCCGGCGGCCTTTCCTCTTTTTCAGTTTTTCAGAAAGAATGCTGATGCATTGCAGAGCCTCATCGGATGTGCGAAGATTATCTATCGACAACTTGATGTAATACTTGGGTTGCGGTTCCATCCAAACGGCATTTCGGGTGGCAATAACCTGTCTTACATCCGTAGCCTCTTCCCATCGGAACTGGTCTTTCAGATATTTCAGTTTCTTCACCTTTTCGAAGATGCGGTTCTGATAATCTATCATATTGAGGTATTGGATAATCTGGCGTTCTATCTCCAGCAGATTATGATAAGACTCGTTAAGCTGAAGGCGCACATCATTCACCACGTTTTTCATCCGCACATCCATCGCCATGGAGAAGAAGACGGGCTGATCAGTATCTATCACCCGTTCGCTCTCGGTGATAAGCTGAGATATGTTCTTCAACTTCTCGCTCAGTCGCTGGAGTTTCGCTTTCTTGATTTCGTAATTAGGCTCATTCTTATAAGTATTATCCATATTACGCTTCAAATCCAACACATTTCGAACGGTGGCAAGGGCTATGGTCTTCAGGCACCGGCGCACCTCCTTGAGATACTTATATTTTCGGGATTCGTTATTTTCCTTGAGATAATAGTCGATATTCTCATTCAACACAGAGATGTAATCACGCACCGAAGAAACATTGATTTCCTCGTTCACTTCCAGCACATCCTCGAAGAACTTCTGATACACGTCTTCCATCTCCAGACAGTCGCCCGTATCACGAATCACTCCATTTTCTATCAAATATCGGATGCGCTCCTCCTTGTATTCGGTCATTTCCAAGGCATAGTCATAACGAAACTGAAGGGAATGTCGCTTGGCAAACATCTCCTTCAGCAAAACCTTTTCCCGGTCAAGAGTTTTAATCAATTCATCTATAGAATGGAAAGTACCCATTGGCTTGTCATTTAAATAGCTATTTTTATTTCGGTGCTAAATTACTTATTTTTTATAGAACAGCCAAATTTTCATAGCACTTTTTACTGCCAAGGGTTCATAAAAGCCAGATTCCTATCACGAATATAAGTATAAAAGACTTAAAATGAGAGAATTTATTTTGGAAATCTAGATTTTATCCCTAATTTTGCACATCAAAAAAGAAAAAAAGAAAAAGTATGAATATCAAGGAGAATTATCAACAATATGTAAGCCGATACGCTGCTGAGGTGGCTGCCCTGAAGCGTAAGAATACGGGATTCATAACGGGCGAGCTGCTGGCTTTTGGCGGCATCCTCGCCTTCCTGATCTGCTATTTCGCATTGGATGGGGATACACAGAACTATCTGATGGGGGCGGCGTTGTGTCTGATTGCCTATCTGGGAATCAGACGAATTGACGACAAGAACAAGGAGAAGATAGAGCATCTTTCGGCTTTGCTCAAGGTTTATCAGGACGAAATCAAGGCTTTGGAGGGCGATTTCTCGCCTTTCGAGACGGGCGATTCCTATCAGAATCCGCAGCATCCTTATTCCTTCGACCTCGATGTCTTCGGCAAGAGTTCGCTGTTCAACCGCATCTGCCGAACCATCACTTCTGGCGGTTCGGAGGCACTCGCCAGGAATCTTACCCGGGAAACGCCTCTGACCATGGAGGATATCAAAAGAAGAAGGGATTTGCAGAAGGAATTGGCTGGAGAAGGCGAAAACTGGCGGATGGAATTTCTGGCACTTGGCGAAAAGAACAGAAGCCAAACTGCGGATGGCAAAATGGTGAATGGCAAGATGAAAAAGATTGATTCTGCTGCGGTGATGGATGCGATGCAGAAGGTTTCGAAGATGGAGGTGCCGGCATGGTTTGGGTCTCCGGTTTCGCTCGTTATCGGATGGCTGCTGATTATCGGAGTTGTTGGTTCCGTGATTTTATCGATATGCGATATGGTTTCGGTGAATTTCGCCTTGTGGTGGGTGTTGGTTCAATACATGGTGGTGTTCTTCGTCTGCAAGCAGACACTTGATAAGATAGATAGCAATGGCGGCAAGCTTCGCCATCAGCTCATCGCCTATGCCCAGATACTTCAGCTTATCAACAGGCGCAATTTCCATAGCGAATCAGGCAAGGAGATGCAGAATTCCCTGGCAGATGCCCTGCCTTCCTTTGCCCAACTGGAAAAGATATTGAAGGGGTATGACAGAAGAGGCAACTTTCTCGGTCTTTTCTTCACCGATGCCTTCATGCTGAGCGATTTCTTCCTGGTTCGCAGTTTCCTGAAATGGAAGAATTCCTATATGGTGAAGATGGAGGAATGGATGCATATCATCAGCGAGATGGATGCGATGGTTTCGATGGCGGATTTCAGATATAATCATCCAGAGGCGGAAGAGGCGGAATTTGTTTCGGGAAGTCCGGAAGCAGATAAAGATAGAGATGTTTCTGAAAATGCAGGAATCGGAAGTCCGGAAATCGTGTTCGAGGGAAAGAATCTCTATCATCCTTTCCTGGGTTCCAAGGCGGTGAAGAACGATTTCACCATCAAGGACGACAACTATTATATCATCACCGGAGCCAACATGGCGGGAAAGAGTACCTTCCTGCGTTCGCTGGGCGTGAACTATATCCTGGCAATGGCGGGTATGCCGGTGTTTGCGGATCAGCTGAAGATTTCCCGTTTCAGATTGTTCTCGAGCATGAGAACCACCGATGATTTGACGCACGGCATCTCTTACTTTAATGCTGAGCTGATAAGACTGGAGGAGCTGCTGAAGTTCTGCAGGGAAAGTGCAGAGGGAAAGTGCTGCAAGGAAAGTGGAGAAGACAATAAGGAGCCACTCCGAACGCTGATTATTCTGGATGAGATTCTGAAAGGAACGAATTCATTAGATAAGCTGAATGGTTCGAGAAAGTTCCTCGAAGCCATTGCCAAGCAGCCGGTGAGCGGTATCATCGCTACCCACGATCTGGAACTCTCCAAGATGGAAAATGATGCATCAGGAAAATTCCACAACTATTGTTTCGAGATAGATTTAGGCACGGATGTTACCTATACTTATAAGATACAGAAGGGTGTGGCAAGAAACCAGAATGCCACCTTCTTACTGAATAAGATTCTGGAGAAATATTAGAATAAAAAGAGAAACTCCCGATAATTTGATCAGTTTCAAATTATCGGGAGTTTTCCTTTTAAAGAATACATTATAGCTCAACGCTATCCAGGCGGAATTTGAGCAAGCCGGCTGGTACCTTTACCATTACCTCTTCACCAGCCTTCTTACCCAGAAGGGCCTTGGCGATAGGCGACTTGATGGAAATCTTGCCACTATGGAGATCTGCCTCGTGAGGATTTACTATGGTATAATTCATGCTGCACTTGTTGGCGAGATTGGTAATCTTAATCTTGCTCAACAAGCCAACGGTATCGCTCTTCAATCGAGACTTGTCGATGACACGGGCATTCTCCAAGACCTTCTGTTTGAAGCTGATGCGACTCAAAAGCTTGCCCTGCTCACGCTTGGCTGCATGATACTCGAAATTCTCACTGAGGTCGCCCTTGTCGCGGGCCTCAGCTATCGCATCGCGAACGGCTGGCAACTCTACGTTAACCATGTGTTGAAGTTCGGCCACGAGCTCATCGTAACCTTCCTGAGACATATATTCCATTTTCTCTGATAATCTTAATGAATGATGTTTTTAATTTTCGGGGTGCAAAGTTACTAGTAATTCATGAAAACACCAAACATTTTTGATAAAAAGTAAATAAAAAAAGAGAAGATGTGCAGCCATGACAGACAACACATCTTCTCCTTGAATATATCATTATCCCCAAACTTCCTCGGAAATCTCTCTCACCAGATCTATCTTTGCCCATTGCTCAGCATCGGTCAGTTTATTACCAATCTCGCAAGAGGCGAAACCGCATTGAGGACTGAGACTGAGCCGATCGAGGGGGATATATCTGGCTGCTTCTCGGATGCGGGCGATGACCGTAGCCTTATCTTCCAGCACCGGAGATTTGGAGGTTACCAGACCCAGCACCACCTTCTTGCCATCTGCCACATACTTCAACGGCTCGAAACCACCCGAACGTTCATCGTCATACTCCAGATAGAAGGTATCTACATCTTCATGAGCGAAGAGATAAGGAGCTACGGCATCGTAGGCACCCTTGGTGGCATAGCAGGAATGATAATTGCCACGGCATACGTGGGTGTTGATGGTCAACCCCTCCGGTTTGCCCTCGATGGCAAGATTGTTCACCTTCAGAAATTGCAGGGCTTCCTGCTCAAGGGTGAAACCTGTGCCCACCTTAGCCTTCCAGTAATCGCTATCCACAATCATTCCCCAGGTGCAGTCATCCAGCTGGACGGTACGGCAACCGGCTGCATAAATTTCCTGGAAGAAGGTGCGGTAAGCCTGAGCAATATCCTCAATCAGCTGGGTAGTGTTAGGATAGAACTTGCGGGTATTCTCGGCATTCTTGCCACGGAACAGTTCGGCAAGGAACTGAGCCGGAGCAGGAACCGTCTGCTTTGCCTCGAAGATATACTCGCCTTTGGCATCCAACTCTTCAAACTGCTTCACAAATAAGAAATCCCTGATAAAAGGATGATTCTCGCCGGTAATTTTGCCGGTCAGTTGGATAGAACCCTTGGTTGTCTCCTCGCCATGAAACTGGTAACCATGCTCCAGTTCGATATGCTCCACGCCATTGAATCCCCACATAAAGTCGAGATGCCAATAGCTGCGGCGGAACTCGCCATCGGTGATATAAGGCAGGCGATGCGCCTTCTGCTGACTGATGACCTCAGTAATCAGCCGGTCTTCTACGGCGCGAAGGTCGGTGGCAGAAATCTTGCCATCAGCAAACTTAGCTCTCGCTTCCTTCAACTCTGCAGGGCGCAAATAGCTGCCCACTGCCTCAAAATGTATATTTCTTACGTTGCTCATATTTTTATCTCCTTATTATTATTTGATGTGAATGACTCTTTATCCTGTCATTACCGATGAATGACGCTTTGCATCCGGAATTGCGGGTGCAAAGGTAAGAAGAAGAATTTTATTTGCCAAATATTCTCCGTAATTCAGAAAAATATACTATCTTTGCATCGAATTAAGCAAATCAGCAGAATATTATTCTGTAAGAATCAGTAAAAACAGAAATAAAGAAACAATGACAACAGAAGAAAAACTTGATGAAACAGACATCAGAATACTGAAGTTACTGCAGCAGAACTCCCGACTCACCGTAAAGGAACTTGCTGCAAGAGTCAACCTCTCCCCTTCTCCCACCTTCGAGCGGCAGAAGCGGCTGGAACGCGAGGGATACATCCAGCGATATGGAGCCATCGTAGACCATCACAAGTTGGGGCACAACGTAATCGTGCTCTGCAATATACGGCTCAAGCAGCATACCCATGACCTGATTCAGCAATTCATGGATACCGTGCAAACCATCGACCAGATAACGGAGTGCTACAACACCACCGGCGATTATGATTTCCAGATTAAGGTATATGCCCGGGACATGAAAGCCTATCAGGACTTCATGCTCAACACCCTGGGAAACATCGACTGTATAGGAAGTCTGCACAGCATCATCGTGATAGGAGAAATCAAGGATTCGCATTATATACCCGTAGCAAAATAAGGAGAAACGTGATGAAAGCAAAAAATATATTGATGATATGCCTGTTTATTTCCGGACTTTTCTGCCTCCCATCCAAGGCACAGCAGCCTGGAGAAAATGTCAGTCCTCAAACCATCAGAAAACTGGGCGAGAAGCATTTCTTCTCCATCTCCACTATTCCTGATGATATCTTCCGCCTGATGCAGGGCAAGACATACAAGAAGAACTGTACCGTGGCAAGAAACGAACTGAGATACATAAGATGCCTGCACGTAGACAAAGACGGCAGAAACATCGTGGGAGAAATGGTGGTGAACAGGGCGATAGCCACAGATGTGCTCGACATTCTGAAAAAGCTCTACGAGGCGAAATATCCGATAGAGCGGATGAGACTCATTGACTACTGGGATGCCGACGATGAAAGGGCGATGAGAGCCAACAACTCCTCCAGCTTCAACTTCCGCTTCATCTCGCATACCCATACGGTATCGAAGCACGGAAGGGGACTGGCCGTAGACATCAACACCCTCTACAATCCTTACCACAAACGGCTGAAGAACGGCAAGGAAGTGGTGGAGCCTGCCACCGCCCGCCCCTATCTGGACCGCAGCAAGAACCATGCTTACATGATTAAGAAAGGCGACCTCTGCTACCGGCTTTTCAAGGTAAAAGGATTCCGATGGGGAGGTGACTGGAAACACAGCAAAGATTACCAGCACTTCGAAAAATAGAAATGCAGGAAAGAACAGCCGGCAAGGAAAGGACATAAAAAAAGACTATGCCTATGTTACATCATTTCTTTAGTAACTATGGCATAGTCTTTTATTATCCAAACGATCTTTTTTATATGTAAAACAAATTTAACAATTCTGCTACAGCCTTATTATAATACATTGTAACTAGCTGTACCAGACAGAATTATATTCTCTACGTTCATCGTCCTCATTATAGAGGTTCTCATATTCAAGGTTCATAGCCTCGAATGATTCCTGTGTCTGTTTCATGATAACTCCTCCTCTATTTATTAAGTTCAACTTTTAATATGGCAAAATTACTAAAAAAACAGATTTCTGATGTCAATATTTCAGAAAACTTTTGTATTTTTGCACCATCTCTGCACATCAGGGGCAAAAAGTGCAAAAAAACAGCTCTGTTCAAGAGCCATGCAAGATAAAAAACAAGAAACAAGATGAAGATATTGCATACTTTACGACTCGACAGAATGAAGTGGCGCCACTGGGTACTGCTGCTGTTGCTCATTCTCGTCACCCTTACCAAGATGATTCCTCTCTGGGGAGTTATCTACACCTACCGTGTTTATCCCGTTATCGGCAGCCTTCTTTCGCCCATCTCAGGCATCTTTCCTTTTGCCGTGGGCGATATTTTCATAGCTCTCAGCATCGCCTGGGTCGTCCTCTATCCTATCTACGAGATGGGATTACGGAAGAAACTCGCCCGTCGGTTTATCTTTCTTGCTGCCAAGAGCGGCGACTATCCGAAGAAAAAGGCGGTTTTCGGAAGGGTAATTGAATATCTGCTGTGGGTATATGTATGGTTTTATGCAGCTTGGGGACTGAACTATTCGCAGCCTGTTATCTATTATAGAGTTGGCATGCAGCCTGCTGAGGTTTCGGAAGAGAAGTTCCGGAAATTTGCCTACCAGTATGCCGACAGCCTCAACCTTTTGAGTGAAGAACGGAGAGGGAAGAGTGAAAAATTCAATTGTATTGTGGATGATAAACTGAAGAATCGGGTGCGGGATGCGGTTCTGAAGGAATATAACAAGATAGGCTATCGGGAGGGCATCAATCCGCCTTTCAACCAGCATCCGCATGCCAAGACGATGGTGTTTACGCCTATCAGTTCGATGTCGGGTGTAACCGGCAGCATGGGACCATTCTTCTGCGAATTTACGCTGAACGGCGATATTCTTGCACACGATTATCCTGCTACCTATGCCCATGAGTTTGCTCATTTTCTGGGCATTGCCAACGAAGGAGAGGCAAATTTCTACAGTTATCTCGTCTGTACGTCATCACAGGATAAGGCGGTGAAATTCAGCGGATATTACCACATTCTGCCCCATGTATTATATAATGTATTCGACATCCTCGGCGAAAAGGAGGGTGAGAAATATCTGAAACATATCCGTCCTGAGATAATCAGGCTGCTGAAAAGCGACCGCCAATACTGGCAAGGAAAAAGATGCAAGGCACTGGATACTGTCCAGGATTTCTTCTTCGAACTCTATCTGAGAGGCAACCATGTAGAAGGCGGCAGAAAGAGCTATGCCGGCGTCATCGGCCTGATTCTGGCTTGGGAGAACAAGCAGGAAACTGTAGAGAAGAAAGCCCAGAAGAAGGAATGATGTCCGAATGCAAGTGCTGCGAGGAAGCGATTGATAATAGCAATAACATATTTAATAATAAGAAGAATATGGAAGATATGAAGAAGGGAAGAATCACTCCTAGCTGGATTGATTCATTAAAGGAGAACGAGATTTTTGTGTTTGGCAGCAATCTGGCTGGCATGCATGGTGGCGGTGCAGCCCGTATAGCCCGATTACATTTCGGTGCCGTCATGGGCAAGGGTGTAGGCTTGCAAGGTCAGAGTTACGCCATCCCAACGATGCAGGGCGGCGTAGAAACCATCCGTCCATACGTGGATGATTTCATCGCCTATGCCAAGCATCATCAAGAGCTTCATTTCCTGGTAACCCCAATAGGTTGCGGCATCGCCGGCTTCGAAGCCGAAGACATCGCCCCATTGTTCGAGAGCGCAAAGGAAATCAAGAATATCAGCCTTCCGGAGAGTTTCTGGGAGGTGATAGAGTAATCTTCTGAAGAAAGAATGGAAAATAGTTTTTGAAAGAAAAGATTATGCTGAACTTGAAAAAATCTTTAGAATCATTTACTTTGAGTGAGGATACACGGAGAAAAATTCTGAACGAGAACCACCCTTTCGGGAATCAGGGCACCCCATTCATCCCTTCTGAATTCAAGGAAATCGCTCAGATAGCTTTAGCCGGTCACTTCCTGGTAAGTACTGGAATCCAACAGGTAACAGTACAACCCACATGTGTGGAGTTCTACTATCACGAAGAGGCCGAGGGTGGCATCAAAGACCCCATCGTATATCATCGCAACCCCAAGAATAGTTCTCCCAAGAGCATCTTTAAGTTGGGCATCCTGCACAACCATGTTTCTGGAATCGACATCACGTTCGAGAAGGGCACTCATCCCGAAGATGCCATCAGGGCATCCCTGCTGATACGTGAGTTTTCGGTAGATGGAAATCCCCCCGACAGTCGTTCCACCTTATTATATGATATGCTTTATTCGCAAGCCTCCATCTTCGATGGCTTCTCCATCAAATGGGTTGATGGAGAAGAAAAGGCAGAGATAGAAGCTGATGTGCGCAAGAACGTGGCGAAATATGATGAAAGCGGCCAGAAGATGCAGGCAAAAGAGCATCAGAAACTTCTCGACAAAGGGTTCACCCTGACAAAAGACAGGAAGCATATCCAAGACCCACGGCCATGGCAATTTAAAAAGAAAAAATTATGTTAGGAGCAATGATAGGAGATATTGCTGGCTCTAAATATGAGTTCAACAATACGTTTGATTATGATTTCGAGATGTTCGGCGAAGGATGCGACTTCACCGATGATACCATCTGTACGGTGGCGATAGCCGATGCGATATTGAACGGGCGAAGCTATCAGGAAAGCCTGCTGGATTGGTGCCGCCGCTATCCTTCTCCAAAAGGAGCGTATGGCGGAAGATTCGCGGGGTGGATTCGTTCTCTTGATCCGCAGCCATATAATAGTTTTGGCAATGGTTCGGCAATGCGAGTATCGCCGGTATCTTGGCTATTCGATGACCTGTCGCAGGTTTTGGAAGAGGCAGAGAAAACGGCTCTTCCTACTCATAACCATCCCGAAGGAATCAAGGGAGCCAAAGCCGTGGCTCATGCCATCTGGCATTTCCGCAAGAGCAAGGAAAGCCATCTGCCAGATGATGAAGCAATAAAAGCCTTCAAGGATATCGCCCGCAGCTATTACGAGGATTTCGATACCCGAGATTATCCGAAAGGCAAATTCGATGAAACCTGCATGGATGCCGTGCCATTATCTTTCAATCTCCTATCGCAAGCCTCATCCTTCGAGGATGCCATCCGCCTAGCCATATCTCATGGCGGCGATAGCGATACCATCGGAGCCATCGTTGGCAGTATCGCCGAAGCACGATTCGGTATTCCACAAGAGATTAAGAACAGAGCTATGGAATATCTGCCGGATGAGATGCAAGATGTATTGAAACAATTTGCAGGGAAATGCGAAATAAAGCCCAAATAATTTGGTGTTATCGAAGAAAAGTCTTAACTTTGCCCCATACATATTAAAAAAGTAAGATTATGCAAGAATATCAATTGGATTTCGTAACCTATTGCGTTGGCAACTTAGCCGACCGATTGAACATGAGTGCCAGTAAGGTATATAAGATGTTACGGTCAACAGATATCTTAAATGGCTACATGATACCCTGCTATGATGTGCTCCATACTTTCGGAAAGGAATACATCATGGACGATTTGATTAGCTTGTTAAAGAAACGAGGAGCATTGAAATGAAAGTTTATCACGCATCAAAATTCATCATAGAATCACCAGACATTTATCATTCTCGTGATTTATTGGATTTCGGCAAAGGATTCTATCTGACATCACTTGTCGAACAGGCGAAGAAATATGCCCAACGATTTCTCTTTCAGGGCGACAAAGCATATCTTAACCAATACATCTTAGATGAAAACTTAGACGGAGAATATAAGATAAAAGAGTTTATTGGCTACAACGAAGAGTGGTTAGATTTCGTTGCTTTATGCCGAATTGGGAAACAAACAAATAAGTTTGATATGGTTACAGGTGGTATAGCAGATGATAAGGTATTCAATACCATAGATCTTTACTTCTCCGGTAACATCAGCAAAGAAGAAGCACTTAAACGCTTAAAGTTTATTCATCCCAATCACCAGATATGTATTTTAAATCAAGATATTTTGAACAAGCATCTGCACTTTCTTCAGTCAGATGAAATAATATAAGGAGGGACTTTCATGGAAGCAAACAAGACAATACTTCAAATGAAATATGCTCGCATAGTACCTATCTTTGCAGAGCAAACAGGCATTACGTTGGAAGATGCTCTAGATTTCTTTTATACTTCTTCTATTTATCAGATGATGAATGAAGGCATTGCTGATATGCATTGCAGAAGCGATGGATATTTGGCGAATTTAGTAAAAGAAGAGTGGAAAAAT
>OLRV01000941.1_pt1 | contig 26629 bp, 25 predicted proteins | sample 1672421 | NCBI WGS metagenome assembly OLRV01 (sample SAMEA3136684, study PRJEB25190) | human gut metagenome | biome: human gut; feature: human-associated habitat; material: faeces | place: Austria | collected 2013
AGGATGGAATCAAGGTGCTGATGCACTCGATACTTGATCAAAAGGATGAAACGACGGTGCTTTTGAAACAGCTTTGTGCTCAGATGCAGATCCCGGAGGAGAGGATCACAGAGGAAGAGGTCCGGGCGTTCAGAAGCATGTTGCAGAAGTCCAGGCTGTTCAAGAAACAGATGAGCATGCGAGGGAAAGGTGGACACGCTAATAAATGGAGATGAAAGGGAGCTGGGGATGAGATTCATGAAGGCTCTCCGATCATGAGGTTGCCACGCTGATTACGATATTGAGGCTATTATCAAAACGCTCTGTGCAAAGAAAGCCGAGCTTTGAGGCAGCGTATATCCCCAATCAACCGATAGGGTCTGCAACCTCGCATATCGGGAAACCGGCACTACGCTTTTGGTGCTGGTTTGTTGTTTTCTACAAAGGGAGGGACGCTTGTGCTAAGTGCAGAAGAAATAAGGGATTATTTTTACGCAGAAACAAGGGATCTAGCAATTGAATCAATAGAACTTGTAGAAACCAAAAACTCCTACTTTGATACAATTGGTTGTTGCACCATTTTTCTTACCTGTTCAGGTGTAACGCTATATTTGGCGTATAAATCAATAGGAGAATAATCAACGCCATCCGGCCCCTTGAAATCATCCACCATTTGTTTTCCTCTTTATTATTTCTGCGGTTGATACGGCTTACCGTTCTTATTGTAGGTCAGGTTGAACACCAGATCGCTCAGCCATTTCTTGAAATCCTGATTATCCGTATACTGCTTGAACAGCTCCATATTGTCCGCCATGATGGAGAAGATGACCTTCTGCAGCACGCGGTCGCTTTCTGTCCGGGCTTCCTGCTTATCGCTGTTGCGCATAGCGTTTTGATACTGTTCATCCCGACTGACCATCGCCGGGATTTCAAGAATCTGTCTGCGCACGTTGTCCGCGTCGTTCCAGTCGATGTTGCCGAACATATCATTGAAATCCGAGAGAATGGCAGAGAGCACGTCCATCTCCGGCTCCTGCTTTCCTTTGGCGGTGCTCATCGGCACAGGCCCAACCTCGGCGTCTTCGTCCGGGAGAATCAGCGAAATGGTTTCCTTTTTCTCGATGCGGTAGCTGTCCAGATCGATGGCTTCCAGGATTCCCTGGGACAGATCATCCTCCTGCGGAGAGGGCAGCTTGGGAATCAGCATGTTCAGGAAGATCGACAGCTTCTCCCACTCCGGGTTTCCATAGGGCAGAATGGCGCTCAGGAAGCCGTAGGTGCGCACAAAGCCCTTTGCCGCACTCTTGAACTTGATCTGTCCATCTGTGTCGAGCTGTTTGTACACGGATGCGCAGGCATCGAGAGCAGGGTCAAGTTGGTCGCGGTCTGCGCCGTCCAGATAACGGTTGACCAGCTGCTCGACGTACTCATCGCTGAACACCTGATAGCTCTCCATGTCGGCAATCAGATCATACAGCTTGTTGGGGTCGGTTTCGCCGGACAGCAGCGTGGTCTTGTAGTAACGGGAAAAGGACTCAATGATGTCATTCGGATCGTTGAAGAAGTCCAGCACGAAGGTGTCGTACTTTTTCGGACAGGCGCGGTTCAGGCGGCTGAGGGTCTGCACCGCCTTGATGTCGTAGAGCTGCTTGTCCACATACATCGTGTGCAGCAGCGGCTCGTCATACCCGGTCTGGAACATATCTGCCACGATGAGGAAACGGTACGGGTCCTTTTTGAATGTCTTGGGAATAGCGGCGTCCGGGAAACCGTTGAGCCCAGCAGAGGTCACTGCTGCCGCATCCTTGTCCAGCTGCTTCTCGCCAGAAAAGGCGATGATGGCCTTGTATGGGCTGTGCCGGTTGGCCAGGCACTTGTTCACAGCGTGATAGTATTCAATGCAGCGCTCAATGCTGCTGGTGATGATCATAGCGCGCGCCTGACCGCCGATCTTGCCCTTGGCGATGACCTGCTCGTGGAAGTGGCTGACCATCATGTCGGCTTTTTGCGCGATGGTGAACGTCTGATTCTCGACGAAGGCGCGGAGCTTTTTCTGTGCCTTCTTTTTGTCGAACATCGGGTCATCCTCCACCGTTTTTTTCAGCCGGTAGTAGCTGTCGATGGGCGTGTAGTATTTCAGCACGTCCAGAATGAAGCCCTCCTGAATGGCCTGCTTCATGGTATACACGTGGAAAGGACGATGCTTGATGACACCGGCATCCTCGTACGCCGTGCCGAAAGTCTCCAGTGTCTTGTTTTTCGGCGTGGCGGTGAAGGCGAAGTAGCTGGCATTGGTCAGCAGCTTTTTGCCCTCGCACATGGCGTTGATCTTGTCCTCGTTATCCATATCCGGGTCGGACATGATAGCGGACAGCGTCATGTTCATTGTGCCCGCGGTCTTTCCGTTTTGGCTGGAATGTGCTTCGTCAATGATGATGGCGAAATGCCGATCCTTGTGATCCTCGCCAATCTCGGGGAGGACATACGGGAATTTTTCAATGGTCGTGATGATGATGCGCCGTCCGTCCTCGATGGCCTTGCGCAGATCGCCGGAGTGCTCCGCCCATGCGATGATATTGCGCGTCTGCGCAAACTGTCGGATGGTATCTCGGATTTGCTTGTCCAGCACCACGCGGTCTGTGACCACGATGACGGAGTCCACCAGAAGATTGCCCTGCGCGTCCTCCAGCCCGGTCAGCTGATGTGCCAGCCATGCAATGGAATTGGACTTGCCGCTGCCCGCGCTGTGCTGGATGAGATAGCGATTGCCGACGCCGTTTTTCTTCACATCAGCCAGCAGGCTTTCCACCGCCGTCAGCTGATGATAGCGCGGGAAGATTTGCTTGTACCGGGTTTTGCCGGTTTCCTCGTCCTTTTCCTCGACCAGCGTGGCGTAGTTCTCGATGATGCGCGAGAGCATGTCCTTGGTCAGAATCTGCTTCCACAGGTAATCCGTCATCAGGCCGTCCGGGTTGGGCGGATTGCCTGCGCCGTCCTTGTAGCCCTTGTTGAAGGGCAGAAACCAGCTCTCCTTGCCCTGCAGGCGGGTGCAGAACTTGACCTGCGCATCGTCCACGGCGAAGTGAACCATGCAGCGGGTGAATTGGAACAGCAGCTCCTTCGGATTGCGGTCATGCTGATACTGATAGACGGCGTCGTCCACGTTCTGCTTGGTCAGCTGGTTTTTCAGCTCGAAGGTGATGACCGGCAGGCCGTTGACGAAGATGCACAGATCCAGCGACAGCTTCGTGGAGTCGGGCGAAAAATGGAGCTGGCGCGTGACGCTGAAGATGTTTTTCGCATGCAGCGCTGCGGCGGCGGGGTTATTTACGCTGGGCGTCATATAGAACATGATGAGGCTGGCGGGATAAGCCTTGATACCTTTGCGCAGCACGTCAACAATGCCGCGCTTGGTGATTTCATCGCGGACACGGGCGAGAAACTGCGCCGTTTTTTGTGGATTGGTTTCCAATTGGAGCTTTTTCACCGCGTCCGGCTGAGTGTTTTTTAAGAAGCGGAACAGACGCGCGGTATCAAGGGCGTATTCCGTGTTGAAGTCGTGGCTGTGCCCCTGCTCGTAACCATTGTGATTGACCAGCCAGTTGACGAGGAGGGATTCAAGGCCGGATTCTTTGGTATTTGAAACAGCCATATCCAATTCTCCTTACTTATTAGATGAGAGTATGCGTTCTGCATTTTGTATCCGCAAAGCACAGTATTCTCGAACCTGATTGATTAGACATACCATTTCTTTCTGGTTCATCGTCGAGATTTCATCCAAACGTTTCTCTAGCTCTACTTTTTGCGGGTTCAAGTCTTTTTTCAATTTTTGAATATCATCAATATCTTTCTCGCCATATTGTGAAGCCTTACCTTGCGATTGGCACAGTGCTATATTTTCTCTGTACATATAAATCAGTTCATCCTTGACAGCATTCTGATATTGATCGACTATATAGGCATCAAGCAGTTTCAATGTATCAAACAAGTATTTATTCACATAAGCATAGGAGTTCCGGAACTCTGCTTGAACGGTTGGTAATCGACAGATATGCTTGCATTTTGCACAATCCGCCGATTGAGCACACATATCCGTTCCAAGTTGTAGCTCCTGATTGCTTTGATTAAGTTCGCGCATGAAATCAACAATTCGTCTACGAACATCTGTAAAATCCGGACGTTTATTCCATTCTTTTACGCTCATTGCGGAAGTAAAATCCAGATAACAGGACGATGGTGCAAATACATCCAGTCGATTGATGATGGAGAATAATCGTTCTCTTTCTTTTTCAATACTTTGAATCCGCTGTTGGTGCTGATTCAGTCTACGCTCATATTTGAGGGTGACAATGACACCCAGCAACGTCATTGTGCCGCCAAGATAGCTTCCTGCAAACATGAACCAATCGGCAGCTTCGACATTGGGGACGTTGATGTTAAACCTAAAATACCGTTGAATAGCAAGACCCAGATGCAGACACAGCATCAGGATGAATGGTGCAGTAGCGATCCCCAGTATCCACCACAATCTCTTATTTTTCAACTTAATTCTCCTCCGTTTCTTCAAATTCCTCCTCTGTTATTTCGTTATTTATATATTCATCATCGGGTACTTTTATGCCGCGCACGTCTACCTGACCGGTAACGACATCGGAAATTAAGCGAGTGCGTAGTTCTTGTAATGAAATAATAGACTCATAGTATGATTTCGTCTGGCAATCTATACGCTTTGTAACATCATTCAGTAAAGCAAGTAGTCTTGCTTGTTCTTCGATAGGTGGAATACCTACAGCAAACCCTTTAACGAATTCAATAGGAACTCGTTTTTGTCCAGCAGATCCGGTCATCATTTCTTCGCCAAGTTTCCGAAAAGGCTGCGTCATTGTTATCATATATAGGTAACGCGGTAAGATTCTATCAGAAGCTCGGAGATTAATAAATTCCGTTGTACCATAGCCAATATCGGTATCCATCGAATCTAAACAAGCGCCTTTTCCGTTCTCAAAGCAGGGAGTGATTTTAGCAATAACAACGTCATCGAGGGCAAATGATGAATAACCGGAACGCACATCACCTAAACGCCTTTTCTCGGAATAGTCTACAGTTCCCGTTGTTGAAACGCTTTCCATGGGTAGGAATGTTACCAGTTCTTCATCAGAAAGTTGTTTTGCTGTGTTTGATATAGAAGCGTTAACTTGACAAATGCGCTTTAACGGAATCAATTGCCATGACTGAGGTATATCACGGAGCCACTATATTCCACTATCCTTTTGAGGAGCCTGTTTATCTCCGTGTAATATGATTTCATCTATTTTGGCCTTCCTGTACTCGGCAAGTATACTTAACTGTCTTTTCTTCACCGCAATGAGCCGATTGATTTTCGACACCTGCCAGTCGAGGTAACGCACAATCTGGTCTTGCTCGGCACGGGGAGGGACGGGCAGCGGAACATTCCCGAGATAATCCATCGAGATTCTCATACGAACAGCTTTCCACTATCACTTTCGTGCATGAGAATACCTTTTCCCAAGCCAAGAAGGCTTCTTTGAAAAGGCATCAATCTGAATAGATAGTGGTAGTACCACACATTACAATCAAGCCGAGGATAGAGCGCATAATAGACGGGACTAATGGCACCGAAATATCGAGATACACCGGCTGAGCCTGAAACGATGTTCATGCAATTGACAAGAAGATCGTCAGGACGCGCCACGTTGTATTGAGTCATATCGCCTTTGGGCTTATTTCCTCCAGCTCCCTCTTTTTCGGCAATAGGCACGACACCCTGTTTTGCCGTTAAGGACAGGATGTTTTCTGTGATTACGGGGTCGTTTTTTTCGACACGCTGGGCGAAAATGCGCTTGATTCGATAAAAATCCCAGTGTTCTGGGATTTCATCAACCCATTTCTGCGCAACTACTTGATAATCATCATACTGCTTCATCCCTGAATCCCTCCAAGAATATCGGCCAGCATACCGTCGGTTTCCTGCTCCAGCACCTTCAGGTCTGCCACGATTTCCTCCATGGGGCGCAGCTGCACCGGCTTGTAAAAATATTTGGTGAAGCTCAGTTCATAACCAATCTTCGTGGCTTTAGGATCAACATATGCACCGGGGGCATAAGGACGCACCTCGGCATCCATGAAGGCTTCGATACCACCTTCATAGCTGAACGGGATGATCTCACCGTCGGTCTTTTCCTTGTCGGCCTGCACCCGACCTTTCTTGTCATACACGATATTGCCTTGCTCATCGGTCAGGGGCTGCAGCACGGATACCTTCCAATAGCCAAACTCGCTGTTCGGGAAAATCCGGCTGACCTCGCTTTCCTCAAACGCCATGAAGATGCGCACAATCTCCTGACGCTGCGCCGGGGAAAGCTCGCAGTTCTTTTCGCCCATGTTCTTGCGCAGGGGCGTCTTGATGGCGGTCGCGTCGATGAGCTGAATCTTGCCCCTGCGGCGCTCCTCTTTGCGGTTGGACAGCACCCAGATGAACGTGCCAATGCCCGTGTTGTAGAACATCTTTTCCGGTAGCGCGATGATGGCCTCCACCAGGTCGTTCTCGATCATATAGCGGCGGGCATTGCTCTCGCCGCTGCCTGCATCGCCCGTAAACAGGCTGGAACCGTTATGCACCTCGACAATGCGGCTGCCCAGCGGCGTATCCTGCTTCATCTTGCTGATGTTGTTGAGCAGGAACAGCAGCTGACCGTCGGAGGAACGGGGAATCATCGAAAGCGGCTCGCCATCTGCGGTGGCAGCGTTGAAGCGGGTGTCGAGGATTTCCTTCTTCTTGCCGCTGGCTATGCGCTCCGCGTCGGTCTTCCAGCTCTTGCCGTAGGGCGGATTTGCCAGCATGAAGTCGAACGAACGCGCCGCATGCTGATCGCTGGACAGCGTGGAGCCGTAGGCGATGTGCATGGCCTCCTCGCCGTCACCCTTGAGCATCATGTCTGCCTTGGCGATGGCGTAGGTTTCGGGCTGAATTTCCTGCCCGAACAGGTGGATGGACACCTTCTTGCCGTTCTCCGCGGCGATCCTGTTCAGCCGATCCTGCGCCACCGTCAGCATACCGCCCGTGCCGCATGCACCGTCATAACAGGAATAGGTGGCGTCCTTGATCTGATCCGCGATGGGCGCAAACACAAGGTCAGCCATCAGCTCCACAACGTCGCGGGGCGTCCAGTGCTCACCGGCTTCCTCATTGTTGGCCTCGTTGAAGCGGCGCACAAGCTCCTCGAAGATGGTGCCCATAGCATGGTTGTCCAGACCGGGGAGATTGCCGCACGGCTTCGGGCTGAGGTTAATGTCCTTGCTGATAAACTTCTGGATGACCGCGCCGAGAATGTCGGCTTCGATCATGGTGTCGATCTGGTTTCGGAACTTGAACTTGTCCAAAATTTCCTGCACGTTAGGCGAAAAGCCGTCGAGATATGCTTCAAAATCCGCCTTGAGCTTTTGCGGGGTTGGGCGGCTGGTCAGGTCGCGCAGGCAGAAGGGCGAAGCGTTGCAGAAAGCCTGCCCAGCTGTATTGCATAGCGCGCCCCACTGGTTGGTAATCCCTGCGGTATCCAGCGTCTTTTTCATTTCGAGCACCTGCGGCTTGGTGTCCTCGAGCACAGCATCAAGGCGACGGATGACCGTCATGGGCAGAATCACATCGCGGTACTTGCCGCGAACATACACATCCCGCAGGCAATCATCGGCGATGCCCCAGATGAAGTTTGCAATCGTGTTGAGCATACGAGCGTCCATCGGTTTGGCCTCCTGAATCTCTGTTGTGTGTTATGCCTCGTCATCGACAAATTCCATGATGTCTCCGATGTTGCAGTCGAGGGCTTTGCAAATCTTGGCAAGCACTGTCGTGGTGACGGCTTCGCCCTTGCCCATCTTGGTGATAACGCCGGAGCTGATGCCTGCGGCGAGCTGCAGATCCTTCTTGCGCATCCCTTTGTCGATGAGCAGCTTCCAGAGTTTGTTGTAGCTTGTTACCATCAAGGTTCACCTTCCTGCTGTCGAGCGGTATCACCATCATTATACGATGTACGTTGCATCTTTGCAATCGACAGACATACGAAAAGAAGAATTACTCTTGCTTTTATGTGAATAAAGCGATGCATAGAGATGGCGGGTAAAGGCAGAAATGAAAAACGCGAAACAGCATGAACTGCTCGCGTCTTTCCGTGGTGGGTGTTTGAAATATGATTATTTTGATATGCGCTGAGGTCATGACCTGTTACGCAATCATCCCAAAGAACCTCAGTGCATCTTCAATCGCCTTTTCCTTATCCGGCGGGCAGATCAGCATCTTTGCGCTCTCGGACTTCGCTTTGTTGTAGCATTCGCGCTCGATAATCCCATGCTTTCTTTTCACCTGCGCGATGTACAGCGGCGTGACGTTCAGGCCGGTCTGTTCCTTCACGCGCGCCTGAATCTCGCCATAGGTCGCCTTGCTTTCGGCCTTGGTGACGGCCAACTCGTCCGCGTCGATGCCGACCTTGACGATATCATCCGGCTTTTGTTGGACCAATGACATAACGGTTTCAAATCCGCCTGAATTGTCTAAACCGAATTGCAGCTCTTTTTCCGGAATAATCGGAAGCTGGAAATGGATGGATTTCAGCCACTGACCGTTTGGCTGCCGTTCGGGGTAGATTTGAATATCGGCAATCAGTTCAGCCATGAGTTCGTGCTTTTCAACGTCGTTCATAACGCTGTATAGGTGTTCAAAATTGGTGAGGATGGCGATGATGTTTTGCGTTGTGACTTTATCTGCTTCAATGGATTGCTTCTTGGCTTTGGCTTCGATGAGCAAATCTTCCGATTCATCAATTTTGTCATACATTCTGAATAGCCGTTCATCAAGATCGGATTTCCTATGACGATAATGGCGATCATCTGGATCAAGCTGGTCGATTTCTTCAATTAGTTTTTCTTTGACCGAATATTGCTGGCGAAGTTGCTTCTCAAGATGTGCGATTTCCTGCTCAAGTGCTGAGGTGTCGATTTCTGTATTGATTTTCTCTGCCATCAGTTTGGTGAAATCAGGTTTTTTGATAAGAGATGTAATAACTTCGACAACAGCCTGATCCATCAGCGGGAGAGGAATTTGCGTTTTGTAGGTGCATTTATGCCCGCGATCCTGACGGCGATGCTTGCAGCCATAGTAGTAGAACTCTTTATAATAAGAGCCGTCTTTTCTCTTTTTGACACTCTTGCTGACGTACATACCAGCACCGCATTCCGGGCATTTGAGTAAACCGGTGAGCAGGTAAGCATGTTCGCTGTCATGACGTTCGTAGCGCTTATAGCGTTCACCTTGAGAACGAAGTCGAACTTGCGCATCTTCCCAGTCCTGAACGGAAACAAGTGCCTCGTGGATACCGTCGCACAGGAGATAATCTTGATTCCAAACGATCCGATATTCGTTTCGGGTGCCGTGAACCTTTTCGGTTTTGCGACGACCATAAGCAATTTTGCCACAGTAGGCGGGATTTTTCAGAATCTCGCGGACATAGGCTGCGCTGAAAAGCTCGCCCTTGGTGTTTTGATGGGAGAGTTTCTGGATACCGTGACGCTCCAAATACTGGGCAATTAGACGACCACCCATCTTTTTGTGAACATACAGATCAAAGATAAGTTTAACGGCTTCGGCTTCTTCTTTGTTGACGATGAGCGCGCCGTTGACCAGATCATAGCCGTAGGGAGCAAAGCCGCCGTTCCATTTACCCTCGCGTGCCTTTTGAAGCCGACCTTCCATAGTCTGAACTCGGATATTTTCGCGTTCGATTTCGGCAACAGCCGACAAAACCGAAATAACCAGCTTGCCTGCGTCCTTGGAGGAATCAATGCCATCCTCTACACAGATCAGATTAACCCCAAAATCCTGCATGGTTTGCAGGGTAGAAAGGACATCGGCGGCGTTGCGTCCAAAGCGTGAGAGCTTAAACACCAGAACAAAGGACACGTTGTCCTTGCCGCATTTGATATCTTCCATCATGCGGTTAAACTCGGTTCGCCCTTCGATAGATTTGCCGGATTTGCCTGCATCTTCGTATTCGCCGACAATTTCGTAGTCATTAAACTCGGCGTATGCTTTCATGCGGTTCCTTTGTGCTTCAAGAGAGTAGCCGTCGATCTGCATGGCGGTGGATACGCGGGTATAAATGTAAACCTTTGTCTTTTCTTTCACTGAAATTCACTCCGCTGCGTCTAAAGTTGTAATCGTGCTTACAGAATAGTTTAGACATCTCTTTCAAGGATAGTATATCATATACATATATTAAGACTCAAGAGGAATTTGGAGATGGATGGAGATTTTAGGGCAAATAAAAAACCTATCGCTTGGTTTCATTCCAAGCGATAGGATGAGAATATCATTTGATTCGATAAGTTCTGTAACGGTTTGCTCCGGTAACTTCAACTTCCGGCATATTTAAGAGAATGACCCGTGTGCGAGCTTCACTGAGCCCTATAAACGCTGCAATATCGGAGCATTTTGAACGCCCGTGATCTTTCAGATATTCAAGTATCTTTCGTTGATTTTCAAGGGTTTTCTTAGCTTTTGAAGAAGAAACGGGAGCGTTATCACTTGTTTTTATCGCTTGTTTTTTTTCAAGCGATAAAGTCAGAATGGTGCGATCAGGATCAAATTCTTCCGTGATGACAGGCTCTTTCATTCCTTCATCATTCCAGATGTTCATGATTTTAGGAATACCGCTGCCTGCACGCTCACCGATATCGACGAGATTGAACATCTTCATCAATCCGCGATTTCGAGGATCGGAAACGCCGCCGCGCATCATTTGTATTTTTCCGGTACGGCTATATCCGGGATTGGCGAAAGTAATCTGATCCGGACGGAGGATTGCGACAATGCCTCTGGAGCCGAAGTAATCGGCGTTGACTAGGCAGTTGGCGAGTGCTTCACGAATAGCTTCGTGCATGGGCGTATCATCAATTCGCGTTACGCCGGAGAGTTTAAACGGCACAGTCAAAGATTGCTTTAACTTGTTGTAGACACGGAAATAGAAATCGAAAATATTTCCCGACCAATCGCCGGAGCTGGAAAAAACTCTATCCGTCCAGCGGATAGCAGGATCAAGCTCGGCGCGATAATCCAGAAAATAATTGGGGAATTGACGGACAATATCATATTCATTGCCAAACATCAGCAATCCGGCTGCCGTGGGATGCAGGGCGTTGTCTTTATTGGAAATAGAAGCCGCGCCGATGCTTCGAAGGAACTCGTTGTCATCGAGCCGAACAAATGGATGCCCGTCTTTCAGTGAGGCGAAAGTATTTCGATAGCCGCGCACGGAATCAGCATTGAAAATTTCCAGACCAATACCGTCCAGAATGGACATATCGACCGTATCATCTGCCTGGTCGCGAAGCATGGTTTTGACCTGAATGGTGGTGCAGTGATAATCGCCCTCGTAATTCCTGCGGAAGGTGCCGTTGAACATATCATTATTGATATAGACGGGCTTCTGTTCTCTGCGGGCAGCGGGAACATGGATGGTCATAATGACATCGCCGTTATATTCATAGGTTTCAACATCGTTCTCTCTGAGCAGGTTGATGCTAACCTTATTTGTGTTATTGATGATATCCCAGAATTCCTTTTGCAGCTTGGCGGCGTTCTTTAATCCGGTCGTGCGCCAACTGCCATCTGGGTTTTCTTTAACGCCAAGAATGATGATGCCGCCGTAGCAGTTGGCAAAAGCCGAGTATGTATCCCAAAGAGAAACAGGAAGGCCATCGTGCGCTTTTTTGACTTCACGGCGGTTATCTTCCCGATAGGAATCAAATCGGGAGATATCAAAAATCTCAGACATGGGCTCACCTCCTGCATGATGGTCTTATTATATCAAAAAAACAAGCGATTGAAAACAAAAACAAGCGATTAAAAAAGAAATGACGAGAGATCAGGCGGCATCTTGTTGTTCTTCTTCATTGGAGAGATTGGGCTTATCCTGATCCTCAAGAACATCGGCATACTTGGTAATCAGATCGGCAAGCATACGAGCGAGCCCTTCCCATTCGTCGTGCATTTTGATTGTCGCGATAAGGATCACCTCTAGACACGTTATTTGAATCAAATAATGAGGAAAAGAACACATACAGAATTTCGGTTTATCTGCGTACATACATACCTGTGTACAAAGATTTCGCGTATGGGTGTACGTATGTACGGGAAAAATCACAAAAATTCTCACTATAAGGAACATCATGTAAAAGGCGTATACATGGAATCATCCCTTTTCCAGCTTTCTGTAACCTTGGCAGGAAGCGACATCACTGCTTGAATACCTGTAAAGCCCCATACGCGGCGACCGACAGGATTTGTTATGTTATTGGTATGTTCGATACCGTATTTTTTCTGGTTGGCAATCAGATAATCGGAAAGACTGCGGCTTTTGAGTGGAGAGAATCCGTTTTCCTTGCACCAGATGGTGTAAATTTCATATAATTCCTGAGAACCGATCTTGCCTTTGGGCGTTAGATGAATATAATCGGTGGCTTCCATAAACAGGAGGGCATTATTGGCGTCCTGTTTAACGGTGTCACGGTTGGCACGGGCACGCGAGCTTTCACTGAAATGGAAATGGTTTTGAACCAATCGTTGAAGCCCATCGAAAGCCCAGAGAAAAATCCCTTCCAGTTCGCTGCACATCTTTTCAGCAATATCCGGATCATCGATACGGTTAGGGGAGCGCTCTTTTGTTGTAAGAATCAGTTGCCGTCGATAAAAGCCGTCGCTGCGGTCATAGAGGGATTGCAAATCACCATTTGAAAAGGCAAGCAGGCGGGCATACATCCATCCCTGATAACTCTGCTTGCCTTTTTGTTCCAAATCCATTCTTCCCTGGGCAGTAACCAGAGATTTGACGTAGTTGGTTTGCTTGAGTGCTTCCATACGCATATCGTCGTCGATCATCAGGTGAACATGTTCCAGATCGGCGCGAGCAAAACGGTTTTCAGAAACCTTGCCCACGCTGCCGTCCTTTGTGTTACAACCGAAAAGATGAGAGAGAACCGTACCGATTTGAGATTTTCCTTCGCCGCCGTTGCCCTTGATAACCATCATACGCTGTCCCTTGTTACAGGGGATGAGACAGTAGCCGATATATTCCTGAAGCGTGGGAATGTCATCTTCATAAAGAATGTCGGATAAAAAATGAAGCCATGTTTCGGGTGCAGGCACTGAGGGAACATAGTTTACCGGAAAGCGACTGCGGACGATTTCATATTTGTCTTTGGAGAAGGAGCCATCAAGAAACAATGTGCCGTTGGCAACGTGAATCCGATCCGTTTGCGGAGGAAAGTTGTCGGTATATGCCATGATTTTGAGCAGCTCAATGATGTTGGAAATCTTTTTGGGAACGCCGATTGACGCACAGGGTTCAATGATTTGGTAGATATCCGTTTTGAGCGATGCTTCGTCGGTCATGCGTCCTTCGGCGGTGAAAAAACTTCTTTCGGTATAAAGCAGCTGATGGGATTCCAGATAGTCTCGGCAGAACAACGCTTCATTGATATTCTGCCCGTCAAACCAAGAAGGAAAGGAATCAGGCGGCAAGCATGGCGTTTTCTTCACACGGAAGCACCTCTTTTCTATGAGCAATGTTCCATTTTTCAATTTTATGAAGTGTGCCGTCGTTCAGTAAAGAATCTGCAGTCTGCTTGCGCAAGGCTGCATCGGCATCATACAGGCAGTCAATCAGATAAGAAACTTGCGGTAGCGAATGAGTAGCGGATACAAAGCGTTCATCCCATTTGTCGGCGTCGTGAGAGGGCGCGAATTGTTGCTGACGATGTTTTAAGAGACATTCGTAGTCAAGCAATGCCGAAGCGCAGCGATGTTCCTGCTCTAACGGGGATTTAGCTGGAGGACGAGGAACATCAAGTGAAGCCGAAGCAGGTGTGTGTGGATCAATGCCGAAATCAGATGCGAGTTTTTGCGCGGCTTCAAGAGGAGACAGACTGAACAATCTGCCGGTAAAGTCAATGACATCGCCGACAAGATGACAGCCAAAACAATAGTAGTAGGTTTCATTCAGTTTCATGGAAGGGGTTTTATCTGAATGGAAAGGACAGCGGCACATGCCGTTTCGTTCCAGATGGAGCCCATAGTGTTTGGCGGCTTGCGGAACGGTTATGCGAGACTTGATGAGTTCAAAGATATTCGTAGGTATCCACTTCCTTTAAGACAGATCGTGTTCTTTGGATTTGAGGGGATGGCGTTCGGGCGTTTTGCATTGAGAGAGAAGCCTGTCAATTTCATCTTTGCCGAGAAGCTGATTCAACTTGTTCAGTTTGATGGCATCCTCTCGGTATGCGGCATTAGTTTCCGCTTTTCGTCGCCAGAAGACGGATTCTTTGGCAAGATTGCTGTTGGCGTGTCGTTCATTAACGAGGAGAACGTAGACTTCCTTTAACCTGCGAACAAGTTTTTTAACCACGGGCAGTGCTTTGTTTGCGCGGTAAGATTTTCCACTTTCCAACACGAAAACATCGGGCAGGAGTTCTTCGGATGAACCAAGCCGTTGAACAAATGTTTCGATATCCTTGGTGTTCTTTACAAGACCATCCAGCTTTTTCTGAGCAGTTTCAATGTCATGCTCGGCTTTCCTGCATTGTGTTTGCGCCAACTGAGCGGATTGCTCTGCGGCTTGCTGCTGAACGAGAAGGTTGTCAAGGTTTGCCTGTTCTTTCATGACTTTGAATTGAACAGTACTGAGATGTTCTTCGGTGCTGCCGCGTTCGCCACGCTCGACATCAGTGAAACCTGCCGAAACCATGTGGTCGTGATATTGATCCTGCAAAACGCTGTAGGATTTTTTGAGAACGATTTTTCCGTTTTTAGTGTGCATTGTCTTGCCAGATTCATCAAAAACGGGTTGTGATTGCCATTTTTTACTGTGACTGACCTGCATAATGGTTTCTTTGACTGTGCCAATGAGCAAGGGGTCTTTGCATCGCTTTGACCAGAGTACCTGTTTTTCAACAACCGGTACATAGACGACATGGAGATGATAGTGCCAGACATCATAGCCCAACGCTTTGCTCATACCGGCGTTACGTTCGTCTGCGTGCATGACTGCGGAGAGGATGTACTGTTCACCGCCGACGATATCAACGGCGGCTTTATATGCTTCAGCGTAAAATGTCTGTGCATATTCATAGCCGCCGTGATTATGAAAATAAGCAGAATTCACGTCGAAAACCAGTTCGTCATAGTGAACGGCATCTGGTTTCAGACCGCGGGTAGAGATCGTGCCGTCTTGTTCCATTTGGCTGAACATCTCTTGATAGCTTCCAGTGGGTTCCTTGAAATGGATGTTTAAGGAACTTCGTTCAGAAATGATATCTTCGTTTCGGTAGCAGGTTTTTAGACGCTCATTGTGTGCTTCTGCATCTGCAATGTTGCTTTCTGTTCGGGATTGATTGCGAACGGTGGTACGGTCTATGCCGTCGTTTCTTGCCATGGGAGATCACTTCCTTTCGGAGGGGACGTTTAGTTGCATCGGAGTGCGGTGGGACGGAGGAACGGGCACTTTCTGCGAAAGTGTAACTACCCACTATGACACTTTCACCCTTTCGGGTGCAAAGTGCCGTGGGCCAAAGGCTTCGCCTCTGGACTCCTGGCTACGAAAAAAGGATGGCGGAATTTTTCCGCCATCCTTTTCTACGAAGTGCTTGTTTGACATGGAGTTTGCCCTCTATCTTATAGGACAAACGAGAACCATTTTCGGAACTGTTTTTTTCGATATTGAGAAATTTTTTGACTTTTTAATGGTTCACTTTTATAATAAGAAAAACGAGTGTTCCCATTTTATATAGACTAAGTGGAGACAGCGATGCGTACAGAATATGGAATACGGGACATGATCTATTACGACGAAGATGGCAATGAGATTCCGGATGAGGAATTGCCGTGGTCTGGCGGGGAAAGCGTTTCTGCTTTCTGCGATAGCGTTCGGGAGTGGACAGATCAAAAAGGTGAAGGCGGGGAGTCGTCCTCAGATAAAAGCCAAAGCAAAGATACACGTTCTGCTGCTGAACGCAGAAAACGGCTTGCCAAAAGCATGCGGGAAGAAGCGCTTCGTCGATTGGAGTTATCTGCTCGAACAACGGCAGAATTTCAAAATGTTGTTGAGTGGTATGATCGAGAAGAAAAAAGTCGGATGCGAAAAGAGCGTCGCTATGAGGTTGCGCAGGGCGATATGCTTATTGAAGCGATTCTTTCTGATGGCGGCAGCATTGTACCGAACAGCATGGGTCGCCCGACTTTCCAACAGATTTGTCGCGGAGAATTTGACGATTTTCTGGCTAACTGTATATTTCGGATGCACGATTTGACGGAGCGGGAGTATTTGCGGCAGATCGTTTTGAATCTGAAGCAGGATCACAAGGAAATTCTGTATTTTCTGGGCATACGCCGATATTCCGTACAGCAGTTGGCAGATTTGCGCGAGCAATCCGAACGCAACGTCCGCAAGGTTCGCGGCACTGTGCATCGAAAGCTGCAAAAACAGGTATATGAAGCACTTAGAGAGCTAGACAGCCAAAATGAAGCGTTGACTTTGCAGGAGCAGCGTTTTCTCAATGAATATGCGGAAAGTTCCCAGACAGAGGAGGAAAATGACACATGATTCCGAGATTGTTTGAACATACATCCGCCGGATGGGCAAAATACAGCGATTATGAATGGCGAATGGCGGCAGACGGTCAGGATTATCTGATGCCTGCTGCCAAAGCGGAAGCGGATGTATATAATCCGATGACACAGGCGGATGAGTTGATTGTGGAAGCTGTCAACATTGGTCTGCTCCAGTTTCATAAAGCGCCGGATGTAAAGGTGAAAGAGGCAATACGGCAATTTGCCTGCCGATACGGTTTGCTTGGCTTGATGGCTGCGATTCCGACTACGCCGAAGTTTGTGGATTACGAAAAGGTTTATCTGCCGAAGAACCCGTACATCCGACAGGAAGTTATGGAAACGATGGATTATTTGAAGCTGTTTTTCCCGTTTGCTATGCCGTCTTTTTACAAGCAGGGAGTCAAATCAGTCTGGCAGGTGTCCGGAGATGATAAAATGGAGATTGCGTTGGTATCAACATTTTTCAATGATCCTCAGGCGAAGGCAATGTCTTTTTTGAGAAGTTACGGTGAACGCTTTGACTGGATGAAGGAAGTTTTTCGGGATTGGGCGTTTGCTTTTGTATCTGTTTTTCTTTATGAACGCGATAAAAAGAAACTGGATTCAACGACAAAGAAATTATATCGGCAGGGCATTGCGTGCTTTGATGGAAATGTGCCGAGCTATCATCTGGAACTGCGGGAACATCCTATGATGGTCTGGGACTTTCATTCGCTGATGCTGACGATTCGTTTTCTGCTTTCTCTGAGCCTGACAGATACGCAGAATCCGCTCAAAATGTGCGAGCATTGCCAGAAAGCATTTGTTGCTAAGCAAATAGATGATAGGTATTGTTGCGAAAAATGTAAAGAAGAAAATAAAAGGTAATAAAGGGATACAAACGCATGATACATATCATCAAAATAGAACGAAGCACCTTTTTGTATTCTTCATTAGATTTTCTCCTTCTCGAAAATCATATGATAATCAATCAACTGCGCCGTTAAGCAAGTGCATTCTTTTTCTAACATTTCTCTGCCTTTATTCGTAAGAATATAACTGCGGCGTCTGCCTTTAATCTTGGTTTTCCGTATCCTCTCTGCATCCTCCAATTGCTCCAGAAGCGTATAGAACGTACCAGAGCCAACATTGATTCTCTGAGTGGTCATAGCAGGAACACGATCAAGAATATCCATGCCGTAGCATTTATCTTTGAGACAGAGTAAGATATAAAACGTTTACGCTGTCAGCGCTTGAAATTTTGCTCTTATAAAAATTGCCCGCCGGATTTTACTCCCACGGGCAACTGTAAGTGTCATTATATTATTGAATAGTATATTTATTGATACATAATTGTTTTCAACCACTCAATCAAGTTCTTAATATCATTTACAACATCGCTATTGTTAATACTGGACAAGGCAACAAACAAAGACAGAATGGTTACAATCATCATAATCCACTGCAGTTTTATATTTGATTCACTGCTTCTGTATTCAGCCGCATCATTTAACAACTTTAATATATTATCAATTTGCGTTTTTGTTTCCTGTACTCTTTTAGATATACCTTCAAGACTTCTTGATGATACAGAACCTTTTTCATAAAACTGATGCTTAAAGGCTTTGGCATCATCGTAGTCTATAGATTTACCTGAAAATTCAGAGATAAAACGATAACAATAATACAACTTCCGTTCGACTGCAACTCTGACTTTTAGGACAGAGGATGTTTTAGCTTTTCTAATCACCTTGCTGATTTTTTTATTGCAGATCGCAATGTCTCTATCTGCAACATACTCTAATGTATCTGCAGTTAAATAAACCCCATATATATCAGAGATATCATGGTGGACTATCTCCGGTAAATAATCGTCTCCGGAGTAATTTCCACCACAGAATGCAGCTAAACGTAGCCCCTCGTTTTCACCATGCGTATAATCCCAGCATACGCAGGCATTATACGTTGGTGCATAGTCGGTATCGCTGCCAAACGAGATACTATCCCAAAACTCTAAATTACGACGCTCATTACTGGGACGGATATTAGTCGAATATGTTTCAAATGTTGGCGTAAATATTCCGTCTTCCCAAAAGTGAATGGAATATGTCTTACGAATTTCCTTTAATATTTGCCACTTTAGTTGGGAAATCATCTTATGGATTTTTTCTTGACGAACATTATTGCCAGTATGAGATGATCTGCCAAATTTTTTTACAGCGTACCAAGGTGTATTGAATTGTCTATAAACCGTTGTATACCCAGAATACTTCTCCTTACATATTTCTGCGATCTTAGAATTAAATTCTCTTGTAATATATACACGATACTGTACTAAAAGAAAGGTGGCCGATAGATTGCGAAGAGATATGGAAATATCAGAACAAGATTGTTGGAGCTTTTCGTTTTTGCGAAATCGAACTGATAAAATATGCGTAAAAGCCTGACCATCATAATACCGACCTAAATTGTCGATCTTATCAATATCCTCACGGGAACGAAATGCACCAAAAGGGGTTATCTTATTTCGGCGAACACATTTTTTTAGCTCTTTAATAAACTTTGGCAGGTCTTCTTTGGGAAGATAATCATACAAATCTATGTAATCTAACTTTACAAACCCATCGGCACTCTCCCCTTTTATGTAGTCAAAGCCCTGTGGCATATCAGCAGATTCTTTTTTCGAAAATAGATCATTATTATCAAACTGATATTTCTCGTGTTCTGAAAGAGGAAATATTTTTGCTAACTGTAATCTCAATTTTTTGTACAGAGAAAACGAAAGTTCAGCCAGCTTATCCGAAAAAGACGTTGTATATCTATCGAACACCTTGCCGTAAGATAATTTCATCTTGCGCACGCCTTTCACATGTGTATTGTAGTATAGTTACTTTAGATTTAGAATGTCAGTAAAAATGTTTAGCGGCAAGAAGAAACCTATCTCCTTGCCGCCTTAAAATGTCAGCTATCTAAAGGCTTATACTCAGTAACGGCTTTCAAATAGGTTTCGGAATCACCGTTCAAAATGAGGTCTGCATACTCTAACAGAGCGCTGTAGATCAGATAATTAAGCTCTGAACATTCGTGAACATTACGGGCAACCTCGTTCTCAACGGCGATAGTATCTATCGCTATCATACTATTATCGGTAAATTTCAGTTCAACACAGGCAGTATCTATCTTAAGCTCACAAGAAATCAAATGTGTCATATCCGCCCTTCTTAAATCATTCCGAAGTGCTGAAGTGCTTCCTTGATTGCTTGTTCCTTATCTGGTGGGCATTGGGGCTGTTTAGCGTCTTCAGACTTCGGCATGTTATAATTCTCACGCTCGATGATGCCGCACCGCTGTTTTACCTGTGCGATATACAAGCTGCTGACTTTCAAGCCGCTATGCGCCAGAACATAATCCCTGATTTTCTGATAGGTTGCTTTCTTCTCTGTGCTGGTTAGATTCAGCTCGTCCATGCTTAAATCAATCTCGATATGTTGCTTTGCTTGAAGTTTAGACAACACCATCACCGTCTCCACCGCCCCCGTCCAGCAGAACATATCGACGCACTGAACCTTTTCGGCGGCGTATCCGCCTTCGGTGAGCAGCTTGGCGTCGCGGGCGAGGGTCGGCGCGCCGCAGGAGACATAGACCACGCGCTTGGGCGCGGCGGCGATAATGGCCTGCAAGACGGCGGGATCGCAGCCCTTGCGCGGGGGATCGAGCACGATCACATCCGGGCGGAGGCCGTTTTCCACCAGCTTGGGCAGCAGTTCCTCGGTTGCGCCGACGTGGAACTCGGCGTTGGCAATGCCGTTGCGCGCGGCGTTTTCATTCGCGTTCTGAATGGCTTCCGGCACGATTTCGATGCCGATGACTTTTTTGGCCTTCTGCGCCAGCAGCAGGGAGATTGTGCCCGCGCCGCAGTACGCATCCACGACGGTTTCGGCGCCGGTCAGGCCGGCGTATTCCAGCGCGAGGCCGTAGAGTCTCTCGGTCTGTTGGGGATTCACTTGGAAGAAGGAGAGCGGCGAAACGGAGAAGCGCAGGCCGCAGAGCGTGTCCTCCATGGCGGCTTTGCCCCAGAGAACGCGGATGTCCGTGCCCAAAATGACGTTGGTGCGGCGGCTGTTGACGCTCAGGCAGACGCTGCACAGGCCGGGGACGGCGGCGCGCAGCAGCTCGATCAGCCGACTGGCCTTCGGGATATCCGCGCGGGTGACGACAACGACGACCATCAGCTCGCCGGACGTCGTCGAGCGGGTCATAATATGGCGGACGAGGCCGCGCCCGGTCTGCTCATCGTAGGCGGGGACGCTGTTTTCGCGCATCCAATTCAGGACGGCTTGCGTGGCCCTGGCGGAATCCTCGCCCTGAATGGCGCACCCGTTTTCGGGCAGGGGGACGAGATCGTGGCTGCGCGGCGCGAAGAAGCCGCAGGCAGGCGCGCCGTCCGTCTGCGCGACGGGGTATGCGCCCTTATTGCGGTAGCCGAAGGGATGCGCCATGCCCCAAACGGGCGGCACCTCGATGGAAAGCCCGCCGACGCGCTGGAGGAGATCCTGCACCTGCTGGCGCTTGAAGGCAAGGGAGGCCTCGTAGGTCATGTGCTGGCAGACGCAGCCGCCGCAGCGCTTGTAGATGGGGCAGAACGGCTCGGCGCGGCTGGGGCTCTTTTCCAGCAGCTTTTCCACGCGGCCAAAGGCATAGCGCTTTTCCGGCTTGACGATGCGTACCAGCGCGCGTTCGCCGGGCAGCAGACCGGGGACAAACACGGCCATGCCCTCGTGGCGGCAGACGCCCTGCGCATCCTGACCGAAGGCGTCGCAGGTCATTTCAAAGCATTGGTTTTTGGCGAGCATGGAGGATTCTCCTTTTCGATAAGAATGGGGCTGTTGCGCATGAACAGCCCCACGAAATGTTGAAATTACAGAGAGTTAATCATGTTGTACAGCGAGAGGTTGAACTCGCGCTTCTGCTTGAGCGCCTCGATGATCGGCAGGTAGTACACACGGCCATCCTTGATGCCGATGACCTGATTGCCGATGCCGTTGCGCAGCAGGTTGACGGCAAGGTTGCCGGCCTCGAAGGCGAACCAGCTGTCGTAGGCGGACGGCGTGCGGCCGCGCTGGGTGTAGCCGAGCACGGTCGGGCGCGCCTCGCACTTGCACTTGTATTTGAGCAGCAAGGCGAGCTTTTCGGTGCTGATCGGGTCGTCCTCGTGGATGCCCTTCGCGCCGTTCTCGATGAGGTAGCGGCGCCAGTCGGCGGGCTGCATGGAGTCCCACGCGCCTTCGGCGACGACGACGGTTGCGCGCGGGTTGCCCATGTCGATCAGGCGGGAGAGGCGGTCGGCGGCCTCCTGAATCGACCACGGCACCTCCGGCACGAGGCAGATTTCCGCGCCGGAACCGGCGGCGGCCTTCAGGGCGATATCGCCGCAGTGACGGCCCATGACCTCCACCACGCCCGGACGGTCGTGGGAACGGCTGGTCGCGCGGATGGCGCGGATATCGTCGATGCAGGAGTTGACGGCGGTGTCATAGCCCAGCGTCATCTCGGTATAGGCGAGGTCGTTGTCAATCGTGCCGGGGATGCCCACGCAGGGGATGCCCAATTCGCACAGCCCCATCGCGCCGTGATAGGAACCGTCGCCGCCGATGACGACGACGCCCTCGATGCCCATCTCGCGGATGTTGTTGGCCGCGTGCACGCGCATTTCCGGTCGTATGAAATCAAGGCAGCGCGCGGTGCGCAGGTAGGTGCCCGGCTGATCGGCGATATCCAGAATGGTATCCAGATCCAGCTCGACCATGTCATCCTCAATATGGTGGCTTCGGCAGAGCGTGCCGTTATAGCCGCGCTTGATGCCGATGAGGGACATGCCGTAATAGCGCGCGGATTTGGCGACCGCCATGACGGCGGCGTTCATGCCCGGGGAATCTCCGCCGGAAGTCAAAACACCGATACGACGCATAAAGAATATGCCTCCTTCATAAATTGGATGAAAAACGCGCGGATGCGCGGAAATCAGCGAGGGATCGCCGGCCGGAACGCCTGCGGCAAAACCCCAATTTGACTTTATTATACGCTGTTTTGGGGCTGGAAGTCAAGAAGGGGGAACAAGAAGGGGGAAAATCATATTAAACCGTAAAAGATGAAGCGTAAAAAACAAATCGAATGCGATTGACAAAGGGATGATAGACAATTATAATGAACACAATAAATGGAATTATAACGAAAAGAGGAGATCAAGCAGTGAGAAACAAAGGGAAACGGGCAATGCTTGCGCTGATCCTGCTTGGCGCGCTATTTCTGCTCTCCGGCTGCGTGCGGGAAGGGGTAAGCATCGTCGGCGTGGAGCCGGGACAGCCGGGCCCCGTGAGCGGGCAGCTGCGGATTTTGTTTGCGATGATAGTGTCGACATCAGAGCAGCCGAAGCCGAATTTAACCATAAAAGAAGTATCGTTGAGTGACGACGTTTCGTTCACAATCACGAATGAGGATACCAAACAGTCGATCGTGGTAAGCAATCCGACGATTGATCAGGATCCGGCATTTTCGTATGCACGGTTTAACGAACAGGGCAAAATGGGGGAACATCAGCTGGGCATCCTGATCCCCTACACGTTAAAGCCGGGGCGTTATCGGGTGACGAATGTGACAGGCAAAGTATGGTATGCGTCAAGCGGAGGCGGCAAAAGTTCTGAATCTTTACGCATAGGGGAGGAAGACGATACCAGCTTCACGATTGCGGCTCCCACCCCCGCGCCGACCGCCGTGCCGGATACGTCCAATCTGCCGAAAACGGGCGACGGCTCGTCGCCTGCGCTGTGGCTGGCGGTCTGTCTGGGCTGCGCGGCGGCGGTCGCGCTGCTGCTCAGAAAGCGGAGCGCGCGGTAAAATGGCGGCGAACGAGGCGGAGTTTCGGCGATAAAGTGGGAATATCCGCTTTTTACAGGAAATTCTTCTTGACTTCACCGCGGCCGGTGAAGTATACTATAATCGCTTTCGCATGGAACAACGTGCCGCCTGCCGCGGCGCGATTCTACATTTGTTCAAATTCACCTGATGATAGGAGTGTGTAACAATGGCATCGTCTGTCAGAACTTATCAGCCCAAGAAGCGCCAGCGCGCGAAGGTGCATGGCTTCCGTTCCCGTATGTCCACCAAGAACGGCCGCAAGGTTCTTGCCCGCCGCCGCGCCCGCGGCCGCGCGAAGCTGACCGTTTCCAATCCCGTCTGATTGATTTGACAATCAGCGCCCGCCAATCGGCGGCACCCGTTCCGAGGTTGCTCGGGGCGTTCGGTCCGGCCCGGCAAAGACCGGGAGCGGGCCTTTTTCTTTCATTTGCCGTTTTTGGCGTCAACCGAGGAGAGCGTTGTTAATTTGCAAAGAACTTACAGCCTGAAAAAGAACGCGCAGTTCAAATATGTGTATCGCCGGGGCGCGTCCGCCGGGGCGCGGGAGATGGTGATGCTCTACGTGCGCGGCCCGGTGCTCAAGGTCGGCTTTTCGGTGGGCAAAAAGCTCGGCTGCGCGGTGCAGCGCAACCGCATCAAGCGCCGCCTGCGCGCCGCCTGTGTGCCGCTGCTCCCCCAGATGAAGCCGGGGCTGTATGTGTTCATCGCCCGCCAGCCCGCCGCGGAGGCGGCGTTTGACAAGCTCAGCCGTTCCATGCAGTACCTGCTGCGCAGGCAGAACCTGCTTCTTCCTGACGCACAGAAGAAGCCGAGACCCGCTGAAAAGGCGGCGGATTGCCCGTGATCAAGCGTTTGCTGCTGCTGCTGATCCGCTTTTACCGGCGGTTTATCAGCCCGATGCACGCGCCCTGCTGCCCGTTTACGCCGACCTGCTCGACCTATGCGATGCAGGCCGTCGAGCGGCACGGCGCGCTCTACGGCGGCTATCTGGCCATCCGGCGGCTGCTGCGCTGCCAGCCCTTTTATAAGGGAAGCTTTTACGACCCCGTGCCCCCGAAACGAAGCCGAAAATCGAAAAAAACTGACAAAAAAGTCGTTTATCCCCCGGCGGGGAAGGCCGTTCGCCCAAGCGGACAGGCTGAGGACAATTCTTGACGCAAGGAGGACGTTCCGTCCATGAGTTTTCTCAATTCGCTGCTGCTCACGCTCATCAAAGCGCTGCACACGTTCATCAACAATTACGCGCTGACGATCATCGTCTTCACCATCCTGATCAAGCTGGTGGTCATGCCGCTCAACCTCAAGAGCCGCCGCTCCACCATGCGCATGTCGACCATCCAGCCCAAGGCGGCCGCCCTTCAGGCCAAATACAAGGATGACCAGGAGAAGCTCAACCAGAAGCTCCAGGAGCTGTATCGCAAAGAGGGCATCAACCCGATGGGCTCCTGCCTGCCGATGCTCATTTCAATGGTCATCCTCTTCGCGATGTTCTACGCGCTGCGCACGTTCGCGAACGAGCAGCTGGTGTCCCAGTTCCTCACCTTCTACCACAACCCGGAGATTGACCCGCACACGCTGGTCGAGCCGTTCCTGTGGATCAAGAACCTGTGGATGCCCGACAGCCCGTTTGCGACCTACATGCCGGATGTGCAGTCCCTCCGTTTGGTGGATTACAAGGTCTGGAACGACGTGAGCGCCAAGCTCGTCGCCGACGGCGTGATCCCGCAGGCGCTCAGCTTTGCCGGCGCCGCCGATCTGACGACCTATATCAACGACGTCGTCACCCCGTTCATCAGCTCCGCAGCCTACGCGCCGTATATCGCGCCGGTGGCGGGTCTGGGCAACCTGAACATCCTCGGCCTGATCCGCTTCTCCATCTATCAGGAGGGCAACGGCTGGTTCCTGCTGCCGATCCTCTCCGTCGTTTCCCAGATCTTCATGCAGAAGCTGACCATGAAGAGCAGCCCGATGGATCCGTCTCAGGCGGGCAGCCAGAAGATGATGATCTACGTGATGACCTTCATGTCCCTCTACTTCTGCGCCAGCTACAACTCCGCGTTCGCCCTGTATTGGGTGGTTTCCAACATCTACGCCATCGTCGAACAGATTTGCTTCAACAAGTACTTTGAGCAGCAGGACCGCAAGGCGGCCAAGGCTGAGGAGGTCGGCATCTGATGAGAATCAAGGAATTCACCGGCAAAACGACGCAGGAGGCCATCGACAACGGTTTGGCCGAGCTGGGCGTCACCATTGCCGACGTGCACGTGGACGTGCTTCAGGAGGGCGCGAAGGGCTTGTTCGGCCTGTTCGGCAGCAAGCCCGCCTGTGTGCGCCTGACCGTGATGGAGGACGAGCGCGAGGACGATCACGGGCTGAGCGACCTGCTGGGCAGCTTCAGCCTGAACGAGCAGAAAAAGAAGTCCGCGCCGAAGCCCGCCGCGCCGAAGTCCGCCGCGCCGAAGGCCGAAGCGCCCAAGCCGGAAGCGAAGCCGGACGCGCCCAAGGCCGAGGCGAAGCCGGAAATGAAGCCGGAAAAGAAGCCGGAGAAGAAGCCGGAGCCCAAGCCCGCCGCGCCGAAGGCCGAAGTCAAGCCGGAAGCGCCCAAGGCCGAGACCAAGCCGGAAAAAAAGCCGGAAGCGCCCAAGCCGCCGCGCGAGCGCAAGCCGCGCCCGGCGCGCCCCGCCCGCGAGGAGAGCGAGAAGCGCGATTTCGCGCCGATGGTTCCCGCCGAGACGTTCGCGCCGACCGAGCCGCCCGTCATCCATCCGGAGGACACCCCGGCGGGACGCGCGCAGAAATTCCTGATGGACGTGACCGACCGCATGGGCGTCAAGGTGGACGTCTATGTGGACGACAGCAAGGCGGATAACCTTTCCATCCACATGATCGGCGACACGCTGGGCATCCTCATCGGCCGCCGCGGCGAGACGCTGGACGCGCTCCAGTATCTCACCAGCCTGCAGGTGAACAAGGGGCGCGAGGGCTATATCCGCGTCACGCTGGATACCGAAAATTACCGCGCCAAGCGCGAGGACAGCCTGCGCCGTCTGCACACCGACCATCTGGACGTGCTGTACACCCACT
>OLRV01000953.1_pt1 | contig 26453 bp, 24 predicted proteins | sample 1672421 | NCBI WGS metagenome assembly OLRV01 (sample SAMEA3136684, study PRJEB25190) | human gut metagenome | biome: human gut; feature: human-associated habitat; material: faeces | place: Austria | collected 2013
CACTATATTTTATCACCGCTGTAAAGGGACTGCATTATTTAAGAGGTTTGCTATAAAATCAATGCACATATTTTTTCTCTAAGTAAGTCGATTACAATATCTATAAATTCTCCGGCAAATAAAATAAAGATCAGAACGCCTCCCATACAAACCAGAAAAGCTGCCTGGAGCCAGTCTTGGTAACAGATCACTGTTCCTATGAACAACGCCATAATTCCCAATCCCAATATCTTTTTTGCGATTGCCACCATATGTACTAGCAGCTTCACTCCGGCACCTATGATCGAAATGATAAACCACAATGGAATCAATAACACTTTTCCTGCCACTTTTAAAATACCCATATCTGTCCTCCTATCTTGCCAGCCATGGCATATCATGATTTACTTCTGCCCGATAATATCCACTGATTGTTGAAGGAGCATTAAATAACGCAGCAAGTAAATATTTCTTGATATTCTTGATTTTACTCGTATTTCCTTCCAAACAATGCAGCACATACTCTACATGCGAATAATCCAGCTTCATGAATTTTCCTCTAACCAGAGCTCCTGAATACCAGTTGCTTGCAATCAATACTTTATCGCTCTTACACATGACAGTCTCTACGATCAGATCCACAATTTCATCAATCTGATTTTTGTCATGAGGATGACTTACTAACAGAGAATCATAATCCAAGTTTTCTTTGATCAGAGATTGATACGCATGTAATGTTTCCATCTCATCCTCTTCGGATCCCATCCCATCTGCAGATACGATATGATTAGATTTATTCTCACTAAGATTAGTATTATTAATATTAGTATTATTAGAGTTTGAAATGTAAACTTCTTGAAGTTTATTTTCGGGACTTCTTGAAGTTTGTTTTTGGGACTTCTTGAAGTTTGAAATGTAAACTTCTTCTATCTTTTCTTCCTCTACTGAAGTTTGATTTGTAAACTTCACCATCTTTGGTTTTTCTTTTTTCTGTTCCTCACATTCCTCCTGAATAAATGATTTTACATAGATGATCGTAACCTTTCCAAAGCCCTGCCTACGCTTTTCAATCAAACCTATCCCTTTTTCATCATCCAGCTCCTGAAGAGATTTCACCGCTTTATTTCTGCCACAATTCAATAATTCCATGATATCTTCAATGGAAAAATAGATATATGCCCGATTTTCTTCATCAAACCACTGATTCTTAATGGATAAAGACATTCTATCCAACATCAAACCGTATAAGATCTTCGCATCACTGGAAAGATCCTTGAAACAGTCATTGGTAAATAAAGCTTTGGGTATTCTGTAAAAACTAAACTGATCTGCTTCTGTTCCATAAAAATATTTAAAATTCATTTTTTTATCCATGTATCTTCCTCCCTTCCTTTCTCTCATAGAAGTCCTTTTTTTAAACTTCTGTATCTCTTCTTTCTTCGGGTTGTCTTATTTTGACAACCCTTATTTCCGTTCTCTTTTCCATTGTTCCAGCAATGCCTCAATCACTTTTTCCATATCCGTTTCCGAATAGTCTTCCGGAAAATATTTTGTAAGCTTCTTTCCTGATAACACCACTTTTCGTTCCGGTGCTTTTACCACTATACAACTATTAAAAATTGAGATCATAAATCCCTGGTTCACCGGTCCTTCTTCTAACTGTTTTCTCAAAGCTGTAATCTGCTTTGGTTTGATAAATCCTGTATCCCGGATATACTCGTAAATCCATTTCTGCATTTCTTTATCAATGTAGGAAATATCAACAGCAATGGTAAAATTCAGCTTCTTTGCATCTACCATATCTAATAATTCTGGAATCAATTCTGTAAGGCGAATGTATCTCTGAACATTACGGGCACTCTCCCCTACCTGTTCCCCTAGCTCTTCTCTTGATTTCTTACCCAACTTGTGGCCATTATGACCACAAGTTAAATCAACTCTTTTTCCCTGTCTCTTTATCGCATCCAGTTTCATCTTATAAGCAAATCCCTTTTCACTCGGAAGTAACTCTTCTCGCTGAATATTCGCATCTACCATAGCAATCACTGCATCATCATCTGACAGTTCTCTCACGATTGCAGGAATAGTTTCCAATCCAGCTATAGCTGCCGCATGCATCCTTCGATGACCGGATATCATTTCATATCCATCTTCACCATCAGATCTTAATAAAACTGGTGTCAGTACCCCGTTGCTCTTTACACTCTCTATCAAATCTGCCATCTTTTCATCATCCAATACTTTGAATGGATGATTTTTAAATGCATGGATTCTGTTTATTTCTATTTCCATTGCAGATTCTTCATTGACTACTCCCAGCAATTCATCAATGCTTGTCAATTTGATTGTTTCTCCACTTCTACTTTTCATTTTCCAAAACCTCCTGCGTCAGATTTTCATAAGCCATAGATACTTTTCCATTTGGACAATGGCAATAAATACTTTTTCCTTCCGCACTTGCTTCAGCTACCTTGACTGACAAAGGAATGACATTTTCAAAGATAGCAATCTTAGAACCATAAGTTTCTTTCACTCTGGAAGCAATATCTTTGGCGTAATTAGTACGAAAATCCACCATTGTTAAAAGAATCCCCTGAATTGTCAGTTTCCGGTTCAATCTCTTCTTTACCATAGAAATAGTCCTGATCAACTGCTGAAGTCCTTTAACCGGTACTGATATAACTTTTTCCATTCTTCTTTCTCCCTTCTGATATTCTCTCGCAGATATTTTTCAAATGTACTTCGTTTAATTAAAACTTTTTTTCCAATCTTATAAACTGCTCCTGCCTTATGAGATAATCTTACGATTGGCTTATATCCAAGATTGTAATAATCCATAGCTTGTCTATAACTTATAAATTCATGTTGCATAAATTCTATATCTTCATCATCAATAAGATGAGAAAACATCCAAACTTTTCCATGCATCTCGAATCCCCTTTTCTTCGAACTAACGTTCCTTTATTTTTCATGAAATTGCCAAAGATTTCTCTGTTTATCAAAACAATTCCATCCATTCTGTAAATCGCTCCTGCATCATTTGCTAGTTCCATCAATTTTTTATGTGACAAACTATATACAATTTCAGCTTGTTGATAACGAAGAAATTTTCTTCTAAGTCTGCGTGCTTCTTCTTTTACCTCTGAACGCTTCTGCTGGTTATAATACATATTTTCTGTTTTCAAATCTGTTTCCCCTTTCACCTTTTATTCGACCACAACAAACATTGTTAATGAATAAAAAAAGGGCACTCTCTGAAAGATTTTTCTTTCAAAAAGTGCCCTCAACAATTCATATTGTTGGAGTAGTATTACTGACAACTAATCACCATTCTTCATGATGATTCATGTTTGAATACAAATTTGTTGTCAAATTGTTGTCAAAAAGAATTTTTGTTGTCAAATTGTGAAGATTTCTTACTTTCTTAGTACAACTTCGCTCCTGCCGGAATCTTATCATCCAGAATCAGAACATTGAGTCCTTCTCTTCCTTCTACAAGGTGTGTAGCGGAGATAATCATACCGCAAGAATCAATTCCCATCATCTTACGTGGAGGAAGATTTGTGATTGCAAGTAATGTCTTTCCTACTAAGAATTCTGGCTCATAGTAATCGTGAATTCCGCTTAAAATCACACGATCTACGCCACTTCCGTCATCTAATACGAACTTCAGAAGTTTCTTAGATTTTGGAACTGCTTCACATTCTTTTACCTTTACAGCTCGGAAATCTGACTTGCTGAATGTTTCGAAATCAACCATGTCTTTGAATAATGGTTCCACTTCTACGTTGGAGAAATCGTATGTTTCTTTCACTTCAGCAATCGCTTTTTCCACTGTTTTTTCAGCCGGAGCAGACTGTGCAGCCTGCCCAGCCTGTGGAGACCGCCGAGAAGGCAGAGACCGCAGAGCATGCCGAGCAGGCCGAGACGGCAGAACAGCCGACCGGTCAGCAGCCGGAGCAGGACCCCGCACCGGAGCAGGATGCCCCGGAAGCAACGGAATGACCCCGGAAAGGAGCGAGTGTCGTGGAGGAAAACTTCAACCCGGTCGCACGGACCCGTGCGAACTATTACACCCCGGGCAGCCCGGTGCAGTTTGTCTGCGTGGAGCTGCTGCGGGGGGATGTCAGCGGCGAGAATGCCGTCTGCCTGACCTTCAAGAACATTTCCCGCGTGACCCTGACCGCTCTGGAAGTGCACTTCAAGTGCAAGGGCGTGGACGGCGTGATCCTGTGTGAGGATCAGTTTGAGTACCGGGACATCGAAGTGAAGCCCGGCGAGCTGTTCGGCATGGATGATGCCGTGTTCATTACGTCCAAGGCCATCACCAGTGTGGACGTCTCGCTGGTCAACGTGTACAACGGTAAGCGCGTGGTGCACCTCAAGGACATCAAGCGGGTGCGCCTGTCGGCACCCCGCCGCCTGAGCCCGGAGCTGCAGAAGGCGCTGGAAAGCCGCATGAACCGCACCGGCCTGAAGTATCAGCCCCAGGTGTTTGAGAACGGCTGGTACTGCGCCTGCGGTGCATTCCATCCCAAAGAGGAAGATACGGTCTACTGCACCGAGTGCCGGTGTGACCGCATCCTGCTGCAGAACGCGCTGAACACGCTGCTGCAGCCGGAGCAGCCTGCCCGGCCCGCAGCCGAAGTTCCGGCATCGCCCGCCGCAGCGGAAGAGCCTACCCGCATCGTGGGGGCTGCACCCGCTGGCGAGGAGCCCACCCGCGTGGTGAGCGCACCCCGCAGCCCGGCCGAGGAGGTGGAACCCTTTGAGCTCCGCCGCGAGCCGCTGGAGGATGCCGAGGAGCACACCCGTGTGCTGAATGCATCCACCCGGGCAGCGTTCCCGGGCAGCAGTGCCGACGAGGGCACCCGGGTGATCCCCGCGCCCTCCCGCCGCGCCGAATCGGTGCAGGAAGTGCCGGACGACGATCTGGACGAGGAAGATGACCGCGACAGCGTGGCCGAAGCGCTGATCCGCTGGGTGCCGCCCATCACGGCCATCGTCTGTGCGGCAGTGGCCCTGTGCGGCTTTGTGTATTATCAATTCATGCTGTAAAAGAATGCAGAAAGAAGGCGGAGGAAGGCGTGTGCCACCTCCGCCTTTTCTGCACAAGAAGGAAAAAGGAGGCCATTATGCAGGACGAAGCATTGCAGGCTGCATTTGAGATCAAGACCGAATGCGACGAGATCAGCCGCCGCCTGCTGCGCTGGCACTGGGAGCAGAAGCCGGGCAGCCACAGTCTGGACGCGCTGCTGCGGCACATTGCCCAGCGCCAGAAGGAAAGCCCGGACTATTACGACCGGATGCCGGACCTGAGCGGCAAGACCAGCTGGCAGCAGCTGGACACCACCCTGTGCATGCGGGTGCTGCTGGACCCGGAGAAGGACGCCGCCAAACCGCTGGACCTGCTGGGCAATACCCGGCACCCCGGAGCGGCCCGCCGGGCCTGCAACGCGGTGCGCACCGCCCGCAACGAGGCGGCCCACGCCGCCGACGCACAGGATGCAGCGCAGGCCGCACTGCTGTTCAATGAGGCCATCGAGAGCCTGGAAGAAGGGTATGCGGACACCGCCTTCCGGGAAAACGAGCTGGCCCAGTATTACCGGGAGGCCGAGAGCTTTCTGGAGCAGTGCGGTGCCCGGAAAGCGGCCCGCCCGGCCGACAACACCCGCGGGCAGAGCAAAGCGGCGAAGCCTGCGGCCCGTACCGGCAGCAGGACGTCGGGCGGGAAAGCGTCGAACAATAGCCGCACGGCTGCCCGCAAGCGCAGCGCCCCGGCACGCCGCAGCCCCAAAAAGAAGCGCACCGGGAACAGGACCATCCTGACCCTGCTGCTGGTGGTGCTGGTGCTGGGCCTGCTGCTGCGGGCACTGCACATGGGTGTCCTGTAAGGGCTGCCCGCCGGAATAGCAAAAAAGAGTTGGATTCTGCTTGCCAGATGCAAGCGGATTTGTGCAGGACTGCCAAAAACTGGGGATGCCGCTGCAACAAAACAGGCCATTGCACCCCTTGCGGGACGGTGCAGGCCGGTTTATAATAGAAAATGAAAACGTTTACAATCTGCGGGAAGCAGAGCGTGTGAGAGGAACTTGCCCCATGACCATCAGTGACATTGCAAAAATGGCTGGCGTGTCCAGCGCGGCAGTCAGCCGATATCTCAACGGCGGGCCGCTCAGTGAACAGAAGCGGGAAGCCATCCGGGAAGTGGTGGAAAAAACAGGCTACCGCCCGGACGCCGCCGCGCAGACTCTGCGCACCGGCCGGGTGAACCAGATCGGGGTCATTGCCCCCAGCATCAGCTCCCAGTCGGTGGGGCAGATCACCGCCGGTATTGCCAGCGAACTGGATCAACAGAACTATCTGATTCTGCTGGGCAACACCGAGCTGGACGAGCAGCGGGAGCTTGGCTACCTGACCGCCATGCAGCGCAACCATGTGGCGGGCATCATCCTGCTGGGGTGCTACTACAGCCCTCAGCTGGCCCGGGCCTTCAAGGCCTGCCGGGTGCCGCTGGTGGTCACCGGGCAGCGCTTCCCGGAGGTGCCCTGCGTGTACAACGATGATCGCAGTGCGGCCCGGGAGCTGGCCCAGCGGATGCTGGCCTGCGGGCACCGCAGGCTGGCGTACATCGGCGGCACCGAGAAGGATCAGGCCGTCGGGCTTGCGCGCCGTCAGGGTGTGCAGGACGCCCTGAACGCTGCCGGGCTGGACGGCGACAAGCTGCCCCGGCTGTGCTGCTCTGCCTTTACCATGGAAGAGGGCGAGCGCTGCATGAACGAGCTGCTGGCCTGCTGCCCGGATCTGGACGGCGTGGTGTGCGTGACCGACACGGTGGCACTGGGGGCCATGCGGGCACTCAGGGCGGCAGGCCGCGCCATCGGCACCCAGGTCAGTCTGGCCGGCATTGGCGACAGCTGGGTGGGCGGCGTTGTGGAGCCGGGTCTGACCACCGTGCGCTTTTACCAGAAACAGGTGGGCGTGGAAGCCGCCCGGATGCTGCTGCAGATGCTGGAGCACCCAGAAAACGGCGGCCCCGTCCGCCAGACCACCCTGGGCTACAGCGTGGTGGACCGTGGTTCGATCCGGATAAAGGAGGACGCATGAACCGTAAGCTGATCTTTTTGGACATTGACGGCACCCTGCTGCCTCCGGGGGATATGCTCATCCCGGACAGCACCCTGCAGGCGCTGCGGGCGGCCCGGGGCAACGGGCACAAGCTGTTTCTGTGCACCGGACGCAACCTGCGCATGACCGCGCCGCTGCTGGAGTACGGCTGTTTTGACGGTGCCATCTGCAGCGCGGGCGGCTATGTGCTCTGCGACGGGCAGGTGCTGGTGGACCTGCCTATGGAGCCGGAACAGTGCAGCGGCCTGAGCGCCGTGCTGGAGCAGCACGGCGTGGACTACACGCTGGAGTCCCGTGACGATACCTTTGCCGGGCCGAAGATGACCGCACGCTGGAAGTTTACCGCCGACGCGCCGGACAAGCCGCTGAACAGCGAAGCAGCCCGCTGGCGCAAGGCTATGCAGGACGGCATGCGCCTGACCCCGCTGAGCCGGTACGACGGCCAGCCGATCTACAAGATCGTGTACATTGCTGAGCACCTGCGCGATCTGGACGAGGCCAAGCGGCTGTATCAGGACCAGTTCGTGTTCTGCGAAAGCAACCTGGACACCATGGATGACGGCATGGTGAACGGGGAGCTCATCAACCGCAAATTCGACAAGGGCACCGGCATCCGGGCCATCTGCCGGCATCTGGGCCACCCGCAGGAAGATACCATTGGCTTTGGCGACAGCGATAACGACCTGCAGATGACCCAGGCCGCCGGGATCAGTGTGTGCATGGGCAACGGCTCGGAGCGGCTGAAGCAGCTGTGCGACCGCATCGCCCCCACCGTGTACGAGGACGGCCTTGCAAGAGAGTTTGCAGCTCTGGGCCTGACAGAATGAAAAACAACAGCAGGCAGTTCCTTTTTGCGGGAGCTGCCTGCTGTTTTGCGATGTGAGGCAAAAAACGTGGTAAATAATAAGAAAAGCACGCGGATTCCAGATAAATCAGCGTGCCTTTTTCGTGGAGCGGGCAATGGGAATCGAACCCACCTCCTCAGCTTGGAAGGCTGATATACTAGCCGATGTACGATGCCCGCATTTACGAACGATATTATAGCATGTTCCGGCACAAATGTCCAGCCCAATTTTTGTGTGTTCCTTAAAGCACCGGAAAAGAATGCCGGAACGGCCTTGCTTTTCCATACGGCTCTGCTACAATAGAAAAGAACGGAGGGAGAGAGGATGGAGCCGGAAGCAGAGATCATTCGTGCGCAGCTGTTTGCCCTGCGGGATGAAGCATACCGCACCTTTCACAGTGCGTTGATGCCCACCGTGCCGCCGGAAACGGTGATCGGCGTGCGCGTTCCGGCTCTGCGCAAGTTGGCAAAACAGCTCGCAGGCACAGCGCAAGCAGAAGTGTTTTTACAGGCCCTGCCGCATGGATACTACGAAGAGAACAACCTCCACGCGTTTCTGATCGAACTTATCCGGGACTACGACAGGGCGCTGGCTGAAACGGAAGCGTTCCTGCCCTACATCAACAACTGGGCCACCTGTGACTGCTTTTGCCCCAAAGTGTTTGCAAAGCACAAGAAGGAACTGCTGGTGCCCATTCGCCGCTGGCTGGATTCGGGCGAGGTGTACACCGTGCGCTATGGCATGGAGATGCTGATGCGCTATTATCTGGATGATGCATTCCGGCCGGAATATCTGGAATGGGTGGCCGATGTGCGTAGCACGGAATACTATATCAATATGATGCGGGCATGGTATTTTGCCACGGCACTGGCAAAGCAGCCGGATGCCGCGCTGCCGTGGCTCACAGAAAAGCGGCTGGATTTGTGGACCCACAACAAAGCCATCCAGAAAGCGGTGGAAAGCCGCCGCATTCCGCCCGAAATGAAGCAGCTGCTGCGCGGTCTGCGCAGCCGTTCATAAAAGCTTCCGGATTTCCGCGCAGATTTCCTGTTTACTTTATGAATGTTTTATTGTAAAATAAGCTATAGTAAAAAATGTCAGGGTATGCCTATGCCCTGACGGAAGATAAAAACAGGTGGTGTTTGGATTATGGCATTGAAATATCAGCGTATCCTTCTGAAGATCAGCGGCGAAGCACTGGGCGGCGAAAAGGGCATGGGTTTTGACGAGCCCACCATGGACGCGATCTGCGGCGGCGTGAAGAAAGCACACGACCTCGGCGTACAGATCGGTATCGTGGTTGGCGGCGGCAACTTCTGGCGCGGCCGTTCCAGCGGCAAGATGGAGCGCACACTGGCCGATAAGATCGGTATGCTGGCAACCGTGATGAACGCACTGGCTGTCTCCGACAAGCTGGAACAGCTGGGTGTGCCCACTGAGGTGTTCACCTCCATCACCATGCCGCAGGTGGCACAGCCCTTTACCCGCAAGGATGCTCTGCGCGCCATGGATGAGGGCAAGATCGCCGTGTTCGGCGGCGGCACCGGCAACCCGTTCTTCTCCACGGATACGGCAACCGCTCTGCGCGCTGTGGAAGTGAGCGCCGATGTGATGTTCAAGGCTACTATGGTGGATGGCGTTTACGATAAGGATCCCCACAAGTACGCCGACGCAAAGAAGTATGATACCCTCACCTTTACCAAGGTGCTGGAAGACCAGCTGGCTGTTATGGATGGCACTGCTGCCACTCTGTGCCGCGACAACAAGCTGCCCATCCTCGTGTTCGATCTGGCCGACCCGGACAACATTGCCCGTGCCGTGCAGGGCGAGAATGTGGGCACACTGGTTTACGAGGGCTGAAACGCCTGCAGCCGACATACATTATAGGGCAGACGCATTGCAGCGCAGCCCCAAGATAAAAAGGAACAGGAGACTACCGCAATGAGCAGCAACACCAAGGTTTACGAAGACAAGATGAAGAGCTCGGTCGAACATCTGGGCCGCGAACTGGGCGCTGTGCGCGCAGGCCGCGCAAATCCCGCTGTGCTGGATAAGGTCAGCGTGGATTATTATGGTGCCCCCACTCCCATCCAGCAGGTGGCATCCGTGGCTGTGGCCGAAGCACGCACCCTGACCATTACCCCGTGGGACCGTACTCTGCTGCGCCCCATCAGCAAGGCCATCATGGCCAGCGATGTGGGCATCACTCCCATTGATGACGGCTCTACCATCCGCCTGAACTTCCCGGCTCCCACCGAGGAGCGCCGCAAGCAGCTGGCAAAGGAAGTTTCCAAGCTGGGCGAGGAGGCTAAGGTGGCAGTGCGCAACATCCGCCGCGAGGCTATGGATAAGGCCAAGGCCATGAAGAAGGCCGGCGAGCTGACCGAGGACAGCCAGAAGACCATGGAAGAGGATGTCCAGAAGCTGACCGACAAGTATATCAAGAACATCGATGCTGCGGTGGAAGAAAAGCAGAAGGAGATCATGTCTGTCTGATCTGCGCAGATGCAATAGACTGGAGGTGCCGTGCGCTGAAGAAGAGTGCGCGGCACTTTTGTTGAAGGCGGCGTTGCTGCCGGGAGGAAACAATGGCGCATCCTAAAGAATTTGCCGAGGGCCTTTCCATCGGCATCATCATGGACGGCAACGGCCGTTGGGCAAAGAACCGCGGCCTGCCCCGCACTGCCGGGCACAAAAAAGGCGCAGAGGTGTTCAGCGATATCGCAGATTACTGCGATGAGCTGGGCGTTTCGTCGGTGTACTTCTATGCGTTTTCCACCGAGAACTGGAAGCGTCCGCTGGAAGAGGTCAACGCCATCATGCGGCTGTTCGGTGAATATCTGCTGAAGGGCTTTGACTACAAGAACCGCAATATCCGCATCAAGTTCATGGGCGACCGCACGGTGCTGGATGAAAAGCTGCAGCAGCTGATGAACAAGCTGGAAGCAGATTCTTCGGTCAAGACCGGCATGACCCTGAACATTGCCATCAACTACGGCGGCCGCCCGGAGATCGTGCGGGCGGCGCAGCAACTGGCGGCAAAGGCGGCGGCAGGGGAGATAAAGCCCGAAGAGATCACGGAACAGCTGCTCAGCGATGCCATGTATACCGCTGGCCAGAAGGACCCGGATTTTATCCTGCGTCCCAGCGGAGAAAAGCGGCTGTCCAACTTCATGCTCTGGCAGGCAGCTTACTCGGAGCTGGTAGAAATGGACGTTCTGTGGCCGGATTTCACCCGCAGCGATCTGGACGCTGCCATTGAGGAGTTCAATCATCGTTCCCGCCGGTTTGGCGGACTGTAAAACCCAAGACCTCCTGCACACGGTGCAGGGACCGGACGGCCCGGCGGCTTTGCCGGAGCCAAACTTAATCCAGAGGGGCGCGGCACCCGACCGGTGAAAAGGAGATCCAATCTATGAAAACACGTGTTATTACTGCGATCGTGGGCATCATCGTACTGATCGGCGTGATGTTCACCTTCAACACTCTGATCTTTAATCTGGTCATCGCGGCCATTACGCTGATCGCCGTTCACGAGATCTACAGTGCCCTCGGCTTTGAAAAGAAGGACTGGCTGATGTATGCGGTTCTGGTGCCGTATACACTGCTGGTCATGACGAGCAACTATCAGGTCATGCGGCGGCTGGTGATGCCGATGTCCTTCCTGCTGGTCACCTTTTATGCCATCTATCTGGTGGTGCGCAATGGCACCATCAGCTATCAGAAGGCCAGCGGCCTGCTGATGTTCTCCGGTATCGTGATCTTCTGCTTCTATTCCTTTATCCGGCTCAAGGAGCTGCTGCCGGTGGAGCAGTACGGCTACGATGCGGTGTTCTTTATCTTGCTCATCCTCTGCTTTGCCTGGGGCGGCGATACCTGTGCCTACTTTGCAGGCCGTGCCTTTGGCAAGCACAAGCTCTGCCCGGTGGTCAGCCCCAAAAAGACCGTGGAAGGTGCCATTGGCGGTGTTCTGGGCACCATGGTGTTTGGTGTGATCATCACACTGGTGTACTCAGTGGCGGCAAACCGGATGGAAGCCTTCACCCGCTCCAACATTGGCGTTTCCATGTACGTGATCATTGCGCTGCTGGGCTGCGTGGCGGCGGTGCTGGGCATTTATGGCGACCTGTTTGCCAGTGTGGTCAAGCGCCAGTGCGGCATCAAGGATTACGGCACCATCTTCCCGGGGCACGGCGGCATTCTGGACCGCTTTGACAGTGTGATGTTCATTGCGCCCTTTGTGACCATGGTCATTACGGCGGTGTTCTACTATTAAAAGGGGGAACGTGTGATGTCGAAAAAAATCACTCTGCTGGGTTCTACCGGTTCCATCGGCACCCAGAGTCTGGATGTGATCCGTGCACAGGGCTATGAGGTGTTCGGCCTTTCTGCCCACAGCCATGTAGACAAGATCCTGCAGCAGATCGAAGAGTTTCATCCGCGCTATGTCTGCATGACCGACCCGGATGCGGCCCGCAGGCTGGATGCGGAGCTTTCCGGTCGTGCAGATGCGCCCCGGCTGCTGGTAGGGCCAGAAGGGCTCAAGCAGCTGGCCGCACTGGACGGCACCGATGTGGTGCTGAACAGCGTGGTGGGCATTGCAGGCCTTGGTGCCAGTCTGTGCGCGATCGAAAGCGGGCATGATCTGGCCCTTGCCAACAAGGAGAGTCTTGTCACCGGCGGCCATCTGGTCACACAGGCCGTGGCAAAGCATGGTGTAAAGCTGCTGCCGGTGGACAGTGAACATTCGGCCATCTTCCAGTGCCTGCAGGATAAGGAGAGTGCCCCCAGCCTGACCAAGATCCTGCTCACGGCATCCGGCGGCCCCTTCTTCGGGATGAAGACCGAGGAGCTGCGCGGTAAGACCAAGGCGGATGCCCTCAAGCACCCCAACTGGAACATGGGCGCAAAGATCACCATTGACTCTGCCACCCTGATGAACAAGGGTCTGGAGCTGATCGAGGCGGTGTGGCTGTTCGGCCTGCCGCCGGAGAAGATCCAGATCGTGGTGCAGCGCCAGAGCATCGTGCATTCGGCAGTGCAGTTCAGCGATAATTCGGTCATTGCTCAGCTGGGTGTGCCGGATATGCGCATTCCCATCCAGTATGCGCTCACCTACCCAAAGCGCGTACCCGGCGTTGTGCCGGAGCTGGACTTTGCCGCACTCAAGGTGCTCACCTTCGATGTGGCAGACGACGAGACCTTCCGCTGCCTTGCCGCCTGCAAAAAGGCCATCAAAAAGGGCGGTCTCGGCCCCTGCGCCGCCAACGGTGCCAATGAGGAAGCTGTCAAGCTCTTCCTTGAGGACAAAATTGGCTTCCTCGATATTGGCCGTCTGGTGGAAGCAGTCGTGGACAGCGACAGCTTTGGCGGCGGGTATACCCTCAGCGATGTGTACGAGTGCGACCGCATGGCACGAGAGTTCGTGCGCGCACATCTTTGATCTTTAGGAGACGCAATGTCAATTTTTATCACCCTGATCGCCGCACTGATCGTGTTCAGCGCTGTGATCGCCATTCATGAATTCGGGCACTTTACCGTGGCAAAGCTCTGCGGCATTCAGGTCAACGAGTTTTCCATCGGCATGGGGCCGGCTTTGTGGAAGAAAATTTACAAGGGCACCCAGTACAGCCTACGTGCATTGCCGGTAGGCGGCTATGTGGCGCTGGAGGGCGAGGAAAGCCCCGAGAGCCAGCAGGCCGAAGCGGCCCGCGACGAACGGGAAGCAGAGGACGAAAACCCTGTCCCGCCGGAGCAGCGCACCGGCATCCCTTTGAACGAGGCACCGGTATGGCAGCGTGTGCTTGTGATGGTGGCAGGTGCCTTCATGAATTTCGTGCTGGGCTTTGTGGTGCTGGTCATTCTTGTGGCAGCACAGGAAGGAGCCATCACCAGCAAGACCATCTATTCCATTGAGAACGATGCCCTCTGCGGCCAGACCGGCCTGCAGGCGGGGGACGAGATCGTTGCCGTGAACGGCAGGCGCTGCTTTGTGGCCAACGACATCCTTTATGAGCTGGTGCGCACCGAAGCCTATCGCGCCCGGTTCACTGTGAAGCGGGACGGCCAAAAGGTGGAACTGCCGGACGTGCAGTTCGACACCTGGCAGGACGAGAACGGCCAGACCCATATGACCCTTGGCTTTACGGTGTACGGCATCAAAAAAACACCGCTCAATGTGTTAAAAGAAGCATGGAACAGCACCCTGTACTACGGACGCATCGCGTTTATCTCGCTGGCAGACCTTGTGCGCGGACGTGAGAGCATCAACAATCTGTCCGGCCCGGTGGGTATCGTGACAGCGATCGGTCAGGCGGCAAGCTACGGCTGGCAGGACCTGCTGGCGCTGCTGGCCCTCATCACAATCAATCTGGGCGTGTTCAATCTGCTGCCCTTCCCGGCACTGGATGGCGGCAAGGTGGTATTTTTGATCATTGAGGGCGTTACCGGCCATGCAGTGCCGGAAAAGCTGCAGGGCACACTGACCGTTGCGGCCTTTGCACTGCTGTTTGGCCTGATGCTCTTTGCAACCTATAATGATATCATCCGGCTTGTGACCGGTGCAATGTGAGCAAAAACAGAAAGGGGAGCTTTATGCGGCAGTTAAAACGGGAAGTGAAAATCGGCAATGTGACCATCGGCGGCAAGAATCCTGTTGCGGTGCAGACGATGCTCAACGTGCCGGTGGAGGATATTGAGGGTAATGTGGCGCAGGCAAAGCGGTGCGAAGCTGCTGGCTGTCAGATCCTGCGCGTGACCTGCCCCAGCCCGGCGGATGCAAAGTGCATCGAAGCCGTCAAGAATGCGGTGAACATCCCCATTGTGGCAGACATCCATTTTGACTACAAGGCGGCTCTGGCCTGCGCAGATGTGGGCGTGGATAAGATCCGCATCAACCCCGGCAACATCGGCGACGATGACCGGGTGAAGGCTGTGGTGGATGCCTGTCAGCGCAAGAACATTCCCATCCGCATCGGCGTGAATGGCGGCAGTCTGGAAAAGCACATCCTTGCAAAATACGGCGCCCCCACGCCGGAGGCCATGGTGGAGAGTGCACTGTACCATGTGCGCCTGCTGGAAAAATTCGATTTCAACAACATCGTCATTTCCATCAAGAACTCCAATGTGCCCCGCATGATGGAGGCCTACCGCCAGCTCAGCGCTGTCACGGATTACCCGCTCCATGTGGGTGTTACCGAGGCGGGTACCTACCAGATGGGTCTGCTGAAAAGCGGCATGGGCATCGGCGGAATGCTGCTGGAAGGCATTGGCGATACCATCCGCGTCTCGCTGGCCGCAGAGCCGGAAAAGGAAGTGGAAGCGGGCTACAACATCCTGCGCGCCGTGGGCTTCCCGGTAGCAGGCCCGGAGGTCATCACCTGCCCCACCTGCGGCCGCACCCAGTATCCCTGCACCGAGATCGCCAATGAGGTGGAAAAGCGGCTGCAGGGCTGCAAAAAATCCATCAAGGTGGCCGTGATGGGCTGCGTGGTCAACGGCCCCGGTGAAGCCCGCGAAGCAGACATCGGCATTGCCGGCGGCAAGGGCGAGGCGGTGCTGTTCATCCACGGCAAGCCCATCAAAAAGCTGACCGGAGACAACATCCTGGATCAGTTCATGGATGAGATCTATAAACTGTAATTTGGCTTTTTTCACAGCTGCCACACCTGCAAAAAACGGGTGCGGCAGTTTGTGCTGTATAAAAAGGAGTACCATTTGTGACACCACTCGTATCCAACCTGTGGCCGCAGTTCATGGTGGACCCGGCATTTGCGGCCTGCTTCGGGCAGGTCATTGTGGAGCATGCGCAGATGCTGCGGCAGGAGCGGCAGGTCATCTTTACCCTGCGCAGCGGTGCGCCGCTGGACAAAAATCTCTGTGCCCGGCTGCTGGCATCCCTGCAGCCGGATTATGAGGGCTTTGAGTTGCGCATCCAGAACCTGTTTGGCTATGCCATGCTGGACGAAACGGCCCTGCGCGATCTGATGGAAGAGATGAAGCGGGACGGCGTGCCCATCAACGGCTTTCTGGACCGGTGCAAGATCAACATCATCGGACAGAAGATCACCATCGGCGTATGCCATGGCACCAAGTTTTTGCAGGAGATGCACTTTGAAAAGCTGCTGGCAGAGCGCGTTGCAGCCCACACCGGGGTAACGCCGCAGGTAACGCTGCAAAGCGCTGTAAGCGAAGCCGAGCAGCACCAGATGGAAGAAAAGCTGGAGCGCAAGATCGCGCCACCGGTGGTCAAGTTTGAGAAAAAGAACACAGCACCGTCCATCAAGGTGGATGGTCTGGACCTGACCGATAAGCCCGTCACCATTTTCCACGGCAAGATGTTCACCCCCAAGAACCTCACCCCGCTGAAAGACCTTGGCGGCGAGGGCGGCAAGTGCACGATCTGGGGCGATGTGTTCTTCTCGGAGGTCAAGGGCAACTTCCGAAAAATTTATACCGTATCCATCACCGATTATCAGGGCTCCATCAACCTGAAGATCCGCGCGCAGGAAGGTGAGGACTGCTCCAAGTGGGAGAGCCTTGGCAAAGGCACCACCCTCATCGTGCGCGGCGACTGCTCCTACGACAAGTACGAACACGATTATATCGTCTACCCCTACGATGTGCTCATCGTGGAGCGCAAAAAGCGGGAGGATACCGCACCGGTCAAGCGTGTGGAGCTGCATCTGCACACCAAGCTTTCCAGCATGGACGGCTTCTGTGATCCCGGCGGCATCGTCAAGCTGGCCCACCGCATGGGACATCCGGCCGTTGCCATCACTTCTTGATGGTCTTGATGAGCTGCTTGACTGTGATCAGGGCATCCATGTCGCTCATCACCGTATGCAGGTGCAGTTCTACGCGCGGCGTCGGATTGTGGTCTTCCCGTTCGACGACACCGCCGTCCGATTCCATCAGGTCATAGGCCATGAGAACGTAGTCGTTCTGGTAGTTGTCGTACTGGATATTGCCGTGGACCCGGACATAGGCGCCGGGCTTCAGCTTCTTCACGAGGTTGTCGTATTCTTCCGGCGTGAGCGTGTTCTTGCGGCGGAACTTGCCGCCATTTCCCTGGTTGCTGACGTCGAGGAACTTCTTGGCCGAAATGCCGTTCGTGCTGTCCGCCATCTGGAAAGTCAGGAGGATGCGCTTCGATTTCAGTTCCCGGAATTCGACCTTGACAATCTTGCCCTTGAGGATGACGTCGTTCTGTTCTTCACCGAGGACATCGTTGATGGGCACGGCGTCGCCGCCAAAAGCCCGGCCCATCCAGACGCGGCTGTCCGAACCGGTCTTCGTGCCGCCGGACTTGCCGCTGCTCTTGGGAGCGGCGTCGCCCTTGGCCGCCGACTGACAGGCCTTCTTATAGTCTTCATCGGCGTAGAGTTCGTCGTCGACGTCGTAAATGCTGTCATAGCAGTCTTCGTGCGGGATATCGTAGCCTTCCAGGTCGTCCGTGGAAATATCCGCCACCTGGCGCAGGGGGTCGTTTTCCGGCACGGCCAGGGACATATCGCCGCCGTGGAAGACAGACGTCACCTTGTGCACGACTTCGACGGTCCCGTCCAGGCCCAGCCTGCGGCTGACCCGGTCGCGCAAAAGGTCCATATCGCCGACGGCATAAGGCGATTCCGTGCGGACCTGCCAGGAATGGGCCGCCAAATTGGCCGCAATCGAAGCCACCGTCACGGACTTGCCGCCGTCCATAGGAATCAGGATTTCATTTTTAGGAACAATATGCCAGACTTTCATTTACTATCCTTTCTGTATCATGCAACAGGCTATGCACAGGATTCACGCGGGCTCGCCACATGCGAGCCCCTACGGCTGCTCCGTGTCATCCGCCTGCGGGACATTGAATTCCATCATGTCGTGCGGTGCGTTGAGGAGCGGGTCCTGGGGCTGGAGGTCGGCCGTGCTGACGACTTCTTCGCTGTCTTCGCCGGGCGTGAGGATGATTTCATCGTTCGCTTCGTAGTGCGATTCGATCGTATCGACGTGGCGGTCGCCGTCCGTGTAGGCCACGGTGCGGCGGATGGTCACGTCATGGCCGTCGTAGCCTTCCTGCTTGCGCTTGTCTTCACTGACGCTGTCGTCATGCTTCTTGATGATCTTATGGGGCAGGTTCTGGAGATGCGTCGTTTCAAAAGAGACGCTGCACGTATCGGCATGATTGCCGAGGATATACGTGGTAATCGTATTTTCACCGGCGACGGTGTAGACGCAGACCGGATGCTGGAAGGGATTGGTAAAAGCAAAGTCCAGTTCCCCGTCGGCGACGGTCGCATCCATGCCGACCGGCACATAGTCGGCCGGCGCGAAGTGCGGTTCCCGGCTGGCGATGAAGAGGCCTGCCCGCAGGGCGGCATTGAAGAGGGTCGTGCTGACCTGGCAGACACCGCCGCCCGTAGACTGTTCCAATTTATTTTCAAAATACGACGGCGCCGGCTTGTAGCCCTTATCGGCCGTGCGCGTGCCGACATAGTCATTGAAGGAGAAATCCTTCTGAGCCATGACGACGGCGTGGTTGAGGCGCTGCTGGGCCAGGCGGATATTGACGTTGCGGTCGGGGTTCTTATTGTCGAAATGCGTCGTGTAATACGAAAGGACCGTATCCACATCCTTCAGATCATCGGCCTGGACAGCGGCGCTCTCGCGGCTGTCGACGGGCACATCGATGGTTTCTGTCTTGCCCGTATGGAGTTCGTCGACGACTTTATCCTTGAGGCTGTCCGTATTGATGACGATGCGGTCCTTGGCATCGGCTACGGCGACGGTCTTCTGGTCGTCCTTGACATAGGCATAGGCATTTTGGGGATCCTTGTCGTATTTATCATGCACGTCCGCGAGGACCTTGTCCAATTTTTCAGCGTCGACGCCGACGGCCAGGGGGACATCCTTGCCGTAGTAAAGAGTCGTCGCTACATCGGCCACGCGCTGCCAAGGCAGGCCGCGGCGGCCGACGAGATGGAGCTCATCGTCGATATAGCTGCGGTCGAGTTTGGCATCGAGGTCGTCGAGATCGAGCGTCACATCGACGCTGTCCGCTGCCAGGCGCAACTTCTGGCCGCGCGCATCCTTTTCATGTTCATCGAGATAGACGGCGATATCATCCTTGCTCATGCCCTGCAGGGACTGGCCGTTCAATGTCACGGCGTCTTCGGCCTTACTCTGGGCGACAAAAAAGCCGCCGAAACCAAGGATCACTACCGCCAGAAGGGCTGCGCCCCGCTTCTTCCAGGGCTTCGGCTCCTTCACAGGCAGCCCGTGCTTCTCCCGATAGCGCCGGCGATACTCTTTCATTCTCTCTTTACGTGCTTTCTCTTCTTCCGTCACGATATAACCTGCCTTTTCGTTTATTCTCTTACTGAGTTATTTTACTATCTTCGCGGCGGGCGCCCGACTATGGGCGTCCCTACAAGCTAACTGCCAACCCCTGCGCCACTGTAGGGGTCGCCATAACCGGCGACCCGCGCGAATCCTGGGCACAGCCTATTCACATCATTCACAGCGGGCGCCCGATTAGGAGCGCCCCTACGAACGGCCGCAGTACAGGCATATCAAGGCACCCATGTCCTGGGGCGAGGCTGTGCCGCGGCGGATGTGGAGCTGTAAGGTAAAAATATGACAAATACAGCTTTCCAACTCTTCTATTCTCCAATAAGATGTCACTTTTTGCAAGTGGTATAAGACATATTTTACGCTGCGGCCCTTATTGATGACCTGCAGGATCTGCTCGCACTGGCGCTGTCCCGCATGGGCCCGCTTCAATTCCTTATAGGCCAGGAGCAGGCGCAGGCGCGAGAGCATATAGCCCGTATTCTTCAAAAACGCATCCTGCCTGCCAAAGAGGCCGTCGATGAAAGGCAGCGTTTTCTTGCCGCTGCGGCGCAGGAACTCATCCATAAAAGTGAAGAGGTTCTTTTCCATGGTCCCCGCAAAGAGGCCTTCCAGATCCGCACTGTGCCTGATCCGCCGTCTCGATCACGGCCCGCTCGTCAGGCACAGTGATGCAGAGCTTTTCCAGCTCCGAAAAGACATAGAGCAGGGAAATCTCGCCCCACGTCTGGAAGAGAGCCTGGAGATAGGCCGCGGCCCGGCCGGAAAGGCGCTTGCCCTTCCCCTTCAGGTAGTCCGTCACATAAGGCATGACATTCTTCTCCGTCACGGCCTCGGCCGCTACGACATCGGCCATGGGCTTTAGGGCCTTGAAAAAAGCAGCGCCCGTATCCATCTTGCCCTTCGTAAAGAAAAGCATACTGTTTTCGTCAGCAAGCTTCTCCAGCTCCCCTAAAAACCACGTCTCTTCCTTCGTCACCTTGCTGCGCGACCGGCCGCCGCGCTTCAACGGCAAAAAGGGGCAGTCCTGCCAGACCGTGATCGTACCGCTGCTGAAAAGACTCGACCCCTGGAACGACTCGACGACTGTCGCCGCCGGCGCATCCTTCTGGAACGACTGGACCTCAGCCCCGCCGCCGGCCCGCTGCTGAGCCGCCGCCATAAAGCGCCGCCGCCCGTCTTCCATCAGATACGTTTCTGTTCCGTAAATGATCATAATGTGCTTACTGTTCTTCATGCATTTTCCTCAACAAAACTAGAAACCTGCCAGCCCTCCCGCTTCCGGGAAAGCCGTATCTGCCCGTCCCGGGCCGGTGAAAAAGCGCGGACACCAAAAAAATCCGCCGTCTCGCACCACTCGGACAAGGCCTCATCGCCCCTTCTCCTGCCATAGACCACCGTCGCCAGGGCCTCTTTCGGGAAATCCCGGCCATTCCAGCCGGCAAGGGAACGAAATTCCAAACAAAGGGGCCCATCAGGAAAGACCGGCGGCACAGCCGCAAAAGCGCGAAAAGGCACGTCGCCCTTCCCAGGGTCCGATAAAATCTCAAAATCACGCTGCAAAAGCGCCAGCGTATGCTCCGCCCCGTCACCGTCGACACGGCAATGGCGCAGGCGCGTCACCCCGTTAGCCCGCAAAGCCGGCGTCACAACGACAGCTGCCTGGTCGGGGTTCGAAAACTTCGTCTTATTATACCATATATCGGCCGACTTATCTGCAAAAATCATGGCCGTCACCTGATCGCGGCCGGCATCGAAAATCAGGACTTCAGGCCCCAGCGGCCGCAGCAGAAAGGCCGCCAGACAGCAGCCGGCCAGGGGCAGACAAAGGTAACGCCGCCAAGAACGGCAAAAGACAAAAGCCACGAACAGATACCAGCCAAAGCAAGTCAAAAGGGACGGCGCGGAAGCCCAGAAACGGCTGCCCGGCAGAGCAGCGATGAAAGCATTTCCACGCAGTGCCAAAGCTAAAAGGGGCTTCACCAGCCAGAGCACGGCATCGGCCCCTATCCCCCAAAAGAGCGACAAGACTGATGCCCCCAGGCCGAGGACCATGACCAGGTCCAACATCGGCGCGACGAGGACATTGGCCAGCAGCGAATAAACGGGAAAAGAAAAGAAGGCCCTAAAGAGCAGCGGTACGACGAGGAGTTGCGCCGCCACGCAGACCGTCAGGCAGTCCCGCAGAAAAGACGGCAAAAAAGAAAAAATGCGGCTCACGGGCTTCTGGAAAAGGATGATACCTGCCGAAGCCGCACAGGAAAGGCGAAAACTCAAGTCAAAGAATAAGTAAGGACTTACAAGGAGCATTCCGACAATGGCCAGGGCCAAGGCGTGGCCGGCGAGGTAATCGCGCTTCGCCGAAAGGCTGAGGGCACTGATGGCGCCCATCAAAGATGCCCGCACGACAGGCGAGGAAAAATCAGACAAGGCTCCGTAAAGGAGCAGAAACGCTGCAGAAAGGATAAAGAGCCCCCACGGCCGCAGGCGGCAGGCCTGGCCCAAAATCTGGATGACCGCCAGCAGCAGAGCTACGTGTGAACCGGAGACCGAGAGAATGTGAATCAGTCCCGTCGCGCTGAAAGCTTCCAAGAGGCCCGGCGGCAGCTCATCGTAATGGCCGCCGAAGAGGAGACTGGCCAGGACCGGCGCATAGGACGGGCCGAGGACGGCCTCATAGCGCCCGGTCAGGCCTTCGCGCAGGGACTGTAAAAAAGACTGCCAGCGGCCTGGCGGCGCCAAGGTTTCGGCTTGTTTGCGCTCGTCTGCAAAGAGGCGCAGCCAGATATTTTTCTCCCGGTCGCGGTGCATGGCATCGTACATGCCGTCATTTTGATAATACGTCAAAGGCCGGCTGTCGCCGCCGACGCGCAGCGCCGTCCCCAGGGTCTGCGGTTCCGGCAGGGTCACGTAAGCCGCACCGCTGCCCTGCTGAAATTCCCCGTCATCGGCATAGGCATATTTTTTCACGGCCATAACATAGCGGCTGACTTTTCCCTTCTCACTGATGTAAGTACTTCCCTTTTCTTTCAGGACACCTTCAAGAACTAACTTCGCACCGGCGGCCTGATGCGGCAAGGCCTGATAGCTGTCAGCAACGCTTTGAAGGCGCCAGGCACCAAGCGAAAAAAAGAGCAGTCCCAGAGAGAAGACCAGCAGAAACACTGTACGGCGCCGGGCCGCAAATAGCGTCAGTCCCACGGCCAGACAGAGGAGCAGACACCAGTACGTAAAAGACAGCGTCCAGCGGTCGGCCAGGAAAATGCCGGCGCCCAGACAGAGCGCGAAAGAGAGGCTGAGCCATTCCGGCTTCATGTATTTCCCTATCATAAGCTCACCTGGTCTTTCAGCTTGGCGAACTTCGCCGGGCCGATGCCCTTTACTTTCTGCAGCTCTTCGATACTGCCAAAGGAGCCGTGTTCCTGACGATAGGCGATGATGTTCGCCGCCATGGCCGGACCGATGCCGGGCAGGCTCGTAAGCTGCTTTTCATCAGCCTGGTTGAGGGACACTTTGCCGGCCTCTGCCGGCGGTGCCGGGATGCCGTTAAAGTCAAAGGGAACGTGGATGTGCGTACCATCCGCCGCTTTTTCGGCCAGATTGACCGCCGCCGTATCGGCATAGGCCAGCATACCGCCGGCAGCATTCACGGCGTCTCCCGCTGTTTTCCCTGTCTCCAGGGCATAGAGTCCCGGCTTCTTGACGGCGCCCGTCACATAGACGAAAGCTTTTTCCGGCAGCGGTGTTTCCACAGCCGGCGGCGGCTCTGCTACTGCCGGCACGAGAATATCGCTGAATTGAAACAAAGTGAAAATACCCAAGGCAATGCTCAAAAAGATGATTTTTTTCATATCCCTTTCCCTCCGTACATAGAATAGCTATCTACAGTTTGCCTTATTCAATCCGATTAGGAAAGGGATTTCATCTTTTTTTAATCGAATATACGCTAAATTCCTGAAAATTTAATCATTCTCTAATTTTACCAGCTGTTCTTCGATTTCCAGAAGCTCTTTCTGAACATGACGAGGATCGTGAAGATTTCCAGCCGCCCCAGGAGCATCGAGAGGCAGAGGATGGATTTGGCGAAGACCGAGAGGTCGGCATAGGTACAGGTCGCGCCGGTGATGCCGAAGGCCGGGCCGATGCAGCCCATGGTGGAGACGCTGATGCCGATGGCGTCGAAGGTGTTGATGCCGTCAAAGGTGAGGAGCAGGGCCCAGAGGGCGATGAACATGAGATAGAGGAAGCAGTACTGGGCGGCGCGGATCACCGTGTCGTCGCTGATGTGGCGGCCGTTGATGCTCAGGCCCCAGACCTGATGGGGATGGAGTTTGACCTTGGCGGCCTGCCAAAGGTAGCGCGTGATGATGACGATGCGCGAGATTTTGAGGCCGGCTGCCGTCGAGCCGGCGCAGCCGCCGCTGATCATGAGGAGCATGAGGATGCCTTTGGAAAAGGGCGGCCAGCGGTCATAGTCGGCGGAGACGAAGCCTGTCGTGGCGATGGACGCAGCCTGGAAGGACGAGTAGCGCAGGGCTGTCGGCGCCGTGACGTCGAAGCCGTCCATCAGGTTGAGGCCGATAAGTACGGTGGCGGCAGCGAGGATGGCCAGGTAGGCTTTGAATTCCGTGTTGTGCCAGAGGATGTGCCAGCCTTTCTGCCAGGTCTGGTAATAGAGGCCGTAGTTGCCGCCCGTGAGGACCATGAAGAAGGTCATCCAGCCTTCGACGGCCGGGCTTTCGAAGTGGGCGGCGCTGCTGTTGTACGTGGAAAAGCCGCCGGCCGAGACGGTGGAGATGGCGTGGTTGAGGGCGCCGAGGATGTCCATGCCGCAGAGGAGGAAGATGACGAAGGCGATGACCGTAAAGGCCAGGTACATGCGGAAGAGGACGCGCACCATGTCGCGCAGGCGGGGCAGGACGCGTTCCCGCGTCGGTCCCGTCGATTCGGCGTTGTAGAGATAGACTGTCGACTGGCCCGCTTCAGGCAAGATGGCGAGGAAGATGACGACGATACCCAGGCCGCCGAGCCAGTGGGTCAGGCTGCGCCAGAAGAGGAGGCTCTGGGGCAGGATTTCCAGGTCCGGAATGACTGTCGCGCCCGTGCCCGTAAAGCCGGAGATGCTCTCGAAGGTACCGTCGAAATAGTTGAGGTAGCCGCTCAGGCAGTAGGGCAGCATGCCCAGAAAGGTCGCCAGGAGCCATCCCAGGCCCGTGATGGCGATGCCTTCGCGCATGGTCAGCTTCTTCGTGCGCACGCGGCCCCAGCGCAGGAAGGCACTGCCTGTCAGGGCGCAGGCGGCGATGGTTTCTGTAAAGGCCGGCCAGCATTCTTCGCCGAAGAGCAGGGCCATCAGGAGGGGCAGGCAGATGACGCCGCCCTGGGCCAGGGCGATGCGGCCCAAGAATTGTGAGATGACGTGTAGATCCATGATTTTCCCTTCAAAAAAATAGCGTTGTTTTTTATTATACCATGGATTGTGACATATGTTATAATATTGAATGATTATTGAAATCGGGTATACTTCCCCTGAGAAAGGATGACGACCATGTCTTCTGACTATATTAATGATTTGCTGACATTTATTCAGCACAGCCCTTCGCCACACTATACGGTCCGTTCGGCCCGGGACCTTTTGAACGAAGGAGGCTTTACGGCCCTCCCGCCGGCCGAAACATGGCACCTGGAAGCCGGACGTGCCTACTACGTACCCCTCTATGATTCGGGCCTCGTCGCCTTCCGCACGGGCCGGGACCTGCGCGCCCACCTGCGCCTCTGTGCGGCCCATACGGATTTTCCCTGTCTGCGCCTGAAATACCGGCCGGAAATCCGCCAGAACGGCTATCTCAAGCTGAATGCCGAAGTCTACGGCGGCCTTTTGCGCGAATCCTGGCTCGACCGGCCCCTGTCGCTGGCCGGGACGGTGGCCATCCAGAGCGACGACGCCTTCCATCCCGATATGCGCCTCATCGATATCGGCCGGCCCCTCCTGACCATCCCGCGCCTGGCCATCCACATGAACCGCAAGGCCAACCTGGGCGTCGAGCTCAATCCCCAGAAGGACCTGCTTCCCCTCATGGGACTGGACGGACAGGCCCTGACGCCGCACTTCTTCCTGGACTTCCTCTCGGAAATCTGCCGCTGCCTGCCTGAAGCGATCCTTTCCTATGATCTTACGGTCTACCCTGTGGAAAAGGGCTGCCGCCTGGGCTGGCACGATGAATTCGTCTCGTCGCCGCGCCTGGACAACCTGACGTCGGTCCTGGCCTGCGTCACGGGCCTTCTGGAAGCGACCGACGCCGACGGCCTTTCGCTCATCGCCCTCTTCGACAATGAAGAAGTGGGCAGCCAGACGAAGCAAGGCGCGGACTCCCAGATCCTGCCGGACATCCTGCGCCGCATCTACCACGCCTTTGCGCTTACGGACGACGATTTCTCGGCCGACCTCTCGCGGGCCTTCATGCTCTCTGTCGACGTGGCCCACGCCATCCATCCCAATGTGCCGGAAAAGTGCGATCCTACGAACCAACCCGTCATGGGCCGCGGCGTCGCCCTGAAGATTGCCAGCAGCCAGCGCTATGCCGGTGATGCCGCAGCCGTCGCCGTCGTCAAAGCCCTCTGCCGGGAAAGTGATATTCCCTATCAGATTTTTATGAACCGCTCGGACATCCCCGGCGGCTCGACCCTGGGCTCCCTCCTCTCGGCCAACCTGCCCCTGCGGGCCATGGATATCGGCATCCCCATTACGGCCATGCATTCCTGCCGGGAACTGATGGGCGCCGCGGATCAACAGTATCTGACGGAGCTCGTACGTACCTTTTTCAAGCATAAGTAATTTTTTATGATAGTATCTGTATACACCATCGTGTTTTTGTAAAGAGTGCTGCTTGATAAAAATAGTTTTTTATTATTTATCGTATGCAATTTTAAGCATAATACCTACGCAGCCCTGCATTTTATAGTTGACGCTTGCGCCTATCCATATTATAATGACAAGTGTATATTACACACTGTTGTATTGTATGTAATAAAATTTTGTATACAGAATTATATGTGTACTGAAAGAGTGAACGCGCATGACTTTAGGACAAGAAATTAGATATTACCGCAAGAAAAAGGGCTTAACCCAGACGGCTTTCGGTGCCCTCTTTGGCATGTCCAAAC
>OLRV01000968.1_pt1 | contig 26175 bp, 18 predicted proteins | sample 1672421 | NCBI WGS metagenome assembly OLRV01 (sample SAMEA3136684, study PRJEB25190) | human gut metagenome | biome: human gut; feature: human-associated habitat; material: faeces | place: Austria | collected 2013
TGTGTACCGTTTTGCCATATGTCAAGACGCTGTCCGAGGGCACGCGGACGATTTTGCTGACGATTTTAATTGCGTCGGCAGCGGCGCTGCTCTTCCCGGTGAAGGACGCGCCGGAGCAGAAGGAGGGAAGTCAGGATGAACGGTAAAATTTATCTGTATATTCTGGTCTGCGCCGCCGTGTCGTTCCTCATCCGGGAGCTGCCGCTGACGCTCATCCGCAGGCCCATCAAAAGCCGCTTCCTGCGCTCGTTTTTGTTCTACGTGCCGTATGTGACGCTGGCCGTCATGACCTTCCCGTCCATTGTAAACGCCACAAGCTCCCCCATCGCGGGCCTTGCCGCGCTGGTGCTGGGCATCGCCGCCGCATGGCTCGGCGCAAATCTGCTTCAGGTCGCCGTCGGCTGCTGCGCGGTCGTGCTGGTACTGGAGTTTTTCCTGATATAAGCGCATAAACGCCGCGCCCGGCCGGGCGCGGCGTTCTGTGCGTTTTGGGCAGCTTCAGCGGTCGATCCCCACGAGAAGCACGGAAATATTGTCCTTCCCGCCGCGCTGCATCGCCAGCTGGTACAGTGCGGCGGCGCAGGCCGGCGCTGCTGTCTGGCTGCGCAGGAGCGCGCTGAGGTCTTCCTCCTCCAGCATATCGGTCAGTCCGTCGCTGCAGAGCAGGAAGCGGTCGCCGGGCCTCACGGGAAGCTGGACCGTATGCGGCTGTATGATCAGCTCGTCCGGGAAAATTCCGAGGTGCTGCGTCAGCCGGTGGCGCTCCGGATGGGTTTTCGCCTCCGCAGGCTCGATGATGCCGAGCGCGATCAGGCGCTGCACCGCCGTATGGTCCTCGCTCAGCCGCGACAGGCAGCTGTCCCGGTACAGATAGCACCGGCTGTCGCCGATATTGGCGGCATACGCCTCGCCGTCTGCGAGAAGCAGCGTCGTCAGTGTCGCGCCGGAGCGCTTTCCGATTTTCCCGATCTGGTCGCAGATGGCGCGGTTTCCCGCGTCATACGCCTGCAAAACCGCCTCCGGCGACCAGCATTTTTTCGGCGGAAGCGCCTCCAGCGCGGCCTGCGCGGCCTGCGCCCCCTGCGCCTGACCGCCCATTCCGTCTGCCACGGCGAAAAGGCCCTGCTTTCTCCCGGTTCCGTCCGTCTGCGCGTACCCGCCGCCGCAGATCGTGCCGTTCAGATAGATCCGATCCTGATTTTCCGTTCGCACCCGCCCTGTCGCGCAGACGGCGGCATAGCTGTATTTCATCCGTTGATCCATCCTTCCTTCTGCAGCTGCTGGATCAGACTTTGCAGCTGCTGATAGTATGTCGCGTCGTCGTCGCTGCGCAGCAGCTGCCCGGCTGTCTCGTAGGCCTCGACGGCGGCGGAATAGTCGCGCGCGGACTGTTCCTTCCGGTTTTCCAGCGTGATATACAGCATGGCGCGGAACGCGTAGGGTTCATAATCCTTCGGATACTGCGCGGCATAGGCGTCCAGCGTCTGCTCCGCCAGATCGTATTCCTGTAATTCATAATAGATCGTATACAGGTTGCTGTAGAGATAGCTTTTCGTCACGCCAAGCTCCAGCACGCGGTTGAAGCACTCCCCGGCCTTGCGCAGGTAGCTCTGCGGAACGGAGGGGTCGGTGTGGTACGCCTCGAAATAGGCCAGCGCCAGCATCTCCCAGATCGTCGAGTCATAGCGCAGGCCGTAGGTTTCGATCCCGTTCGCCAGAACCTCGACGGCCTTTGTCGCGGGGTTTCCGATCGGGGAGCTTCCCGTCCGGACCAGCGCCGCGCAATCGCGGTAGACCTCCGCCAAGGAGCGCAGCGCCCGCTTTTGCAGCGCGATATCCTGCGTCTGATTCAGCACCGCCTGAAAGCCGCTTTCCGCGTCCAGATATTCCTTTTTCGCGTAGTCGATCTCCGCCTGTACGTAGTCAGTCACGTCGCCGCTTGCGCCTGCCGCGTACATCTGCGACAGGATCTCGTCCGCCGCATCGATATCGCCCAGCCGTCCGAGGGAAACCGCGTAATCGCGCTGGGCATTGACGGTGATATCGCCTCCGGCGGTGCTCAACCGGAAGAACGAGGCCGCGGCGGCATAGTCATCGCATTCAAAATACGCCGCGCCCAGAATTTCGCTCAGCTGGCTCTGCGCCTCGATATCGTAGGCCTTTCCAAGCCCCAGCTCGTCCTCGATATAGGAAATGCAGCGTTCATAGTCCTGCGCGCAGTAGAGCGCGTAGGCGTAGGAAATATAAGGTGCAGACTCCTCCGGGTAGAGCGCCTGCGCCTGCTCGAAGCATCCCAGCGCCTGCTCCGGGTCCGTTTCGCACAGCTGCGTTCCCTGCTCCATCAGAGCCTCGTACTGATTCTGCTGCTCCTGTACCTGTGCCTGCTGCGCGGCGGCAAGCTGCGCCTGCTTTTCCTGCCGCGTGTGCAAAAGCAGCAGACTGCCCGCCGCGATCGCCGCACCGGCGACAAGCACCAGCACCCAGACAAGCCCCCGGTGGGCTTTCTTTTTTTCCTTCCGCACGGGAGCCGGACTGCCCCCGCCGGAGGCGTCGAAGACGCCCTGCGTTCTGTTTGTGCCGGATGTGCGCTGCGGCCGGTCAGAAAACACCGCATTCGTTTTGCCCGCAGTTCCCGCCGCGCCGGAGGACTTCCCCGACGCGTAGCGGCTCGGGTCGATCTGCAGCTCGTCGCCGTTCGGGTAGATGAGCGCCGCGTCCTGCGCCTCGTAGGAGATCGCTTCCAGCTCCTGCCGAAGCTGCTGGGGGCTGGAATAGCGGTCCTTCGTGTCAAACGCGCAGGCCTTCAGGACGATCTCGCCGAGGCGGCCTTCGCCGTAAAATGGTCTTGGCAGCGGTTCGCCGGACACGCGTCTGGCCAGCGCCTGCTCACGGTTGTCATAGGTAATTGCCTCCGGCGGCTGCGGGAGGAACGGGCCGCGATTCTTGTTCAGCATCCGGTACAGCACCAGTCCGAGCGAATACGTGTCGACGCTGAAGCCATATTTCTTTCCAATGTAGACCTCCGGGGCCATGTAACTATACGTGCCCTTCTTGGACAGGCCGGAGGTCGTGCGTTCGATCGTCCGCGCGATGCCGAAATCACCGAGCTTATAGTCCCCGTTGTCGGAAATAAAAATGTTTTCCGGCTTGATGTCGCGGTGGATGATATTGTACCGCTGGCAAAGCTCCAGCGCCTTGCAGATATCGATACCGAGCTTGATGATGTCCCGCCGCGCCATCGGGTGCTGATAGACATACGGCAGCAGCGGGTGCAGCAGCTCCATGCGGATGAGAATGTCCCAGCCGATGCCGTCGGGGTGCCGGAGGACGGCGTGATCCTCATAGCTGACAATGTTGCCAGTGCCCTTGAGGCGCGACATGATGGCGCACTCGCGGCCGATGTCCTCCACGACGCTGTAAAAATACTGCTTTGCCTGCGGCGGCGTCATGCCCTCGTCCAGCACGCTCTGCAGCTCCGTCCTGCTCTGCGGGACGGTAATGACCTTCAGCGCGGCTTTGTAAACGCCGCCGAAGTCCTCCCGCTGGATCTCATAGACCGTCCCATAGCTCCCCTGCCCTAGCTCCCGGCAGATTTTCCATTTGTCAAACACAATGGAGCCGATCTCATATGTAGACATAGTTTGTTCTCCGTTTCTTTTTGCTACTCTTCCGGCGTATCGCCGACAACATGATATTCCCACTCGCCAGCATCATTCAAATCCACATAGTACAGCAATTTATCATCTTCATAGAATTGGAGCATCACTTTTTCTCCATTCTCGTTGTACGTATACACACACGTTTGATGCGGGCTACCTGAATTGTACACATCCTCCATAGTGCAATTGCCATTCGAATCATATTCGTAAAGCACATAACTTTGAAGAGAGTTATTCGAATCGTAATTTTCCTCCCTGAGCAGTTTTTCGCTCGAATCGTATTGATTCTGGGTATAGTATTGAAGAATGCCGTCCGAATCGTAGTATTCATCTTTCGTCCTGTTTCCATCTGAATCGTATTCGTACAGGACATACCCCAGAAGCGTACCATCTGAGTTGTAAAGTTCATTCCGTACACAGTTTCCTGCTGTATCAAATATCTGCACGGAATCAAGTTCTCCATCTTCTCTGTAGGCTACCACTTGGTAGCCGCTTAGATTCCCGTTTTCATAAAGTTTTTCCAGCGTACCGGCTTCTTCATATTCCCGCAGTGCCTCCGGAATTGTCTGCGGCACGAATATATTGTGGATAGCAGCAGGAATCGGAATTGCCCCAATCACGCATAGCACCACCGGCACAAGCAGAGCCGCCGCGACTATCCCAATGATCAAACGTCCTATTTTCTTCCGCTTCTTTTTTGTGCCTGCGCCTTTCGGCTCTTCCGAACCAAAGGCGGACTGTGTTCGTTCTTCACTGGTTGCCTCTGCCTTTGTGTGGTAATCGCCGGTAAAGACGCCCTGCGTTGCACTCGCTGATTTGGCGGATGAGAATGTCCCAGCCGATGCCGTCGGGGTGCTCCAGCACGCGCAGGTCCTCGCAGCTGACGACGTTTGCCGTACCCTTGAGCTTGAACATGATGGAAAACTCATGCATAAGCTCCTCGACGATGCCGTGAAAATATGCCTCGGCCTGCGAAACGCTCATACCCTCGGAGATCACGCTCCGGACCTCCGCGCTGCTCTGCGGGACCGTGATCACCTTCAGCGCCGCCCGGTACGTCTGCCCGAACTCGCTGCGCTCGATTTCAAATACTTTTCCATAGCTGCCTTCGCCAAGCAGCCGCGTTATATTCCAGCCATCCAAAACAGCCGCATCAACTGAATATTCCATATTTCTCCTCTGTTTTTCCACACTTATCTTATTGGTCTTTTGCTCTGCCGTCACGCACTTTCAAAAAAAGCCAATCGAAAATCAGTCTCTTATGCAGGACTATCTTCCACTTTCAGCCCCACATAATGCACAACTCCACCTTCAACGTAAACCGTTGCTGTCTGCTCATTGAGTTGATAAGTAAACGTAAAGTCGTCATCACTATACCAATTATACTCCAGCTGTGCACCATTCTTCAGAATCCATTGGAGGGGTACATGGGGCGGCATTTCAGGAAAGCCGAATAATTCCAGTGCCATTTCCGCCGCATCCCCGACCTGCAATGCGCCAAGCGCGACGAAACCAGGTTGGTTTATACAGATGTCGCAGACAGCTCCACCCACGGGTGCAGCAAATAGAAACCCGAATTCATTCTCTTCGTAACCGGCAGGAATTGGCATATCCATACCAAAGCAATTGTACACCGTGTCTTGTGTAGCATCGTTCATCAGGTTGGATTTGGCGTAGGGATATGACGCATAAATGCTCTTGGCTGTTTCAATGCTCGTCTCTCCCAGCACCACGGAATCCACTGTCATTGGGAGCACCAGATCGCGAACCATCGGCCAAAGCTCGTCCTGCAGTTGCGCTGACAACAGTTCCGCTTCCCATTTTTTCAATTTTATCTCCGCATCTGCGTTGGGTTCAAGTTCCAAAGCAACTCGATAGTCTGCCGCAGCCCGCTCCAAATCAACAAGCTTTTCATAGGTGTCGCCACGGCCCAGGAAGGCTTCCGCCCGCTTGGGATCAATCTCAATCGCCGCGGTAAATGCAATGATGGCCTCTTGATAATTGCCCTCGGACAGGTAGCGCACGCCGAGGTCATACTTTGCCTGCCAGCCGGGGGCTTCGTCCGCCGGTTCGGCGGCTTCCGGGGCTTTCTGGCACGCGGCAAGCGTCAGCAGCAACAGCGCTGCCAGAAGGATATAAAAGAAGCGTTTCATATCGATTCTCCTATTGCATACCGTTTTCCCGTCCGCGCAGGATCACGCGTACCGGATCTCCACGGATTCTATCATGTAATAAAACGGGATCTCGCCGTCGAGATTTACATTCGGGTTGACCCGCAGCTTTGCCAGCGCGGTCATGTATAGGCCATCCATGGGGTAAGAATAGGACAGCTTGAGCACGGCGCTGCCATCCTCCGAGCGTTCGAAGCCGTCCAGCGCCACCTGTACCGCGCCACGGTCGCCTATGCCGAAATAATAGCATGTATCACTGTCCTTCGGACAATAGCTAGGCACATAATCACGCGGCGGCAGCTCTACGATATGTCCATACATCGCATTTGCAACATCCTGCACATTTTGACGGCTATCCATCCGGTAACCTTTGTACATCCAATAATTGACGTCATCGGCATCAAGGTATCCCCTCTGATCGATTTCGTAGTTATAAATTGCCGTCCAGAAGCGGTTGGCATCTGTTTCGTCCGGATAGAAAATTCCCTCGCCCGAATCGGTGCTGTTCAGCATATCCGCGTATGCGTCTACAAGCTTCCGCGCACTGTCGGCAATGGTGTCATATGGCAGCGTATCAATGTAGGTCAGCAAGGCTTTGGTGTTTGCGTCGTCCGCTGCGTCAGATGGCTGTGCTGCGGTTTTCTTTGAAAAATCCGGCGTGCGCGGTTCGCCGCGTATCTCTTTTTCGTAAGCTTCCAGCTCCTCCGCGGTCCAGTAGCGGCGGCTGTAGCGCCACTCCGCCGCGCTTTCGCCGCCGGAGATCCACGATTCGCATTTGAACATCCAGTAGGTATACGGCAGCGTTTCCCGATTCATGATCTCCTCCTTCAGATAGGGCCACCCCGCACTGCTCATATCGGAAACAGCATTTCTGTGCTTTTCATCGTCCCATTCGAGCCAGACCTGATCCCAGCGCCGGTACAGCCTTGCCCCGGTATCATCCAGTATGTATGTCGTTGCATAGTACCCGTTTATTCCCGTATACGCCAGCGAAATGTCGTTCAGATACGCGCAGCAATAGGCGCCCATACGTTCATTGTAATACAGCATCAGCTCCGCGCAGCTGCAATAGTCCAGTCCCAGCTCCATTTGATACGCGGTGTCCTCGATCTGCCCATCCGGCAGCACGCAGTAGCGGTGCAGCGTGAACTCTGACCGCACGAACCGGAACACAGCCGGCGTCACGTCATCCAGCGCAAGAAGCACGCTCCGCGTATATCCCTCCGGCACGACTTCGCAGTAAGGGTCGTCCAGCGAAGGGTCATAAACCACTTCCTCCGCCGTGCCATTGAGGGCAGTTCCCTCTATCGCGCCCGGCTTTTCCAACAAACTGACCTTGACCTGCCATATATACTCCCGCAGGCGCTGGTCGTCCGTCTGTTCCAGACCAGCCTCCAGCGTCTGGAGCGTTTTCGCATAATCCTCCCGCTGTTCGCAGACCTGCGCCAGCTTGAGATACGCGTCCGCATTCCTGGGGTCAATTTCAATCGCAGCCTCAAAGGCCAGAATAGCCTCCTGATAATTGCCCTCAGACAGATACCGCACGCCGAGATCATACTGCGTCTGCCAATCGAGTGCTTCATCCACCGGTTCAACTTCCGGTGCTTTTTGACACGCAGCAAGCGACAGCAGCAGAATTATTGTTAAAAAAACACAAGTGAACTGTTTCATTTCCATTTCTCCTTTTATCATATTCACTGTCCATGCGGCGCGGCATGCAGTGATGAAGCATCACCAAGCACATAAAACTTTCCGCTGCGCGTTTTACATTTTCTGTCCGACATACATGTATTCTCGATTTGGAAGCTACCTCTGACGCGAAGTAGATCGTCATTTAAGTTTGCACCATTTGTGCCGTAACTGTGATTTTCCGCCCCATTCTCCAGCCGTCACCACAACATCGTTCCGCTTTACTCCCGGAGCAGCCATTCTGTCTCGGCAGCCTCAAGCTGCTGCAGCGTGTCGGCATCGACAACGCCCGTTTGGGTAAGTGAATGGTTCTTTTGCCAGCGCATCAGCGCCGCTTCCGTAGCCTGGCCAAAATCGCCGTCGACAACCACGCCATCATAGTTCATGACAACCAACATAGCCTGTACATATTTGACGTCCTCTCCCTGGCTGCCGCGCTCCAAGGTGCGCTCTGGGCGGGGATAGAGGCTGCGGTCCGCTCTGGTTTCTGCGGTGATGGTATAGGGGTCTGCGCCGCTATTGGCTTTTTCTATATGCGTGATGATCCACCGGCCGCTGCGTTTCTCAAATGAAATGGTCTGAACGGAATCAAAGTAATCTCCAAAACGCATCAGATCACATTCCGCCTCGCAGGTCGTTTCATCGAAGCTGACGATTTTCAGCGTCTGCGGATCATAGTTAAATACGCCGTATCCGCGCCCACCGCGAACCAGATACAGACCGCCATCGAATTCCCAAACGTTATCATTCAGCACGTCTGAAACGGTTGCGTAAGCGTTCTGCATAATGCCCAGACTGTCTACGTCCATATATTCTCTCAGGTTATCCAGAATCTGCTCCTTGCTGGAATAGTTCGAAATCGGATAATAGGAGCTGAACGTCGGGTCGATGGCTTCGTCTTCTGCGAGTGTACTCTCAAGCTCCGAGGTGGTCGCCGGAGACGGCACAAGGCGCTTGATTCTTCCGTACTGGCCGTTTTCATAGGAAACGATCGCCATATACGATTCCTGGCCCTCAACAAAAAACGTCTCACCCTCGACCGCGTTCAGCCATGCCAGATTCTCCTGCAAAAGCGCCAGAAGCTCCTGCTCGTTCAGCTGCGGCTGTTCCGGCTGCCGGCTGGCCTGTATGGAATCGTGCAGGTACTTTCTGCAATTCTCCGGCGTGCTGGCAAGGAAGTGCAGCACGTATTCGTCGTCAGCTGTGCAGGCTGCAAGGCGCTCGTCGAAAACAGCCTCGGAAACCTCCACATCATCGAGGTAGCATACCCGCTCACCGGACACATCCTCGGTTTTCGCGTAGCTCCAGAAATCATGATGCTCGATCTGCACGCCGTCCCAGCGGACATACTGCAGCTCGTAACCGGCAGACGTGCCGTGGCCCTCATTGACAATGGCTCCCGCCGTGGTGACGCGGACATCGGGATTGATCCAGGTATCGACAAAGCCGTGGTACAGCTCCGTCACCTGATCGTTTTTCCATGTATAGAGCGTATAATCGGTCAGCGCGATCTGCTCAGACTGCCCCTTCGTATCAATTTCGCCGCAGATCAGCTCCGGCGTGCCGTCTTCGTCCAGATCGACAAGCGCAAAGCCCATTGTGCCGTCTGTGCCGAGCAGCGCGGCATAGGCGCGCAGCGCCTCCTGCGGCCAAAGCTCGCAGAGCGCCTGCAAATATCGTTCTTCACCCGTCTCGAGATAACGCGCCTGCAGCCGCTTCGCAAGCTCCTTCCCGGTTCCAAGCGCCCGGCTGCATTCGATCAGACGCGCAAGCACATCCTCGTCCTTTTCGAGCAGCTTTTCATAATAGGACTCCGCCTTTTCATAGTCCTGCGCACCGTAGTACGCATCCGCCGCGCGGCGGTACAGCTCGTCCGTCTCGCTCCCCCACTGCATTGCCGATTCGTAATCCTCCGCAGCGCTGCGGTATGCATCCGTCTGTTCGCTGCCCTGCGCGCTCTGCGCCAGCTCCCAGTACGCGTCGCCTCGCTGCTCATACGCCTGCGCGTTCTTCGGGTCGATCTCGATGGCTGCGGTAAAGGCCAGAATCGCCTCTTCATACCTTCCGTCCGACAGATAGCGCACGCCCAGATCGTACCGGGACTGCCACGTCGGCGCGGACTGCTCCTCAGCGTCAACGGAATGCGCGGAACAGGCGCTCAGCAAGCCGAGCAGCGCCAGCAGGAAACACATCATCTTTATTCTTTTCATACTTTTCTCCATTTTTTCCAAATATCTATAACGCAGACAAAAGGGGCAGCGTGGAAGCACTGCCCCTTTGTAATTCTGTCTTAGTTGAAGCTGCTCTGCATGGTCGCCTTCAGGCCCTGATCCGTGTTCTGCAGCTCGCGGGCCGCCGTATCCATCAGCGTTGCGTAGCCCTCCAGCATTTCAGAGAAGCTTGTGAAACTGCTCTGCATACTCTCAAATTTTGCGACGAACGCAGCCTGTGCCTCGCCCTTCCATGTCTCGTTCAGCGCAAGGATCAGCGAGCGCAGCCGCGCCATCGTGTCGTCGTGCTGACTGCGGAGATTGCGGACCTCTGTCGCCTTGGAATTCAATACCTCGGGTGTTACCTGAATCAATGCCATGATCATTTCCTCCTATTTATATTTTATAAATTTTAAACTTCAAATTCAGCTGTCTGCTTTTTCTGCGTTTTTCTCCAGCTCTTCTCTCACGCTTGCCTGATAGCTCTGCACCTCTGCGTTGATGTAGCCCAGAAAATGAACCGAATCAATATCCTCATGCTGGAACAGGAACATCGTTTCCGCATCGATATACCCCTCCGGGAACGGTTCGCCAATGTAGTCATACGTGGTGTTTGTCTGCTCGTCATGAACGATTGTGCCGATAATGAGCAATTTCCGTGTGGCGCCCTGCAGAGCGACCACGCTTCCGATCGGAAGCAGATCCTTATACATAATACATATCCTCCCTTACTGGTGTTTACCGGAACGCAAATTCCAGAATCTCATCCACATATTTTTTGCTTTGCTTATAGAAAGACTTCACATTTTTCGCCGCTTCGATCACGAAATTCGCCGTCGAATCAGCGTCCATGAACTTACTCCGGAGCCATTCATCCGGCTTGTAGCATTTGAACTCATTCCCGATGACGTCGTCAAACGAGGTTTTGCCCCACACAAAGGAATATCCGGTCTTGCCCGTCAGATCCGTATTGATCTTTCCGAACGACTTGAGCATTTTATCTGCGCCGTCCAGGAACGACACCAGATCCAGTCCCGTATAAGCCAGCTCACCGAATTTCTCACCGGCGTCCCGGTTTCCAAGCATTCCGCCCAGCTCCCCGCCGTTCTTCTTCAGCAGATCCTTCAGGTAATTTGTTTTCCCAACCTCGTCATACTGGTCAAGCGCGATGTTGGCTATATCTGTTCCCGCGTTTATGATATCGTTTCCTGCGCTGATAATGCCGCAGATTGCAATCGGAATGCCCACACCGGTAGAGATTGCGGCAACTGCTCCGGCAATTTTGACAACGCCCTTGCCGATTTTGAGCGCGGCCTTGCCGTATTCCACGATATCATATACGGTCCCGTGATTCTGATAGCTTTCCTTTGCCGCGCTGACGACGTTCGAAACAGAGGTTTTGACCGCGCTGCCAAAGTCCGAGACATCGTCCTTGAGCTTGGAGAACCACCCCTTCTTTTTGCTGACCACCGCCTGCTTGACGCCGTCGCACAGGGTTTCGGAGGTCCGAAGACCAAACGTCTTTCCCAGCTCGTCCGCGCATTTCTGCCTGTCGATCCCCCGCAGCGCGACAGCCGGCAGCGTTGTGGCCGCGAGGCCCGCGCCAATGGCGTCGGCGGCTTCGCCAAGCCCTCTTGCTCTGTGGCCGAGCTTCTGGTCCGTCTGCGTGAAGCGGTCGCTTGCGGCAAGCAGCATCTGCGTCATTGCCTCCAGCTGGGTCTGCTCTGTCGTACATCTGCGGGAAAGCGCCTCCAGCGACTGTCTGATCTGCTGCGTCGCCGCGATCTGCATATCCAGTCCGTTCAGGACGCCGGAAACATTCGCGGCGACCGCGCGCATCGCGCCCGACTGCTGTCTCAGCCGTGCCTGCGCCTGCTGGACGACTGCGGATTCAATTTTGATCTGCACCGGCACAACCTCCTTACCATTCGCCGCCTCCGCCGGAACCCGTCCCGCCTGACGCGGACATGGACGCCTTTGTTCGTGCTTCTGCGGCTTCAAACTCATCTGCGGCCTTGCGGATCGTGTGCGCAAGACGCGACAGCTCATCCTGGATCTTTCGGATCTCGCGCAGCCGGCGCTCGGCTGCCTGATCGTATGTATCGGCGGCTTCTCCGGCCCACACGCCGGCAAGCTGCTGCCGGAGCGCCTGAATGCTCTGCGCGATCTGACTGCATTGCTGCTCGCTCTGTTCAAGCTGTCTTGCCTGCGCACGCGCATTTTCATAATCTATGCGGATCAGGCTCATTTCTGAAGCTCCTTTCCAAGGGTGTGTTTCAGGATGGTTCTATCTTACACTATGTAAAATAATTTGTCAATATGTTAATTCAAATACGTTGTAATATACAAAAACTGGCGCTGCAATTTGTTAAAAACAGCAAATTACTCCAACACAGCGCGGCCCTGCAGGCTTGCGCCGTCCCAGATCCCGCAGGACGCAAGCGTTCTGGACTCCGCAATGGGCGCTCCCTGGTCGTACAGGCGGATCGCAGTACAGCTGCCGTAAACCTGCGGATACAGGGCGCGGAGCATTTCCAGAACACGCGCATTCACCTCCGCGACCGGCAGGAACGCCGGAAGCTCCACATCCAGCTGCTCGTCTCCGATGGTCAGGGTCACGATCACATTCTGACAGGCCTTCATTGCGGCGCGCCCTCCCGTACCAGCGCACGCAGCGTGCGCCGGATCTGCTCCGGCGTGCTCCTGCGGACGATCCAGTCCTCCGTCTCCTCCTCGCCGGGCTCCAGCCGGAGCAGCATATCGGAATCGTACACAAGACAAAGGCTTTCCAGCGTTCGCGTCTGCAAATGGACCGTGTTCACGCAGCAATAGCCGCACCGCCGTTCCAGACCGGCAAGCAGAAGCGCCGCCGCGTCCTCCGGCATTCCGGCTGCCAGCAGCTCTGCCCGGCCTGCGTCTGTGTCCTTCAGACAGTGCTGCAGCAGCTCGTTTGTAAGGCTCCAGTGCGTCTGCGCCTCAGGTGCTTCCTGCGCTTTGCAGCACTCCATCAGCCTTGCAAGCGCCAGCTCTTCTATTTCCCCGTCCGCAGCTCCGGTCAGGCTTGCCAGCTCGCCATCCTTTGTCAGCTGCGCCCAGCAGCTCCCCTGCCGGTACAATACGACGGACGGCTCCGCCTGTCCGCAGTTGACCGCATCGACAGTCAGATACAAGTCGCATTCCGCACAGATTTCAATGAGCCGCCGCAGATCGCCGCGCACGATCGCCGCGCCTTCAAATTGCCGCGTGATCGCGCCGCTCTGCTCCAGCTCCTCCAGGCAGACTTCATACGCCGCCCGGATCTCCTCGTGATCCATCATCATAAACGGGTCGCGCACGCCAAAAAGATGCTCCGCGCCCAATTCGGACGCCAGCACGACCAGCGCTCTGATCGAGAGCCTGCTCCGCTCCATTTTCTCTGCCTCCTCTATCTCCTCTATTTTTGTACTGCCTTCAGCTTGACCGCATGGCCATCCTGAACCAGATAGCCCATGCCGGCGCCTGCATCCTGTGACGCGGCGCTGTACGCCAGATCGGTCCGGGCAAACATATGCGCCTGCGCGCTTCCGCCAAGCAGAAGGGTCGTTTTTCCGGTCATTTCCATGGTGAAGCGCTCGCCCGAAGCGGACAGCTTTGTAATGTCCGCCGCGTTTCCGCTTACGATCACCGCGACGCGCAGCCCTTTGCCAAGGACCAGAATGCTGGCCAGCCGCCGCAGCGTCTGGTCGTTGATCGAATCGATGCAGCGCTTCAGATCGTCAATGCAGATCAGGATCCACGGCCAGTCCGTGCTCCCGGCGCTCGCGTCCTTTCTTTTCTGCATCTCCGGCATCAGCGCGGCGATCTCACCGTCAAACGCCGCCGCAGCCTGCGCCTGCGCGCCGTGAAATACAATGTGCTTCGCAGGCGCAAGCTTTTCTGCGGCCTGCGCAAAAATGGCCTGAACGGTACTGCTTCCGTCCTGCGCGCAGGAGATCAGCAGAAACTGCTCCTGCGCAAGCGCGGCGAAGCACGGCTGCACGGACTGCTCCGTAAGACCGCAGAGGATCTGCTCCGACGGATATTCCCGCCAGTCCACGACCTCCGGCAGCACCGGAATCGGCGGCGGGCAGGCGCCTGTCCATGCCCCGCGCATCAGCCCGGCAAGCCGCCGGATCTCATTGACGCGGTCGATCTCCCGTTTTCCCGCTGCGGGAAGCGCCGTCTGGAATTCCAGCGGCGGAGTGCTTCTGACCAGACCGCGTCCGGCCAGATTTTCCGGCTCCAGACCGTTCGTTTTGCCGACGATCTGCGCGTAATCGCCGCGGTCCGTCATCCGCAGGCAGACAGCCGCCTTGATGTGCTGGCTGATCCGGTACGGCAGCGCGTTCACCGCGCCAGCGCTGACCAGCAGATACATCCCGCAGGCCGCGCCGTCCCGCACGAGCGTCTGCAAAAAGCCGTCGATATCCGGGTACAGCTCCAGCGCAGGCGCAACGTGATCCAGCAGAAGCACGATCCACGGCAGCTGCTCGCCGGTGGCTTCCCGGTAAGCGTCTATGCTGACGAGGCCCTGTCCGGCAAGCAGCTTCTTCCGGCGGTCCAGCGTGTCGATGAGCATGGTCGTCAGCTTGCTCTGCTTCTGTGCGTCGTCTCCGTCCACGATGCCGCCGACGTGCGGCAGCTCCCGGAACAGCCGGAGGCTCCCGCCGCCGAAGTCCATCAGATAGAGGTGCACCTGCTCCGGAGAATAGCAGAGGGAAAGGGACATGACCGCCGATTGCAGCAGCGTCGTTTTCCCGGTCGCAGGCGCACCGTAGACTGCATAGCTTCCGGATTCCGAGAAGTTCAGCGACATCGGGCGCTGCGACTGCGCCGCAGGATCATCCAGAAGGCCGATGACGGCCCGCAGGCCCTGCTGCTGCGTTTCCCAATGCGCGCCGTCGAACGCCGCGCAGACGACGTCGCGCAGACGCAGCTGCTCAGGCAGCTTTGCCGTCCAGAGCTGCCGCGCCTTTTCCACGCCGCGCTCCCGGCAATAGCGGTCCAGATAGTCCACGACCGCATTGATCTCCTTTCGTTCGGAGCGGTATCCCGTTGTTTTCTCCGGTTCGTAGCAATGGCGGTTCCCGTACAGGTCCACCACAGCCGTCTGTCCGCCCGTCTGCCCCGCAGCCTCGCGGAACGGCTGATAGGGTGCGCCGCTCCAATAGGACTGGATCTGCTCATAGACCTCGTCCTCGCCCACCTGCACGTAGGCGCGGCCCGGCGTTGTGATCTGCGCCGCGTCGGTATGGTGCAGCATCTCCCGGCTGTCTGCGGCGTTTGCCACCTTCAAACACCAGCGGAAGCGCGTATTCGCGTTCATTTTATCGTCTACAACACCGGCGGGCTTCTGCGTCAGAAGGATCATATGGACACCCAGCGTCCGGCCAACCGCGAACACGCGATTGACCGCCTGCATGAATTCCGGGAACCGGTTCTTGAATTCCGCGAACTCGTCGATCACGATAAACAGATATCCCAGCTGCTCATCCGCCTTGCCCTCGCGCAGCAGCCGTCTGTAATCGGAGATATTGCTGACCTTCCAGCGGTCGAGCAGCTCCTTGCGCCGCGTCAGCTCGTATTCGAGCGCGATGAGGTTCCGGCCGATGCTCGTATCCAGATCGGATATGCGTCCGGCAAGATGCGGCAGATTCTGGAACGGGAGCAGCAGGCCGGTACCCTTAAAGTCGATCAGCACGAAGCTGACCACATCCGGTGGGAAGCGGACTGCCATCGACAGGATCCAGGACTGCACCATTTCGGACTTGCCGGAGCCGGTCGTGCCCGCGACAAGGCCGTGCGGCCCGTGCCGCTTTTCATGAATATCAAACAGGAACGGCGTGCCGTCGCCGCGAACGCCGATCGGGACCGCCATGCTGCGCTCCGGCTCTGCGTTCGCCCAGTTTTTATCCAGTGCCAGCTCCGAGGGCCGCGAAACGTGATAGCCCTGCAGGAACGACACCGAGCGCGGCAGCGCCGGAGCGCCCTTCGCCTCCATGCGGAGCGGCGCCATGCTGCGTGCGAACTGCTCGTACCGGGCCTGCGGCACCTGCTCCGGCTGGAACGGCTGCTTCCGGGACGCGTGCCTGCGCTCAAACAGCACGCCCACTGCTTCCCTGCAGTCCAGAATATCGTGGCATTCCTCCGGGAGCAGATCGATCCGGTCAAACAGGTACAGCACGCTGATGCCAAGCTCCCGGCGGTTTGCCGTCAGAAATTTCATAAACGCGTGCTGCGTGACCGTCTCCGGCGCTGCGCACACGAACAGGTACCACGGCTTTGCACGCGGCGCTGCGCCGAGCCCGGCGTTCTGTCCGGCAGCGGCCCGCGCCGAGAAGACCGGCTCGAGCCGTTCAAGCAGTGCGCGGATCGTTTCGGGCGTGTTTGCGATCAGGCGCGCCGTATGCCCCTCGTCCCAGCAATGCGGCAGCCAGCGGCAGAATTCCCACTGCGCAGTCTCCTCCTGCTCGCAGAGCACGACGATCCGCAGATCGCAGTAGCTGTGATGGGCCGCGGCCTGCACAATCAGATTTTTCCCAAGCGCGACGCAGCGCGCGCGCTTTCCCACAACGCCGCAGGACAGATGCTCACCCAGCGGAACGCAGATCGGGCAGTCCGGAACCATGGCGAACCGCTCCGCGATCTGCGTCGGCTGCTCCGCGAGGACGTCGCTTTCCAGCCGCAGCATCTGCTTCGGCGCCTGAACCGAGAAGCTTGCCGGGAGCGTTCCGCTGCCAACGCGCAGGGAAAGAAAATCCTCGTCGCGGGAGAGCCGCCCCCACAGCTCCCGGTCGACCGCCGCCGCTCTTCGGATGCACACATCCGTCGACGGGGACATATGTGCAAGAACGGTCTGCTGTTCGCTGCGAAGCGCCTCCAGCTCACGGACCTGCTCCTGCAGATACGTGCTGTATGTATCCAGCCGCAGCTGCTGCTGGGAACGGTACTTTTTCTTTTCACCCCGGTAGCGGAGGATCGATACCACCACGCCGATGATGGTCGTGGGGACGCTGAAATACAGCATGGTCATCACATTGGTGACCAGAAGGCACACCGCGACCATCACGATCACGCTGAGCAGCGGCGCAAGCAGGATATTCAGCCAGCTGACATTCGGCTTTCCGCCGATCGTCGGCGGCGCCTGCAGCTCCAGCGTTTTGCAGGGCGTTTCCTCCAGCAGGCGCGGCGACGGCTTAAAGCAGAACGGATATGGATCGTCCGGCGACACCGCCGTCCGCTTTTCGGGCGCAGCGGCCGGCTTCACGCGCACAGCCTTGCTGCTCCACACGAAGAGCCGGTCCCCGCTGACGCGGAGCTGGCAGAAGCCGATCGAGAGCACATCCCCGTCGGCAAGCACGCCGCTTCCGGCAAGGCGCATATTCAAATAGGTGCCGTTCCGGCTTTTGAGATCCTGAAAGCGCCACCGGCCATCCTGATAGAACAGCGCAGTATGCTTTCCGGAGATCTGCTGATCCGCGATCTGGATATCGCAGTCCGCGTTCCGGCCGATCGTGAGCCGTTCCGTCCCGGTCAGCGGCACCGGAACGGCGGCCTTTGTGCGGCACGGGTACGCCGTAAGCGCGAGATGCGCGTCCGGATCCAGAACGAGCGATTTTTCATACGGGAGCTGCTCCTGCCGGAACCCGGCGCCGGACACGGACCAGCTATCCGCGTCCGTTTTGACCGTGATCGTCTTTTTTCCAAGGCAGGCAGCGGCAAGCTGGATGGTGCAGCCCGCAGCTTTTCCGATCGTGCACGTTTCGCCTGATTGGAGCTTCGCCTCAAGCAGCCGCTCCCGGTCATAGATGCGTATGATGATCTCCATATCTGCGTCTCCCATCAACCGTTATTGCCTGAATTGATTCAGGTCAGTAAAGGAAAAAATACGCGCCAGCTCGTCCGTGTAGATCCCCATCACAGGCAGAAGCTTTGCGGTCTGCGCGTTTTGCAGGAACAGGAACAGCAGAGACAGGAAATTCGTCCAGCTCAGCTCCCGCGACTGATTTTCAATCGAGGAGATCGTCTGCCGCGTAACGCCGATGCAGTCCGCCAGCTGCGTCTGCGACAGGCCGAGCCGTGCGCGCAGCGCCGGAAGATTTTCCGCCATCGCCTGTGTATACTTTTTTCGATCCAGACTCAGAATTCCCAGTGGCTCCATGTAATTGCCTCATTTCCAAAATATCTCTAAATTTATCATACCAAATGGCAGTCAGATTGTCAATTTTCACATCATAAAATCCCGTGTCAGTGCCTCCCGGAGAAGCAGCCGTTCAACAGAACGAGGCTGCCGCAGATTTTTTTATCTGCGGCAGCCTCGTTGTTTTTACGCAATATCGTACTGACTTTTATAGATTTCGTAATAGAAGCCCTTTTTCTCCAGCAGGTCGCGGTGCTTGCCCTGTTCGATGATGCGGCCGTCGCGCAGGACCAGAATGAGGTCGGCGTCGACGATCGTGGACAGGCGGTGGGCGATGATGAAGCACGTCCTGCCGCGCATAAGGCGGTCCATGGCCTTCTGGATGAGAAGCTCCGTGCGCGTGTCGACATTGGACGTCGCTTCGTCGAGGATCAGCAGCTCCCGCTGCGCGAGAAGCGCACGCGCGATGGTCAGCAGCTGCTTCTGGCCGGAGGAGATGGACGAGGTATCGCTGCCGATGACCGTATCGTAGCCCTGTGGAAGCGTGCGGATAAAGTGGTCACAGTACGCCTCGTCGCAGGCGCGGATGATCTCCTCGCGCGTCGCGTCCGGCTTGCCGAAGGCCACGTTTTCAGCAATCGTGCCGCCGAAGAGCCACGTGTCCTGCAGGACCATGCCGAAGCGGTCGCGCGTGGAAGCGCGGGAATAGTCCGCGATGTCGCGCCCGCTCAGCAGAATACTGCCGGAATCGACGTCATAGAAGCGCATGAGCAGATTTACAATTGTTGTCTTGCCCGCGCCGGTCGGGCCGACGATGGCAACGTGCTGGCCCTTTTCCACGTGCAGGTTCAGATCCTGAATGAGCTCGGTGTCCGGCTCGTAGGAGAAGTCCACGTGGCGGAACTCTACGCTGCCGTCTCCGCCTGCGGGAAGCTCCTGTTTGATCGGCGCTTCCTCCGGCAGTTCCAGCAGATCGACAACGCGCCGGGCGGCCGCCTTGGCCTGCTGCAGGGTGCTCAGGCCGTTGGAGATCTGTTCGAGCGGCTCGGAAAACTGCCGCGCGAACAGCACCAGCGTCACGATCACGCCCACCGGAACGCCCTGCCGCACGATGAGCCAGCCGCCCAGCAGGTTGATGGCGATATACGCCAGCGAATTGGACGCGGCAATGACCGGCTGGACGATGGCGGAGAGATAGGTTGCCTTCGCCTCGGAGACGCGGCGCGCATCGTTGATCTGCGCGTGGCGCTCGGCGCAGTGCTCCTCGAGGTTATAGGCCTTTGTCGTCGCGTAGTTCGTGTAGGCTTCCTCCACAACGGAATACAGCTCGCCAGACTGCTTGAACATCTGATGGAAATACGTTTCCGAGCGGCCCGCGATCTTGGCCGACAGCCAGATGGAAACCGGCATAAACGCGATCACGGCCAGCGAAAGCTGCCAGTTCTGCAAAAACATCACGACCGCGATGGCCAGGATCTGCAAAAAGCCGCCTGTAATGGTGTCGAGGACGGTATGCAGGGAGCCGCCGATGCGGGACACGTCCTCCGTCATGCGCGAGAGAATGTCGCCGACGGGCGTGTGATCGACAAAGCTGACGGGCAGGCGCTGGATCTTGTCGGAGATCTGGATGCGCAGATTACAGGTAAAATACCGGCTGACAGCGCGGTTAAGCAGCTGCATCTTGCCGTAGCTGACGGCCGCGCGCAGGAGATACACGCCGAGCAGCGCCAGCAGCCCCGGCGCGAGCTGCGCCAGCACGGACGCGCCCGTCTCCGGCGCGTCGAAATAGTCAATTAAGATCTGCACCAGCGCGCCCATCTGCGTCGGGATGACGAGCGCGCACACGACGAGCACCAGGCTCATGACCACGCCGAGCGCAAGCTGCCAGCGGATGGACCTTGCGCCCTTCAGCAGCTGGATGAGCGCGTCGGCGGAAACATGGGTCTTCTGTTCCTGCTTCACTTCGCGTCACCTCCTGTCTGCGAGGCGTAGATCTCCTGATAGATCTTACAGCGGGACAAGAGCTCCGCGTGCACGCCGTCGTCGACCAGCCGCCCGCGGTCCATGACGAAGATGTGGTCCGCGTTCATGGCCGAGGTGATGCGCTGGGTGATGACGATCTGGGTCTTGCCCTGAATTTTCTCATTGAGGCTCCGGCGCAGGTTCGCTTCCGTCAGGAAGTCGAGCGCGGAGAAGCTGTCGTCAAAGACGTAGATGGGCGCGTCCTTTAAGATGGCGCGCGCGATGCACAGCCGCTGCTTCTGCCCGCCGGAGAGATTCTTGCCGGACTGCTGCAGCGGATGCTCCAGCCGCTCGGGCAGGGAACTCAGGAAGGGCGTGAGCTGCGCGATGTCGGCGGCTTCGAGGATCTCCGCTTCTTCCGCGCCGGGGCGGCCCATCTCGATGTTGTGCCGGATGGTGCCGGAATAGACGGCAGTTTTCTGCAGGACGCAGCTGATATTTTTGCGGATGACGCCGCGGTCGATCCGGGACGCCTGTACGCCGTCGAAGAGGATCTGCCCCTCGGTCGGCAGGCGGAAGGACAGCAGCAGCTGCACGAGCGTACTTTTGCCGCTGCCCGTGCCGCCGATGACGGCGATCTTCTGCCCCGGCAGGATGTGCATGCTGACGTCCTGCACGGCGGCCTCTGACGCGCCCTCATAGCGGAAAGTCACATGGTCGAAGGCGATCTCGCCGCCGAAGGTATGCTCCGCGCCCTTGGCGGTCTCCTGCATGCCTGTGGCCTGGAAGATCTCGCCGATGCGGCCGGCCGCAACTCTGGCGTGCGGCAGCATGACGATGGCAAAGCCGCCCATCAGCACGCCGTTGGCCACGAGCGCGAGATACTGGATGATGGCGAAGATATCGCCGCCGGAGATGGCGTGGCTGCCCGTCTCCATGCGCCAGCCGCCGAGCCACAAGATCGCCACGCCCGCAAGATTCACCAGCAGCACGGCTGCCGGGCTCAGAAGGCCCATCTGCACGTTGGCGTTGATGATGTTCTCGGCCATGACGTGGGTGGCGTCGGCGATCTTCTGCTGCAGGCTCGCTTCCTTATTGAATGCGCGGATGACGCGGATGCCGTGCAGCCGCTCGCGCATGACGTCGTTCTGGATGTCGATGTACTTGTCGGAGGTCTCGTGCAGGGGCCCGATGCGCTTGCTGATGGGCCGGACGATCAGGAAGATCGCCGGGACGAACAGCAGCAGGATCAAGCTCATCGTCACGTCCTTGCGCAGCGCAAGGATGACGCCGCCGAAAAACAGCACGGGGATCGTGATGAGACTGCCGGAGATCATCGACGCGACCCACGAGACCGTGCCGATGTCGTAGGTCGACCGGGACAGCAGCGCAGCCGCACCGATGGCGTTGAACTCCTCAAACGTCATATTGTTGACGAGGGAAAACACGTCCGTGCGCAGATCGGCGTTGAAGCCCGCGACCACGTCGCAGCTGATCTTCCGCCCCGCCAGCAGCGCGGCCAGGCCCGCCGCCGCGACGGCCAGCATCCACACGCAGCAGCGCACGATATACGCAAAGTCCGACTGCCGGACGCCGTGATTCAGAATGTCGTTCATGATCGTCGGCAGCAGCAGATCACACACGGTCGCAAAGGCGACCAGCACCATTGCCAGAGCCGTCTGCCGACGGTACGGCCGCAGATAGGGCAGGATATATTTCATACCGGCCGCCTCCTTTCGGTTTTGGCGCGCAGCGCGCGTGAGTAATACTATATCATAGAAAACAAATGTTTGCAAGCGCAGAAGCAGCCCCATCGGCGATGGGGCTGCGGGGATGCCGGGATGTGCGGCAGGTCAGTTCCCCTCCTCCGGGGTATAGGGAAGGAACCAGTCGATGTAGTGCGTGGGCTCGGTGACCGCGCCGCGGGTGGTATAGAGCGCATAGCTCTTAAAGAGGATGGGCGTGATGTATCCGCGCTCGCACACGCGCTTGTAGAGGTTATAGGTGTTGCCGCTGTTGACCAGCGCCATGCTGCACAGGTTCATCATTGTGCTGTCGGAGAGACTGCCATAGTTGAGCGTGCCCGTGGCGCCGAAGAACGGCGAAAGGTCAAAGTTCGGCGACAGGCGGACCTCGCCGTAATACAGGTCAAAATTGCCCTGCAGCAGCGCGTTTTTGTACTCGGTGTACTCCATGGACTTGACCGTGATGTTGAAGCCGAGATCGTTCAGCATCCGCGCGACCTCCGTCGCAGCCTGCACGCGGATGTAGCTCGACGAGCAGACGATCATCGTCCCCTCGACCGGCACGGAATAGCCCTTCGACGGGACGTAGAGGTCCAGAATGCCGTCGCCCGTCGCGTCCTCGACCGAGGCGCTCGCGAGCTGGTCATAATACGAGCCCGTGTCGTAGGCGAAGCTGTTGGCAAGCTTGACGTCGTAATACCGGGACTTCGGCGAGCACGGCAGCGTGGACGCCGCGGCGAAGCCGCCCAGCGTCTGCTCGACCAGCTGCTCGCGGTCGATGGCGAAGGTGATGGCGCCGCGCAGACCGTAGTTGGAGAAGACGGACGAGTTCATGTTGTAGCCGATGTACTGCATGATGGTCGTCTCTTCGTCCCAGATCTCGTAGTCGTTGTGGAAGCCCGCAAAGGCCGATGAATTCGGGTCCGTCAGGACCATGTTGACCTTCTGATACTCGAAATTATCGCGCACATCCGCCGCCGTGGAGGAGATGGTCAGCGCGATCTCGTCAAAATCCACCAGCGGCTCACTGTCCTGCCACCAGTTCTGGCAGCGGACGAGCTTCGTGTCGGCGAATTCATACGGGCCGGTGCCCATGGGGCTTGCGTCGTCCTTCGTCCCGGCCTTGATGATGGGGATATCGAGCAGCAGCGGCAGGCATTCATACGCCTCGCTCGTCGTGAGCACCAGCGTCAGATCGTCCTGCGCCTGCACCTCGATGATGAACCGCAGGCGGGAGCCGTAATACTCTGAGCCCATGGCCGAGGCGATGGAATAGGCCGCGTCGGCCGCCGTCATGGCCGTGCCGTCGTGGAAGGTGACGCCGGAGCGGAGCTTCACGGTCGTCGTCTTGCCGTCGTCGGTGACGAGATAGCTCTCAGCCAGGATCGGCTCCGCCTCATATCCGTCCGTCACGGCAAACAGCGGCTCATAGAGGAAGGAAAAGATGATGCGGTTGTTGAGGCTCTGGCAGTTATAGGGCTGCAGGCCGTAGTCCGGCTGGTAGGCGAGGCCGAAGGCATCGATCTCCGTATAGGTCTCGGTGACGACCTGCTTGACCTCCTGCTCCGCGGTGCTGTCCTCCACCGAGCCGGTCTGCTGGGCGGCGACGGCCTCGTCGCCGACGGGGAAGAGATCCTGCATCCACTCGCTCGTCGCGATCGACGTGCAGCCGCACAGCAGCACCAGGCACAAGACCAGCGCCGTGCAGGCCAAAAGCTTGCGTTTCATTGCGCCGCCCCTCCTTTCAGCCGGATGATGGCAGCCTGGCTGCCGCGCGCGCCGCCGGTCACGCGGTGCGACCAGAAGCGGTCCGGATGGCACATCGTGCAGTCCGGGCTGACGTCGATCACCTGCACCCCGGCTTTTTGCAGCCAGATGCGGTTGAGCAGCTTCAGATCGACGTGGGCTTTTTCGCCCCGGGGCTCGATGGCAGCTTCGGCATCCGCGCCGAGGGCTTCCCGCATGGCGTCCGGCACCTCCGGCCCGACCTCAAAGCAGCATCGGCCGATGCACGGGCCGATGGCCGCGCGGATATCCTCCGGCGCGCAGCCGAATTCCTCCTGCATGCGCAGGACTGCCTTGTATGCGATCCCCTGCGCCGTGCCGCGCCACCCGGCATGGACGGCCGCGATGGCCTGCCGGACCGGGTCAAAGAGCAAAACCGGCGTACAGTCCGCCGCGAAGCAGACGAGCGCCACGCCCGGCTCGTCGGTGAGGATGCCGTCGCAGACAGTGGTCTGCTCCCGGTCAAGGCCGGTGCCGCAGTCGGCTCTGCCCACGCGCAGCAGAAGATCGGTGTGCTCCTGCCGGGTGAAGACGGTCTCCTCCGGCGCAAAGCCGACGGCTTTGCCCAGAATTCGGTAGTTTTCCCGCACGTTTTCCGGCTTGTCGCCCCGGTGCGTGCCGAGGTTGAGGGCAGAAAGCACGCCCTCGCTCACGCCGCCGAGGCGCGTGGAGAAGCAGTGGACGCTGCCCTCCAGCGCGTCGGCAGTCAGATATTCAAGCGTTCCTTGTTTGATGGTGTGAAACATAGTCAGTTCGTCTGCTGGCCGCGCTCGGCAGCCAGATCCTTATCGCGGCAGCATTTCTTGTACTTCTTTCCGCTGCCGCAGGGGCAGGGATCGTTCGGGCCGACCTTGATCTTCTTGACGACGGGCTGGCGTCTGACCGTCTTGTCGCCGCCCGCGCCCTCGCCGGTGACCTTGGCCACGCGCTGGCGCTTGATCTCCTCGTTCGTCTTGAGCCGGACGAGGAAGACGCGGCGGACGATCTCTTCCTTGATCGCGTCGTTCATGGCCTCGAACATGTCAAAGCCCTCGCGCTTGTATTCGATGACGGGGTCGGTCTGCGCGTAGGCGCGCAGGCGGATGCCCTGCCGCAGATCGTCCATGGCGTCGATGTGGTCCATCCAGAACTCGTCGACCACCCGCAGCGTCACGACCCGCTCGACCTCGCGCATGACGGGGGAGGTGAACTGCTCCTCCTTCTTCGCGTATGCACGCTGCATGAGCGAGAGGATCTTCTCCTCCGCGGCCTCGCGCGTGAGCGTCTGCAGCTCCGCGTCCGAGATGAGCCAGGTGCCGGCGGGGAAGAAGATGGGCTCGAAATGCGTCATCATTTCGAAGAAATGCTGCTTGTCGGCCAGCTTCGGCTGCTCGCCGAAGGCGCTGGCAACATAGGTGTCCACATAGAACTTCATCATGGACCGGATGTTCTTCTGCAGATCCTCGCCGTCGAGCACCTGCCGGCGCTGCTCATAGATGATCTTGCGCTGCACGTTCATGACATCGTCGTATTCCAGGACGCTCTTTCTGGACTGATAGTTGCGGCTCTCGACGGACTTCTGTGCGTTTTCGATCGCGCCGGAGAGGATCTTGGCGTCGATGGGCGTATCCTCGTCGATGCCGAGCGTCTCCATCATGTTCATGATGCGCTCGGAGCCGAACAGGCGCATGACGTCGTCCTGCATGGAGAGGTAGAACCGCGTCTCGCCGGGGTCGCCCTGGCGGCCGGAGCGGCCGCGCAGCTGGTTGTCGATCCGGCGCGACTCATGCCGCTCGGTGCCGATGATGAACAGACCGCCCGCCTGGCGCACGAGCTCCGCCTGCTTGTCCGTCTCGGCCTTAAAGCGCTTGTAGGCCTCGGCGTAGGCTGCGCGCGCGGCGAGGATCTCGGGATCGTCGGTCTCGGCGAAGGAATTGGACTCGGCGATCAGCTCGTCGGACAGGCCCTGCTTGCGCAGCTCGCTCTTGGCCATGTATTCGGCGTTGCCGCCGAGCATAATGTCGGTGCCGCGGCCGGCCATGTTCGTTGCGATGGTCACCGCGCCGAGATGGCCCGCCTGCGCGACGATCTCGGCCTCTTTTTCGTGGTGCTTGGCGTTCAGCACGTTGTGGGGGATCCCCTCGCGCTTGAGAAGCTGCGACAGAAGCTCCGATTTTTCGATCGAGATCGTGCCGACCAGCACCGGCTGGCCCTTGGCATGGCATTCCTTGATCTGCGCGATGACCGCGCGGTATTTGCCCGCCTCGGTCTTATAGACGACGTCCGGGTCGTCGATACGGATGACGGGCTTGTTCGTCGGGATCTCCACGACGTCCAGATCGTAGATGCCGGAGAATTCCTCTTCCTCGGTCAGCGCCGTGCCGGTCATGCCGGAGAGCTTGCCGTACAGGCGGAAGAAATTCTGGAAGGTGATGGTGGCGAGCGTCTTGTTTTCGCTTGCGACCTTGACGCCCTCCTTGGCCTCGATGGCCTGATGCAGGCCCTCGTTATACCGGCGGCCGTACATCAGACGGCCGGTGAACTCGTCGACGATGATGACCTGCCCGTCTTTCACGACGTAGTCGATATCGCGCTTCATGAGGCCCCGGGCCTTCATGGCCTGGTTGATGTGGTGCGAGAGCGTGGCGTTCTCGGGGTCGGCGAGGTTCTCGACGTTGAAGAACTGCTCGGCCTTCTCGATGCCCTTCTGGGTGAGGGAGACTGTGCGGTCCTTTTCGTCGACGATGTAGTCGCAGTCGTACTGGTCCTGCAGCTCCTTGTCGTCGGTGGTGGAGAAGACCTGCTTTTTCAGCCGCG
>OLRV01000971.1_pt1 | contig 26125 bp, 24 predicted proteins | sample 1672421 | NCBI WGS metagenome assembly OLRV01 (sample SAMEA3136684, study PRJEB25190) | human gut metagenome | biome: human gut; feature: human-associated habitat; material: faeces | place: Austria | collected 2013
GCGGAAAGGGCTATTCTCCCCCCTTCGGGGGGAGAATAGCTTTTTGTCTACAGTCCGGGCTCCCTCTTTGAGGGAGCTGTCAGCGAAGCTGACTGAAGGAGTTATAAGCTCACGCTCTGCGTATACCCGTCCGCGCCGCCCAGATACAGCACGCCGTTGGCAATCGACGCGGCTTCAAACGAACCGTTTGCGATGGTCGTCGCGTTTTCGCCGTTCACGTCGCAGGTCATCACGCCCCTGCCCGTCAGCTCAATCACCTTCTGCCCGTAGACGAACAGGCACGTCGCGCCGTCCCTGCGGATCGTCGCCATCTGCCCGTTCATCACGCGAACGATGCTCCCGCCCGCCCGCACCAGCAGCGCCTGCCCGCACATCGCCGCCTGATCCGCCGCGCCCGTGTAGACCATCTCGCTCTGCCCGGTCTGGATGCCGAAGGAGACCACGCCGTCCTGCGTCACGCAGAGCAGCGCCTTGCCCGTCGCGTCCAGCGTGAAATCGCTGACGCCCGTCATCAGTTCGCTCTCCTCGCCGGAGAGCGTTCTTTCTTTCAGCGCCGCGTTTGCATCCAGCGTATACATCACGCCGTCGCACAGCGCGAACTTGAGCGCCACGCCCACGCGCGCCAAAACCTCGCGGCTTCCGCTCTGCGTGTTCAGGCGGATCACGCAGTCCTCGCCGCCCTCGCTGGCGACATAATAGAGCTTGCCGTTGGTCAGGTGCAGAAATCGCGGCACGTCGTAGGCCATCACGCTGGCCGCCGCGCCGTTATACGGCTTTTTCACCAAAATCCCGCCCTGCGACGCATCCGCGCAGTAGAGCGCGTTTCTGTCGCCCACGGCAATACCGCCGCCCGCCAGACTCGCCTGATACGCGCCGTTCACGCGGTATTCGGCGCTCTGCCGCTCACTGTTGTCCGCCGAAGCTCTGGCCACCTGCGCCGTCACCGCGTTGCTGGCGTACAGCCGCGACTGTGTGGCGCTGCCTGCCGCGCCGTCCGCCGTCAGCCCGTTCGCCTGCTGAAACTGCCGAACGGCCTGTGCCGTCGCCTCGTCATAAGCGCCGCTTATAAAAGAGGCGGACAGGTACCCCAGTGCCGCCAATCGGCTCTGCACCTGCCGCACCTGTTCGCCGCTCATGCCCGCCGTCAGCACGTCGGATACCGTCACGGTATCCGATGCGCTTGACAGCTTGTCGCCGACGCGCACGCCGTTTGCGTCCAGCGCGTCACCCGAATAAATCAGCTTGAGGGACTGCGGCCCCGCCGCGCCGTCCACCTTCAAGTCGTTCATCGTCTGGAAGGCCTTCGTCGCCTCCACGGTCTTCTGGTTGAATTTGCCGGTCACATATTTGCTGTTCAGATAGCCCAGCTCGACCAGCCGCTGCTGATATTGGCGCACGTTGTCGCCTTCGCTCTCCCACTGGATCACCGTCGTCATATCCGGCACGGCCGTCGGCGAAACGGTCGTCGAGCCGCCCGACGCGCCGAAATATGCGTTGTAACTCACCGCGCTTCCGCTGTACAGGATGGAGAGCGTGCCGCTGCCCGCCACGCCGTCCGCTCTCAGCCCGTTCGCCTCCTGGAAGAGCTTGACCGCGCGCTCCGTTCCCGAGCCGAACTGCCCGTCCGGCGTGGTGCTCAAATAGCCCAGCGTCGCCAGATAGCGCTGCATCACTTCCACCTGATCGCTCTTGTCGCCGCGCCGCAGCACGGTGTACGCCGTCTCCGGCTGATAGGTCGTCTCCGGCTCGTCGGCGATGTCGTCGTCGGTCGTCTCCGCCGCAACCGCATTGCCGCTGTTCAGCTTGTTCATCGTGCCCTTGCCCGCTATGCCGTCCGCGCCCAGTCCGTTCGCCTTCTGGAAGGCCTTGACCGCCGCCGTCGTCTCGCTGGAATAGCGCCCGTCGATGCGCCCGTTGTAATAGCCCAATTCAAACAGCCGCGCCTGCAGGGTGTATACGTCCTCGCCCGTGTCGCCCTCGCGCATGGTGCCGTTGCCGCTCGGCTCAGCCGTCGCGGCGGCCGGTTTGCAGCTTCCGTTCAGCTTTTTGAGCGTGCTTGCGCCCGCCGTGCCGTCCGCCGTCAGGCCGTTTCGGCTCTGGAATGCCGTCAGCGCGTTCTGCGTCTCCGCGCCGAATACGCCGTCCGCCACGCCGCTCAGATAGTTCAGCTCGATCAGCCGCTCCTGCAAGGCGTAAACGTCGTTGCCCGTCATGCCGACCGTCAATGTGCGCGTTTGATCCGGGTTCGCCGTCGCCACCGGGCTGGCCGCATATTTCGCGCTGGCGGAATACAGCTTCGTCTGCGTCTGGCTGCCCGCCTGCCCGTCGCCGCTCAGGCCGTTCGCCCGCTGGAAGGCCTTGACCGCGCTGGTCGTCGTCGAGCCGTAAATGCCGTCCACGCCGCCCGCGTAATAGCCCAGCTCGGCCAGCCGCCCCTGCAGCTTGCGCACCTCGAGGCCGGACGCGCCTTCCTTGAGCAGCGTGTAGCCGCTGTCCACAGCGCTCGCGCTGACCGTCTTGGGCTGCGCCGACGCGGAATAGAGCTTGTCCTGCGTGGCGCGGCCGGCGATGCCGTCCGCCGTCAGGCCGTTTCGGCTCTGGAATTCCGTCACGGCGCTCTGCGTGCCGGTGGAGTATTTGCCGTCAATCGTGCCGGTATAATAGCCCAGCTCGGTCAGCCGCGCCTGCAAATCGCTCACGTCGCTGCCCGTCGAGCCGACGCGGAGCACGGGATAGCCCGCGTTGTAATCCTGCGTGGAGGTCTGCCAGCTCTGCGCACCCGGCGCAACGGTCGCCGCCGTTTTGGGCGTCGTCGTCGGCAGACTGCCGCCGGACCAATCCTCCCACGTGCTCTGGTCGCTGGATTGCCACGTGTCCGGCGTGGGGGTCGGCGTGTTCTGCGGCACCGAGGTCGGCGTATTCGTCGGCAGTGCCTGCACCGTGCCGAACGGAACCGTCCCGTCGCTGATTTGCAGCGGGTCGAGCGTCGGGTCGGGCTGGATGAAACAGCCCGTCAGGCCGCCCAGCATGCCCGCCAGCATCGCCGCCAGCGCCATTTTTTTGATGTTTCGTTTCACGCTTCCCCCTCCGTTCCGTCAAGAATCGCGTCCACCTCGTCCAGCGATGCGATTTCGTATGCAATCGGCAAGCCCTTGTCGTTTGCCGCGCCCTTCGGGTTGAACCAGCAGGCGTCAATCCCCGCGTTCTTCGCCGCCGCGATGTCGCTGGTCAGCGAATCGCCGAGCATCAGCGCGCGCCGCTTATCCGTCGCCCGCGCCAGTTCCATGCCCTTTTCCAGCATCAGCGGGTTCGGCTTGGCCGCGCCGACCTCCTCGCTGATGACCAGCCCGCTGATATACGGCTTCAGCTCACTTTTGGCCATGCGCCCGCGCTGCACCTGCGCGATTCCGTTGGTCACAATCACAACCGGGATTTTCGCGCTCCAGCGCCTGACCGCCTCCACCGCGCCGTCGAGCGGCACGCTCTGCTGACCCAGCGCCTCAACGAAAGCGTCGCACATCCGCTGCGCGTCGCCGTCCTTGTGGATCGCCGCCAGAAACTGTTCAAACCGCCGCACGCGCAGAACGCTCTGCTCGATTTTGCCCTGCTCAAGCAGCTTCCAAAGCGCCTCGTTGATGGCGGAATAGGTCGCCAGCAGCTCCGGCGCAGACGAAAAGCCCATCGTTTCGCAGGCGATGGCAAAGGCGTTTTCCTCCGCCTTGTTGAAATCAAAAAGCGTGTTATCCGCGTCGCACAGCAGCACGTCGTAGCGCATATTGTTACCTCTCTTATATTTTTTGGGCTTTGCCCCAAACCCCAGCAGGGGAATGATTCCCCTGCACCCCCGCTTCGCTTCGCGAAATCAAAGAAGATAGATTGATTGTATCACATTTATGGCATAAAGAAAAGCGGTGCAGGGTTCTTTCCTCCCCCGCGCCGCCGGAAATGATTTCAATTTCGAATTCTGTTTTCAATACCGGATGCGCTGTAAAGCACATTTGTAACAACAACCCGATCTTCTTCGATCACATAGAAAACGGAATAATGATCGACAACCGCCCGATGCAATCCCCTTGAGCGTTCGGGTTCAAAATCTACAAGCGCATATTTTTCCGGAAATGCGCTCAATGTCAGTATTTTTTCCGCAATACGCCGATACTGCCTTTCCGCATTGCCGGGTGAAAGCAACTCATTTTCGATATAGTCTCGAAGCGCCCGCATGTCTTCAAGCGCTTCGTCTGTCACCTTTACAGCGTACTGTTTCATCATTCACGCTTCTCTCTATATCGCGCGAACACCTCTGCCGCGTCGTGAAGATTACCCTTCTCTGCATCTGCAAGGCCGCGCGCCAGTTTCTCGTGAAGCTGCGCCTCCGTCATCTTATCCATGTTGATCGCGTTCGGCGCCTGCGGCAGCGTAACGGCGAACGGAATCCCGCCCGTAAGCGATATCTGATTCAAATACATATTGATCGCCGTTGACATCGGCACGCCCAGTTTGGAAAGCACTTCTTCCGCCCGCGCTTTCACCATCGGGTTCACCCGAACATTCAAAGTCGTCGCTTTTTCCATCTGTTTCTCGCCTCCTTACGCCATCATTGTAACGCAAATGTCTTTACAATTCAAGTTCTTTCTTTTTATTTATCCAAAAAAGCGGCGCAAAGGGCTTTCCTCCCCCGCGCCGCCGGAAATGATTTCAATTTTGCTCAGTCGTCCCCCAGCAAATCGCTTCGACTGCCGGAGACCAGATCAATATTCTCGTAGCGTTCCTCGTCGTCGATCAGCTCGCTCAGCCCGTGTGCCACGCAGAGATCCGGCTCGTCGGCCAGCGTCGTGCGAATCTTGAGCTGGTCGCTGATGACCCCGTCCAGCCCGAAAAGCTGCGCGCCGCCGCCGCTGAGGGTGATGCCCTCGTCAAAGATATCGCTGGCCAGTTCGGGCGGTGTGCGCTCGATCATCCGGTGCAGCGCGCTCATCAGGTCGCGCAGCGGCTCATCCAGTGCCTCGATCATCTCTTCGGAAGAAACCGTCACCGCGCGCGGCAGGCCGGAAACCAGACTGCGCCCGCAGGCGTCCATTTCCAGCTTTACGCCGCGCATCCGCGCCGAGCCGATGTCGATTTTCAGCTCCTCCGCCGTCCGCGCGCCGATGAGCAGGTTGTGCTTCTTGCGCAGATAGTCGATGATCGCGTCGTCGAACCGGTCGCCGCCGACGTTCAGAATATCCCAGACAATCTGATGACCGAAGGAAAACACGGATACGTTCGTTCGCCCGCCGCCGATGTCGATGTTCATCCGGCCATACGGCTGGTCGATGCGCATGCCCGCGCCGATCGCGGAGGCCACGCTCTCATCCACCGGCACGACGCTGCGAACGCCCGCGTCCACCAGCACATCCACCAGCGTCTGCCGTTCGCTGGGCGCCATGCCGCCGGGCAGCGCCAGCAGCAGCTTGGGGCGGAACGTCGCGCGCTTGCCGATCACCTTGCGCATAAAGTAGCGCAGCATTTTGCTCACCAGATCGAAACTGCGGATTCGCCCGTCGCGCAGCGGCCTTTCCACAATCAGCCCCGCCGGGGTGCGGCCGTACATGCGGCGCGCTTCCTCGCCGACGGCGACCACGTTTCGGGTCTGCCTGTCATAGGCCACATAAGCCGGTTCGCTGAGCACAATGCCCTTGCCCCGCACGACGATGTGCAGGGTCGATGTGCCCAAATCCATGCCCAGTTCATCCACGCCAAACATTCGTTGTTCTCCTTTATGCTTCCATGCTTTTATGCTTCGGTCTTCGCGTATCGTCTCTTCGTCGCCTCGCCGCCGCGCAGGTGGCGTTCCGCCTTGTTTTTGGCCATCACGGCCGCCACTTCCCTGTGCAGCGGCGCGGACAGGCGCGCAAGCCGCGACTCCATATCCTTGTGCACCGTCGATTTGGATACGCCCAGCACGCTGGCCGTCTTTCTCACCGTAGCGCCCGTCGCAGCGATATATTCCGCCTCGCGCAGCACCCTGCGCTCCATCGCCTGATTCACGCGCATCCCCCCAGACAGTCTCGCTATTCCGGGCTATCCTATGCGGGGACGCGGCTTTTTTCCCTTGCAACCGTTCGCCTATCTTCGCGGCGGTCAAAGCGTCGTCTGCAAGGCAATAACTTTATTATAATAACGCAGCGCGGGGCAATCGTCAAGTTTTGGCATAAACGTTTTGAGGCTCTGCCTCAAACTCCGGCAGGAACCTGAGGTTCCTGCACCTCCCACACCGCCTTGCGAAGATTCAGGTCGGGTGTTTTGCTTCCCACCTCCCTCTTCAAGGGAGGTGTCGCCGCAGGCGACGGAAGGAGTGATGTCCTTGATTTCAAAAACCTCCCCGCGGTCAGGGAGGTTCGTCGATCTTTTTACGCAAAATACCCCAGCGCTTTTTCCTCGTCGCCGTCGTAGAGCACGCGCATCAGCGTCAGCCCGCAGGCGGGCGCGGTCTGCCCGAGCAGCAGGCGGTCGCCGGTTGCAATCGCGCGCGCGATGCAGCCCGGCTCGCGTTTCCCCGTGCCGACCTCCATCAGTGTGCCCGCGATGATGCGCACCATGTTATAGAGGAACCCGTCGCCCAGCACGGTCAGAACCACATCCTCGCCCTGCCGTTCCACCTGCGCGCGGTAAATCGTGCGCACGGTACTCTTGGCGACGCTCCCGCTGGCGGCAAACGCGGCGAAATCGTGCCGGCCGCAGAGGCTCTGTGCCTCCTCGTGCATCCGTTCCGCGTCCATCGGCATGGGCGCGTGCGCCTTGTACTGCCTGCCGATGGCGCAGGCGTGGCGCGCGTTGCAGAATGTATAGCGGTACACCTTCCCGCAGGCGGAAAACCGCGCGTGGAATCCCTCCGGCGCGAGCATGCTTTCGCGGATGCGGATATCCGGCGGCAGCATGGTGTTGAGCGCGAAACAGATTTTTTCCGGCGGGATGCGCGTCGCGCTGTCAAAGTGCGCGCACAGGCCGCAGGCGTGAACGCCCGCGTCCGTCCGGCTCGAACCGACCACGCCGGTCGTTTCGCCCGTCAGCCGCGCGAGCGCTTCCTCCAGCGTCTGCTGCACGCTCGGGCCATTGATCTGCCGCTGCCAGCCGCTGTACGCCGTGCCGTCGTATTCAATCGTCAGCCGGAAGCGCTTCTGCCCTTCCGGGGGATGGTCCGCCGGGCTGGGGATGTGGCGGCTGGTCAGCCTCAGCTCATCCAAGCAGCCTGCCCTCCGCCACGATGATGATGAGGAACGCCGCCATCGCCAGCGCGCCGTAAAGGTCGAGCTTGGTGTATTTCAGCTCGCGCAGGCGGGTGCGGTGGTCGCCGCCGCGGTAGCAGCGCGCCTCCATCGCCATGGCCAGCTCGTTCGCCCGGCGGAAGGAGCTGACGAACAGCGGCACAAGCAGCGGAATCATCGCCTTCGCGCGCTCGATCAGGTTGCCGCTTTCAAAGTCCGCGCCGCGCGCCATCTGCGCCTTTTGAATCTTGTCCGTCTCCTCCAGCAGCGTCGGAATGAACCGCAGCGCAATGGTCATCATCATCGCCAGCTCGTGCGCCGGGAAGTGAATCTTCTCCAGCGGGTGCATGATGCGCTCCAGGCCGTCCGTGAGCTGCACCGGACTGGTCGTCAGCGTCAGCACCGACGTGCCCATCACCAAAAAGACGAGGCGCAGCGCGAAATAAATCGCGTTGTTCAGCGCTTCCTTCGTCAGCGTGAAAAAGCCCAGCGTGAAAATCGGCGTTTCGCCCTGCACAAAGAACAGGTTCAGGATGAACGTGAAGATGATGATGAATCGAAGCGGCTTGACGCCCTTCGCCAGATACGAAAATTTGATGCCCGAAATGCGCACGACGATGTAGAGAAACGCCAGCGCAATCGCGTACCCCGGCAGATTCGCCACGATGAACACGCCCACGATGTAGAGAATCGTCAGAATCAGCTTCATCCGCGGGTCCATCCGATGAATCACCGAGTTGCCGGGAAAATACTGCCCCAGCGTGATGTCGTTAAGCATGGCGGCCTCCCTTCCCCACGATCGCCTCAACCGCCGCGCGGACTTCTTCAATCTTGTAAATGCCCTCCGGCACGTCAAAGCCCTTTTCGCGCAGCTTCTGCGCCAGCTCGACGGCCTGCGGCACATCCAGCCCGATGGCGCGCAGCTCCTCCCCGCGGGAGAAAATCTCGCGCGGCGTGCCGTCCATCGCGACCTTGCCGTGGTTCATAACGATGACGCGCTCGGCCAGCGCCGCCACATCGTCCATCGAGTGGCTGACCATCACGATCGTCGCGCCGGATTCGCGGTGCAGATCGCTGATCAGCCCCAAAATCTCCTCGCGTCCCCGCGGGTCAAGGCCGGCGCAGGGCTCGTCGAGCACCAGCGTCTGCGGCTCCATCGCCAAAACACCCGCAATCGCCACCCGGCGCATCTGCCCGCCGGAAAGCTCGAAGACCGAGCGCTGGGCGAGCTTGTCGTAATCCAGCGCGACGCGGCGCATCGCCGTGCGCACCCGGCGGTCGATTTCCTCCTCGCCCAGCCCCAGATTCTTCGGGCCGAAGGCGATATCCTTGGCGACCGTCTCCTCAAACAGTTGGTTCTCCGGGTATTGGAAAACCAGCCCGACGCGGCGGCGGATGGCGCGCCTGTCGGTGCCCTTCTCCGCCAAATCCATGCCGTCCACGGTGATTTTGCCGCTCGTCGGCAGAATCAGCCCGTTGAGGTGCTGCACCAGTGTGGATTTTCCGCTGCCGGTGTGGCCGATCAGGCCGATGAACTCGCCGTCGTGAATCGTCAGGCTCACGTCGTCGAGCGCCCTCGTCTCATACGGGCCGCCCTGCATGTATACATAGTTCAGATGTTCGATGACAATCGACATACTTCCTCCACCATCTCGTCCACGGTCAGCACATCCGCGCGCACGTCCACGCCGTCCGCCCGCAGGCTGTGCGCCAGATCGGTCATCGGCGGCACGTCAAGCCCCAGCGCGCGCACCTTGTCCACCTTCGTGAAGACCTCGCGCGGCGTGCCGTTCATGGCAATCCGCCCGTCGTCCATCACGATCATGTAATCGGCCGTCGCCGCCTCGCTCATGTAGTGCGTGATAATCACCACGCTGATGCCTTCCTCCCGATTCAGCCGGTGCACGGTGTTCATCACCTCGCGCCGCCCGCTCGGGTCGAGCATCGCCGTCGATTCATCCAGAATAATCACGTCCGGCTTCATCGCCAGCACGCCCGCGATGGCGACGCGCTGCTTCTGTCCGCCGGAGAGCATGTGCGGCGCTTTTTTGGCGTATTGGCTCATGCCGACAGCCCGGAGCGCGTCGTCGATGCGCACGCGGATTTCCTTGGGCGGCACGCCGTTGTTTTCAAGGCCGAAAGCCACATCCTCCTCCACAACCGTCGCGACGATCTGGTTATCCGGATTCTGAAAGACCATGCCCGCGTGCTGACGGATATCGAAGACGAGGTCGTCGTCCTTCGTGTCCATCCCGCAGACCCAAACCGTGCCGCTTCCCGGCACATACAGCGCGTTGAAGAGCTTGGCCAGCGTCGATTTGCCGCTGCCGTTGTGGCCGAGAATCGCCAGAAACTCGCCCTTCTTCACGCGCATGCTCACCTCATCGACCGCGTTCTTCTCTGCTTCCGGGTAACGGTAGCAGAGGCTGCTGGCGATGATGCGGTTTTCCTCAACATTTGTCACCGATTTATCCTCCATACGGGTACATTCTGTTTTGCGTCTTATTACTCCCTCAGTCAGCTTCGCTGACAGACCTTCGGCGTAACGGAAGGAGACAAAAAACGGCACCCAAAGAACATGTCCTTGGGCGCCGTGAAAGCATAGCAAAAATCCTTGCCGTCTTCTTCCTTCCAGACTATACTGTCGGTTTCGGAATTTCGCCGAATCGAAAGCCGCTTTGGCTCGTCGCGGACTATACCGCCGGTCGGGAATCTCACCCCGCCCCGAAGACGGATTGATTATAGCATAAAACCCTTCAAAAGGAAAGAGGAAATTGTTATTGATTAAACGTGACGACCTCTTCCTCCGGCGGTTCGCACGGCTCGAGCTTGGTGACGTAGAGCACCGGGCCGACGCCCTTGTACTGCGTCCGCTCCTCGGCCTTCACCTCGGCGGTAATCATCTGCCATGTCTTCGGCTCGGGTATCGGCAGCCCGTTCGCCTTGGCGATAAAGCCGACGAAGCGCACGTCCTCCGCGCAGCAGACCATGCCCATCCGGCCGGGAACAAACTCGTCCTTGCCGATGTTGCGGCCGCGGTAGATATAGCCCTTAAACCGCACGGTCTTTCCGTCGTATTCCTCCGGGTTTTCGGAAGCGTCCAGATAGAAGATGCCGAACTGGTGATCCTCAATCTCGACGATCGGCGCGTCCATGTCGTAGGGCGGCGGCATTCCCGCGCCGTAATCCTCGCTCGTGCCGTCGTCGTTTTCGAAGTAGAGGGACGCCTGCGGATTCATGCTGCGCACGTTGCGGTCTCGGATGAGCTGGCGAGTTTCCTCCGTCGCGCGGTTGAAAACCACCATGTCCGCGTCCGTGATGTGCTGGAGCATCCGCTGCCCCATGTTCTTGGCGTACAGGTCAAACGTCTCGGCGTTCACCGTCGTGATGATCTGATAGATTTCCAGCACCTTCGGCGTGCGCTCAATCGCCGCGTCGAGATCCCACATGCCGTTCATCTCGACGATCACGCGGTCCGGGTGATGCTTGCGCACAAACGCGCGCAGCGTGTCGCCGTTGTATTCGTCCTCGTCCTCGATGCACTCCACGACGCTGTGCGTCTTTTTGAGCATATCGGGTTCGTATTCCGTCTCGCCCTCTTCGCACTGGATAATCAGCGTGCTCTCGTCGCGCGTGAATCCGGGATCCTGCAAAACGCTGGCGATGAAGGACGTTTTGCCGCTTTCAAGGAAACCGGCAAACATGTAAACCGGAATGGCCATTTCGTTCCTCCGATCAGGCGACGCCGAACAGGCTCGCCAGCTTCTCGTCCACGAGCTTGCTGCCGATCACGCACAAGCGGCCGGTGTAATCCGCCGGACCCTTGCGGATGTTCTGCTCGCCCGGCGTGTAGTCAAAGTGAATCCAGCCGCCGTCGGTGCAGGGCACAATGCCCTTCGCGCGCAGCACAATGCCGTACTCGCCGCCGTCGAGCTTGGAGAGCATCGCGGAAAGCTCGTCCTCGCCGAACTTGCGCACCGTCTCCCTGCCCCAGGAGACGAACACCTCGTCCGCGTCGTGGCCGTGGTGATGGTGGTGATGGCCGCAGCTGCACACGCCGTGCTCGTCGTAATGATGATGATGCTCGTGCTCGTCGTGATCATCGTGGTCGTGATGATGCTCGTGCTCGTCATGCTCGTCGTGGTCGTGATGATGCTCGTGCTCGTCGTGATCGTGATGATGGTGGCAGCACTCGTCATGCTCATCGTGGTCGTGATGATGGTGGCAGCACTCGTCGTCATCATCATCATCATCATCGTCGTCGTGGTGCTCGGCCATCACCGTCGCCAGCATGTCCTCGGCGAGGCTGTGGTCATCCTGCATCGCCGCGAGGATCGTCTCGCCGCTGATGTCGTCCCACGGGGTCGTGATGATGCGCGCCTTCGCGTTGTGCTCGCGCAGCAGCGCGACGACGGCCTCCAGCTTCTCCTGGCTCATGCCCTGCGTGCGGCTGAGCAGAATCGTGCCGGCGTATTCAATCTGGTTGAGGAAGAACTCGCCGAAGTTCTTGACGTACATGCGGCACTTGCCCGCGTCCGCGACGGTCACAAAGCTGCCCATCTCGGCCTCCGGGATGTCCTTCTCCACGCCCTCGACCGCGCGGATCACGTCGGAGAGCTTGCCCACGCCGCTCGGCTCGATCAGGATGCGATCCGGGTGATACTGGTCGATCACCTTGCGCAGCGCCTTGCCGAAGTCGCCCACCAGCGAGCAGCAGATGCAGCCGGAGTTCATCTCCGTCACCTCGATGCCGGCCTCCTTCATAAAGCCGCCGTCAATGCCGATCTCGCCGAATTCGTTTTCAATCAGAACGACCTTCTCGCCGGAAAGCGCCTCTTTAAGCAGTTTCTTGATCAGCGTCGTCTTGCCCGCGCCAAGAAAGCCGGAAAAAATATCAATTTTCGTCATGGTAAGCATCTCCTTATGGGTTTACATTTAGGGCTGCGGGGGAACGCATGGGACGCTGTCCCAAGCCCTGCCAAGAACCCGAGGTTCTTGGCACGCCCGCCCGATTCCAAAAGCATATTGTACACCGTTTTTTCGGAAAATACAAGGATTTCAGCCGAAAAAACAAAGTTGGTCAAATTATGCTTGTTTTCTCTTTTTCGCTGTCCGCGTTCAGATTCGCGCCACGCCGGTTTCCCGCGCCGCCTTCGCCACCGCCTCGGCGACCGCCGGGCCGACGCGCTTGTCAAACGCCTTGGGGATGATGTAATCCGCGCTCAGCTCGTCTTCGGCCACAAGCCCCGCAATCGCATAGCTCGCCGCAACCTTCATCGCCTCGTTGATGTCCTTGGCGCGGCAATCGAGCGCACCGCGGAAAATGCCGGGGAACGCCAGCACGTTGTTGATCTGGTTTTTGTAGTCGCTGCGGCCGCTGCCGACAACCGCCGCGCCCGCCGCCAGCGCCTCGTCCGGGTGGATTTCCGGAACGGGGTTCGCCATCGGGAACACGCACGCGCCCGTGTTCATGCTCGCGACCATCTCGCGCGTCACCACGCCCGGCGCGCTCACGCCGATGAACACATCCGCCCCGCGCATCGCGTCGGCCAGCGTGCCGGTGATGCGGCGCGGGTTCGTCCGGCGGCTCATCTCCTCGTGCGCCGGGTTCAGCCCCTCCATGCCCTCGCAGAGAATGCCGAACCGATCCACCATAATCAGGTCCTTCACGCCGAGGTTCATCAGGTGCTTGCCGATGGCCACGCCCGCGCTGCCCGCGCCGTTGATGACCACCTTCGCCGTCTCCATCGTCTTGCCGACGACCTTCAGCGCGTTGAGCAGCGCCGCCGCGACGACGACGGCCGTTCCGTGCTGATCGTCATGGAAGACGGGAATATCGCAGATTTCCTTCAGCCTGCGCTCGACCTCAAAGCAGCGCGGCGCAGCGATGTCTTCCAGATTGATGCCGCCGAAGCTGCCGGAAATCAGGTAGATCGTCCGCACCAGCTCGTCCACGTCCTTCGTGCGCACGCACAGGGGGAAGGCGTCCACGCCAGCGAATTCCTTGAAGAGCACGCACTTGCCTTCCATCACCGGCATGCCCGCCTCCGGGCCGATATCGCCCAGACCGAGGATCGCCGAGCCGTCCGTGATGACGGCGACCATGTTCGCCCGCCGCGTGAGCAGATAGCTCTTTTCATAATCGTCGCGAATCGCGAGGCACGGTTCGGCCACGCCCGGCGTATACGCGAGGGAGAGTTCTTCGCTGTTGGTGACATGGGCGCGCGGCGTGATTTCGATTTTCCCCTGCCACTCGTAGTGCTTTTTCAACGCTTCCTGCTTGATATCCATAAAAGAACGTCCTTTCTTGGGGCGCTGCCCCAAATATTCCCAACGTCCCCCATCATACTTGAATCGTCCAAAAAAATCAATCCCGTTCGGCAGGAAAAAAGCGTGAAACCATCGAAATGTTTGCAGGGTATGGTGTTTAGGAGGTTGTTTATGAAACTCACTCGCCAGCAGGTGCTCGATCTGCTCGTTCGCGCCGAGGCCGCCGGTCTTCTGCCCGCCGATGGGCCGACCTCGCTGTTCGTCGCCCAAAAGCGCGGGGCTCCCCTTCAGCTTGCGGTCTCCGCGGCGGATACCAAAATCGTCGTCCGCCAGAGCCGCCTGCCCTTTTCGCGCCCCCTCGTCTTTTCCAGAGCAGAACTGGCGCACCCCTGATTCTACATTCGATTTTCTAAATTGGAGGTTCTTTCCATGAGCAATTTTGAATTTTACACGCCCACCCACGTCTATTTCGGCCGCGATACCCAGCGGCAGGTCGGCGACCTCGTCCGCGCGCAGGGCTGCAAAAAGGTTCTGGTTCATTTCGGCGGCCAGAGCGCGCGCCGCAGCGGCCTGCTCGATCAAATCGAAGCGTCCCTCGATGCGGCGGGCGTCGCCCACGTCCAGCTCGGCGGCGTCGTCCCCAATCCGCATCTGTCCCTCGTCTATCAGGGCATCGACCTGTGCAAAAAAGAGGGCGTTGATTTCATCCTCGCCGTCGGCGGCGGCAGCGTCATCGACTCCGCCAAGGCCATCGGCTACGGCCTGTGCATGGATGGCGACGTGTGGGATCTGTACGATCACACGCGCAAGGCGGAGGGCTGCACGCCCATCGGCGTGGTGCTGACCATCGCCGCCTCCGGCAGCGAAATGAGCAATTCCTCCGTCATCACCAAGGAGGAAGGCGGCATCAAGCGCGGCTATAACGACGAAATCTGCCGCCCGAAGTTCGCCATTATGAACCCGGAGCTGACCATGACCCTGCCGGATTACCAGACCGCCTGCGGCTGCACCGATATCCTCATGCACACCATGGAGCGCTATTTCACGCAGGGCGATTCTCTGGAAATCACGGACAGCATCGCCGAGGGGCTTCTGCGCACCGTCATGGCGCAGGCCGTCATCCTCCGCGACGATCCCAAGAATTACGACGCGCGCGCCGAGGTCATGTGGGCGGGCAGCCTCTCCCATAACGGTCTGACCGGCTGCGGCCACAGCGAGAGCGACTTTGCCTCTCACCGTCTGGAGCACGAGCTGGGCGGCATGTTCGATGTGGCGCACGGCGCGGGTCTCGCCGCGGTCTGGGGAAGCTGGGCGCGCTATGTCTACAAGAACTGCCTGCCGCGCTTCGTCCGCTTCGCGCGCAACGTCACGGGCGTGGAGGCCGGCCTGTCCGATGAGGAAACCGCCCTTCGCGGCATCGAAAACATGGAAGATTTCTTCCGCTCCATCCACATGCCCACCAGCCTCAGTGAGCTGGGCGTTCATCCCACCGAGGCGCAGCTTTGCGAGCTGGCGCGCAAGTGCAAGATTGCCGTCGGCGGCCTGCTCGGTTCCGCCAAACGTCTGGATGAATCCGACATGCTGGCGATTTACAAGATGGCCAATCACTGATCTTTGTTCAAGTCTGTAAAGCTTCAAGCTTTCGCTCACGCATGTGATTTTTCGCAATTTCCCATATATCAAAAAAGGGAAGCCGTTCCGCGCGGCTTCCCTTTTTTATATGATTCGCTTAAAATTTATTCGCCCAGAATTCTCGCCTTGTTCAGCGGGAAAACCACGCAGCGCACATGTCCCTTGATCATCTTGCGCTCCAGCGCGCCGACCATCGGGCTGCGGCTATCCTTGCTGTTGTTGCGGTTGTCGCCCATCACGAAGTAGTGCCCCTCCGGCACGGTGAACGGCCCGAAGTCCGTTTCGTTGGGCGTCATATCGAACTGCTGCTCGACGTGCTCGCCGTTCACATACAATTCGCCTTTTTTCAGCTCAATCGTTTCGCCCGGCAAGCCGATCACGCGCTTGACGCGATACATGCCGTCGTCCGTGTTCGGGTAATCGCAGATCACGATATCAAACCGCTCCGGGTCGCCCATCAGATAATCAAACTTCGTCGCGATCATGAATTCGCTGTCTTCCAGCGTGTTGAGCATCGAGCTGCCGTCCACGCGAACCGGCTCAAAGATGAACGTGCGCACGACGAACGCCAGCGCCGCCGCCACAACGAAAACCATCACCCATTCAAAAATCTCGCGCTTCAAGCTCTTTTTGGGCTTCTCCTTTTTCTTCTTGTCCTTCTTTTCCTGCTCCATGAAAAAATGCGCCTCGTTTCCTTGAATTTTTAATCCGTCTCGTTGGTGCCGCGAATCGGCTCCTTCGCGTGCTCAATCACCTTTTTCATGCGCTTGGTGAAATCCGCGCGATCCATCATCACAATGCGCCCGCAGCCCGAGCAGCGGATTTTGATGTCCGCACCCACGCGGATCACCGTCCATTTGTCGCTGCCGCAGGGGTGGGTCTTGCGCATCTGCACCAAATCGCCCAACTGCAATTCGTCCATGCCTGCCGCCTCCTTTTGTGCGTCACCGCCCATTATAGCAGGGGCTTTTCCGCTTTTCAAGCATAAACCTCCGGCGGCAAAACCATTATATGCGCGTCGCGCCGAATTGTCAACTATATTTTGCTTTTTGTTAAATTTATCCGCCGCTTATTCCGGATCAATTCGGTGGATTCTCTCGCGCAGCCGCATCATCTTTTCGTCCGTCTGATGGATCACGTCGGCACATTCCCGCAGCTCCCGCATGATGGCCTCGCTGTCCTCCACCTGCTTTTTATACTGCATATCGTGGTCGAGCGTCGCCCAGAAGTCCATCGCAATCGTGCGGATCTGGATTTCGCAGCGAACAGGCCGCACCTTGTCGCTGAAATACACCGGGATTTCGACGATCAGGTGATAGCTCCTGTATCCGTTGTCCTTCGGCACTTTGATGTAGTCCTTGACCGTGATGATCCGAACGTCCTTCTGCCGCGCCAGCATCCGCGCGATTTCATAGATGTCGTCGATGTACGCGCACAGCACGCGAATCCCCGCGATGTCCGACAGGTGCTGCGTCATGTTGTCCACCGTCACCTCAAGCCCCATCTTCTTGAGCTTTCGCGCGATGGAGGACGGCTTTTTCAGCCTGCTTTCGATAAACTCGATCGGGTTTCTCCGATACCGCACCGTCATATCCTTGGAGAGCACCTCCAGCTTGGTGCGCATCTCCAAAATCGCGCAATGGTAGCGCATCATCGCTTCCTGATAGAGCGCCTCTTGGGCAAAAACGTGCTCGCTGTCGGATGGGATGATATCCGTATCAATGGCCGTCGGGCCCCTTAATTCGTTATTTCTCATGGCCTTGCTCACCTTTACAGGCATTGTCGCCCATTTTTTTGATACGATAATTGTAACATATTTTCACCTATCTGTCTATCCGCTCTTTCCTTCGGTCATTTCCCCATTTTTTGTGCGCGCCGCCCGCCTTTGCGGTTGACGGGGAAACAAAGGATTTGATAAAATGAGGATATCATCATCTATTCAGATTTGAAAAGAGTGAAATCGGCTGCCATGAACGGGCATTATCTGCTGGTCATGGGCGAAAACGGCGTTCAAAGTCTCAATACGCTTTCCAAAGAACTCACCATACTTTAACATCATTGTTCAGGAGGTACGGTTATGCTTTCATCTGATCCCCGTTACGGCAACTACCTGAAAATTTTGCAGGAGGAGCTCGTTCCGGCAACGGGCTGCACCGAGCCGATCGCCATCGCATACGGCGCGGCTAAGGCTCGCGAGCTTCTGGGCGTACTGCCAGAATCCGTTCTGGTGGAGGCCAGCGGCAACATCATCAAAAACGTCAAGAGCGTCGTCGTGCCCAACACCAACAGCCTCAAGGGCATCGAAGCGGCGGCTGCGGCCGGCATCGTCGCAGGCCAATCCGACAAAATTCTAGAGGTCATCAGCGAGGTAACGCCCGCGCAGCGTGCCGAAATTCGCGTGTATCTGGCTGATCACCCCATCGTCGTCAAACCTGCTGAAGGCGACAAAGTCTTCGATATCTTGATTACCCTTCGCGCCGGAAACAATCATGTCAAGCTCCGCATTTCGGATTATCACACGCATATCGTCTATATCGAGAAAAACGGCGAAGTGCTGTTTCAGAGCGGCGAGGTGCTATCCGACAGCGCGCGTGACATGCTGACGGATCGCTCCTGCCTGTCCGTAGAAGGGGTGCTCGACTTCGCCTCCACCTGCAATTTGGAAGACGTTCGGGCGCTGATCGAGCGCCAGATCGACTACAACTACGCCATCGCTGAAGAAGGCATGCGGCATAGCTGGGGCGCGAATATCGGCTCCGTGCTCAAGGAGCATTACGGCGTCGGCATCTATTCCCGCGCCCGTTATATGGCCGCGGCAGGCTCCGACGCACGCATGAGCGGTTGCGAAATGCCGGTCATCATCGTCTCCGGCAGCGGCAATCAAGGCATCACCGCCTCCGTCCCGGTGGTGGAATATGCCAAGGAGTTGAACGTCAGCCGCGACCAGATGGTGCGCGCCGTGCTTCTTTCCGACCTGCTGACCATCCATCTCAAAACCGGCATCGGCCGGCTGAGCGCCTATTGCGGCGCTGTCAGCGCGGGATGCAGCGCAGGCGCCGCCATCGCCTATCTCCACGGCGGCGGATTCCGCGAAATCGCGCATACGCTTGTCAATTCGCTGGCCATTGTCTCGGGCATGATCTGCGACGGTGCAAAAGCCTCCTGCGCGGCTAAAATCTCCGCCGCCGTGGATGCGGGTCTCGTCGGTTACAGCATGTTCCGCAGCGGACAGCAGTTCCGCGGCGGTGACGGCATCGTTACCAAAGGTGTGGAGGAAACCATTCGCAACATCGGCCGCCTCGGTCGGCTCGGCATGCGTGAAACCGATCGCGAGATCATCCGCATTATGACCAATCAGCCCGCCTCCGAGGAGGCCGATTGAAGCGTCTTATCGTTCGGCGCATCAGCAGATGATACGATTGCTTCGCATCGTAAACCTTCGTCACAGGCTAGGCATCAAAACACAGGCGCGCCCCCGGCAGAAGAATCTACGAATCCGCACCGCTGAAGTTTGGACTCATCATCTCAATGCTCGCGTTATTCCATTTTCGCTTTATCGCCCTTGAGGAATATGCTATAATGGAATCGTATCATTTCACATGCCAAGGGAGAATCGTTTATGCCGCCGATTACCGTGATGATTAAGCCCGTATCCGGCGCCTGCAACATGCGGTGCCGTTATTGCTTCTATGCCGACGAAATGAAGCGCCGCGAGGTCGCCATATCCCCCCGCATGAGCGACGCGCTGCTCGACGTCACGGTGCGTCGCGTCATCCGTTCCGCCGATTCCGCCGTGCATTTTTTGTTTCAGGGGGGCGAGCCCACGCTGATCGGCCTCCCTTTTTTTGAGCGGCTCGTTCAGCTTGAGCAAAAATACAACACGCGCGCCCTTCGCATAACCAACGCGGTGCAGACCAACGGCTATGACCTTTCCGACGAAATGATCGCCTTCTTTGCCAAAGAACATTTTCTCGTCGGCGTTTCGCTGGATGGAACGGCGCAGACGCATGACCTGATGCGCCCCGACGCGGCGGGTCGCCCTACCGCGTCCGTCGTCCGCAGGACCATTGAGCGCCTGCGCGAGGCCGGCGTAAGCGTCAACGTGCTGTGCGTCGTCAACGGCGAAGTGGCCAAGCGTCCGTCCGAGGTCTTTGATGCGCTCGCTCCGTATGAATACATCCAATTCATCCCCTGCCTCGACGGCCTGGACGGGCAGACGCGGGATTACTCCCTGAGCGGCGAAGCCTATCTCGCCTTTCTGAAAGAAACCTTTGACCGCTACCATCTGGCTTACACCGAGGGACGCCCCGTCTCCATCCGCAATTTTGACAACTGGATCGCCATGCTCATGGGCATGCCGCCGGAAAACTGCGCGATGGTCGGGCGCTGCGGTCCGAGCCTCGTCATCGAAAGCGACGGAAGCGTCTATCCCTGCGATTTCTACGCGCTGGACGCCTGGAAGCTCGGCAGCATTTCCGACGATTCTCTCCGGCGAATGCTCACGGGCGAGCGGGAACAGGCCTTCCTCGCGGAATCTCTGCCAGTCCCCGCCGCCTGCCGCGCATGCCGCTGGTATTCCCTGTGCCGCAACGGCTGCAAGCGCGAACGTGTTCCCGAAACCGGGCTGAACCGTTGGTGCGGCGTACACACCGCATTCTTTGAATATGCCTATCCCCGTATGCGGGAAATGGCTAAGGCGCTCCAAAAAACAGTCTGAGCCTGCAAAGCGCTTGCTTTGCAGGCTCAATTTAGAAACGAAGCGGCGCAGGGGCTTACTCAGTCAACAATGGTCGGCTCAGCGCCTTCGGCGCGCTTGATCCAGTCAAGCAGGCGGCCGCGGAGCATCGCCTTGGCCTCGGCATAAGCCGGATCAGCGACGACGTTATTGAGCTGAACCGGGTCTACCCTGAGATCATACAGATAATCGTCGGCGTAAACGTCCGCCGCAGCAGCTTCGCCGCCGTTCACGCCCGGCGCATACACGGCATACAGGAAATCCGGCGTGCGGATGCAGCGGCCGCAGCGGCTTTCGCTGATCTGCGCAAAGGCCTCGTTGACACGGTTCGGCGTATTGCCCGCCACAACGTCCGCGAGGTTTTCGCCGATCATCTTGTCACCCACATCGACGCCCGCCAGCGCGAGAATCGTCTTGGGCAGGCTGGCCGTGGAGACGATCTGCTCCTCCACCTTTCCGCCCTTGAACGGGCCGCCCGCGATGACCAGCGGCACGCGCAGCGCCGCGTCGTGGCCGGAGCGCTTATAATCGTCATAGCCGTTGAGGTGGCCGTCGCGATTGCGGGTCTTGAAATGGGAACCGTGATCCGCGCCGAAGATGATGACCGTGTTTTCGTACAGCCCTTCCTTCTTCAGGCGGTCAATCACCTTGCCCAAATTTCGATCCAGCGCCGCGCACGCGCCCAGATAATCCGGATATTCCTCTTTGTAATCGCCGCCCAGCGCGGCCAAGTCCGCGGGCGCTTCGTAATTCGCGTATTTTTCCTTCGAGCCGACCGGACCTTCGTAGTGCTTGTGGTCGTTCTGATGATGCGGCTCGATGTGGGAAATCGTCATAAAGAACGGCTTCTGCCCGTCATACTGGTCAAAGAATTCCAGCGCCAGATCCGTGATACAGTCCGCGCGGTAGCCCTTGAAGTCGATGCGGTTGTTGTTTTCGTCAAACACATACCCGTCGTAGCCGTGGGACGTAAATTCCAGCACGTCGCTGGCGCGCCAGAAGCCGGTGTAGCCGCCGCGCAGCTCCTTCGGAATCGCGGTGATCGTGTGATCGATCGTCGGCTTCTTCTCCAGCTCGCCGTCGCTGGCCAAATGCCATTTGCCGATATAGGCGGTCTCATAGCCCGCCTCCTCGATATAGCTGCCCAACGTCTTCACGTTGGCGGGCAGCATCACGTTGTTGCGGAAGCAGCCCGTCTCGGTGGGGTATTTGCCCGTCTGGAACAGCGCGCGGCAGGGGCCGCACACCGGCTGCGGGGAAAACGCCCATTCAAACTTCACACCTTCGCTCGCCAACTGGTCAAGGCGCGGCGTGATATCCAGCTTCTGGCCGTAACAGCCGCAGGTATCGGCGCGCTGCTGATCCGTAAAGTAAAAGATGATATTCGGGCGATTAGCCATTTTTCTTTTTCCTCGCTTTCATCTTGTTGAATGCCACAGAGCCGATGACCAGCGCGGTCAGCGCAAGAAACGCGATGCAGAACGGGCTGGATACGAAGATGGAATAGCTGCCGCGCGAAACCATCAGCGCGCGGCGGAAGTTGGTCTCCGCCATCTTGCCAAGCACCAGACCCAGCAGAATCGGCACCGCCGGGAAATCAATCTTGCGCAGCAGCCACGCCACGGCGCAGAACACGAGCGCAACCAGCACGTCAAAGTAGCTCTTGTTGACGGAGAACGCGCCCGCAAAGCAGAACATAACGATGATCGGGGTCAAAATCTCCTGCGGAACGGAGACGACCTTGGCGAAGAGATTGGTCAGGAACCTGCCCTGCACGAACATGAATGCGTTGACCAGAATGAGGCCGAGCATGATGGCATACATGATATCGCCCTGCTCCGTGAAGAGGGACAGCCCCGGATTGAGGCCGTTGATCATCAGCGCGGACAGCATGATGGCCACGCAGCCGTCGCCCGGAATGCCCAGCGTCAGCAGCGGAATCAGCGTCGCGCCGGTGACGGCGTTGTTGGCGGATTCCGCGGCGGCAATGCCCTCGACGGAGCCCTTGCCGAATTCCTCCGGATGCTTGGACATGGAGCGCGCGCGGTCATAGCTGAACCACGAGGCCATGGATGCGCCGGTGCCCGGAATGATGCCGATGATGGTGCCGATGATGGAGGACACAAGCATCGGGCGCAGCATGCGCTTTTTTTCTTCCTTCGTGATATCCAGACCGTCTCCGATTTTGGACGTATCCAGAATCAGGCGGTCTTCCTTTTGCTCCGCCTTGGTCATCACCTGCACAAGCGCAAACAGACCGATGAGGCAGATCGCGAGGTCAAGCCCCAGATACAGGCGCTCCACGCCGAAGGTCAGGCGCGCGCGGCTGGTCATCGGGTCTGCGCCGATGCAGGAGACCAGCAGACCGAGGCAGGCCGCCATCACGCCCTTGCTCAGGCTGTCGCCGGAAATTCCGGCGATAATGGTCAGGCCGAACAAACACACCAAAAAGTATTCTGCCGTGCCCAGCATCGCGGCGACCTTAGCCACCTGCGGCGCAAGGAAGAGCAGCATCAGCGCAGAAAAAATGCCGCCGAAGGTGGAGGCGTACAGCGCAATCTTCAGCGCCGCCTTGGTTCGCCCCTTCTGGTTGAGCGGATAGCCGTCCAGCATGGTCGCCGCGGCGTGCGGCGTGCCCGGCGTGTTGATCAGGATGGCGCTGACGCTGCCGCCGTAGCCGCCCGCGCAGTAAATGCCCAGCAGGAACATCATGCCCGGAATCGCCGTCATCTGGTAGGTAAACGGCAGGAACAGGATGATGCACAGAATGACGGTCAGCCCCGGAATTGCGGCGAACACGCTGCCAATAAAAACGCCCAGATTGATCCAGATCAGGTTTTCAATCGTCAACAGGTTCTGCAGAGCAGGAACGATAAATTCAAGCATGTCTTTTCCCTCCCTATCAGAACAGCACGCCCAAGCCAAAGCGGAACACGGCCCAGATGGCCACCGCGGCGGCGATCACGACGGCGTAATACAGCGGCTTTTTGCAGCGGAAAATAAAAAGCATCAGCACGCCGAAGACAGCGGAGCCCACGGCGAAATTGCCGCTCGTCTTCGCGACGAAATAAAAGACAATCATCGCCAGAAAGATCAGCAGCGCCTTGACCTCAACCAGCAGGTTAACGGTCGTCAGCTTGACCTCCTGCCTGCGCGCCAGCTTGATGACCTGCTGCACGATCAGGATGATCGAACAGGCGATCATCACGTACATCAGCAGATTGGGAAAGGCTCGCCCGTTGACCAGTTCCTTCTTCTTGATCTCGATCTGCTGCGGAATCAGCCAGAGCATCACAAGCCCGAAGATCAGAAAGAGCACGCCGCCCAGCAGATCGGTCGGCACCTTCCATTCCTTCTTTTTCAGCTTGTCCCCGATGGCATCCAGCTTCGCGTCGACGCTCGCGACAAGCCCCATTTTCTCGTTACTCATACCAAATTCTCCCCATCACGGTCATGTTGCTCAGCGGTCGTGGCTGACGTAAAACGGGCAATGCAAGACCTTCCCTGCATTGCCCGATCGTAAGCCCGCGAATTACTCGGCAACCAGATCGTAGTACTCCTCGACGATATTCTTCACGTTGTCGATATGCGCGATAACCTCTTCCTCGGTCATCATGTCGGCTTCCAGCAGCATGGTGTTGTTCAGCCAATCGACCATCTCCTCGTCGGTGAGGATCTGCGCGTAGAGCGCCTTGAGATCCGCGATCTTCTGCTCGTCAGCGCCGGCCTTGGCGAAGATGAAGCAGCGGTTGCGGAAGTACGGATAGCCATACTGGCCGACGCCCTCAACGCCCTTAAACGGGCCCTGCGCGATGGGCTCGCCGTCAAACGCCGCAAAGACGTCAACGCCGCCCTGCTGCCACGTTTCCAGAATCTGGCTCTGGTGAGAAACGGCGATATCCACCTCGCCGCGCGCCACAGCCTGAGCGGCCTCAGCGGCGGACTCATACGGAATCAGGTAGAACTGATCGCCGTAGCCCATCGCGCCGATCAGCGCGGCGGCCAGGAAAGCCTCAGAACCGGTGGCGCCGTTGGTGCCGACCATGATCTGGTTGCCCTCCTCCAGATACGCCTTCAGCGCGTCGATGGAGGTGATGCCCAGCTCCTTGCGGGCGCTGGCGACGAAGATGGAGGAGTAGAGGTTTTCAACATACTCAAAATCATCGTAGGTGAAGTTCATGCGTTCCGGATCGAGGATCGCAGTGATGCCGAACATGCCTTCGCCGATGAAGCACATCTGCGGATCGGCCTCGGTGTACTTGGTCAGCCAGCTGTTGATGGTGGCGGTGTCGCCCTTTTCAGCGTTGGCAACGAGGACATAATCCTGGCTGTAGGTGGTGGAAAGCGACGCGGCCTTCTGGTTGACCATCGCGGCAACGCCGGACGGAGCCCACGGGCAGGTGACGGTCCAGGCCTCGGCCGCCAGAGCGGAAACGCAGCTCAGGCAGAGCATGAGAGCCAGAACGAGAGAGACAAGCTTCTTCATCATAGGAGCCTCCTTATTTTTCAACCGCCCTCTCCATAAGCGGAGCGGTTTGATTCGCACCCGTCACGCCGCCGATACATCCTTGTACCGTCGCGCACACATTCAGCATTTTTCACGGTGTTTACGTATGCATTTCTGCGTCTATGTCACTTTTTACTTTTTGCATACGTATTCATTTGTCAGCAATAATATATCACGCCTCCAAGCACTTGTCAATACTGTAGAAGGCGTGATCGAAAAATTTATTTATTTTTATCGTGTTGTGTCTCTCAATACCATCTGCGCCTGATAGTACGCCGTTCGGGGCGCAATTTCTTCGCCCTCGATCAACCCGATCAAAAGATCGCATCCGTCCCCGACCATCTGGCGCACGGGGGAACGCATGGTGCTCAGCCGGGGCGTAAACCACGAGGCCAGCGGAATATCGTCCATGCCGAAGACCTGCGCCTGATCGGGAACCGCCACGCCAAGCTCGCGCAGCGCGTTGAGCACGCCCAGCGCCATCATGTCGTTATAGACAAAAATACCCGTCCGCTCCCGGCAGAACATCGCGCTGCTCGCCATCACCGCTTCATACGCCGCTTCGGGGGAGCGTTCCGCGGTCAGAATGGAATCCTCCCCGAGCGCTTTGCCCGCAGAGGCCAGCCCCTTTATATAGCCATGCAGACGCGCGCTTCGCTCCGGCGGCTCGTCGTCCACCGCCATATAGACGTATCGGCTCACGTCCTGACCGCCCAGATACGCCCCAATCTGAAAGCCTGCGTTTTCTTCATCAATCATCAGCTGATGCAGCATCGAGCTTTCCTGCAAGGCGCTATGCAGCGAGACAAACGGAATCCGAAATTTCTCGATCAGATCAATTTCGCGCTGCAAGAGCTGCGGCCTGAAGTTGATCAGACCATCGACCTTGCCGCTGCGGATCACGCGCTCAAAGGTATTGCTCTTCATTTCCGGATCGTGATCGTAAACGATCATAATATCATAGCTTCTGCGGCTCAGCTCGCGCTGAAGCTGATCGAAGATATGCGTAAACATCAGGTTTTTGCTCAGGCTGTCAAAGTTGAGCGGAAAAAGCACCCCGATCGTATTCGTTTTGCTGGTTTTGAGACTGCGCGCCTGCGAATTGAGCACAAAACCGTATTCCTCCGCCTTCTTTTCAATATAGATTCTCGTTTTTTCGCATACGGAAGAACGACCGTTAAGCGCCCGCGAAACGGTCGCCTGCGATACGCCGATCAATTCTGCAAATTCCCGCGAAGTCATCAAGCCAAGCCCCTCCTGCCCTTTTTCCGATAAGGAACACATTATTGATCATAAAACGATCTGAGGACATTGTCAATCAAAATCTGATTATATCGGGAATTCCGTTCCCTCCCCCCGTTTTCAGCCTCCACCAAGGTCTGCAAGACGAGGCTGTCAGGCAAAACACATTCAAGCAGTCTTCGCAGATACGCGCAACATCTGGTGGTGATTTCTCGATGAAATGGAAAGGACTTATTTTGACATATGTTTTGACGTGATTCGCTGTCGTGGAGAAGGAAAATTTTTCTGCCTGAATCCTGCACAGCGGGCGGCAGAAAAAATCCTAACCAAGTACAATGTCGCACATTGGTCGGGATAATCCGGAAAACAAAACTTTCCGGTTATATGAAAAGAAAAGACCCACCCTCACGGGCAGGTCTTTCTTTTCATGGAATCCGGCGACGTCCTACTCTCCCAGGTCGTCTCCAACCAAGTACCATCGGCGCTGAAAGGCTT
>OLRV01000977.1_pt1 | contig 26022 bp, 25 predicted proteins | sample 1672421 | NCBI WGS metagenome assembly OLRV01 (sample SAMEA3136684, study PRJEB25190) | human gut metagenome | biome: human gut; feature: human-associated habitat; material: faeces | place: Austria | collected 2013
AGATAGAGTGGACAGAAAAATACATTTTTTTGACTGTGCTTTTTCAAATGGGCAGAAAAAACCTTTTCCTATCAATGCGTTTGTGCAAAATGTAGAAATTATAAAAATATAGAAAAAGTTGCAAAAATGCGTGGCGGGAAAAAGGAAATTATGAGCAATTTTCCCGGGCCCGGTGTAAAATTTTGTGTAAGCGATTTTCGACAAAGTCAAGAATGGCGCTGGAAAGCAGGGCGGATTCTGGCCTGAATCCCTTGATTACCGAAAGCCATGGCGGTCAGAACGGTATGCGCGCCAGCACGGCGTGAATGCCGGTCTGGCCGCCGTGGCATACTAGGACAAGGGAGTCAGCCAACAGCTCGGTCGGCGAACATGATCTCCAGCTGGCTGAGCACCAAATCCCAGTTCTGGTATCTGGCGTGCCAGTGCTTCGCGATACGCTGGGAGGCCAGATACAGCATCCGGCGCAGAGAGTCGTCGTTCGTGAAGGAAGGCTTGTTCTTTGTGATCTGCCGGAACTGGCGGTTCAGGCCCTCGATGATGTTCGTCGTGTATATGATTTTCCGAATCTCAACGGGGTATTCGAAGAACGTGCTTAAAACCGGCCAGTTTTCCTCCCAGCTTTTCACACAGGAGGGGTACTGCTTACGCCAGGTCTCCGCGAAGGTCTGCAGATTTTTCTCGGCTTCTTCCAGTGTGACGGCACCGTAGATCTTCTTCAAATCTGCAACGACTTTCTTGATGTCCTTGTAGCTGACATATCTGGTGGAACTGCGCACCTGGTGGACGATGCAGCGCTGCAGCCTGCTTTTGGGGAAGACGGCCTCGATAGCCTGCATCATCCCACACAGGCCGTCCGTGCAGAACAGATATACATCCAAAACGCCCCTGCTTTTGAGATCATTCAGCACATTCAACCAGAATTTGCTGTTTTCATGCTCTCCGATCCAGACTCCCAGGATGTCCTTCCTGCCATCCATGGTGACACCCAGAACCACATATGCTGCTTTGGTCACGTACCGTCGGTCTTCCCGGACCTTATAGTGAATGGCATCCATGAACACAAACGGATACACCGGCTCCAGAGGACGGTTCTGCCAGGCTGTGACCTCCGGCATGATCTTTTCGCTGATCTTCGTTACCAGCTCCGGAGAGATCTCCACGCCGTACAGTTCCTTGATCTGCTCAGCGATATCCCGCTGGCTCATACCACAGGCGTACAGCGCCAGGATCTTATCCTCCATCCCGTCCGCATTCCGGTCATACTTGCCGATGATCTTGGGCTCGAAGGAGCCGTTCCGGTCCCGGGGCACCTTGATGTCCACCTCGCCCAGCTGGGTCTTGACGGTCTTCTTCGTGTAGCCGTTGCGGTAGTTTCTGGGGAATCCCTCCGGCTCGTCCGAGCGCTCGCAACGCTCGCGACCAAGTTCTTCGTCCATCTCCACTTCCATGACGGTCTGGATGACGTCCCGGAACATTTCCTTCATGGCCTCCATGATCTCCGTCGTGCTGGTGAAGTGCTGGCTCTGAACGTATTCCTTCAACAAATCCTGTGGTACTGGCTGCATAATCTTCGTCTCCTCGTCTTGAATATTTGATCTCATTCTTGACTTAGTCGAAGATTTTCATACTGTCGAGGTTCGTCGATTACACAGAATTTTCGGCGGTCTCCAGGCAATCAGCTCCTCCGGCGTTGGCATTTCACCTTCGCAAGGGATCTGCGTCCACATAGCACGAGCTGACGGGTCCTTGCTATTGAAGCCCTCTGTCATAGCTTCGATCATGGCGGTGCGGACTTCCTCGACGGCTTTATGCTCCTTAAGAGCGACTTTCTCAATGGCTCGTCTGGCTGCAACCAGTTCTGCCTCCCGTTGTGTCTTCTTCATTTCAACAACCATGTTTTTGCCTCCGTTACATTCGATGTGAATTGCATTTACACTTCACTATAGATGTATTGTACCGCATAGGCCTTGTCACAAGCTGTCGAAGCCTGTCAGAGGATATAAAAAAAGAGCCCACAGGCCAGAAACCTGCGGGCTTTTGTCGCTTTAGGTTATGCGGTAACCTCGGTGCCGTTTTGAAATTTGAAAACCAGTCGTCCATCGGCGTGGGCAGTTACGGTGTCAATTACGGCCAGCCAGAGCCGGTCATCAAATTCGGTGATGGGTTCATCGCGCTCCGCCAGTTCAAACATGAAGGCTCCTATCTGGTCGGCCTTTGCCTCGCGTTCTGCTTTCCGAGTCAGCATCGTTTCCAGGCGACTCTTGGCCCCTTCATACCTTTGTTCCAAGGCTGTGTAGCGGGCCAGGTACTCCTCCTGATTGAGGGCGTTGCTGGAGTTCTCTGCGATGCACTTCCTGGTCAGTTCCGCGACCACTTCAAGCTCGGCACGAAGATCGGAAATCTCGGTGTCGATCTCGGTGCAATCGGTCAGCGTATGCTGAATCAGCCTGCAGGCTTCCAGAAGGTCGTCCCGCCTGGCGATGAGCTTGTTGTAGGCTACCAGGAACCGCTCTTTCAGATCCGTTTCTGTGATGTGCGGTGTCGCGCACTTCTTTTCACCGCCAAACTTATCGTTGCATTGCCAGATCACCGTTCTGTACTTGCTGTTGGAGTGCCATACCTTCGATCCGAAGAACTCACCGCAATCCGCACAGACGATCCTGCAGGAGAAAATGCTGCCACCGCTGTACTTGCGGCCCAGGGCCTTTCTGCGGGCGATCTCATTCTGCACCATTTGGAACTCTTGTGGGTCAATAATTGCCGGGTGGCTATGCTCGATGTAATACTGTGGGACTTCGCCCTCGTTGCGCTTCATGGTTTTTGTAAGGAAATCCACCGTGAAGCTCTTTTGCAAAAGCGCCGACCCTTTATATTTTTCATTGGTGAGGATGCTCTCAATAGTGCTGGCTTGCCAGATTTCCTTCCCTGCCGGAGTCGGTATCCCTTCACGGGTGAGCTGCTTCGCAATGGCGCTGGTCGTTTTTCCGAACATAAACATTGAGTAAATGCGGCGAACAATTTCTGCCTGCTCTTCAACGATCTGAGGCAGATCGTCGGGTCCTTTTTCGTAGCCAAGGAACTGCTTGTAAGGCAAGCTAACCTTGCCATCGGAAAAGCGCTTCCTTTGGCCCCAGGTTACATTCTCCGAGATGGAGCGGCTTTCTTCCTGAGCCAGGCTGGACATAATCGTGATGAGAAGTTCGCCCTTGCTGTCCAGGGTGTAGATGTTCTCCTTCTCGAAGTAGACCTCGACACCCTTCTCCTTGAGCTTTCTCACCGTCACAAGGCTGTCCACCGTGTTTCGGGCAAATCGGCTGACCGACTTGGTGACAATGAGGTCGATCTTTCCGTCCAGCGCGTCCTGGATCATCTGATTGAAGCCATCGCGCTTTTTCATATTGGTGCCGGAAATCCCCTCGTCGGTGTAAACCTTAACGAACTGCCATTCGGCGTGGCGTTTGATGTACTGTGTGTAGTAGTCGATCTGAGCCTCGTAACTGGTGAATTGCTCATCGCTGTCCGTGGATACTCTGGCGTACCCGGCTACCCGGCGCTTGGCCACCGAAGTGACTGCCATTCGTGTAAGCGGGTTGATGGTTGACGGGATCACCGTAACCGCTCTTGCAGTGCGTGCCATAATATGCCTCCTTTCAAGTTTCTGTGCTTTGGAAGTAGCCGTGCCATCCTCGGTTCGGCGTTTTCTGTTGGGCAGTTCGCTGGCGTGCTTTCTCACGCATCTCCGGGGTCCAGCTTTCAGCCCTGGAGCGGTGCTGCCATCGTTTAACGGTTTGAGTTCCGTCGGTGAAGCAGAACACCAGGGTGTTATCATCGTGGGCTTCAATAACCGTTATTTTGCTCTCAAATATGTCTGGGTCAAACTCCTTAAGCCCCAGAACTTCTGCCGTGATGTTGTAAAGGAGCGGCTCCGGGATCTGCGAACACCGGCAGAACTTTGAACCCTTGGTAAGGTAGGTAGAGCAGTTCCAAAAGACTCTGTCGCCGTGCCTGCCGCGCTTGTAGTTCTTTCCACATTTTGCGCAGCAGATCTTGCCTGTGAAGGCTGACCGGGTAGGCTTTGGCCTTTCTTCTGCCGCCAGTCTTAATGCCTCAATACGCTCCTGGGCAATTGCAAAAGTTGCTGGGTCGATGATGGCGTCGTGGGTACCATCGGCGTAATACTGTGGAAGCTCACCGCGATTCTTGACCTGCTTCTTTTCCAGATGGTTATTCACAAAGGTTTTCTGGAGGAGCGCGTTGCCCAGGTATTTCTCGTTGGTGACTACATCGTGAATACGCGGCGGGCACCATACGCCGCCGAGTGTCCCTTTGATGTTTCGAGCATTGAGGTCAGCTGCAATGCTACCCATGCTTTCACCATCGTTGAAGCGCTGAAAAATCTCCTGGACGATCTTTGCCTGTTCAGGGTTGATGGTCACGACTCCCTTTTTAATGGAATAGCCGTAAAGGAACCGCAGGCCCATCATCTCACCGCGTTCAAAGCCCTTTCGGATACGCCACTTCATATTCTCACTGGCCGAAAGGCTCTCTTCCTGTGCGTAGGAAGCCAGGATGGTCATCATCAGCTCACCGTCCGCGCTCATAGTGTGGATGTTCTGCTCTTCAAAGTAAACATCAACACCCAGCATTTTCAGCTCACGCACGGTCTGCAGCAAGGTGACCGTATTCCTGGCAAATCTCGAAATCGACTTCGTGATAATCAGATCGATGTTCCCGGCTCGGCATTCGGAAAGAAGGCGCTGGAAATCAGCTCGGTTTTCCTTGGTGCCAGTGAAGGCCTCGTCTGCGTATACGCCGCAGTAGAGCCATCCAGGATGCTCCTGAATCATTTTGCTGTAGAAGCTGACCTGTGCAGAAAGCGAATGTAGCATGGCATCCTTACCGGAAGAAACTCTTGCGTAGGCCGCGACTCTTGTAGCCTTGGGCTGGGCGGGAATTGCGAAGTCGACCTGTTGTACTGTTCTTTTCATGGAATCACCTCCTTTGGTAGTGTGACATATTACCTCTAAAAAACGCTAATAGCAACGCCTTTAGCGAAATATAGTAGACGAAGATAATCCGAACTTTTTTGCTATAATTGTATTAATTTTTCCGTATTCTCTCTCGGATATTACGCCCTGGAGAACCATACTCCGTACCATTGCCATCACGCGTTGGTAGGCGGCAATGCGCTCTTGCATCTCACTCATCAGCCTTGCTCCCCCTTACGACGCGCTTGGTTGAAGCACAAGCGCGAACAATACTTCCGGCCCTTGTTCCCGTAGCTCTGAAACTCTTGGCCGCAGTGGGCGCAGGTAGCCACATAAAAAGCCTTCCTATTGACGCGCTCCGGGTGGGCGTTCCACCATGCCATTCTGCATCGATCCGAGCAGAACTTCTTTTCCTTTTTGCCCGGCTTTTGAAGCAGTGGCGCTCCACAGTTCAAGCAACCAGTTACCGAGGCTGTGGACGTGGTCGTTACCGGGTGGCGTCGGATGTAGGACTTCACAGTATTCAGCGGCAGGTCCAGCATTGTGGCAATCTTCTTATAGCCGTGACCCTCACGCTGCAGCTCTTCAATTTTTAAGCAATCTTCGTTTCTCATAGCAATGCCTCCTTTTGAGGGGTTACCCCTCACAGGTAGGCCACGGCAGAAGCAAAAGTTAACCCCCTAAACACAAAAATAGCCCACCAAGCACAAATGACTTGATGGGCTATTTCTTACTTATTGGGAATCTTCAGTTTTTGACCGCTGTAGATGACGTTGCTGGACAAACCGTTCAGGCTGACGATCTCCTTATACCGGGAACCGTCACCGAGGTGCTGCGCGGCAATCTTCCAGAGGGTGTCGCCGTGAACAACGGTATGGACCTTGTAATTTTCCGGATAGATCAGAGTGCCCTTGCTGTCAAAAACGCTGTAGCCCGGATTGGCGTCCGCGCACTTCTTTGCGTTGGCCAGAATCTTGTAGGCACCTTTCTGGGACTTGGCATCAGCCCAGGTCTTGCGGACACGGTAAAGTTCTGCTTTGGCGGGCTCCGGTGCCGGTTCGGCTTCCGTGGGAACGGAGCCAAGAGCGGTGGTGACCTTTGCAGCCAGATCGCCGAGACGGCTGTAGAGCCAGTCGCCCGGACAGGACTTGTTGGCAAACCAGCGGTGGACAGTCAGTACCATCTCATCTGCCTTGGGGACGTAGTTCAGTGTCTTGGTCTTGTCTGCAAGCCAGAGCAGCTTCTTCTTGCCGTTGCGCTGGCAGATATCCGTACACAGCTTGATCAGGGACTCATAGACCTTACTGTTCATGGCATAGGGCGCAGAGGTGTCGCTGGCACACTCAATGGTAATGGCCCGCTGGTCATTCTCCCTGCTGGAAGAACACCAAGAACGGTTCTTCTCCTCCACGCAGAGAGAAACCCTGCCGTCCGTGCCAATGCCATAGTTGCAGCTGGCCTGACGGTCAGGGCTGATGAAGCACTCGCAGATGCGTTCAGCGGTGGCTTGTCCCACAACACAGTGGGGCGTGATGCGGTCAATGCTGTGCGTTCGCTGCCCAGAGTGGTTGGGGCTGAGTTTGGTGTGCGCCACCAGAGGGCTGTTGGTATAGGCCATTACTGATCCTCCTTCCCGTCAGCGCGGTCATGAAGCTGCTCCAGAACCGTCTTGATGGCATCTGGCACAGGCAGGCCCAGATGGGCGGCGTTCTCCAGCAGAGACACGCCCTCATTGGAGAGATAGAAGAAGATCACCGCCGTGCGCAGGACACCGGGCGAACCCAGCACCTGGACATCGATGATATTGCCGATGCCCACCAGCAGGAAAATTAGCACTTTGCGGCAGATGCCCTTGAAGCCCACCTCGCTGGACAGGGTCTTATCGGAGATGGCGCACATGACTCCGGTGATGTAGTCGATAGCCACAAAGGCGATCAGGGCGTAGAGCAGGCCATCACAGCCGCCCAGGAAGTAGCCAAGCCAGCCGCCCACAGCGGCAAAGACCAGCTGAATGGTGTTCCAGAATTCTTTCATAGTAGTTGTCCTCCTTTGAATTTTGAATATGAGAAGAGCGGTCACCCGTCATAGGCAACCGCTCTTGACTCTGTTATTTGGGTTACTGACCACAGATATCCGGATAGTCCTCAATGGCTCGTATCTGGTTTGCGTAGGTGCTCCAGTTTGTCGCTGCCTTATACGCATCCACCAGCGCTGAGGGAACATAAATATACCCTCCGCCCTTTTCAATTTTGGAAAACGCAAAGGCACCACTGGACTGCTTACAGACTTGCTCTGTGTTCCGAAGAATCAGTGCTTCCAAAGCAGTACAGGAATGGAATTCGCTATACCCAATGCTGCTCAGTACGGGAAAATCAAGAAACGTGAGAGAAGTGCAGTTTCTGAAACAGTACCCACTCATCGTCTGGACTTTGGGAAGTGAAACAGATGCCAGTGATGCACACTCGGCAAAGGAACTCCCATCGAGCTTTGTTGCCTCCGGTAAATCCACCGTTGTCAGAGCAGTGCAATAGTAAAAAGCGCCGTGTCCCACAGTGAGAACGTGGTCATCCTTGAACTCCGTAATGGTGCGTTCAATGATGCTGTCCGACAGGGCTTCATCGCCGACTACATCGATCGTGTTTGTAAAATCAGTCATTAGCTTTCACCTCCAGTGATCTCGGGATAATTCTCAATTGCCCGGATTTGATCCGCGTAGTTTTGCCAATTCGCAGCCGCCTTGTAACTGTCAACAAGAGCGGCGGGAACATAGATGTAACCACTGCCACTCGAGATCTTGGTATAGGACACAGCATCCGATCCCAGACTGCACACCTTTTCCGCATTTCGGAGAATCAGCGCTTCCAGAGCGTTGGCTGCAGAAAAACTATGCTGACCGATGCTCGTAACTTTAGACAGATCTGCTTTGGCCAGTTTGTGCGCCGCATTGAATGCGTAATCGCCGATAGACGTCACATTGGGGAAATATACAGAGGTCAAACCGCTGCAGTTCTGGAAAGCATAAGCGCCAACTGTTGTCACGCGATCATTGCTGTAGTCCCCGCTGATGCTCCGTTCTACAATGCCCACAGAGATGTAGCCAATAAAGCGGTACTGCGCATAGCAGTCCGTATTTCCGGTGATTCCGTTGGGAGACGGATTCCAGCCGGTAAATTCGTAATCCTCTGGCTTTTCCACATCCGTTTTGGCCGGTGTGTCGCCGGTGTAACTGGCGTTGCTGCCATAGGGAACCTCGGATACTGTCTGCGCCAAAGTTGTACCATTGTAGAAGCGAACCGTATACTTCCGAACAGTGCTTGTAAACGCGGCATACACATTCCGGTCTGACACAACTGCCTTCAGCGCATTTGCGTTCGCAGCGCCGCCAGCTGTCAGACTCCAACCGGAGAAGCTGTAGCTATACTGGGCCGTAGACGCCCTGGTGGGATTGGAACCGCTGTAAGCTGCATCCCCGCCATCGTAGACCGTGACGGTCTTCAGCAGCGTATTCCCGGAATCGTCATAGAAATACACATTGCTGTGGGTATGCTCATACTGAATCCTGATGTTCGGATAACGTTCCCGCATCTCGGCCAGTTCATCGTTGGTGAGTTCCGCAACGGTAAAGATCCCACTGATCTGCGCCTTATCCGTGTTGTTGCCGTTCTCGTCCAGACCACGCATGGTATCCAGCAGATCATAGAAAGCCAGAATGTCCGCCGCATCCTCAAAGCTGCGTCCCAGCCCGGTCACGCGGACACGGGCACCAACGGGAATGCTGTGCAGAATCTCCCACAGGTCGAACACCTCGCTCACATTTTCCAGCCGGAGCGTGGAGATGTTGTCATACCCGCCGATGGAGAAATCCGTAATGGCTTTCTGATTTCGGATGGTCAGGTTGGTGACCGTTGCGGGCAGATGGAGCGTTTTCAGAATGCCGCCATTGGGCAGCTGGACACCGGTCACCGCCGTCCTCTCAAAGTACAGATGCTCGATGTTTGTACAGCCGGACACATCCACAGCCTGCTTGAGATTCGGGCAGTTGCGGACATCCAGCGCCCGCAGCAGGGTGTTGTTGCCCAGGTACAGTTCGGTCAGGTTACCGTTGGAGTAGCTGTCTGCCGCATCGCCAACCTTTAGGCTCTGAAGCCGGGTGGCCATGGAGAAATCCGCGTAGCCCACCATCAGCCCGGAAAGGTCGCCGATGGACTGAAGCTGACTGGCGCTGTAGATATAAATCTCGGTGTCGTTCACATTGGACAGCGGACAGGCCAGCGTGTATGCCACATTGCGGTTTGCCCTCTGCTGCACCAGATAGGAGCCGTACTTCACCGTAGCGTAGATATCCGCATAAGGCGTGACGGTAATATCGTCCTTGGCGTAGCCACGGAGGGTCACCACATCGGTCAGGGCATCCCCGGCATTGTACTTGGAGTCCAAATAGCGGAATCGGTTATACAGCCACCACTTTCTCTGCTCGGCCTTGGAGCCTTGCAGCATGGTGAGGTAGCTGGCCGTGTTCTGCTCGATCAGCGGCTGGAGGTACTTGAAGTAGGCGTCCTCATTGAACACCGCTTCGGGCCACTTTGCCTGATGCTCCTCAAACCGCTGTTCCGTCACGGCGAAGGACAACGTGCCGCCCGAGCGCAGCTTCTGGTACATGGCCTTGATATCCTCAAAGAAAGCCGCTCGGACATTGATCCACAGGACGGACTGCTGACCGTTGTAGATATCAGCCCCGGACTCGGTGTGGTCGATGTCCTCCAGATTGTAGGGAAACACCAGCGCACCCTCGTTGTTGATGCCAATAGCCGTATCGAAGTCATAGGGCAGCGAGAACCACTTGCTCCCGGACATGAAGGTTGGGAACATATTCTTGGCCCGGCTGTCCACCATCAGGAACAGTTCCGTGAATAGGTAATAAAAAAGCACGGCATCCTTTTCAAAATGCTGTGCAAACTCAGATTTGAACTTAGCCAGACGGTAAGCGGCGGTATCTGTGGTGTACAGCACCCCGTCAAAGGTGCGGTTTACCGTCAGCTTGTCTCCTGTTGCGGCGGACTGGTCGGTGCTTTTCAGCCACGCAGCCAGTTCGGACAGGTTGGCGGGGTCTGCGTAATCCTTGGGATACCGGGCTTCAAAGTCGCCCTGCCAGTCCGTCCCGGAGTAATCATCATCCTTCCAGAGAACTCGGTCGCTGGTGTTGTTGAGAATTTCCCAGCTTTCATCGCCCTCGGAAAAGCCGAATACCTCCGGGGTGGCTTTATCGAAATTGAAGTTGTATTTCCCAATGAAGCTGGCGTTTTCACCGTCATACCAGAAGACCACAATGGGGAATCCATCAATGCCCTGACGGATGCGGCTGTCCTGCTTCTGGGGCGCGGTCCGGAAGGGGCAGGTATCCTCATAGAGCCGGGCCAGTTCCACATTGTTGGCACCCTCGGAGGAAGCCACATCCGCCTTGAAGGTGAAGGTTTTCGTGGGAACGGAATCGGAGCGCAGCTTGTAGGTTTCCTGGGTGTTGCCGCTGGGGTCCACAAAGCCGCCCTTGAACTTGATTTTGTAGTTCTTCCGGGCATAGTACTGGGAGGATGTACCCTGCACATCCACTTCGGCCCCGGAGAAGGTGAAGGATTTGCTGCCGTTGACCGGATCGGTGTAATAGCCGCTCATGGTTTTTACATCGCCCTTGTACTGGGGCAGCTCCGTGCCGTCCAGCACCAGATACGGCAGGTCCTTCGGCAGCTGGGAAATCACGATCTGGGAGTAGGCGTCAAATACATGGTTGCGGCTGTACCGCTCCAGCATGGTCTCCACCACCTGGGTGTCGGCGATCCAGTTGTTCAGAATCTGATGCCGGGTCAGGTCATTGTCATAGACACGGATGCAGTAGAGGTCAATGGCAGCATCCCGGGAGCCAATGGAAATATCCACAGGCACACTCTGGGCAAAGTCATCATCCGCCGGGTACTGCACCACACCGGACATGATGCCGTTGATGTAGCAATAGATGAGCCGGTTGACGGCTTTCTTCTCCACCACAAAGGACAGGCGCAGGTGCTCGTTCTCCTTGTATCGGGTGGTGATCTCCTTCTGCTCGGAGCGAAGAGTTGCCAGCTGAGGCGTGATGGAGATACCGCGATTGCCGCTCATGCAGGACAGCACCACAGCATCGTAGTTCATGACATCCCGGGTGGCGAACTCAATCTCGATGGTTTTGCCGGTGGTACGGAAATCCTTTCCGAAGGGCTGCACCGGAATGGTCAGTCTGGCATCGCCGGACACCCGGAGAACGGGGATATTGTCCTCATCCAGCTGCCAGCCGTCCGAGGTGAAGTTGAAACCGGAGAATACAGAGGAGATATTGCCATACTCCCACACACCGGGGTTCTCTTCGGTGTTGCTCCGACCGGCGCTGGACAGATACAGAGACAGCCCCTCGGTTTCTGCTTCAATTTCCATTTCGCTGGCAGTCACCGTCAGCGCAATGGTGCGGGAAGCACTGCCGCAGGAGATTTCCAGAGCCAGATCCCCGGCGTTGTCTGCCCGGTAAGACCAAATCTGCTGAGTGCGATCCACCGTCTGGCGGGACACCACACTGCCATTCACCGACAGTTCCACCTCGGCGGTCAGGTTCGCGGGGTCGTAGACCGTAAACGGAATGACCAGCGTGGTATACTGGGCCACCGTGCCATCCTGAAAGCTGGTAGCAATGATGGGCGTGGTGTTCAGACTCTCCACGCAGATGATCTCATAATACAGATGATTGGACTCGATGGTCTGCCCATTGACGGTGGCATCAAAGTAGGCCTCCAGCGTATGCGCTCCGTGCTTCTGGGCGGGAATCGTGTAGGACATCTGCCTGCCGCTGGAGGTGGTGGTCACCGTGGCGATCTCCTTGCCGTCCAGCAGAATATGAACCGTCTTGCTGATGGCCCCCACCGGCACATAGGTAAAGGTGATAATCCCATCGAAGGCAGTCCCGGAGTCAAAGGTGGAACTCATGGATGCCTCGATGGCATTGATGTTGAAATTGATGGTGCGGCTGTTCTCATAGGCATCCGACACCTGAATCCGCACCACGTTGCTGCCCACAGACAGATACGGCCCAAGATCAGCGGTGACTGCCCCCTGGGGAATGTCCAGCATGGCCTTGACAATGCCGTTTATTGTGACCTTCATCACGCCATTGCCGGTGGGCATCTCATCCTCCAGAGAGGACCAGGTAATCTGGATGAGACAATCCTTGCCGTAGGCGATGGACTTACTCAGCCAGCCGCTGGTGTTGGAGACCGCCAGCACGGCGTTATTGCCGCTGGAACCGCCGGAGCCGCCCGTGCCGGAAAAGGGGCCGAGAGGGCCTGCGACCACTTCATTGTTGGAGGTCAGATACAGATAGCCGTTTTCTACGAAGGCCCCGTCCACCTTCCCGGAGAGCAGCAGTTCCATATTGGAAAAACTCTGCTGCATATTCTGGGCGGCGGACATGGCAAGCTGCGCGTCCCCGGAGGCATTGAAGGATTCATCCTTGGCGTTCTTCGCGGTGGCCAGGGCTTCGCTGGAGCTGCTCTCTGCCGCCCGGGCGATGGTCTTGGCATCATCGGCGGTCTGGACCGCACTCTGGGAAGCCGTAACAACTTCCTCCCGGATATCCAGCACCTGCTGAGTGGCATCCTTCATGGGCTGCTCCAGAGCGGCGACTTCCTGATTTTCCTTATGGATTTTCTGGATGCAGGATACAAAGGCATCTTTGACATCCACGCCGAAGCGGGCTGTCAGGAATCGCTGCAGTTCTTCCTGTAGATCTGCCACAGGTCATTCCTCCTTTCGTTTACTCGATAGAATCAACAAAAGCCTGGGCAACATCGGCGATGCTGTCACAGGCAGCAACGGCGGTTTTGTCCACCAGCACCCGGTCGATGCGGTAGTTGTCCCGGATAATTTTTCCGGTGGTATCGTCAATCTCGGAATAGGTGATGCTGAGCCGCTTGCCCACGGCATCATTCCAGAATGTGACAGAGGTTACTTTCTTCATGTGGTGATTCTCCCTTCTGTAATGGATGTCAGATAAGAAGCCGCTTCGGCTCCATAGTTGGCAGTAGAGGTGTCAACCTGTCCTCGCTCTTCCGTCATGCGCAGCTGGTCGTAATCAATCTGCTTGGCCTTCATCTCCCAGCCAAAGGACAGCCCCGGAGTGCCGGAAACCACGAAATGGTCGCTGTATCTGCCTGTCAGCACGATTTCGCCGAGGCCATACGCCTGGAGGAACACCTGATAGCCCTCCAGCGATACGCACTCGGCAAAGACTGGGTCGATAGACACATAGCAAAGGCCGTCCTCTGCGATTACCCCTTCACCGATGTCTCCAAAATAGGGTGTGGGCGTCTCATAGGCATAGAGCTTGCGTTCACCGTAATCTCTGGTCTTGACACACCGGGCCTTGCTTCCCAATACGGACAGGTCGCCAGATACCTGCGTAAAGACAGGCAGTTCCAGCCAGTCGTGATGGACATTCAGAATATCGTTCTTCTCCTTATCCATCAGGCTCATCTTGATTTCGTTGCCATCGCTGACTCCGACAAAGCCGCATTCATAAGCGCCCTTGTAAAAGCCAATGGTTCCCTCGGTCATCTTGATGGAACGGACGATGCTGCCGGACTGCCCATCAAATGAGTCGGTGGAGATACCGCCCTTTCCAAGGTACACATCTCCGGCACCACCGTGGGGCGTACACATGGAGAGCCAGTTGCTGGCATGGGTCCAGTCACCAAAGGCGATATAGTCGCTGTTGATGTTGAAGCCGCCAATCTGTCCCGCGATGGCTTCCATACTGCCATCGGTCTTGATTTTGAAGTAGTTGTTGGCGGTAATGGCTCCGTTCAGATTGATGCGCTGTGCCTGAATTGCTACTTCCTCGGAACTCTGGTTGATGGCGGAGATGATGCCGTCCTTTTCAACCTTGGAGGCAATGCCGTCATCCGTCCCCTTGATCCAGTTGTTCAGGCCGATACTCAGTTGGTTGGTGTCGATGGAATTGGCGGCAATCCAGCTGCCGAGAATCTGACCGTCCACCGTGATGCCCACCGTATAGGGACCTTCATAGCCGGTGGTGCTGGCGGCGATGCCGTCCTTGTTGATCTGCATGACGCGCTTGGCGGTGGTCTTGTCCGGGGTATCCATGTAGAGGTCCCGGAGCCAGCGCCCGTCCTCGTCATACTCCGTCAGCTTGTAGCCACCCTTGGCACCGGTTATCATGGCAGTCAGGTTGTCGATGCTGATCTGGATATTCCGGTTGGAGATGCTGATGGCATCGTTTTGCTCACTTCTCAGCTGATTGCGCACCGCCGACTGCTGGCTGGTATAGGTTTTCTGCTGCTTACTGGAGAGCTCCAGTGTTCGCCCAGCAGGGTTCTGGAGCGGAATGGTCAGCTTCATCACCGGAAGGACGATGTCCATGCCATAGGGCTTGGCCAGGCAGTGGATGCGGTCTCCCTCGGCAAAGGCGTCATAGTTATGACCCAGTTCCGAAAGGTCAGCCGCCGTCAGCGTCAGGGACATGGTTTCAAACTGGGTGCTGGAGAGCCACTCCTCGGCCTTGGCTTTGAGGTTTGCCGGGACGGTCACATCGTCCCAGGTGTTGGTGGCCCAGACCCAGCCGAACTGATCCACTGCGTCCTGCGAAAACACATAGTTCTTTCCATCGTTGACGGAGGTAATGTCCACCCGCTTTTCCAGGGCTTCAATCTCCGATTCGCCCTCCAGGGTCGCACCCAGAGGAATCAGTGCCGTCACCACATCCTCTGCGGAGGTGGTTTCGGAATAGTCCAGCAGATTCAGTCCGAACTCAATGGGCTGGGTGCTGTAGCTGCCGTACTGCTCAATGCTGACCCAATCCAGAATCAACTGGTCATCCACATGGCGCAGACGCAGATAACCGCCCAGCCGGCTCACCAGCTTCTCCCGGATGGCTTCCAGCGTGTTTTCGTAGTTGGTGTAGCGGTAGAGACTGTTGTTGGGGTCGGTGATGGAGACATAGCCCAGCTTGATCTGCTTTCGCGGTTCCACCTGGCTGTTGTGAATCTCCAGCATCCGTCCCAGCAGTGCTGCCGGGGAAATATCGTGGTACTCCGCCTGGGGCTGGATGGAGTCCGCCAGAAAACTCAGCGCCCCGGTGCAGTAGATCTGCTTATTCCGGTAGCGGTCAATATTGGGAACCTTCCGCACCTCTCCGTAAAAAATCTCCCTGTTGTTACGGAATACGGAGACCATGGATTTCCGGCAGCAGATGCGGTCATAGAGCGGGTTGTCCGGCGGGACCGTTGCCGTAAACACACCGGCGTACCCCGGCTCCAGTTCCAGAACCGGGTCGGTTAGCATGGCGGAGGGGTGATCCGCATGATACAGCACATAGCCGTCCAGTTTGACTTTATACATCAGATCACCCTCCTTCGGAATAAGACCTGTAGGCTGCCGCGCCCAGAGAAATTCAGCGTCAGATCGCTGTCGCCCACCAGCAGCTCGGCCAGCCGGTTCTCGCCCTTTTGCAGGAGATAATCGTCTCCGTCCACCGTCATCTTCAGCCCGGTTTCGCCAATCTCAGTAACCACCACGCTGACCACAAAGGGCACCGCGCTGTGTGGGATGGTACAGGCGGCGGTGGGGCTGTCTGCGGTGAGCGTGATGCTGATGGGATCGTCAATGACACCCAATTCAAAGTCAAAAGGATTCCAAAGCCAGTCCGAGGTGCTGTTGTCATTGAGACTGTAGCCGTAGGGGTCTGCCTGGGGGATGGACAGCTTGAAGGTGCCGATCTCACGCACCCGGTCAAACTCCGTCACCTCGGCGCGGCCTTCCCAGTAGTAGCCTGGGAAATCGTCAAAGACAATCCGCACCCGCTTGCCGTGCAGCAGGATACGGATACTGGAAATAAAGGAGTTCCAGAGGTGTCTGTCCATCTTGCCGCCCAGGGTGATCTCAATGGGACGATGCTTGAAAATGGGACGCCCCGTGAGGGCTTCGGAATAATCCAGAAAGCCGTCCGCACCGGGAACATCCAGATAAAACGTCTCCTGGACCGGGGTACCAATGCAGTTGTTGTTCCCGATGGCAAGGCCCCAATCCCGGAGGGTATGATAGCTTTTTCCGGTAGCGATCACCGTAATGGTCGCGCCGTTTGTCATAGTACTCATCGGTACACCTCCTGTGCGGCCAGAATGCCCAGCTGCCGGTTCATGCCGGGTGCCAGCTTGCCCACCAGGGTGCTGCCGTCCAGATAGATGCCCTTCTCACTGTTCCGGGCAATGACCGCCAGATAATTTTCCATACCGCTCATATTCAGCTTGCTGTCCAGCATGGCTTCCAGCTTGGTGTAAAAGCCCTTCAGCGGCAGAATGGCTTCCGGCCCCGCTTCACCACCAGCCATAAGACTGGAACCGTTGAAGCCGAACAGGGTCGGGTCAGTCATGATGCCGCCCTCCTTGTACCAGGACACAGAAAGGTGCGGTACACTGGGCGGGTTCAGGGAGAAGCTGCCGGAGATACTGAAGTGGGGCATCTTGATATGCGGCAGGGACAGCTTACAGTTGGCAAAGAAGCTCTTGATGCTGTTCAGCGCATTGCTGATGTGTGTCTTTGCCTGGTCAATCGGCCCGGTAATGGCGCTCTTGATCCCGTTCCATACCGAGGTGGCGGTACTCTTGATGCTGCTGAACACCGAGGACAGGGTGCTTTTCACGGAATTGAACACCGTGGTCACCTTGGTTTTGACCCCATCCACCACCGTGGAGATGGAGGTCTTGATGCCGTTCCAGATGGTAGTGGCCGTGGTTTTGATTGCGTTAAACACAGTAGACACGGTCGTTTTGATGCTGTTTACCACCGTGCTGATCTTTGTGCTGATGGCCGTCCAGATGTTGCTGATAGTTGTCTGGATGGCGTTCATCACCGAGGACAGCGTGGAGGAAACGGCGTTGATGGCGCTGCCCACCGTGGTTTTGATGGTTTCCCAGATGCTGGTGATGGTATCGCCGCAGTTCTCCCAGATCAGCTGGAACGGCAGCGTGATGATATCCCATGCCGCTTCAAGCAGAGAGCCAATGAACTGGATGCCCACACCGACCACATTTTTGATGGTTTCCCAAGCATCCGAGAAGAAGGTGGTGATACCGTTCCAGATATTTGTGAAGGTGGAGGATACAGCGTTCCACACCTCATCCCAGCTGGTGCCAAACCACCCCAGCACCACATCCGCCACGCCCTTGAGCGTACCCAGAATATTCTCAAACCAGCTGACCAGCCCTTCCCACATGGTGGTGAAGATTCCCTTCACGGCTTCCCACGCGCCGGACCAGTCGCCCTGGAATACGGAAATGAATACATCCACGATGCCCAGAATGACATCCAGAACCGTGGACAGCGTATTGGCGATGTGGTTGAACACACCCTCAAAGACCGGAGCGAGAAGTTCGCAGAACCCCTGCCATACAGCGGACAGCACTTCGGTGATGCTTTCAAATTCAAAGCCCAGGCTGTTCAGCCGGTCAACGATGCCCTGACAGAAGCCGCTGACGGTTTCTTTGATCTGATTCCATGTGCCGATGATATTTTCCCGGAATTCATCGTTGGTTTTCCAGAGCGTCGCAAAGGCGGCTGCCAGCGTGCCGATCACTGCCACCACGGCCAGCACCGGCCCGGCCACGGCCCCAAGCGCACTTCCCAGTCCGGTGATGAAGCCGCTGCTCCCGGCGATCTTTACGCCCAGCTTGGCGATGCCCTTCGTCAGCCCGGAAAAGCCCTTCATGGCTGTGCCGACCGTGGAAGTCACTTTGCCGAAGAGAATGAGCATGGGACCGATGGCAGCGACAACCGCCGCGATTTTCAACACGGTTTCTTTCTGCTCATCGTTCATTCCGTTCAGCTTGTCGACAAATTCCTGGATTTTCTTTGCAGCCGCCCGGATTTTCGGCATGAGGATTTCGCCGAAGGAAATGGCAAGCCCCTCCAGTGCGGACTTTAGAATGGTGATCTGGCCGGACAGATTGTCCAGCTGTGTATCCGCCATCTGCTGGGCCGCGCCGCCGCTTGCCGTAATGGACTGCTGGAGACTGTCCCAGCTGTCTCCGGTATTGGAAAGCAGCGAATTGACAGCGGCCAGATCGGTTTTATTGAAAATGGACGAGATGATGTTCTGCTTTTCAGCGGAAGTCATCCCGTCCATACTGGTATTCAAATCCCCCAGAATATCGTTGAGGGAACGCATATTGCCTTCGGAGTCGTAGACCTCCACACCCAGGCTCTCCATGCAGGCGGCGGCTTTGTCTGTGGGGCTTTGCAGAGCCAGAATCACGTTTCGCAGATGGGTGCCGCCCTCCGCGCCCTTGATGCCGTTATTGGCGAGGATGCCCAGAGCGGTATTCAGTTCCGCCGTGCCGCCCTTGACCGTCTTGGCGGTTGCGCCGATGGTCAGGATGGCTTCACCCAGCTGGGCAACCGAGGTATTGGTGGTGGATGCCGTCTTGGACATCTGATCCACCATGGTATCCGCTTCGCTGGTTTCCATTCCCAGAGCCGACATGGCGTCTGTGACCATATCCGAAGCTGAAGCCAGGTCGATGCCGCCAGCCGCCGCAAGATTCAGCACGGTGGGCAGCGTATCATAGATTTCCTGCGTATCGTAACCAGCCAGCGCCAGGTAGTTCATGGCATCCGCGCACTCGCTGGCGGAGAAGGCCGTCTCGGAACCCATCTGCTTGGCAAGATCCCGGAGGGCTTCCACCGTATTGACAGACTCGCCGTTCAGTTCGGAAATGGCGTCCTTGGTGATGCCCATGGTGGCCTGCACCTGGCTCATGGAGGTATCGAAGTCCGCTGTGGTCTTGACCGCCGCCGTACCAAGCCCCGCCACAGCGGCAGTCACAGGAAGCAGCTTCTCACCGGCACCGGAAATCTTATCCCCGGCGGTTTGCAGCTTGTCGCCTACCTCCTCGATTTTGGCAAGTGCGGCATTGGACTCGATGGCCTGCTCCTGCAGGCGTTTCAGCTCCTGCTCGGTTTCGATGATTTCCCGCTGGAGGGCATCGTATTTGTCCTGACCCAGGTCGCCGCTTTCCAGCTGTGCTTTGGCCTGCTCCTGGGCCAGCTTCAGCGCATCCAGCTTTTCCTTGGTGGAGCCGATGGCATCCTTGAGCAACTTCTGCTTCTGGGTGAGCAGTTCCGTATTGGTGGGGTCCAGCTTCAGCAGCTTGGATACATCCTTCAGACCGGACTGGGTGGTCTTGATGGACGAGTTGACGCTTTTCAGCGCCTTGTCCAGTCCTGTGGTATCGCCGCCAATCTCAACGGTAATGCCCTTGATTCTGCTTGCCAAATTGCGTCACCTCCTAAAAATGGGCATAAAAATAGCCCGGATTGCTCCGAGCATGAAAAGAGCATCGGGTGTTAGCCGATGCTCAATAATCGATATTCAGTTCTGTAAACTGAAAGTTTCTGTCGCTTTGTAAAATTGGAATTTGTAGTTATCTATACTCATTTGGAATTTCGATATGAAATGTCTCACACAATAACTTCACATCATGCACATCATTCTCATCAAATTCGTATCCCAGATGGAACATTACTTGACTATATGGTTCAATACAGGAAACCTCTATTTCCTCAATTCTTCCTTTACCCGAAAAAGTTTCTACCGGAAAACAATCCCCATCATAAAGAATTTCACCTTCGCCCGTATATTCAAAACAATGCAAATCAACAATTCTGTTTTTCGCATCTTCCCATACAGTATGGTTCAATGTTGTATATTCCATCTTAATCTCATAAAAGCCATTAGCTTTCATTATTTCTATAAAGTTCTGATAATCGTTCTTTTCTACAAAAATGTCAATATCATTATGGGCTCTTGACTGATATCCAAGAAGAGCATCTACACCCCAGCCACCATCAAGAAAGACTTTAATCTCCGCATCTATTGCAAATTGAAGAATCTGTTTTACATCTGTTATATTGACCATCTTATCATCTCCGCAAATTCCGATTTATCGAGGTAATTATAGCACGGAATTATGAACACTTCCACCATTAGAACCGGTCAAAATCCTCCTGCGATGCGATTTTATCGTAGGTCGCGCCATCGTTGCCTTTTTCTGTCCACATATCCATCACAAGGCCGATGGTGAGAAGGTCAAGGTCAGCGATGGAAATGCCGATTTCGGTGCATCGCAGGAGGAACAAGGCCGTGGTCATTTCACGGCTGCTGCGCTGGAGTTTTTTTTAGAAGCCACATCGGTCACCAGATTGGAACCCCACAGTTCCAGAATCTCCGGCAGGATTTCGTAGATGGAGAACATCTCAAACTGGTCGAGCCAGTCATCAATGTTGTCCGGGATACTGTGGTCGGCATGGTAGGCCATGATGTAGGCCACGTTCTCGAAGATCTCCAAATCTTCAATGGCGAAGGACCCGTCCTCGTTTTTCTTCTTCGAGTAGGAAGATTCCAAACGGGACAGGTCCTTGAAAATGTCTCTCTTGAACTTGATTCGGTACAGGCGGGGGATCGTTGCCGAGGAACGGAATTTCACCTGTTGATCGCCGACTGTGATCGTTTTCTCCAGCATAGATTAACCCTCCGTTTCGTCCGGGATATACACGGCCTTGTACCAGCCATCGTAGGTGGCCTTGTCGGTGGTATCGCCGGTGCGGCTCTTGACCAGACCATCGCTGCGGGGATCGGCGGTCAGGGACAGGGTCTCGGTACCCGGCTCGATGGTGTCCTCCTTGGTCTTGGACTCGATGGAAGGACGGGACGCGCTGCAGTTATACAGCACATGACGGATGGCCTTCGCATCGCCATCGAACTCAAAGAGCAGAGCGAACTTCTCCGTCTCGGTGACATCGGATTTTTCCACCAGCACACCCTTGTTGTCCAGCTTTTCCCGCAGGATTTCGGTGCGAAACCACTCCGGGATGAGGGCCATCTCCAGATCGCCGCTGTAGCCGTTGTTGGAACTGGTGCGGAAATACACGATGCCGTCCGCATAGAAGGGAGAGGAATCACCCTCTGCGTCCAGGCTGATGCTGACCGCACCGGGGACGGCCTTGGGGGTGTCGTAAGAGAAGGAAGTCACCCCGTCCACCACGGATTCCGTCAGCTTGGCGGCATGGACATTTTTCAGATTATATTTGACTTTATTGCTCATCGCGGTCAAACCTCCATTTCAAAGTAATACAGGACTTCGTAGAGCCGTTCGCTCTCAATCCAGGTTTCGGTTTTCTCATAAAAAATGCCGTGCCTGTCCAGCACAGCCTCCAGCTGCCGTTCCACCGACAAGTCCTTACAATCGGTGTACAGTTCAATATGAACTTCGGAAATTTTATAGTAGACTGCTCCGTCAGCGGCGAAGTTGTCGCTGCCCGGAAGGAGATAACAGACAAACGGCGGCTCCGGGGACTCGCCCTCCGCAAAGTGGTCATAGGCAAAGGGTAGCCCGGATTCTGTCAGTATTTGTATCAGTTCATCCATGCCGCAGGCTCCTTTCGATGTCTTTCTCCAGCTGGTCGATGCCAGCCTGTTCAGCAGGGGCGATGTGGCTTCTTCCCGGAACCCGGCCCCCGCCGCGCTTGGCATGACCGTGTTCCAGCAGATGCGCCAGCTGGTAGCGGTTGCGGGAATACACCGTCACTTCCAAAGACCGGGAGGTTTCCCGCGTATTCTTGGTCGACCAGCTTTTGGCGTAGGCTCCCGTGGACTTGGGTGCTGTAGCCTTGATCTGATCTCTGACCAGTGTGCTGGCGCTTTTTACCGCTTCCTTCATCTCGTCACAGGCCACATCGGCATACTCGTTCAGTTCTTTCATGACGGTTTCGGAGAGCGAATCAATGGAAATCTTCGTATTTGCCATATCATCGTCTCACTTTCCGGCAGTGCAGCTTGATACCCTTGCGCTTGAAATTCATGTGATCGACTGAAAGAATGTCGTAAAGTTCATTCTGGAACTGAACCCGGTAGCTTGTGGAGGTAATCGCGGCGGACTGCCTGCACCAGCGGATGGTGAAGTCAATGGTGGAATCGTCCACCACCATCCCGGCATCGGTCATTTCCTTACCGCCCTCGGCACTGACGGTCGCGTAGCAGGTGTAGTACGGCTGCCACTCGTTTTTACGATTACCGATGGAATCCGCAACCACCGTGCTTTTGCCGATTTCGATGCGGACATTCAGCAGTTCGATCTTCATCAGAACGCCTCCTTCCGGGAACCGAAGAGCAGCGAACGGAGGGTCAGGGTTAGGGCGTGATGGTCGGCTTCCTCCCGATGTTCGTAGAAATAGGCCACCGTGTACATGACCGCCACCTTGCCGTTCTCAACCCGGGTCAGAACATCGGTACTGTCCGCCCGGAGAATATCCGCACACAGCTTTTCGGCTCCTGTGATAAGGGCGGTGATGATGGCATCGTCATCTTCGAAGTCCACCCGGAGATACTGTTTCATTTCATCAAGGGACACAATCATGTCTCATCACCACCTCTGTCAGAAAAGATGGGCGGTGCCACCCATGAGAGCAGCACCGCCGTAATCAAGGTCATTCGGTCTTCAGCTTCAGAATCTGCACCGCCTCGGGCAAGATCAGCTTGCCGTCCACGCGCTCCTTGGCCACATAGCCAATCATGCCGTTTCCGGCGAACAGCTCGGTCAGCTGCTTGAAGGAGCGGGTGCCACGGTCGCCGATGTTGTAGTAGCTGAAGTCGCCAAAGGCGATAGCGTTCTCCGGCACATACTCGGAGGTATGAACGCTATAGCCCAGAATGCGGTCAGGCTCACCCGCCTGATAGGACGGCTGCCAGATGTAGGCTCCGTTGTTGTCCTTGAACTTGCGGATCTGAGCCACGGTCTTGTCGTTCATGATGAAGGAAGCGTTCTTGCGGTAGGGGCGCTTCAGTTCATAGATAAGGCCCAGCACATCGTCCGCCTTCAGCGCGGCAGAAAGCGTACCGGCTACATGACCGCCGCCGACTTCTGCAAACAGGCCCAGGGGCTGACCAACGCCGGTGCCGTTGAGGAAGGCATCCTCCTCGGCATTGGCCAGCGCCTTGCCAAACTGCTCGATGATGTAGCTTTCCAGATTGAAAGCGCTGTCATAGAGCAGCTCCTCAGTCACCTTGATGGCAACGTGCAGCTTGTGGGCATCCAGCAGGATCTGGGCAAAGGTGGCATCAGAGAACTGGAGCGCACCGCCTTCCTCGATCCATGCGGCGGCAGGCTTGGTGGCCGCGATATTGATCTTGTGCTCACCGGAAGTGGTGATCACGTGGCCCAGGCGGCGCATGATGTTCTCCTCAGACAGGGTCTGAATCAGGCGGCGGTCATACTCCTCGGGCACGAGGTAGCCGCCATCGGCATCCACGCCTTCCTGCAGAACGTTGCTGACCTGACGGAAGTTGGTGCGCAGGGCGGTCAGCATTCCCTTGCGGTATTCGTCAGACGCACGCCCGGTCTTGACCTCCGGCTGCTTTCCGGTGGTGGGCTTGGAAGTGAGGGGTGTATTCACAGGCTTGCTGAGTTCCGCATCCAGCGCCTCCTGCCGTTCCAGACGAGCGATTTCCTTGCCGAGATCGGCGATGTCCTGCTCCATGCGGGTATAAGTGGCATCGTCCTCGGCGGTCAGGGTACCCTTCTCGGTACGATGGGAATCCAGAAATGCCTTGGCGGCATTCCATGCGGTGTTGCGCTTTTCGCGCAGTTCCTGAATCGTCATAATCATAATCCTCCTTAATGTGTCATCAGATTGAGCCGCTCCATGAGATCGTCCACGGAGCGTTCCGGTTTGGTGGGTTTCTTTTCGATGCGGCACTTTGTCGCCAGCTTGTCCATCAGGTGGTTGGTCACCGCCGCCCGGGAAAACAGCATCGGCCCGGTGACGTGGTTTTCTGCGCCAGTAACTTCCGGGCGGGTCATAATCTCATCGGCAAAGCCCAAGTCGACCGCCGTGTGGGCATCCATCCAGGTTTCCGCATCCATCAGGTGGGACAGCTTGGTGCGGCTCATGCCGGTCTTGATCTCATAGGCGTTGATGATGGATTCCTTCACCTCGTCCAGCATGGCGATGGCTTTCTGCATTTCTGCGGCATCGCCCATAGCCATGGTGGCGGGATTGTGGATCATCAGCATCGACACAGGAGACACCAGCACCCTGGTGCCAGCCATGGCAATGACGGATGCGGCAGAGGCAGCGATGCCGTCAATCTTAACGGTCACGCTGCCTCTGTAATCCATGAGCATATTGTAGATCTGGGCCGCAGCCACACAGTCGCCGCCGGGGCTGTTGATCCAGACCGTGATATCGCCGCTCCCGGCATTCAGTTCCTCCCGGAACAGCTGGGGCGTGATATCATCGTCAAACCAGCTTTCCTCGGCGATGGTGCCGTTCAGCGTGAGAATCCGCTGCTCCGGTTCCGTCTCCGTTGGAGCCTGATTCGTCCAGTTCCAAAACTTCTTCATTTTCGGTTTCCTCCTTTCCCGCGAAGATACCCGCGTCCTGCAGCTTGGTCATGTTGCCGTTGATGAGATATAGGTCACCGCCGAGTTCGGCAGGGATGCGGTCCAGGTTTTCCAGTTCCCGGATGTCGTTGGCAGACATCCAGCCGTTCTGTCTGGCGGTGGCGTAGCCGTTCATCCGGCTCTCGTAGTCGCCACGCAGCAGACCGTCCACGTTGAACTTCACGAAATACGATTCCTTTTCTTTCTCCGAAAGCAGTGCCCGGTTAATGGCCTGTTCCCAGCGCACGATCCACGGCTCCAACGTGTATTTCACAAATTCCAGCGACTGCTGCTCAATATTGGAAAAGCTCGACTTCTCCAGATCGCCAACCATGTGGGGTGGCACCCGGAAAATTCGAGCGATTTCGTCTATCTGAAATTTTCTGGTTTCGAGGAACTGCGCCTGTTCCGGGGAGATGGAGATAGGGGTGTATTTCATGCCCTCCTCCAGCACAGCCACCTTATTGGCGTTGCCGCTGCCCCCGAAGGCCGCATTCCAGCTGTCCCGGACACGGGCAGGGTCTTTCACTGTCCCCGGATGCTCCAGAATGCCGCCGGGGGTAGCGCCGTTGGCGAAAAACTTGGCTCCGTACTCCTCACAGGCAATCGCCATACCGATGGCATTCTTTGCCATGGCAATGGGGCTGTATCCAACCAGGCCGTCAAAACCAAGGCCAGGAATGTGCAGCACATCGGTGGGCTTCAGAATCACCGTGCCGTCCTTCATGGTCGGCGCATCGGAATCCTGCACCTGGTACTGGTAGTAGAGGTGGCCCATATCGTCCCGGTCAACGGTCATGCGGTTGGGCATCAGCGGATACAGTGCAACGACCTCGCCTTTGCCGTTTCGGATGATCTGGGAGTAGGAGTTGCCCCACAGCAGCAGATGGGACATGGCGGTTTCCCGGAACACAAAGCTGGTCATCTCCGGGTTCGGCTCATCATGGAGAATGCGGTACAGCGGGTGCTTCAGCGCCTTTTCTTTGCTGCCGTCCTTCTGGTACTGATACAAATGCACGGGCAGCCCGGCAATCGCCTCCGACAGAATGCGCACACAAGCATAAACAGCAGTCATCTGCATGGCGGAGCGTTCATTCACCGGCTTGCCAGAAGTGTTCTGGCCGAGGAAGAAGCGGTAGCCGCTGCCGTTCGTACTGTTGGTAGGCTTATCCCGGGAATGGAATAGTCCGGATAAAATGCCCATAGGAAATCACTCCCTTCATATAAAAAGGATGCCTCGGTCGTCATAGACGGAAGCACCCGTGTCATTGCCACAGCGGATCGCACGATCTAACGCCATGATGGTAGCCACCGCGCCGTCGATTTTCTCTGTGGACTTTTCCTTGTCCGGCTTGATGTTGCCAGCCGGGTCGGTGCGGATGAAGATGTTGTCCATCATCCAGCGCAGCACCGGATGACCGCCGTGGGCGATTTTCTCCTCCAGTACCAGCTTCATCAGTTCTTTGGTGGGAGGAGACATATCCTTGAAGCCCTGCCCAAAGGGAACG
>OLRV01001009.1_pt1 | contig 25439 bp, 19 predicted proteins | sample 1672421 | NCBI WGS metagenome assembly OLRV01 (sample SAMEA3136684, study PRJEB25190) | human gut metagenome | biome: human gut; feature: human-associated habitat; material: faeces | place: Austria | collected 2013
GAAAGAATAGCTGAATTTCTTGATTTTGCTATTCAAGCCAAGTTTGCTTATGTCAGCAAGCTGCAAGGCGGCGTTCATCATGCGCCGCCTTGTTTGCAGAGGGAGAAATCGACATGGCTGAAATCACAGGCTTTTGGCAGAGCAATCTGCGCGATCTGCTTGCTGAGCTGGGCGAAGAACGCACAAGCGAGATTCTATCCGCATTTGAATGTCCGCTGAACCCTGACGTACAAAGCTTTCTGCGCGAAAAAGCCATTCTTTTTTCAAGGCACGGCTATGCGTCCACCTATCTCGTGTTCGCCAGCTATCAGGGCAGTGTCGTCTTAATCGGCTATTATGCATTGGCCATGAAAGCCGTCGTCATCAAAGGCAGTCTGCTTTCTTCCCAATGGCGCGGCCGTCTGCGTCGCTTCGCCTTTTATGATTCGGATCTCAAGCAGTTCACCCTTTCGCTTCCGCTGATCGGCCAGCTCGGCAAAAATTACGCTCACCACTACGACCGGCTGATCTCCGGCGACGATCTGCTTGGCATCGCCTGCGAAACCGTTCGCGAAATACAACTGATGTCCAGCGGCAAAATGGTTTATCTGGAATGTGAAGACGTCCTGCCACTCACTTCCTTTTACGAGCGAAACGGCTTTTTCCGATTCGCAAACCGCAATCTGGACGGCGACGAGCGCGATCTTTCCCAAACGCCTTATCTCGTTCAAATGATTAAATACTTTAAGGATGCATAAACGCGCGCACCCCCGCAGCCGGTTTTTTCCGTTTCTGCGGGGGTGTGTGATTATTTTTTGCGCCTATTCTTTTATGCGCCGCTTCACAAACGCCCTTCCGTCAAACGCCCAAATTTCCTCAAACCCGCAGGCCTCAAGCAGCCTTTGCGCGTCGTCGAACGCACAATCCACGGTCGCCGCATGGTGCGAATCGGAGGAGATCGTCACGCGGGCGTTTCGCCGTCTGAGCTGCTCCAATATCCATCGGGAGGGGTATGGCGTCGTCCGCCAGCCGCGGCTGATGGCTCCGGTGTTGACCTCAAAGACCTTGCCCGCCGAAACAAGCGCATCCATCGCGTTCAGCGCGGCGGCTCGATAGCGCGGGCTGGTTTCGTCAAAGAAGCGTTCCTTCTCGTCGAACTTGGTCAGCAGGTCGAAGTGACCGACCACCTGCGCGCGGGGCGCGTCGGCAACGCGCCTGAGCTGGGCGAAGTAACACTCCGCCGCCGCGTCGCTGTCGCCGTCAAAAGCCTCCGCCAAAAAGCGGCGCGTCGTCTCCGGGCTGTCGTCCACGGTGGGATAGGCCGTCGGATCGCCGCCGACGGGCAGAAAGTGCGCCGAGCCGAGGACATAGTCAAACGGTTCGAGCCATTTTTCGTCGCTGAGCACGTCCCATTCCATGCCCGCATACACGGCAATCCGCCCGGCATACGCCGCCTTGAGCCGCCGCATTTCAGCCAAAAACGGCGCGACGTTCTCCGCCTTCGCCGCCCAGCCGTTCGCAAACGGAAGCGGGCTGTGGATGCTGATTCCCGCCGAATCCATGCCCGCCGCCAGACAGGCGCGGATCATCTCCTCCGGCGTGTTTTTCCCGTCGCAAAAGACGCTGTGCGCGTGGAGATTCTGCATCTCTTTCCCGCCTTCCTTCTCTCTCTTCTTCAAAGGGGGAGCGCCCTGCCGCGACCCGAATGAGTTCAATACCACATCCAGTTTTTGAACCAGTTCATCCGCGCCAGCCACTCGCGGGAGACCTCCAGCCCCGACGCATAGGGATAAAACGCGATGAACAGCGCCACGGCGGCCACGACGAGCACGGCCGTCAGCGCATGGCTGAGCGCCCTGTTTCGGCGCTCCAGATAGCGCAGCCCCTGCGCCGTCGCCAGGATGATGAACGGCACACTGGCAAAGTAGTGATAGATGAACGTCAGCCGGCTGACCAGCACCCACGGCAGATACGCCGACAGGAAGCCCACCGCAATGATCGGCAGCGCGCGGTCGTATTCGTCGTCGCGCCCGCGCGTGACGCGCAGCATCGGCAGCGCGTTGCGATAGACGCTGTACCCCAGCACGAAGAGGATGGCAACAAGCCCCGTCCACCACACGGCCGGATTGCCGAACGCCATGATCGTGCTCGCCTTGCCCATCGCCGGGAACGCCGCGCTGTAATACCACATCGGCTTGACGATCAGCGGCCATTCATACCACGGCGAGGAGAAATAATGCGTCGCGACGAGGTTCTTGTGGTATTCGAACATCGTCACCTGCGCGTTCCAGATGCGTTCAAGCGTCTTGAGGTTCAGCTTCACCTCGCCGTAAGCGCTCAGATACGGAATATAGCTCAGGCAGTAAATCACAATCGGTACGATCACGAAAAACACCACGCAGGCCGCGAGCGTCGCCGCGCCTTTTTGGGCAAAGCCGTCCGCCGCGCGCGCAAACGCCGGGTCTTCGTCCCGATGGCGCTTGGCGTAGACGCTCTGCTTATAGAGCGTAATGAACCGCGAGAAGAACAGCACCGCCAGCCCGACCGCGCCGTAACAGCCGATCCACTTGCTGGCAATCGCCAGCCCCATGAACACGCCGGAAGCGAACAGCGGCACGAGCGTCCTCCACAATTTCTGGTGATAGAAGCTCATCTGCATCCAGCGCGCCATGAACAGGAACATCACCATCATAAACAGCACCGGGAAGGAATCAATCGTCGCGATGCGCGTCTGCGTGAAGTGCATGCAGTCCGCCGTCAGCAGCAGCGCGCTGAGCGCCGCCCACCGCGTCCGCTTGATGAGCTGCATCGCCAGCAGGTAGATCGCCGGAATCATCAGGATGCCCGTCAGCGTGCCCGCAAAGCGCCACGCGAACGGCGTCATGCCCATCAGGTCGATACACCAGCTCATAAACACCTTGCCCAGCGGCGGGTGCGTCGTCTCGTAGGTGTGCAGGCTGTGCGCGTGCTCGTAGCCCGTGCGCGCGTGGTAGATTTCGTCGAAGTACATGCTGTTTTCGTAGGTCGGCTTCTCCGGCACGGTGTCCTGTTCGTCGATCAGCACATTCGGGTCGGCCGCGCGCCCTTCGACCGCGCCGCTCGCCGAGATGGCCTGCACGGGGATCACCCGCCCGTTTCCATCGACCGCCGCAACCTCCCAGAGCGCCGAGCCCGCGCTGTCAAACGTCAGGCGGACATAGCGCCCGTTGAGCGCAATCATTCCGCCGGAAGCGCCCGCCACCACGCCTTCCGCGTCATAGGTCGGCTCGCGAAGCGCCAGCCACTTGAAGCACTCGCCCCGGTCGAAGAACGCGCCGGTTTCCGCGCCGTAGCTTTCCCCGTCCACAGAGGTCGCGACGGTGAACTGCGTATCGGAAATCCCCCCGTAATAATACAGGTGGAAATCCTCCTGATTTTCGCCGAGGTCGAGCACCACCGTTTCGCCCGCCGCCGTGGAGACATAGCCCGTCTGCGGCACTTTCGTCGCGCCCAGATGCCAGAACGCCGCGACGCTGTATGCCAGTGTCAGCGCGCCCACGATGGCGAAGTCGCGCCCGCGCAGGTGCATGCGGTAATCCTGCGGATGCAGCAGCTCGTCGCGCTCGCGCTTTTCGGCCGCGCAGGTCGGCGCTCCGTCATCCGCGTCCGCCGTCTTTTCCGGCTCGACTCTGCGCTCCGGCAGGGTCATCGGCCGCGCCCCCATGAGAAGGCGAACCGCCGTATACGCCGTCAGCGCCGCGGCGGCGAGCTGCACCGCGCCGAGCGCATACCCCAGCCCCGTGTTCGGCGCAATCAGATAATCAAACGCCAGCACCACGCCGATGTTCACCGCCGAGGCCGCCGAGGCCAGCACGGCGGAGATCAGCAGCCGGATATCCCCCGTCTCCACAAACGCGAAAAAGAGCAGCGCCAGCGCGGGCAGGATATAGCGCTCGTGCATCTTCGTGCCCAGCGCAAAGACCAGCTGCATCGTCAGCGCGGCAGAGAGGAACAGGCGGCTCCTGCCCTTGCCCAAGACATAGACCGCCACGCCCGCCGCGAAGGAGAGCGCCATCAGCACAAGGCCGATCTGCCCGTAGGTGATCGAGCCGATGAGCGCGGTCGATTCATCCACCCAGTTGCCGCCCAGCAGGAACATCAGGTTGCCCGTCGAGAGCGTCGCGTGCGGATAGCCGGAGAGCGTCGCCGCGTATTTATCCACCAGCCATGTGAAGATGTTTTCGCCCCACGCAAAGGGCAGCACGACGATAAGCGTCGCCGCCACGCCGCCCAGCAGACCGAGACCGATGGATTTTCCGCGGCGCTCGCCCAGACGCGCCTCTTTCATCAGCGCCGCCACGCCCAGCGGCGCGAGCAGCCCCGCCTGCGGCTTGGCCAGCACGGCCAGCGCGAAGATCGGGATGGCGATTGCCCACCGCCCCGCGCGCGCATACAGCAGCATCAGCACCAGCAGCAGCGCCAGCACAGAGTCAATCTGCCCCCAGCAGCTCGAGGTCACGACGAACGCCGGGTTCAGCGCCAGCAGCGCAGCCACGGCCAGCGCCGCGCCTTCGCCCAGCTTTTTTTCGGCCCATTTGAAGCAGACCGCCGCCAGCGCGAGATCGCAGGCAATCGGCACGAGCTTCATCAGCCCCTGAAACGCCATGCTCCCCGTGGCAAGCCCCAGCGCCCTGCCCAGCAGGCCGAGCAGCCACAGCACCAGCATATACGCGGGCGGATAATCGCAGAAATAGCCCGCTTCATAGAAATTCGCCGGGCCGCCGTCGGCCATCTTGCCCGCCCATGCGCCAAAACAGCCCATATCCACGCCGTAGCCCTCGACGGTGAACGCCAGCAGCACGCGGACGACCAGCGCCGCCAGCAGCGAAACCGCCAGCCCCGCGCGCGCGTTCAGCTTCTTCCCCGTCATGCCGCGCACCAGCAGCGCCGCCAACGCCATGTAGACGCAGGCCGCGCCGATCAGCAGCGGGATGCTCCTCTCCTTCGCCGTCTTTGGCGCGCCCGCGTCGGTCTTTTTGCTCGGCGCAGGCGTGGCCAGATCGAGCACCGTCTCGCCGACGGGCACGGTTTCCACCTGTTCAAGGCTTACGTCCGTGAACCATGCCTTGCCGGTGTTCTCCGCGCCGTAGCCGCCCAGCCGCGCCATGACCGTGATTTCCTTCTGCCCTTTGCCGGTTCGGCCATACAGGGTCAGCGTCTCCCACTGGCCGTTTGTGTCGTGCAGGTCGCGGCTCGTGCCGTAAACGCCGGAGAAGGACACATTCGCGCCCTTCGTCCCCTCGCCGCAGCCCTCCGCCATCACCCGCGCGGTCAGCCTGTATGTCGCGTTCTCGCGAACGGCAATCGTCTGTTCAAAGCGCGCGTCGTTGGCCGCGGCGTTTTCCACCAGCGCGGCGGTCGTGCCGTCCTCCAGCGTCACCGCCTCCAGATACGAAGCGCCCGCGCTCGTCACCCATGCGCCGGTCTGCCAGCCGTCGGGCTCGCCGTCCGTCGTCAAAGCAAAATCGCCGTTGACAATCAGGTTGCCCGTCTGCGGCGCGTCCTCCTTCCCGCCTGAACCAAACAGCGCAAAGAAAACCGCCGCCGCGGCAAGCAGCGTAAGCAAAACGACAATCCAGATTTTCTGACGTTTTTTCATTTCAATCCTCCGGGAAAAATCAAAACATAGGCCCCTGATAGGGGAACGCGTCCTTGATATGCGTCAGCCTTGCGCCCCGGATTTCGATGACGTCAAAGCGAGCCTGCCGCTCCGTCAGCCCATTTTGAACCATGTAGCGCAGCGCGCCCCTGCATATTCTCTTTTGTTTGGCCGGCGTCACGGCCTCGCGCCCGTAGGATGCGCCGCTCGTCCGCGTCTTGACCTCGACAAAGACGATCACCCGCCCATCCTGCGCAATCAGGTCGATCTCCGCGCCGGGGAACGCCGCGTTGCGCGCCAAAATCCGGCAGCCCTGCTCCACGAGATATTGCTCGGCGCGAACCTCGCCCAGCGTTCCCAATCCGTCCGAATCCATCTTACACCTCGACAAAATGCCCGATGAACGAGCGGCGGTGAATCGGCGTCGGGCCGTACTGCCTGAGCGCGGCGATGTGCTCCGCCGTGCCGTAGCCCTTGTTTTTGGCCAGCCCATACTGCGGATACCGCGCGTCCAGCTCGCGCATGATGCGGTCTCGCGTCACCTTCGCCAAAATGGAAGCCGCCGCAATCGAGTAGCAGAGCGCGTCGCCGTGCACCAGCCCGCGCACCTCGCCCGGCACGTCCAGCCGGGTGATTGCGTCCACCAGAAACAAATCGCAGGGTGCGTCCTTCGCCGCCATCGCCATCGCGTTCTTCGTCGCGTTCAGGATGTTCACCCGGTCGATCTCCTCCGACGAGGCGAGAATCACCTTCGCATACACCGCCGTCTGCATGATTTTATCATAGAGCTCCTCGCGGCGCTTTTCCGTCAGCTTCTTGCTGTCGTCCACATACAGCAGCAGCGGCTCGGGCGGCATCACGACGCAGGCCGCCGCCACCGGGCCGCAGAGCGGGCCGCGCCCCGCCTCGTCTATGCCGGCAAAGGCGCGCCCCGTCGCCCAAATAGCCTTGTCCGTCTGCGTGATTTCTTCCAAACGGGCGTTCCAGTCTTTTTTCATGCTATACGCTCCCTTGGGCTTCCGCCCAAACCCGAGGTTATCAAGCTAACATCACCGATATTTCAAGAATAAAACTAAGTATTTGCGCCCGAAGGTTTCCAAAGGGCGATGCGCCAAACAGGCGCCGTAAACGCTCGGAAAGCCCTTTGGTGGGGCGATGGGGCAAAGCCCCATATTCCAAAATGCCTAGACATTTGTTTCTTGAAATGTTCGTTTTAGCTTGACTGTTCCTCTTTCTTCGCTTCGCGCTCCGGAGTCGTTTCTTTGGGCGGCTTTACCGGCGCTTTTTGCAGCGTGATGCGCCCCAGCTTGCCCGCGCGGAACTCATCCAGAATGACCGCCGCGCCGCGATCCGTATCGCATACGCCGCCGGGGAGCAGCCACCCGCGGCAGCGGCAGGCCTCCTCAAGCAGCGGCACGCCGCGCAGGGCGTTGTTTTTGAGCTTGAAGCGGGTCGTCAGCGCATCGGCGTGATCCTCCATCAGCCGCTCCATCAGGCGGATCGCCAGCATCTGCTGATCCATGATGTTGTCGTTGATCGTGCCAACGAACGCCAGCGCGCGCGCGTCCTGCTGATCGCTGAGGTTTGGCCAGAGCAGGCCGGGCGTATCCAGCAGCTCGAGGTACGGCGTGATGCGCACCCACTGGTTGCTGCGGGTCACGCCGGGACGGTCGCCCGTTCGGGCGATGGATGCGCCGTTGATCCGGTTGGTGAACGTAGATTTGCCGACGTTCGGCACGCCGACGATCATCACCCGCACGGTCTTCTTAACGCCCTTCGCGGCCATTTTGGTCACCGCGTCGGCGCTGGCCTTTTCAATGCGCGCGATGATATCCTTTGCCTTGCCGCGAATGCTGTCAAAGCTCATGCAGTCGATCCCCTGCGCGCGGAAATACCCCAGCCACGCGCGGGTTTCGCGTTCATCAGCCAAATCAGCCTTGCCGAGCACGAGCAGATGGCGCTTGTTTTTGATCATATCGGCCAGATCCGGGTTTCGGCTGGCGCGGGGAATCCGCGCGTCGCAAAGCTCCACGACCACATCGACGCGGCTGAGCTGATCGGCCAGCGCGCGCTTGGCTCTGGCCATGTGGCCGGGATACCAGTTGATCTTCTTCTCGTCAGCGCGGAGCATCACATCTTCGTTCATTGCGTCCTCCTTCATGGGGCGCCGCCCCATACCCCGGCAGGGAACCCGTTCCCTGCACCCTTTCTTCGCTTCGCGCCTGTTCGATGTTTTTTGGCGCGTATATAGAATAGAAAAAGACCGTCGGACGCAACGCCCGGCGGTCTTAACAGCACAATTACTTCTCCTTAATCTTGGCGGCCTTGCCGGACAGATTACGCAGATAGTACAGCTTCGCACGACGGACTTTGCCGCGACGGAGCACCGTAATCTTATCAAGACGCGGGGAATGCAGCGGGAAGGTACGCTCCACGCCAATGCCGTAGGAAACACGGCGGAGGGTGAAGGTCTCACGGATGCTGCCGTTGCGCTTCGCGATGCAGATGCCCTCGAAGGCCTGCAGGCGCTCGCGATCGCCCTCAACAACCTTAACCATGACACGCAGGGTATCGCCCACGTTGAACTTGGGAAGGTCTTTCTTGAGCTGCTCGCTCTCAATTGCACGGATGATTTCGCTCATCGGTCAGTTTCTCCTTTCGTCAGGCGTTCATGCGTAACGCGACTTTGTTCGCAGCGGAGCGCCCGTTCATACAAAGGAGATTATAACACGGCTCATCCCCGTTTTGCAAGAGAAATTTTGCTTTTGCGCCGGAAAATCTGATTTTTTGGCGCGTCACATCGCGTCCAGCGTCGTCTGGACGAGCCTGAGCGCGTCCTTGGGCGCGCTTTCGCCGCTCAGCGCGGATTCGATGGCCTCGCACATCAGCCGCCGCAGGGTCAGCCCCTTCTGCGTCGCGTCGATTTCGGGCAGCCACACCGCGTCGTCCTTCCAGATGCCGCGTTCGCCGAGCGCGCGCTGCGCCTGCGCGTCCTCGTGCCAAAGCGCCGCCGCGCGCATGGCCAGCGCGCTGTTGGCTCCGGCGGCGACGCAAACGCCCGTCAGCTCAAACGAGCGGATTACAAAGCCCGTCGAGGACGGATACGGCATGGTGAGCAGCTCGACGCCGTTTTTCTCCAATTCGCGGGCGCAGCGCCGCTCGTCGCCCGTCCTCCAATCCATGAACAGGGCGGTTTCCCCGTTCAAAAAATGCGTCAGCGCTTCCTCCCTGCTCCCGACCCGTGCAATCAGGCCGCCCTGCACCCGGTCGCGCAGCCATTCCAGCGACGCCTGCACGTTGATGTGATCCGCCTGTCCGGTTTCTCCCCCTTCGGTCAGCCACGCCCCGCCGTAGAGCGCTTGCAGCAGCGCCTCCAGCGCGCCGCAGGTTTCCGGCTCGGCCGGCCAAATTTCCAGCGCCGGATGATCCGCCAGCGCGAATTCCTCCAAAAGCTGATCGAACTCCATCGGGTACCAGATCGGGTGCTCGATCGTGTTGGCCATGTAGCCCATTCTCCGCTTTTCCAGCAGCCGCCGGTTGACCGCCATCTGCCGGTGCTTCGCCGTCAGCGGCAGCATGAACAGCGTTTCATCCTGCACGCAGGCGTCCAGCACGGGCTCGCTGATGCGCGGCGCATCCGTCAGGCAGCCGTCCAGCGCGATAAACAGCCCGTCGCTCACCCACAGGCTCGCCTCGGACGGCGCGCAGACGATGAGATCCGGCATGTCGTCCCCGAGGATCAGCGCGCGCAGGTCGCGCTCCCCCGTCGGCCCAATCGCCCGCCACTGCGCCTGCGGAAACGCCTGCCGCGTCAGCTCCATCAGCGCTCCGGCGGTCTCCTCGTCCATGGCGTTCGCCGCGAAATACACATTCATCTGCGTCTGTGCCGCCGCGTCCGCGCTCATCGTCACGGCGCAGAGCAGCAAAAGCGCCGCCAAAACTCGTTTCACGCGCATCCCCTCCCCTTGTCCTCATGCTCCATATATACACGGGTTTGGGGGAAAGCATGCTTCAAAGTTTTTTAATTCATTCTGTTTTTTGCCTACAGTCTGAAAGCATAAAAGAACGGCGGCGCTTTCGCGCCGCCGCATGTGAGCGATTCAATTACTCAGCGGGGATGAAGTCCGGGAGTTCGCCGGTCGCAACGACGATGCCGGAGATGTAGCCGAAGCCGCAAGCATCCGCATCCGCGTTGGAGCCCAGACGGTTGGTGCCGTGCACGCCGCCGGTGACTTCGCCGGCCGCGTAGAGGCCTTCGATCGGCTGGCCGTAGATGTCAAGCACGCGGGTCATGGTGTCGATGACCAGACCGCCCATCGTGTGGTGCACAGACGGGAACTGCGGCAGCGCGTAGTACGGGCCTTCCTCGATCTTGACCATGGTGGAAGCCATGACCTTGTGGAAATCGAGATCCTCGCCGTTGTCGATGTAGCCGTTGTGCTTCTCGATGGTGGCCTTCAGGTTGTCGCCGGTGACGGTCGGGAACATGCCCTTGACCTCAAAGCCGTTGATCTTCTCGGCCAGCTCGTCGAGCGTGTCCGCCTTCAGGATGCGGCCATCGGCGATACCGGCTTCGATTTCTTCCGGACGGACGTAGCCAGCGACGACCGGCTCGGTGAAGATGGCGTAGGTGGAGACGAAGCCGGTGTTGACGGCAGCGTTCGCGCAGACGTCGCGGCGGTCGCCCTCGTTGACGTAACGGTTGCCGTTGTAATCAACGTAGATGACGCCGTAGGACGGGCCGGTGAACGGCCACACCGCATACTTATCCAGAACGCCGGTGTTCGGGTCCGCCCACGGATAACGCTGGATGTTGCTCATCTGGGTGGTGTTCGCGCCGATCGCCTGCGCAAGGTAGATGCCCTCGCCGGTGGACGCGGCCTTGATGTTGGTGGTCGGCAGTTCTTCCGTCAGGTACGGAACCTGCGTCTCGCGCATCTGGACGTTCGCGGAGAAGCCGCCGGTCGCCATGATGACGCCCTTCTTGGCCTCGATGGTCTTGTAGCCGTCCGCGGTCGCAACGCGGATACCGACAACGCGGTTCGCCTCGTCGCGGGTGCGGTAAATTTCAACCATCTTGGTTTCCAGCTCGATGGTCGCGCTGGTTTCCTTCAGCATCTTGAGCTGCAGGTTGGTGATGTCGGAACCGACCTGGTTCTCGGTGACGTAGGTGCGGTAGCCGTAGTGTCCGCCCGGACGAGCCAGCGTCTCGCGAATCTGGAGACCGTTGTCCAGCAGCAGATCAAAGTAGACCGGGGAAGCGTAGACCATCTCGCGCACCAGCGCCGGGTTGCTCATGTTGTCGCCGCCCTTGATGGTGTCTTCGATGTGCTTCTCGGCGGTGTCCGGCTCGAGACCCAGCTTCTGCTGGAGATCGGCGGCGCGCTTGGAGGTGTAAGCGGCATACTGGCCGCCGTTGATGGCGCTGTTGCCGCCGGTGGTGGAGAGCTTCTCAACCAGCACGACGCTGCTGCCGGCCTTCTCCGCAGAGTAAGCCGCCGCAAGGCCCGCGAAACCGCCGCCGACGACGACGACGTCATAGCTCTCGTCCCACTTCTCCGGCAATTCGACGGAGCCCATGGTCGGGAAGTAATCCGGCGCGGCGACTTCCTTCGCCTCGACCGGCTTCTTGAAATCCTCGACGTTCGCGCCGGCCTCGACCAGAGCCGCCTCAACAGCCTTGAGGATGCCCTCGGAGGTGCGGGTCGCGCCGCTGACGGTATCTACCGCCAGAGACTGCGCTTCCAGAATCGCGGCAGGCATCTTCTCCAGCGCCGGCCAGCCGGGAGCGGTCTCGTTGTAAGCGGTCACCTTGATGTCCTCAATCTTGCTCTCGGACACGGTCACGTCCACCGTCAGGCCGTCGTACATGCCGCGGGCGACTTCCGTGTAGGTGCCGGGCTTCATGCCCTCGGCCACCGCCGCCGTGAAGCTGGAAGCCAGCAGGCAGACGCAAGCCAGAGAAGCGATCCATTTCTTGTTCATTCTTTTTTCTCCTTTCCGATGTAAACACGTTCGGAACTCCTGACATCATTGTACATGAATTTATGCGTTTCATCACTCGAAAGGAGGAAATGAATCATTCGAAAAACAGAAATTTAACGATCACACCGTCCCGTTCGGCCTTGCAATCCACCCGCTCGTGTCCTTTTTCACAAGTTCGTCGGCATAGACCGCGCTGCTCCGCGCCAGCGCGCGGGCGGCGGGCTTGAGCGTTTCGTAGTTCTTGTAGACGATATTTTCCCACGCCCAGATCGGGTCTTCGTCCATATCCAGCCTGACCAGCCCGTAAGCATCGTGGTAATGCTGCGCGGCGCAGTGCGGCGCAAGCGTCATCGCGCCCTCCTTGCGCACCTGCTCCACCACGAGCTGAACGCCGCCCAAAAACGTCGTCTTGCTCAGGTGAACCCCCATCTTTTCCAGCATCGGCAGGAACTCGCCGACAAAGCAGCATGTATCGTGCGGGTACATGAACTGCATGCCCTCCAGCGCCTCGTATTTCAGCCCCTTCTTCTGCGCCAGCGGATGATCCCACGACACCATGATATACACCGGCTCGCGATACAGCGGCACCGCCCGCAGCCCGCTGACCACGCCGGGGCGCGTGGTGTAGAAAAAGCCGATATCCAGCATATCCGAGCGGATCAGCGCCGGAACGCCCGCGTTGTGCGTCATCATCATGTTCAGCCGGGTTTCGGCGTGCGCGGTGTGGAATTGCTCAAACAGCGCGAGCAGACTGTTGCCGATGTTGATTTCGCACCCGCCGACGCTGACCGTGCCCTCCAGCTTCTCCGCCGGGCAGACGCTGTCCAGCGCCAGATAATAGTGCTCCACCATGCGGTTGGCGTGCACCAAAAACGCCTCGCCCTGCCGGGTGAGCGCGAGCTGGCGGCCCGTTTTGCAGAAAAGCGGCGCGCCGACCTCCTGCTCCAGCATTTGGATATGCTTAAAAAGCGTGCTCGGCGCATATTGAAGCTGCTCTGCCGCCTTTTGATAGTTGAGCGTCTGGGAGAGCGTAATCATGGTCAGAAGCTGTTTGATATCCATGGTCGTAATGTCCTTTTCCGGTCGATGGTGCACGATTCGTTAATAATCTGTCTATATACATTCTATCCTCCCGCTCCCCAAATTGCAACCATAAAGTGCCGAAAGGTCAGCCGACTTTCTTTTTTCGCGTCCGCCAAAGTCCGCAAAACGTCAAAAAACGGACATGTGTTCGTTACCCGCATGTCCGTTCTTATTCTGATTTACTTCCTGCGTCTGAGCATGAAGCAGGCCGCCGCGGAAACCGCCAGCGCCGCGCCCCAAAGCAGAACGGGGCTTTCGTCGCCCGTCTTCGGCAGGTTTTCCGCGCTGGGGAGCTTTTTCCACTCCGCCGTGAGCGTCATATCGTCCGTGACGGTGATCTTGACTTTTCCGTCTTCTCCGGCCGGATAGCTGTTCCCCTTCTCGTCCTTCCAGCCCGTGAACAGATGCCCTTCCTTTGTGGGCGCTTCGAGGGTGACGGTCGTGCCCTTTTGCACCGTTTGGCTGCCGCTTCCGCCTTCGCCGCCGTTCGCGTCGATTGTGACCGTGCACTTCGTTTTATACGAAGCGACGAGCGACAATCCTCTTCCGTCTGGTGTGCCGCCGTTTAGCTCCACACCTGCATCCACCGCCTTGCCGTCTTCAGAGGGCTTATATCGCGGGTTGTCGTCCTTATACCAGCCGTCAATGTTTATGCCGCTGTTGTGATAGGGCACGTTCATATCCGCGGCGTTGGGCAGTCTGATTGCAGAACTACCATTATACAGAAAAATATCTGCACCGTGTCCGTCTGCCGTATTGTTGTAAATATGATTTGATCCGTCGGAAACATCCATCAACACATTTTCCAAATAAATACCGCCGCCGGTATTATCCGCTTTATTGCCATCGACCGTCCAGTGTGTTATCGGATTAATCGTTGAGCCAATCAGCGCCACGCCGCCGCCATATGCTGCTCTGTTGTTTTCGATTGTGCCGCCGCTGATGTTGAGGGTTGATTGATTTATTGCATACAAACCGCCGCCCGTACCTGCCGAACATTCGCTGATCGTGCCGCCTTTGATGGTGAGGGTTGAATTGTCCGCATACAAACCGCCGCCCGCGCCTGTGCTTACATCACATCCGCTGATTATGCCGCCGCTGATGGTGATGGTTGAACGATCCGCATACAAACCGCCGCCCGTACCTGCCGTACATCTGCTGATTTCGCCGCCGCTGATTTCGATGGTTGAAGAATTTTTTGCATACAAACCGCCGCCCAGGTTCCCCTCACATCCGCTGATCGTGCCGCCGCTGATGGTGACGGTTGATTTGTCCGCATACAAACCGCCGCTATATTGACTTTTACAATTTTGAATCACACCGCCATGCATGTTAAAAACTGAATTTCCTTCAAGCTTTACGCAGGCGTTGACCGTAGACTGCCTATCTAGATCTTGCAGCGTCACATGCTCGTACATATTCGCGGTTGCCCCTCCTGATACAGTTATAGCGGCAAACCCTGTATTTCTTTCAATCGTCAGCTTTTGGTCGTAACCGTCCGCGCCCAAATTCAGGACGGTTCCTTTTCCTGTCACCGTAATTCCTGCCATCGAAATGGTAATCTTATGATCTTTGTCTTTGCTCTTGATGGTCGTCTTGCCTCGGCTCAATGTATATTCGGCGATATCGCCTTCCAAGGTGATATCCTCATCCAAAACGATCTCGTTTTCTGTGTCGCCGGATTTGTTAATCTTGTCAACCGCATCCTTAAATTCAGTGTCCGTCCTAACCTTATGCGTCTCCGCCATGGCGCGCGGCGCCGCCAGCGCCAGCATGCAGACCGCTATGCCCAGCGCCTTCCAAATCTTCCTGTTCATCGCTTTCTGCCTTTCCTTCGATTCATTGTTTTCCTATACACAGCCTATAAAATGGATACGGACATCATAGCATATCGACATTCTTTTTTCAATCTGTTTTATACGGTTCTTCGCGAATCCGAAATTCGAAATTTTGCAAAAATTCCGATAACGCGCCCGCATTTTATCCCCTCGTTTTGCGCGCCCGCGTTATATAAAAAGCGCCCTCCCGTTTTTCGGGAAAGCGCCGTGTATTCGCTTTTACAGCATACTCGCCAGAAACGCCTTGAGCCTTTCGGTCTTCGGCGCGCCGAGCACGTCCTTGGGGTCGCCGTGCTCACAGATCACGCCCTGATCCATGAACACGACCTCGCTGGCCACCGCGCGGGCAAAGCTCATCTCGTGGGTGACGACCAGCATCGTCAGCCCCTCCTGCGCGAGCTTCTGCATGACGGAGAGCACCTCGCCGACCATCTCCGGGTCAAGCGCGCTCGTCGGCTCGTCGAAAAGGATGACCTCCGGGTCCATCGCCAGCGCGCGGGCGATGGCGACGCGCTGCTTCTGCCCGCCGGAGAGCTGGCGCGGCTTGGCGTTGATGTAGGCGGACATGCCGACCTTTTCGAGGTACTTCATCGCGTTTTCAACGCTCTCCTCGCGGGTGCGGTGCAGCACCTTCATCTGGCCGGTGACGCAGTTGTTCAGCACATCCATGTTGCCGAACAGGTTGAACTGCTGAAAGACCATGCCGACCTTGGCGTGGTAGCGCGGCATGTTGACCGCGCCGGAGAGAATATCCTCGCCGTGGTAGAGAATCTGCCCCTCGTCCGGCGTTTCGAGCAGGTTGATGCAGCGCAGCAGCGTCGATTTGCCCGAGCCGGAGGAGCCGATGATGCAGGTCACCTCGCCCTTGTTGGCGGCAAAATCCACGCCCCGCAGCACCTCGTGGTCACCGAAGGCCTTTTTGATGCCCCTGACTTCAATCACACGTTCCATCACACGTTCCATCTCTTGACGGCCTCCTTTTCGTTTTCGACGGATACCTTGATATTCGCGCGGCTGTCGCTCTGCGAGCCGTGAATGACGTAGTTATCCGGGCCGTCCATCTTCTTTTCCACCGCGCGCAGGACGGCGCTGACGCTCAGCGTCAGGATGAGGTAGATCACCGCGATGATGAAATAGACCTCGAAGTAGCGGTAATACGTGCCCGCCGCGCTCTTCGCCTGGAAGAACAGCTCGGAGACGGAGATGACGTTGAGCACGCTGGAATCCTTGATGTTGACGATCAGCTCGTTGCCCACGGAGGGGAGGATGTTGCGGATGGCCTGCGGCAGAACCACCGTCGTCATGGTCTGCCAGTGGGTCATGCCGATGGCGTGCGCCGCCTCGAACTGCCCCTTATCGACGGAGACGATGCCGCCGCGGATGATTTCGGCCATATACGCGCCGGTGTTGATGGAGATGATGAAGATGGCCGCGAAGGTCGTATCCATGTACACACCCGCGTACTGCGCGCCGTAGTAGATCACGACGGCCTGCACGATCATCGGCGTGCCGCGAAACACCTGAATGTAGACGTTCATCAGGAGCTGCGCCAGCCTGAGCAGCCCGCGCCGGAGGGTCACGCCGACGTTCGAGCCGGTTTTCTTCTTCTCCGGCAGGGCGATGGTGCGGATGATGGCCACCAGCAGGCCGAGCGCGAAGCCCAGCGCCGTGCCTGTCAGCGCAATCAGCAGGGTCATGCCCGTTCCGCGCAGGAACAGCATCCCGTATTTTTCCAGCAAAAAGGCCACCCAGCCAAAGAAGGATGTAGAAGCGTTCGGCATTTTGTTTTCTCCTTTGGGGTACGTCGGCTCGCCGCCCCGAACCCCGGCAGGGAACTGAGTTCCCTGCACCTTCCATTACCATCTGCTTCGCAGACGGTTTATTTAATAAGAAACTTCTTTTCCTCCGTTTATCGCGCAGCGATAAACAAAGTGGGAAATCCAAGAACCTCAGGTTCTTGGCAGGGCTTGGGGCAGCGCCCCAACGTTCTCCCCCCCCATGGCGCGTAAAAAGGCTGCCGGTTGCCCGACAGTCTTGTTTGGCGCTTGATTACTCGCTCAGCGGCTGATCGAGCACAACCGCGTCCATGATGGCGTTGCGCTCCTCGGCGGAAATCCCGGCGAGGATTTCGTTAATCTGCGCCTTCAGCGGGCTGCCCTGCTTCACGCCGACGGCAATCTGCGCGTCGTCCGGGGAGACGGTGAAGCCCTGCCCCTCGTCGAAGGTGATGTACGTCAGATCCGCGTTCGCGGAGGTCGCGGAGACCGCGCCGGGGCGGTCGGCCACATAGCCGTCAATCGCGCCGGAGGAAACCGCAACGATCATCGTCGGGAAGGTCTCCATCGCGGGCATCTTCACCGCGCCCTCGATCTGGTCGATCATGTCATAGTGGAACGTGCTCATCTGGCCGGTGATCTTCGCGCCCGCCAGGTCGGCCAGGCTCTTCGCGCCGGCAAACGCGCTGTCCTTGCGAACCACGACGGTCAGCTCCGTGTCGTAGTAGGAATCCGTAAAGTCAATGGTCATCCGGCGCTCGGCGGTCGGGCTCATGCCCGCGATAATCACGTCGATGTTGCCGGAGAGCAGCGCCGGGGTCAGGCCGTCCCACTCGGTCTTGACGATTTCCAGCTCCATGCCGAGCTGATCGGCGATGATCTTCGCGATGCGCACATCGTAGCCGTCCGCGTAGCCGCCCGCCGCAATCGCCACGGCGTTTTCGCTCGCGTCGCTCTGCGTCCAGTTATACGGCGCATAGTTGCACTCCATGCCCACGCGCAGGGTTTCGCAAACGCCCGCCGCCGCGAGCAGAACCATCGCCATCGTCATGGCCAAAATCAGCATTTTCTTCATTGCGCTGTCCTCCCGACCCCATCGGGTCTATCCACAGGTTGTTCGTTGGAATGAGGATATCTTACACCTGACCCGCCGGATAGTCAACGAAATTACAATAATTCCGCGTCATCTTTGTATTTTTTACAAAATAAATGCGCAGCAAAGCGTTTTTCATCGTCCAAAAACCGATAACGCGCCCGTTTTCATGCCTTTTTATTCTTCCTTGACGCGCACATTTTCCCGTCCGAACATATCGAATACCTTGTTCAGGCTGTTTTCCGCCTGCTTTCTGGCTTCCTCCTGCGCGCTGAGGATCGCCTTGTCCGATTCCTGCACCGTGCCCTCGATCGCCGCGCGGAATGTGCACGGGTAGCCCGCCGCCTGCGTCAGATAGCCCGCCACCTCCTCGTTCTTCTCCGGGATGCTCAGCATCTTCACATAGGCCGCGCCCATCGCCTTGGGATAGACCACGGTGAACAGCCCGTTCTCGCCGGAGACGAGCCGCCCGAATTTGAGCATGCCGAAGAGCTGCGGCTTCTGCTTGGCCTGCCGCATGGCCTCCTGCCAGATGCGTTCCGCGTCCGGCGCAGGGCCTTTCGGCGCTTCCTTCGCGGGGGGCGGCGCGTCTTCTCCCTGCGCGTCGTCCGGCGCGTCGGCCGCCTGCGCGGCGGCTGCGCGCTTCCGGGCGGGCGCGGCCGCCACTGCGCCCTCGCGCAGCTTGCGCTCCAGCTCGTCCACGCGGGCGACGAGCGCCTCCACCTGCATGCTTTCCTCCGGCGCGCAGGCGCGAAGCGCGGCCGTTTCCAGCGCAAAGCGCGGCTGTGCCGCCCACTTCATATCCGTTTCGCTCGCCAGAAAGAGATCGAGCATCCGCATCAGCCGCGTGTGCGACGTGCGCTTGGCCTGCGCGACGTATTCCGCCGCGTCCTCCCGCGTGACCTCCAAAAGACCGCTGAGCTGTTCCTCGCCGCAGATATCCGCCAGCATCAGCGCGCGCAGATGGGCGCTCACGTCGCGCACAAACACCTGCACCTCGCGCCCCTTGCGCATCATCTCGTCAATCAGCGCCAGCGCGCCCGCCGCGTCCGAATCGATCAGCCGATCCGCGAACGCGAACAGGAAGCTCTTATCCGCCGCGCCGAGCACCCGAAGCACGAGCGCCTCCGTCAGCCCGCCGTCCTCCTCCTGCGCGTAGGAAAGGCACATGTCCATGATCGACCATGCGTCGCGCATGCCGCCCTCCGCCGCGCGGGCGATGCGGGAAAGCGCCGCGTCCTCGGCCTGAATATGGCCTTCCTCCAGCGCGACGCGCAGCCGCCCGATGATCTGGTGCGCGGGAATCCGCCCGAAATCGAACCGCTGACAGCGGGAAAGGATCGTCGCCGGGAGCTTCTGCGGCTCCGTCGTCGCCAAAATGAACACGACGTAGGCGGGCGGCTCTTCCAGCGTCTTGAGCAGCGCGTTGAACGCGCCCTGCGAGAGCATGTGCACCTCGTCGATGATATACACGCGATAGCGCCCCGTCTGCGGCGGGTATTTCACCTTTTCGCGCAAATCGCGGATCTCGTCCACGCCGTTGTTGCTGGCCGCGTCGATTTCCAGAATATCGAGGCTGTTTTCCTCCGCCAGCGCCCGGCAGGTGTCGCACGTGCCGCAGGGATCGCCGTTCTCCGGGTGTTCGCAGTTGACCGCGCGCGCGAACACCTTCGCCGTTGAGGTTTTGCCCGTGCCGCGCGTGCCGCAGAACAGATACGCATGCGCGATGCGCCCGCTCGTGATCTGGCTGCGCAGCGTTTTGATCACAGCCTCCTGCCCCACAAAATCCTCGAACCGCGCCGGACGATAGCGGCGATACAGCGCCTGATAGCCCATTTTGTTGCCTCCACAATCCAATCAAGAATATAAAATAGAATATCACAAAAAGAAAAACTTTACAACCGTTCCGGACGGGTGTACAATAAGCGGCGCTTCATCCTCCTTCAGTCTCGCTTTGCTCGACAGCTCCCTCAAAGAGGGAGCCATTATGTCGGTCCGAACCATCAAACGCGCTTATTTCCTCTTTTCTCTATGAAATGAGCAGCTTATTCGAACATCTGTGCCTCCCTCTTCGAAGGAGGTGGCACGGCGCAGCCGTGACGGAAGGAGTTACCAACATCTACGGAGGAATATACTATGGCTGTTTCCGGCATCATTTTTCAAATGATTACGTTGTTCATCATGATGTTTGCTGGCTATGTTTCCGCACGGGCGGGGCTGATTTCGCCGTCCTTCCGGCGCGGGCTCTCCTCGCTGGTGCTGAGCACGGCGTTCCCCTGCTGCATCGTTTCGTCGGTGCTGCAAAGCGGCGGCGCGCCCGGCAGCATGCTCGTCGCCCTCGGCGTGAGCGTTGCGTTTTTCGCGCTGATGATCGCGCTGGCGGCGGTGCTCGTGCGCATCGTGCCCACGCCGAAGGAAGAGCGCAACCTCGATCAGCTTCTGCTCGTGTTCACCAATCTGGCGTTCATGGGCATCCCGATCATTCAGGCGCTCTACGGCGTGGAGGGCGTGGCGATGCTCTCGATGTTCCTGCTGGTGTTCAACTTTCTCGTATTCACCTACGGCGTCATGCTGCTCGATGGCAGCGGCGACATCAACCTCCGGCAGTTGGTCAACCCCGGCGTGATCTCCGCGCTGATTGCGCTGTTCTTCGGTCTGACCGGCTGGCGGCTGCCCGACCCGGTGGAAAGCGCGCTGGCCTCCATCGGCTCCATCAACACCCCGATGGCGATGATGATTATCGGCGCTTCCCTCGCGCACAGCGATATCCGCGCCGCGTTCACCAATCCGCGCCTGTACCGCGTCGCCTTCCTGCGTCTGATCGTCATGCCGCTGGTGTTCATCGGTCTGGCGCTCGTCATGCCGATCAACCGCATGCTCGCGGGCTTGTGCGTCATCGTCGCCGCGATGCCGATTGCCGGAAATTGCAGCATGCTTTCCGATATCTACACGCCCGAGGACATGACCGCCTCCCACGCGACCATCGTCTCCACCCTGATCAGCGGCGTGACCCTTCCGCTGCTCGTGCTGGTGATGAGCATGGTGGGGCTGGGGTAACCGCTTCCCCGCGATAAAAGCCGCCCGGTTTTTGATGGCCGGGCGGCTTTCGCTTTACAAAATAAAAAGGAAGTCAGACTCATCCGACTTCCTCAGGTATGCTCCGCAAAGTCATACCGCAATTCACATTTATATTATACTAAAGACCTTCGAAATATTCAAGCCTTTTCTGATGCGAACGTCTTCAAACCTTCCAGTTTTCTTTTCGCATCGGTATGGATAATCCTTGTGTACACCGAAATGGGGATCTTCTTTCGCAATTCCTCCGATGCACATTCAAACGCCGTAATGGCCGCCTCTATCTCTTTGGGATTTACATGCAGCAGATTCAGCAGATACACAATCAAAATCAGCCAATCTGTAATCGTATCAAACGTGATATCCTTGATCTGCGTTTTATCTTCTACCGCCGTGCTAACCTGTTTGTCTATTCCGCTTGTTCGAAACCGCGTATCAAAAACGACGTCATTGTGCGCTATTGCATTACGCAAATCCTTCACCGCATAGATGACCCGCTGCGGCAGCATGGCCTGCGTATCGCCCTTTTGCTCTATTCCTATCTTTTCTGCAATCATGCGTCTGCATGAGCCGTTCAGGCAGGAAACAAAATGGCCAAATTCGCCCAGACTGAGCAATTCGAAAATACCCCAAATCGGAATGTTTCTATCGTTATTCAGAAAATGATCCGCAATTCGATTTCCGTTTGCAAAAGCATCCGTCTGCACCTTATAAATCCGGTTTCTCAATTCCAATCGACGCTTGATCTCTTTTTTCGCTTTCTCCCGTGCCCTCTTTTTCTTTTCGTAACTTTTTTCCTGCTGTATCGCCGCCATCTCCGTTTTATATGTATTCAGGAGCATATTATACACGTCCACAAAGCTGTCCGAATGTGCCTGTGAAACCACAACTTCCAGAACATGATTCTTCAAAGCCGTTTCAATCGTCATCACACACGGATAGAACAGTGCTTTCACCTTCGAATCAAATTCATATATGGCAGCCAGTTGTTCAAACTCCGTATACGGAATTCGATTTTGAGGCGATTGAATGTAGCGATACCCTTTATAGCCGTGGTAATATCCCATATTCATCAGGGCATATTGATGTTTTTCGGATACCTCTATGTTCTTTTCCCTTTTCAGGTATTCAATCAGCCCGTTTATATCCATAGGCTCCATCCGTCTTCACCACCCGGTATTTTTTCTAAATTATAGCACACACTTTCTTTTCATTCAACGTCCGTTTCGTTTTGCTCCGCTTCCCTTTCTCATTTCCTTTTTCCCCAAAACCTGCTATAATACATCTATCAATCATAAAGGAGAGCGATTTTCATGCGCGCTTACGAACGTCTGCTCAAATATGTTTCGGTCTACACCACCTCCGACCCGGACAGCGCCACCGTCCCCAGCTCCATGCGCCAGTACGATCTGGCGAACATCCTCGTCGATGAGCTGAAAGCCCTCGGCCTTGAAAACGTCCACGTTGACGAAAACGGCGTCGTCTACGGCTGGCTGTCCGCGACGGCGGGCTGCGAGCAGAAGCCCGCGCTCGGCTTCATCGCCCATCTCGACACTGCGCCGGATTGCTCCGGCGAAAACGTGAAGCCGCAGATCATCGAGCATTACGACGGCGGCGACGTGCTTCTGGCCGGAAGCGGCGAAACGCTCAGCCCCGCGGCGTTCCCCGGCCTGAAAAAGCTGGTCGGCATGACGCTCATCACCACGGACGGCACCACCCTGCTCGGCGCGGACGACAAGGCCGGCATCGCGGAAATTATGACCGCGCTGGAAAACATCCTCGCCGCCAGCGCCCCGCACGGCAAGCTCTGCATCGCCTTCACCCCGGATGAGGAGATCGGCGCGGGCGTTGACCATTTCGACGTGGCCAAGTTCGGCGCGGACTGCGCCTACACGCTGGATGGCGGCGAAGAGGGCGAAATCGCTTACGAGACGTTCAACGCCTGTTCGGCGGAGCTGCATTTCGACGGTCTGAGCGTACACCCCGGTTCTTCCAAGGATACGATGATTAACGCGGCGCTGGTCGCCATGGAATACAACGCGCTGCTCCCCGCCGGGGATATTCCCCGCCTGACGGAGGGCTACGAGGGCTTCTTCCACCTGTGCGATATGAAGGGCGACGTGGAGCACGCCGAGCTGCACTACATCGTCCGCGACCACGACCGCGCGACGTTCGAGGCGCGCAAGAAGCTGATGGAGCACGCCGTAAAGGTCATCAACGAAAAATACGGCCGCAGCGTCGTCACCCTCCGGCTCAAGGATAGCTATTATAACATGGCTGAAAAGCTGACCGACCACATGGAGCTGATTGAAAACGCCAAGCGCGCCTGCGAGGCGGCGGGCATGAAGCCGTTTATCGAGGCGGTGCGCGGCGGCACGGACGGCTGCCGCCTGTCCTACATGGGTCTGCCTACGCCGAACCTCTGCACCGGCGGCTTCGCTTTCCACGGCCCGTATGAGCATATCGCGGCAGAGAGCATGGATCGCTGCACGAAGATGGTCGAGCTGCTGATGATCGGGGAATGAAAAAACGCCGGGACTTTGCTCCAATCCCTACCCGAAACCCGAGGTTTCCGAACTTTCCGCCTTTCATTTTCAAAAATTTCATAAAATTCTGAAATTTTCCTCTCTGTATATCGTCTTATAAGTATAGACAACATGCAGGGAGGTTTTTTCATGCTGGCCAAACGCCGTCTCTTCGGGGCGCTGCTGTTTATGCTGACGCTTCTATCTTCTGCGGCCTGCGCGAAGCTCAATTTGAAGCCCTACGAAGTGCCCAGCGCATCCGGCACAGAGGTCAAAATTCTCGCGCCGGAGGTCTATCTGCTTCTTCACGACAGTCCGCTGAACGGCGGCAAACTCAAAACGGCGCTCGTCCTGCTTGACCACGGGCAAACGGTATTCGAGCAGTGCCTGCCGGATCATACAGCCGACAGCGAAACCCTCAGCTATCGGCTCTTTGTTGCGGATGCAAACCGATACGGCATTTTAACCACCGAAAGCCATTCCAATTTCATCCGTTTTCGGCTTTTGGAAGACGGCGCACTCTCTGAAGGCTTTTCCGTTCAAGGCGATCTCACCGGCTATGCCGCCTTGCTCGGCTGGCTCTGCAATTTGAGCTGGGAGGGCGGCACGTATGCCGTCAATCGCTTTGATTGGGATGGCATTCTGCTGGCTTCTACGCCGGTTTCGCCGCTTCACGCCGCAACCTACGGCGGCTTCACGGTGCTTGCCGACAAGAGCGTCGCCTATATCGCGCCGGATATCGACATTTCGCAAGGCCGCTATGCGCTGAATCATCTGCGCGTCAGCGCGGACGGCGAACCGCTTTCCGCCGTCCATATTCCTCTGCCGTCCGACAGCTCCACCACATACGGCGCCTTTTCGCCCGACGGCGGCATGCTCTCCTATACGGAATCCCACGCGCTGACGGAGCCCTCGCAATTCTTTCTCGCCCGTTCGGATGCGGCAGGCCGCCTGCTTTTCACCAAAATGCTCAAGGCGGCGGATATCAACGTCCGCGTCAACTGCGCCCTTTTACGCGACGACGGCTCGACCACGCTTTACGGCACGGCGACCCGAACCGCCCGAAAATACTTCGCCGTGTTCCGGCTGGATCTGGACGCAGGAGGGAACATCATTGCCCGAGATATCCGCGATTTCACCACCCGCGCCACGTATCTGTACAGCGTCAAACTCGATCCGCTCGGCAACGCATACGTGGTCGCTCAAGATTACAAGCACCCCATCGCCGTCGTCCCCTTTGACGCTCTGCCCGTCTGCGACAATCCGGGGCTGACGCTGACCAACGACGGAATATAGCTTTTTCCGCGCCACCAAAAATATATAGACCCTATACAGGGAGGTTTTTTCATGCTGACAAAACGGCGGTTTTTCGCCTCCGCGCTGCTTGCCCTGGTGCTTCTTTCTGCTGCGGCCTGCGCGCAGATCGACCTCGCGCCCTACGAAATTCCGAATTCCGCCATGGCGCGGATCACGCTCATTCAACCCGGTTTGTTTCTCATTCACCACGACAGCACGATGAACGACGGAACCGTTCCAACCTCCATCATTCTGTATCAAAACGGCCAGCCCATATTCAGCCGACAGTTTGACAACGACGGCGATTGGCGGTTGTTCTCGACGTTCCTGATGAACGAAGCCTGTTACGGCTATGTGCTGGCCGATCACGGCGACCCGACGCTCGGCCGCCTGTTCGTCCGTCTGACCGGCAGCGGGCCGTCTCCTCTGCTCCAACTGATGGATCATCGTCATTCCGTCCGGCTTATGAATTTCGGAATCGCCTTTCTCTATGAAACGGACACGGCCTGCGCCCTCCAGCTTTTGGATTGGCAGGGGCGTTTGAAGGTGGATTACGCGCTCGATCCCGCTCTGCGCTATTCGATGCTTGGCAGCGCCCTTTTGGCGGACGGCACATTGCGCGCCCTCACGGTTGACCGGCCTCGCGCGGATAGCGGCGAAAGCGCACGCATGATTCTGCGCACCTTTTCAAACGCGGGCGCGCTGCGCTCCGAACAGGCCGTTCAATCGCCCTATATCGGCGGGTTTAACGATACCGTCGCGTTTGATTCGGACAGCGGCCTCGTCGTCTGCACCGCGCCGCTTGCGGATTACAAAATTCAGCAGATCATCCGCATGGACGCGCAGAACAACGTGCTCTATCAGAAGACGCTCAGCGCGCCCAAAACCGTCGTGGACATTTCGGGCGCTCAGCCTTCCCCGGATGGTTCGGTCACGCTGTACGGCTCGGCGATGGCCAACTCCCGCGGATTGTTCACCGTCTTTCGGCTGAATCTCGACGCGCAGGGCAACGTCGCCGCGCTGGATGTCCGCGATTTCACCACCCACGCCACATACCTGTACGCCGTCCGACTGGATGCGCTCGGCAACGCATACGCGGTCGCTCAAGATTACAAGCACCCCATCGCCGTCGTCCCCTTTGACGCTCTGCCC
>OLRV01001013.1_pt1 | contig 25343 bp, 19 predicted proteins | sample 1672421 | NCBI WGS metagenome assembly OLRV01 (sample SAMEA3136684, study PRJEB25190) | human gut metagenome | biome: human gut; feature: human-associated habitat; material: faeces | place: Austria | collected 2013
TCTGGAGGCCGCGCTGCCCTCGCTCAGCGCGCTGATGGTGCGCGTGGAATGCGGCAGGCGTTTTTCCATTCGCCTGATGATGGAAGACGCGGCAGGTTTGCCGAATGTGGACAAATACAAGGCTCTGGGGAAGATAACCATTGACGATGCGGACGGCGCGCTGTGTGCAACGCTCGCTTTTGACCTGGGAGGTGAGCGCGCATGACTCCACTTTACGCCGGTTTGATATGCACATTGCTGCTAAGCGGAACGGTTGCCGGTCTGTTCGGCTGCATGAGCGCCGTGCGCTGCCATCGGCCCTTTGTGTTTGCAATTTGCCTGACCATCGTTTCGCTGGATTTTGCAGCACTGGCCATGTTGCTTTCCCGGCTGCCGGAAAGCGCGGCGCTCTCGCCTGCGCCGTGGACGGCTGCGGCGCTGCTCCTCACGGTGCTCAGCCTTTCTTCACTGCTTCTATTGCGGCGCAAAAGCAGGCGGCAGCTTTCGCCGGTTTCCATCAAGGAAAGCTGTGACCATTTGCCAAGCGCGCTGTGTTTTGCGTGGGAAAACGGGCTGCCCTGCCTGAAGAACCTCAAAATGGACGAACTGAGTCATCTGCTCACGGGAGAAGCGCTGCTCAACGCGAACGTTTTCTGGAAAGCGATTGAATCGCAGCCTATCGTCACGCTGGAGAATGGCCAGACATGGAGCTTTGAGCGCGTACAGATGGAGATGGCAGGAAAAAGCATTTACCAAATCACCGGCACGAATATCACCGAGGAAGCGCGGCTCCAGCGGGAAGTGGAAAAGGACAACCTTCGCCTGAAAGGCATGAACCGGCGGCTTCGGCAATATGGGCAGGACGTACAGGAAGCGACGCGGGAAAAGGAGATTCTGCGCGCCAAGACCCGCGTTCACGACCAGATTGGCCGCGCGCTCCTGCAGACCCGGCAGTTTCTCTCCGGCGCGCAGGGCGATGCGGAAAGCGTCTGCGCCGCGTGGCGGCAGAACGTTCGGCTGCTGCTGGGAAAATATGCGGATGAACAGCCTGTCGACACATTTGATCAGCTTGCCCGCGCCGCGCGCGCCATCGGCGTGACCATCGAGCGCCGCGGCGTATTTCCGGCGGAGGACACGGAGAGCGCGCAACTTGTTGAAATCGCCGCCCATGAATGCCTGACGAATCTGGTACGCCACGCGGGCGGCACACGGCTGGAGATTATCGGCGGGAAAACCGCGTCCGGCTGGCGCGTTCGTTATCTCAACGACGGCAGCACGCCGGCCGGCCCCATCGTTGAAGGCAGCGGTCTGACCGCGCTGCGCGCACGGGTGGAAGCCGCTGGCGGCGCAATGGAGATTGCTCACGCCCCGCGTTTTGAACTGACGCTGACATTTTTCGAGGGGAGGCAAGGGATTCCATGAAATACAAAGTCATGATTGTCGAGGATCAGACCATGCCCCGCGAGCTGTTCGAACTGCGGATTCAGGCGTCGGAGCGCTTCGAGGTGGCGCTGTCCATCGACAATGCCGCGCTGGCGGACGTATACTGCCTGCGCTTTCCCGTGGATCTGATTCTCATGGACGTGGTCACGCGCGGCGGCGAGAGTGGGCTGGACGCAGCGGAGCGAATCAAGCGTACCTTCCCGCAGATGAAAATCATCATCGTGACCTCCATGCCGGAATGCTCCTACCTGAGCCGCGCGCGAGAGATTGGCGTGGAGAGTTTCTGGTACAAGGAGGAGCAGCGCGAAAGCCTGCTGGACGTGATGACGCGCACGATGGCGGGCGAATCCGTCTATCCGGACGCAACGCCGGAGCTGCAATTAGGGCTTGCCAGCAGCTATCAATTCACCAGCCGCGAGCTGGATGTGCTGCGCGAAATGACCGGCGGCGACACCAATCAGGAGATTGCCGAGCGACTGCACATGTCCGTGGCAACCGTCAAGACGCACATCCTCAACATGCTGGAAAAGACCGGCTTCAGAAATCGTACCGAGCTGGCCGTGCGGGCGCGGGAAATCGGACTGGTAATCCTGAACCGGAAAAACTGAATAACATGGTAAAAGAGCTGCCTGCGGGCGGCTTTTTTTGTTTTGCGGTGAGAAAAATAGCCATTTGGTTGATGTGCAGCACTTTCATTTCTGCTATTCTTAACGTATAAGGGGGGAGTTCTATGAGAAGCATCGTTGTCAGTATGCAAAACATGCTTTTATCAGAGGCCGTCGCACGGACGCTTGCGGAAACAGGAGAGTTCCGCGTGGAGCAGGTTCTGCCCGGAAAAACCAGCGATACCTTCTCCCTCTGCCGGGCCGTGCAGGCGGATATTCTGCTGATGGAGGTCAGCCGTCTTCCCGCCTACACGCTGGAAAATCGACTGAAGCTGATCGCGTGCGTACGCAAGGTGATGCCGAACTGCAAATTCGTGCTGCTGTGTGATGAAAACGTCGATCCGGAATTGGCGCACCGGGTGATGACTGTCCGGCAGGATCGATTGATTGATGCTTTCCTCTATGCTTCCGTTACCCACGCCTATCTGACTGCCGCGCTGGATGCGCTGTGAGAAAGGAGCGACCGCCATGAAAAGACGATCCCAAGGGGTGCTGCGAAAAGGCTTCGCAATCAAACATTTTTTGCGCAACTGATGGAGGAAAACGGATTTAACACGTTTGTCTTCTAATATTATGATTGATGAAGAAATGGAGGAATCAATTCATGAAAAGAAGGCTATGCCTGGTTCTTTTCCTGCTGATGCTGGTGACCTGCGTCACGGCGTCGGGCGAAGCTGCCGACTGGAATTATGACGCGAACTACGGCATACTCCGCGGCTATAACGGCGCGGGCGGCGACGTGGTTGTGCCCGGCGAATTGGACGGTTTCACGGTGGATGTGATCGGCGTCAGCGTGTTCCGCGGGGAAACCATCACCTCGCTGACATTGCCCGAAACCGTGCTGGAGCTTCGAAGCAACGCCATCAGCACATGCGACAACCTGACCCGCGTTTCCCTGCCCCAGAGCCTTGTGGTCATCAACCGCATGAACTTCTTCAGCTGCACGGCGCTGACGGAAGTTACCATTCCCGCAGGCGTGCGCTATATCGGCGACACTTCATTCAGATACTGCGACTCGCTGCGCAAGATTACCTTTGAGGGTGTATGCCCTGCAATCGACATTGACTGCTTCAGCCTTCTGCCCGAGGACGCGACGGCTTACGTCCCGGACGACCAGCTGGATGCCTATATAGCGGCGTTTGAAAATGCCGGCAGTGAAGTAAGCGTCCAGCCCAGCGGCAAAAACGCCGTGATTGTGGAAAACAACGGCTATGTGGAATCGGAGTTCGATTTTGACGCTTCCACCGGCACGATTACCTCCTACAACGGCTACGCCACCTATCTGTCCATCCCCGAAACCATCGGCGGCGCGCCGGTAAAGGCCATCGGTCCCGAGGCGTTCGCGCAGCACACCTATCTGGCGCTGCTGGAACTGCCTGAAGGACTGGAAACCATCGGCGATCGCGCGTTTTATAACTGCGAAACGCTGGCCCGCGTTCACTTCCCCTCCACGCTGAAGTTCATCGGCGACAGCGCGTTTTACAACGCCTACAAGAGCAGCATTCTGGAGCTGCCTGAGGGGCTGGAACATATCGGCGCATACGCCTTCTATTTTGCCGGCATCAAAGGCTTTCTGACGCTGCCAGAGGGGCTTAAAACCATCGGCGAAAGCGCGTTTGAAGCCTGCAGCAACATGGGTGGCAATCTCTATCTGCCCTCGACGCTTGAGTCGATTGGCTCCCGCGCCTTCAAGGGCGACTACAACATTCAGTACATCGTTCTGGAAAGCCTGACCGCGCCCACGCTGGGCGAGGACGTCTTCGCGGGCTGCGATTATCTGTACGACATCGACCTGAACGCACACGGCACTCGTCAGGAGATGCAGCAGTGGCAGGCGTATGTGGACGCGCTGGGGCTTCCCTGCCGCGTGTGGCGCGCGCAGGACCCGACTGCCCAATCGCCTGAGAAGGGCGCGTATCGGTACGAAAACCGCGTGTTGACCGAATACACCGGCACAAGGACGCGCATTCACCCCCATCTCACCGTTTCAAAGGAGGCGGTGGTCGGTCTGGGCGACGGCGTGTTCAAGGGCAGCCAGACCATTGAATACTTCTCCGTCGCCCACAACGACGAATTCACCACCATCGGCGCGGAGGCCTTCATGAACAGTTCCCTCCGGAATGTGGATCTGTTCGACTCCGTGACCACCATCGGTGCGCGGGCGTTCGCGGGCTGCACGCAGCTGGAAGCCCTGACCCTGCCCGACTCGCTGACCACCATCGGCGAAGGCGCGCTCGACGGTCTGACAGGGCTGAAAAAGCTGGTGATTCGGTGCAATCCGGCGATTATCCCCGCAGGCGTGTTTGCAAATCTGCCCGCTTTGAGCGACGTGACCATCGAATTCGGCGCAATCCCGGCGCATATGTTCGAGGGCAGCGGCGTGACCGTGCTCACGCTGGGCGCGGGCGTGACCGAAATCGGCGACAGCGCGTTTGCCAATACCGCGCTGACAAGTGCCGAAATGCAGAACGTGACCGCCATTGGCGCGGGCGCGTTTGCCAACACCGCGCTGACAAGTGCCGAAATACAGAACGTGACCGCCATTGGCGCAGGTGCGTTTGAAGGCTCCGCGCTGGAGCGCGTGCGCCTGAACGCGGCCGCTTCCGTGGGCGAGAGAGCCTTCGCGAACACAAAGCTGACGAAGATGGTCATCCCCACCGCCGGCAGTTTCCCGCTTTCCGCCGTCGAGGGCACAAGCGCCGATCTGCGTCTGCCCGCCGACGCGACCGATGAGCAGCTTGCCGCGTGGAACGAGACGCTCCAGCGCCCGTGGTACGACCCCATGCTGCGCGAGGGCGAAGTAAGCAAATTCGTAAAGATGCCCTTCGAGCCGACTCCCGCCGAGAACTTTGAGTTTGATCCGGATACCGGTCTGATCGCCGCCTACGTCGGAACTGACGTGGATGTGGTCGTGCCGCGCGAAATCAACGGCGTAACCGTGGTAGGCTTCAAAAACTACAACGCCTTTGACGCGTGCCATGACTATACAGATTCCTCCGTGACGAGTGACCGTACCGAGTGGGTGCGCCTGCGCACGCTGGTGCTGCCCGAAACAATCAAAGAGCTGCCGGACATGATGCTCGCCTACTGCCAGCAGCTGGAAACCTTCGTCTGCTACGCGCCCTTGGAGAGCACCGGCGGCAATCAGTTTATGCTCTGCCGCAGCCTGAACAACGTAATCTTCGTCAACGGCGTGCGCGAAATCGACAACTACGCCTTCGACAGCGCGGGACCGCTGGGCAACCTGTACTTTGGCGAGCATCTCATAAGGATCGGCCAGCAGGCGTTCAATTTTGCCGGCCTCAGTTCCTTCGTCGCCGACGCGGAGCGTGTGGAATACGGCGCGTTTACTGAATGCAAGAACCTGACCAGTCTGCACTTCACCAGCAAGATGAAGGACTTCGGCGAAAACTGCATCGTCAACTGCCCGAACCTTGCCGAAATCTGCTTCGACGGCTGCGATTTGACCGCGTCCCCCATGGGACTGATGATGAACGTCGCGCCCAAGCTGACCGTGCGCGTACCCGAAGGCATGAGCGAAGAAAACCTCAGGCACGCTCAGAATTGCCAGAGCTGGAGCGAAAACCGAAGCGAGGTTACCGTAATCACCGAGCCATGCGCCCACGCGAAGCCCGCGCTGCCCGATTTGCCTGCGCTGCTCCCCACCCTGAAGCTGGATGCAAGCGTTAAAACCGCCGCGCCCGCGCAGTCCGGCACGTTAGGCGCGGCTGAACCCGAAATTGCGCCTGAACCCACCCCCATTCCCGAACCTGTTGCGCAGAACGCTGGCATTCCCGATGAATATCTGGGCGTGTGGTACGGCGTGCGCATGGAGATAGGGGGTACACCCTATCCGCTGGCCGACATGGGGCTGGATGTGACCTTCACCCTCGGCGCGGACGGCGCGGCTGAAATGAACACGAACGGCGACGTGGACAGCATCCATTGCGCCATGCAGGACGGCGTGCTCATGGCGGACGGCATATCGTTCACGCTGCAGGACGCGCTCCTCACGGTTTCCATGGACGACGTGACCATGGCGTTCAGCCGCGAGAAGCCGCAAGCCTCAAGCGCGGCCGTCCCGAACATCAACGAAAGCGCCATTATCGACGATTTCAGGGGCTTCTGGACGCTTGCGCGCGTCACAGCGGACGGCATCACGCTGCCCGCTGAAGCCGCTGAAATGGCGGGGGATACGCTGGTTATTTACGGCACTACCTGCGACCTGACCCTGCATGGTACGACGCTGGACGGTCTGTCCTGCCGCATGGACAATTTCACGCTGCTCATCTCCATCCTGAACGGCGAGGCTGCCGTCACGCTGCGCGAGGATGGAACGCTCAGCCTTGAAATGAGCGACCTCACGCTGTGGTACGAGCGTACCGGCGATGCCCCCGAAGCGGCCGCCGAACCAACTGCGGAATTCAATCCCGCCGTCACCCCCGAACCCGCCGCCGCCGAAATCATGCTGGAAAAGAAGTACGTCATGACTGACGCGGATGTAAGCGGCTACAACATGACCGCCGCGCAGCTGGGCAATTATGAGTATTCCCTTCTCTTCCATGAGGACGGCACCGTCAAATTGGTCATAGCAGGCGCGGATATTCCCGGTCTCACATGGGTCTTTGGCAAAGCGCCCACGGAAGCGGGCGAGGTCGACGGCATTGTCATCAACTATTACACACAGGCGCTGTACATCGTGCCCACGGAAAAAGGCTGCGATATGGACTATTTCGGCTCTATGCTGATCCATTTTGCGCCGGAAGAATCCGCAAAATAATGCCGTTTCCGAATGAAGCACTGCGCTGTGCTACGCGGAACGAGCGACCGTCATTTCTTTTTCATTGATCAAACAAAAAGAGGAGGATTTTCCCCCATGAAGAAAATAATCGTTTTCCTGTTGACCGCACTGCTGATGTTTTCCGTGGCCTTCGCCGATTCTGTTCCGATGAGCAAAGAGGATCAAATGGCCAGTCTGGTGAAGAATTTTCTGGAAGAAAATGAATTTCCCTATGAATATGACGACTATACCTTCACCGTGCCCTTTTCCGTTGATAACTCGATGGAATACGCCTTTATAACCGTTTATATCTACGATGATATGCTGTCCGTGTCCGTGGACGCGCCGATTCACGGAACCCGGGAAGTCTTTGAAAAGATGGCCGTGTTCACCACGCTGGTCAACAACGAGATCTACTATGCACAGTTCCGCCTCGATCTGGATGGAGACGAATTCTATATCTCCTGCCGCTCCTGCAACCTGGTGGAGGACGTTCTCCCCGGTGAGAACGAGTTGTTCTACCTGTTCGCCATGCCGCACAGCTATATGGAAGACTACGGCGACGGCATCGTGGCGGTACTAAGCGGCGGCGATCCCTACGAGGCATTTGAAACCTGTCAGGCGGCGGTAGACGCGCAATGACAAACATCACCAATCCATATTTGAGCGCAAAGGCTGTCGCCAAGAAAAAAACGGATATTCCCGTTGTGCTGGTCTGTGCCATTTTTGCGGCGGCGGCTGTCTCCGCGACGATAACGATGTTTTCGCAGGGGAAAACGCTGTCCGGCGTGATGGGTATTTTCCTATTTGCTGCGCTCATAACGCCTGTCTTTCGCATTCTTCGCCATGCATACCGCAGAGCCTGCGCGCGCCGTATCGCAGGCGCGCTGCTTCCGCTGACCGAAGAAAGCCTGACCTTTGACCAGCTGGGCACTGTTCTCTCCTCCAGCAAAGCCCTTGAGCAGCTCAGATCGCTCATCGGCACGGGATACCTGCAAAACCTGCAGATTAACGCTGCGACGCGCACGGTTGCGCTGTACACGCCGGAGGGCACATTCGTGCAGTGGATCTGCCCCGGCTGCGGCGCGAAGAACAGCGGCCGACGCGGCAGCGCGCCACGCTGCACATACTGCGGTCAGCCGTACGCAAAGTGACGACCAGCCCCCGGCATTCGCGACAGCAAGAAAATGGTCGATTTCTGCGCAAAGCCGGGGAATATAGCACAATTTTCAAGCATCGTCAATTGTGCGCAAATGCAAACGCGCCCGCCAGCCTTTCCGCTGACGAGCGCGTTCTATTTTTATACTATTTTCAAATTTGCGGCGCAGGATTTCATCTCACTGCCCCGCCGCCGGCGTCGGCAGCGGCTCCGGCGTGCGGTCATCCGCCGTGACCTCCGGCGTGGGCGTCGCCGACAGTTCCTCCGCATACAGCAGATTCAGCGTCTTGACATCCGCCGTCCCCGTTGCAGACAAACTGTTCGCCTTCTGGAACGCCTTCACCGCGTTCTGCGTGCCTGCCAGGAATGTGCCGGAGCACTTGCCCGAATAGTAGCCAAGATCCGTCAGCTTCCGCTGCATCCAGTACACATCCTCGCCGGAGCTGTTCACTTTCAGCGTCCGGAAGGGCTGCGGCGGCATCGTCCCGGCGCGGTAATCCGGCTCGGCGGTCGGCTGCGGCGTGACGTAGGGCAGCATGTTCTTCGTGTTCAGCGAGGGCAGCTTCAGCGCGGCGCGGAGTTCCGGGTCAGCGGGCATATCGGCGCGAATCGTGACGACCGTCCCTGCGCCGCAGTTGTTGTAAATCCACTTCGCATCCGCAACGGTCAGGCGAATGCACCCGTGCGACGCGCGCTTGCCGAGGTTCTTGTAGGACTTGACCGACAAATCCATCGTGTTGACCGTGTTGTAAATGACGGAATGGAACGCAATGGACGAGTTGATGCGCGTCCAGTACTGTGCGTGGCTGCCCCACTCCGGGAAGTAGCACCAGCGCGCCGTGCGCCCGTTGAGTGTGAATGTGCCGATATCCGACGGATTCTTGCGCGTGCCGGTGGAGCAGAGCATCTGCCGCACAACAACGGTGTAATCGCCGTTTTCGTCGCGCCCGTAGACGGTCGTCACCTGATTGTTGACGTCCACCGTGATGGCAAACGGTACAGGCGTCGGTTCGGGCGTAGGCTTCGGATCATCAGTCGCGGCACGCACATCCGGGTCGTTGAACAGCGCGTTCCATGTGTTTTCGCCCACGATGCCATCCACGCTCAGCGCGTTCTGCTGCTGGAATGCCTTCACCGCGTTGCGCGTGTGCCCCAGAAAATTGCCGCTGATGTTGCCGGAATAGTACCCCAGCTCCGTCAGGCGGGTCTGCACGAGCTTGACTTCTTCGCCCTTGGACTTGTTGTATTGCAGTTTCTTGACGAACGCCACCGTCGGCGCGGGCGTCGGGGTGGTGGTTTCATCCGAGAGGTGCATTCCGGGCGTGGGCGACGGGGTGGGCGTCGCCGCGGCGGACGAATCCCGGCTGATGGCATCGCCGCTGAACAGGCGTTCCAGCGTCTGCACATCCGCTTCGCCCGTAATCGGCAGGGCGTTCGCCGTCTGGAACAGGCGGATGGCTTCCTGTGTCGCGGGCAGATAGCGCCCGGAAATCTTGCCCGTGTAGTAGCCCAGCGCCATCAGGCGAATCTGCGCCTGCCGCACGTCCTCGCCCACGCATCCCAGCCGCAGCGGGCGATACTCCGCCGCATAGATGGCTTCCTGCGTCGCTTTGTCCGCCATGCCCGTCACCGCAAGGGCAAAATCTCGCTGGAAATCCTCCACCGCGGTTTTGGTCGCCTCGCCATAGCGCCCGGTCACGTCGCCGCTGTAATAGCACAAATCCGTCAGCGCGGTTTGCAGGGCGGACACGTCGTCGCCCTCATCATTCAGGGTTAAATCGCGCGTGATGTTCGCCGCGCCCTCCGTCCACTCCACGCTGTCATCCGGCACGGCCTCCCCCGCGTCCTCCGCCGATGCGAAGGGCAGTATCATCATCACCGCCAGCAGGAGCGCCGCCAGCGTTCGTTTCCACAAAGGCATCAAAAGCACCTCGTTCATGCTGATATTCAGGGATACGATTCTATTGTACTGGTTTTTCGCGCAGTTTGCAAGCGGATTTTTCCCCACGCGAAAGGCTGCCAAGCGTTCTGCGCCTGACAGCCCTGCGGTTATTGCCATAGGAAGTTATTTTTTCAGCGACACCTTGTGTGTCTCCTGATTTTCGCCGTCCGCTTCCGGCTTGGGTGCTTCTGCCGGAACGCTCTGTGCTTGCAGCTTCTCCAGCTTCTCGGCGATGGCCTGCATATTCGCGGCGATGCTGCGGATGTTCTCGTCGCGCGTTTCCTCCACCCACGGCGAACCATCCGCCGGGCGGATTGAATCAACAGCGATTCGGATGAAGTCAATCAGCGCCCAAATGCCAAGGCCGCCCGCGGTGAGCAGCTTCAACACGCCCAATGCCGTGTAGGCGAGGTAGAAGCGGTCAGCCCCGAAGAGCCCCGTGAATCAAGCCCAGCAGCCGAAGCACCACCGCCAGCACGATAAATGCCCGATTCAGCCCTTTTCTTTGAATTTCCACGTCATTTCCCTCCCTCGTGATTCCTTACTTTCATTCTACCCTCCCCTCAAAAAAACTCAAGCGTTCTCTTTTTGAATAATATAATTTTGGCATTCCTAACAAAAGCATCCCAATTTGTTGTGGAACCTCACAAGAGGATTCCGCTGCTTGCGCCATCCGGGCAGCAAAAAAGACTGCCCGCACCCGGCAGGCAGCCTCGCTTCTGGTAAGCCCTTCATCAATATCGGTAGTTATACTGATAGCTGCTGAGCCCATCCATGATCGACACGCCCATCACCATCCCGACAATCGACAGGATAACCGCCACGATGACCGCCACCAGCACGCCGCACCAGTAACCGCGCGCAAAGTTGCGGCGATTCAGGTTGTCGTCATTCAGCGCAAAGACGATGGCGAGAATCCAGCCAATGACCGGAAGCGTGAACAGGATGCCATAGCCCACATACGCCCACGGCGACAGCAGTCGATACTGATTGTTTTCGTTCTCACTCATGCAAAAAGCCTCCTTTTTCATCAGGCGGATTTGTCCGCCGTGATACCCCTTTCAGTTTTCCCTTACTCCTGATAGTCCTGCAGCGACACCGACACCATCCGGCTCACGCCCTGTTCCTCCATCGCCACCCCGAACAGGCTGTTGCAGCGCTCCATCGTCCCCTTGCGGTGCGTGACGACGATAAACTGCGTTCCCTTCGAGTATTCCTTCAAATAATCCGCGTAATACCCGATATTCGCGTCATCCAGCGCGGCTTCAATCTCGTCCAGAATGCAGAACGGCGTGGGCTTCAATTTCAGCATCGCGAACAGAATCGCAATCGCCGTCAGCGCGCGTTCCCCGCCGGAGAGCAGCGATAAGAGCTGCAATTTCTTTCCCGGCGGCTGGGCGTTGACCTCGATGCCGCAGTTCAGCGGGTCGTCCGGATCCATCAACTTCAGTTCCGCGTGACCGCCGCCGAACAGCCGCGTGAACGTCTCAGCGAAGTACCCCTGCATCTTCGAGAAGTTCTCGACGAATGTAGACCGCATCTGAATCAGCAGCCGCTCGATGAGTTCGCGCAAGTCCATTTCCGCGCGCTTCAAGTCCTGCTGCTGGGCGGTCAGGTCGTCCACACGCGCCTTGGTTTCGGCGTATTCCTCCACTGCTCCAACGTTGACCGTCCCCAGCGCGCGAATCTGCCCTTGCAGCTCGGCGGCGCGGCAGTCGTTTTCCTTCTCGTCGAAGGGCGTGCGGCGGAACTCCTCTGCCCCGGCGTAGGTCAGCTTGTAGGTGTCCCAGATGCGGTTTTGCAGATTCTTCTGGTCGCCCTCGATGCGCGCCTTCGCCAGCTCGGTCTTGTGCAGCTTCTCACTGTCACGGTTGTAGGCTTCGTGCAGGTTCTCCATGTCGCTGAGGATGTCGCGCAGGTCACTTTGCGCCTGTGAACGTCGCTGCTCGATGGCCTGCGCGGCGCTCTCCTGCCGCAGCTGCTCCTTCTGGCGGCGGGCGGATTCGGCTTCCTCGCGCTTCATGTCGTTCTCGTCGATGGCGTCCAGTTCGTCCATCTCGTGCAGCAGCTGTTCGCGGCGCTCCTGTTCGCGGAGGATTTGCGCCTGATCCTGCTGCGCGTGGGCTTCGTCGCGCTCCAAGTCGCTTAAGCCGTGGCGCAGGTCGGACAATTGCAGCGTGCGCACCATCAGGCGGTCGTTTTCCGCGCTGGCTTCCGCGCGCGCCTTGACCAGCGCATTCTGCATTTCAATGGTCTTTTGCTCCATCGCACTCTGGTCGCCCTGCGCGCCCGTGCGCTGATGTTCAATGGTCTCCAGCTGCTGGCGAATGTCCTCCAGCGACTGATGCAGCTGCACGCGCGCCTGCTCAGTCTCCTGCATCCGCTGCAAATGGGTGTTCAGGTCGGCGGATACGCTTTCGCGGCGCGCCTGTTCGCGGGCGACGGCAATTTCCTGCTGATGCAGGGCGTTCACCGCGTCGCTGACCTTCTGCCGCTTCTCCTGCACCGTCTGCTGACGCTGCGCCAGTTCCTGACGGCACTTGTCCAGTTCCGCGCGCCCGGTTTGCAGCTTCGCGGTCAATTCCTTCAGTTCACGCTCGCGGCTGAGCAGATTGGACACCTTCGACTGCGCCGAACCGCCCGTCATTGAGCCGCCGGAGTGCATCACGTCGCCCTCCAGCGTCACCAAGCGGAACGCGTGATTGCCCGCGCGCATAATCGGAATGCCGTGGTCAAGGTTGTCGGCAATCACCGTGCGCCCCAGCAGATTTTCCACAATGCCGCGATATTCCGGCGCGCACTGCACCAGTTCGCTCGCCACGCCGAGGCAGCCCGGCAGCTTCAACGCATTGCGCTCATTGCCATAGAGCGTTTTGCCGCGGATGGCGCTCATCGGCAAGAACGTCGCGCGCCCCAGCCGATTCTGGCGCAGGTAGTTAATCAGTTCCTTCGCCGTCTCTTCGGTGTCGGTGACAATGTTCTGCTGCGCCGCGCCCAGCGCCATATCAATCGCCGTTTCGTACGCCTGCGGAACGGTCATCAGCTGCGCCAGTACGCCCTTGACGCCCGTCAAGCCGCGCTGCTTGGCGTAGGTCATCGCGCGGCGAACCGCCATGTTGTAGCCTTCCATGTCGCGCGTCATTTCGGTCAGGACGTTATGACGGCTTGCCGCCGCCTGCATATCGGCGGATTGCTTTTCGACATCCGCGCGCAAATTGGCATACGCGGTATCCGCCTCATCCGACGCTTGCCGCGCCTGCGCCAGCTTCTCCTGACACTGCTGCTGATGCTGATTTTCTGTTTCCAGCTGCTTTTCGACGGCAGTCAAGGCTTCCCGCAGGGCAGCTTCCTGCTCCTGCAGCGCCCCGCTGGATTCTTCAATCTCCGTCAAGCGCGTTTCCATCTGCGCCTGCATCGTGTTCAGGCGCGTCTTGTCGTTGCGCACATCGGACAGGCGATTCATTTGGTCAATGACAGCGGCTTTCTGCGCTTCCAGCGCTGCGTCCGCTTCCTTTTCCTTCGCCTGCGCCTTTTCGGCGGCTTCCTGCGTCGCCCGGAGGATTTGCTCCGCGTCGGCAATCAGGCTGTGCTGCTTCTCCACGTCCGCCTGAATCCGTGCATGATCCTTCTCGATTTCCGCCAGCCGCTCCTGGGCTTCCTCCTGCTCGCGGACGATGCGCTGGCGGTTCTCGCTGCGCGTCTCGCGGCGGCTTTGCAGGGCGGAGAGTTTCTTCTGCGATTCGTGCACATGCTCGGCGCATTCCATCAGTTCGGTGCGCGCCTTCGTGATGGCTTCCTCCAGCTGATCGATGCGGTTCTGCGTTTCGTCGCGGCGGGTGGTCTTGTCGGTCAGGTTGCTTTCCGTGTCCGCCAAAATCGTCTGGACGGTCAGCAGTTCGCTTTCCAGTTCGGACAAGCGCGCCCGCGCCCGGTCGGAGCGAATCAGGAAGAGGTTCAAGTCCAAATCCTTCAGTTCGGTGGACAGTTCCAGATATACGCGGGCGTTGCGGCTCTGCTCTTCCAGCGGTTTCAGGCGCTTCGTCAGCTCATCCAGAATATCATCGACGCGCTCCAGATTTTCCAGCGTCCGCTGCAATTTCTTGTCCGCTTCTTCCTTGCGCGCCTTGAACTTGACGATGCCCGCTGCTTCCTCGAACACCTGCCGGCGATCCTCGCTCTTGCGGGAGAGGATTTCGTCAATGCGCCCCTGCCCAATGATGGAGTATCCCTCTTTGCCGATGCCCGTATCGCGGAAGAGGTCAACCACGTCCTTCAAGCGGCAGGCGGTGCGGTTTAAGTAATATTCGGATTCGCCATTGCGGTAGACGCGGCGCGTGACCATAACCTCGGCAGCTTCCATCGCCAGCGCATGGTCATCGTTGTCAAACACCAGCGATACTTCGCAGTACGACAGCGGCTTGCGCTTCTGCGTGCCGTTGAAAATCACGTCGGACATACTCGCGCCGCGCAGGGTTTTCGCGCTCTGCTCGCCCAGCACCCAGCGCACCGCGTCGCCGATGTTGCTCTTGCCCGACCCATTCGGCCCGACGATGCCCGTTATGCCCTCATCAAAGACGATTTCCGTCCGCTGGGCAAAGGATTTGAAGCCATACAGCTCCAATTTTTTCAGCTTCATTTATTAACTCCCATAGCGGGGATGCCCGCTGGTTCATGGGCATTCCAATAAACACCCATAATAAGTATAGCACAAACCCTCTTCTTGGACAACTGCCGCCGCCTGATTTTCCATGCTTTTTCCCCTCCCTTTTTCCCTTCTACCCGTTGCAAAGGCGGGCATTTCCTGCTATACTGCAAGCAGATTCCTGCAAAGCAAAGGAGAAGCATTATGTTCCGTCCCCTCTGCGCGGAAAATCCGCTGCCCGCCGCTCGGCGCGTCTATGAATACCTGCAATCGCTTTCCGGCAAGTGCCTGACCGGGCAGATGGAAAGCCAATGGTGCCGCTCGACTGAGCATGAAATCAGCTATCTGACCGATATCACCGGTCGTCAGCCTGCCATTCGAGGGCTGGATTTCATGGATAACGACTATCTGGGCGTGACGCAGCGCGCGAAGGACTGGTGGGCGCGCGGCGGCATTCCCACCATCTGCTGGCACACGGGCGCGGATTTCTTCTCCGGTTACCCCGAATGCCGCGAAAGCGAACTGGACTGGGCTTCCGCTTTTGTGGACGGCACGGAAGCGAACCGCCGTCTGCTGGATGGGCTTGACCACGCCGTCCCCTACCTCAAGCGCTTGCAGTCAGACGGCGTTCCGATTCTCTGGCGACCTTTCCACGAGATGGACGGCGGCTGGTTCTGGTGGGGACGCGGCGGCGCGGCGAATTTCGTGCGCCTGTGGCGGCTGATGCACGACCGCTACACGCATGTGCACGGTCTGCGGAATCTAATTTGGGTGCTGGGCTTCTCTGACGCGGCGGAGGATTTGCGCCCGTGGTATCCGGGGGACGACGTGGTGGACATTCTCGGCGGCGACAGCTACAAGGGCGGCGCGCAGGGGGATTTATACCGGCGCTGTGCCGCGCTTGCACCGACAGGGATGCCGATTGTGTTCCACGAGTGCGGACAGATTCCGACCCGCGCGGAGATGGACGCGGCGGCGGCCCCGTGGGCGTACTTCATGGTGTGGCACACCAGCTGGCTGACGGACAGCAGCAAGGGGAACACGCCGGAGTCGCTGCGAGCGATTTATCGGGATAGCAGCTTTGTGACGCTGCATCAGCTGCCGGATTTCATCGAAAGCGACGAATGATTGCTGAAAAACATGCAAGGAGGTTATTCTCATGACCCTTCACGAACAAGTCACCGATATTCTCGCCTCCGCTGTCGAAGCGCAGGAATGCGCAGGCATCAGCGTACTGGTGCGGCGCTGCGGAGAGGAAATGCTCTATACGCAGGCGGGCATGTCCGACATTGCGTCGGGGCGGCTGATCCACCGCGACAGCATCTTCCGCCTGTACAGCCAGTCCAAGCCGATTACGGCCGCCGCCGTGATGCTGCTGGCGGAGCGTGGGCAGATTGACCTGATGGACGGCGTAGACCGCTATCTGCCGGGCTTCCGAAATGCGCGCGTCGTCGATAAGCAGGGCACGATTCGCCCCGCGACCCGCGCGCCGTGGCTGATGGAGCTGCTCGGCATGACGGCGGGCGTCTGCTACCCCGACAGCGACCCGGCGGGACAGTACGCCGCAAAGGTGTTCGACGAAGCGACGCAGGAAATCCTTGCGGGCGGCGGCGTGCCGACGGTGGAATTCTGCAACCGCTTGGGGCAGCAGCCGCTGTCCTTCCAGCCGGGCACGCACTGGCGCTACTCCACCTGCGCGGACATCCTCGGCGCGGTGGTGGAGGTCGTCAGCGGAATGCGCTTCGGCGAGTTCCTCCGCAAGGAGTTCTTTGAGCCGCTGGACATGGTGGACACCGGCTTCTACGTTCCCGAAAGCAAGCGAAATCGCCTTGTGACCGCCTACAAGCGCACGGAAAACGGGCTTGTGCCGTGGACAAGCACCCACCTTGCCGTCGGTGTTTACGACCGCGAACCCGCCTTTGAATCCGGCGGCGCGGGGCTTGTTTCGACGCTGGAGGATTACAGCCACTTTGCCGACATGCTGCTGGCGGGCGGCACTTACGAGGGGCGGCGGGTTCTCTCGCCCGCGACAGTCGCCTGCATGACGCAGGCGCAGCTGAAAGACGCTGTTCGCCGCGATATGTGGGATTCGCTGGACGGGTACAGCTACGGGCACCTGATGCGCATTTGCGCTGAACCGGGGCGCATCGCCGGATTAGCTTGCGCGGGCGAATATGGCTGGGATGGCTGGCTGGGAACATACTTCGCGAACTTCCCCGGGCAGCAGATGACGATTCTGTCGATGCAGAACACGGTTGATTCCGGTACGACGCGGGTGGTTCGACAGATGCGCAACGCGGTTCTGGCGGCACTCAGCCGCGAAAATTAACCATAAAGGAAACGCGCTCAAGCCGGGACGCCAAAAAAAGGGTCAAGGGGGGATCCCCCTTGCAGGGTCAAGGGACAGCGTCCCTTGTGGGGCTTGGGGCAACGCCCCAACGGTTGGTCGTGTGACCATTCCAAAGGAAAAGTCAAGCCCGACGCCTTAGTCGCAGGCAGCGAAGCGTCCCTGCGCAGTAACTAAAAATGTTTCGATAAAAGTCAAGAAACATGGGAGTGCATCCGAAGGAGTCCAGAGGGCGACCGCAGACTTCGTCTGTTTTCATTGCCCTCTGGTTGCTGCATAAAAGACCTATATTGGAAAAGCAGCCAACTCCGGCAGCCACGCTCCACAATTATATTATTATAATGAAAGAAGTACACATCATGCAATGTGGTGACTACACCTACCGCGTCATCGACACCGGCGCGGAAATCATGGAATACTACGGGCAAGGCGGCGCAATCAACCTCCCGGAAACGCTCGACAGCCTCCCCGTTGTGAGCGTCGGGCTGTGCGCGTTCATCATGCGCACCGACCTGACCGCCGTTACGCTCCCTAAAACGCTCCGACACATCGGCGGCAGTGCCTTCGAGGGCTGCTCGGGGCTGACAAGCATCACGCTGAATGACGGGCTGGAAACCATCGAGTACCGCGCGTTCGCGTCCTGCACCGCGCTGCGCGAAATCGCGTTCCCCGATTCTGTGACAACCGTCGGCGGCGCTGTCCTTTCGGGCTGCACCGCGCTGAATAGCGTCCACCTGCCGAACACACTGACCGTCCTGCCCATGCAGGCGCTGATGAACTGCACGTCGCTGGAATTCTTGAATCTCCCGGACACCCTGACCCGCATCGACCACGAAGCCCTGCGCGGCTGCACACACCTGACGGCACTCGCCATTCCCGCATCCGTGCGTGAAATCGGGCATGACGCGCTGACGGGCTGCTCCCGGCTGAACGCGCTGACCCTCCCCGCCCCCTTCAGCGCCCGTGCGCGTGACCTGCGCGTCGGGCTGGGGCTGATGACAGAGGGCGATACGCTCATCGTCGGCTCGTATCTGGGGCAGGCAGAAAAGGGCAGCACCTACTCGGTCATCGAGTACATCGGTTCGGATACGGAGCTCATCATCCCCGCGTTCATCGAGGGCTGCCGCGTGACGAAGTTCAATCAGCGGATTCTGGAGGACATGGACAGTCTGCGGATTTTGTCCGTCCCGGCGGGGTTTGTGGTTGAACCGACGCTGGTGCCGGAAGGCGCTCAGGTGGTTGTGCGCCCGCAGGTTTAATTTGCAAACATAGTTTCCACGGACGAAAGTTGGATAAAAAGGAGTAACAAAATGAAGAAACTGCTGAGTTTGCTGCTGATGGTGCTGATGCTGCTGGGCGGCGCCGCGTTCGCGGAGGAGAACGAAGAGGACACGACCCCCGTCGTTGCGCCGATTGTCACGTTCAAGAGCGGATTCTACGTCGGGTATCTCGACCGCGAAATCAAAATCACCGTATCGTGCAAGAACAAAAGCAGCGCAACTGTGCCTGAGAAGTATCTGGAGCTGCGCAACCACCGCGGCGAAGTGCTGGAGCGCGCGTTCTGGCGCAATCCGCGCTACGACCTGACCTTCTCGGTCTATGTGACGGAGGACATGCTGGGCGGCAACAAGCTGTCTGTCTGGCTGGACGGCGAGAAAGTGAACGAAACAGATTCCTTCGCCGCGTTTTCGGACATCAGCCTGCCGCGCGTCACCCGCCTGACCCCCTCTGAGCCTGCTGTCGGCGTGATGATTGTTTGCAGCGGCGCATCAGAAAAGCAGCTGACTGACATGCTGAACACGCTGGACAAATACGGCGTGAAGGGGACATTCTACGTCACGGGCGATTTCGTGCGCCGCAACCCGGAGCGCATCCAGCGCATCATTGATGCGGGCCACGAGCTTGGCAGCCACGGCAACAACCTCATCAACATGACCGAAGTCTCCTACGCGCGTGTGCAGGAGAACATCCGCGAGCTGAACGACCTGTGCGAAGAGACTTTCGGCGTACGGCCGCGGTTGTTCTGTGCGCATTTGGGCGCGACGAACAGCATCGTCACCGCCATTGCCCGCGCGGAAGGCGTAGAAGACTGCCTGTTTGCAATCGACGCGTGCGACTGGTCGGACGCGTATAAGGATAAGGTGTATCAGATGGTGTACCGCGTGACGAGCGACCGGGTGACGAGCGGGTGCGTGGTGCAGTTCCATATCAATGGGTATCATACAGCGGAGGTGCTGGATAAGGCGCTTGATAATTGGATTAACGTAAAGGGATTGCGCCCGGTGACGGTGGGTGAATTGATGCAGCTGTCGGGGCGGGATTTCCCCCCGCTCCCGGACTACGGCGACTAAAAGAAGAGAAAGGGCTAATCGTACGGTTAGCCCTTCTTAACTTTTTTATCTTCCATCAAGCAGGAATTTTCGCCTGCAACCGCGAAATATCATTCTCGACCCCATGATTTCAGCATAAGGAGGAATTTTCCCATGTACGAAAAAGTATTTGCTTATCTGGATGCGCACGCGGAGGACTATGCCGCTCAGCTGTGCCGCTGGGTAGAAGTGCCGTCGGTGAAGGGCGAAGCCACGCCCGGTGCGCCGTTTGGCAAGGATGTGCGCCGGATGCTGGATGTGGCCATGGCGGACGCAAAGGCGTTCGGCTATGAAACCCGTGATTTCGACGGCTATGCGTGCGATATCACCCTGCCGGGCGAATCGGAAGAAGCCATCGCCGTGCTGGGACACCTCGACGTCGTTCCGGCGGGCGACAACTGGGCGACCCTGCCGTTCACCGCGACGCGCGTGGGCGACCAGATTTTCGCGCGCGGCACGAGCGACGACAAGGGGCCGGCGCTGGCGGCGCTGTACGCGATGAACGCCATCAAGGCAGCGGGCATTCCGCTGAAGAAGTCCATCCGTCTGATTCTCGGCTGCGACGAGGAATCCGACTGGGAAGACATGGCGTATTACTGCGCGCACACGGAAATGCCGGAAGTCGGCTTCTCCCCGGACGCTTCCTTCCCTATCATCAACACCGAAAAGGGCATGATTCACGGCTTCTTCACGAGCAAACTCGCGGAGGACGGTCTGCAGGTCAAGCAGCTGTGGACGGGTGAGCGCGTGAATGTCATCCCCGGCGAATCCAAGGCGCTCATCGCGGGCGGTCAGGAGGTTGCCGACAAGGTGGCGGCCTATGCCGAAAAGACCAGGCTTCCCTACACGGCGGAGGTGACCGCGGATGGCGTGTGGGTGACGGCGGAGGGCATCCCCGGCCACAGCGCGTATCCCGAAGGACGCCGCAACGCCATCGGCATGATGCTGGTACTCTTGCGCGAGATGGGCGTGACCGGCGCGCTGAAGACGCTGGCGGACGCGGTCGGCATGGAGCACGACGGCGCGTCGCTGGGCTGCGCGTGCTCGGACGAAATTTCCGGCGCGCTGACGTGCAACATGGGCATCCTGCATGTCCAGGACGGCAAGGTGACGGCGTCGCTCGACCTGCGCTGCCCTGTGGTAGCAGATTTGTCCGCGCTGACGAACGCGATTCGCGCGCACCTGCCCGGCTTTAGCGTCGATTCGCTGGAAATCAGGGAACCGCATCACGTTCCGGCAGACAGCAAGCTGGTGCGCTCGCTGCTGGACTCCTACACCGAGGTGACGGGTGAACCCGCCGCACCGCACGCTACTGGCGGCGGAACGTACGCGAAGGTGCTCAAGCAGGGCGTTGCGTACGGCGCAGCATTCCCGGAGGATGAGGACTTGGCGCATCAGGCGAACGAGTACATCCGCGTGTCGCAGATGGTCAAGGCGATGAAGATTTATGCCGCGGCGCTGATGAAGCTGGCAGCGGAATAAGGGGTACAGGCAAAACAGGCTATGGCGAATGGGTCATAGCCTGTTTTTTATTGGTTCTTCACGGAATCTTGGGGGAAAAAGCAGCTTGTGGGCGCGTCTGCGGACGCGCAAAGTTACTGGCAGGGACGCTTCGCTGCCTGCGCCTTTGTTGAGTGCGTTTGAGATGCTGGTCGCCCGCGGAACAGTTGGGGCGTTGCCCCAAACCCCACAAGGGACGCTGTCCCTTGACCCTGCAAGGGGCAATTGCCCCTTGACCCCTCCGCGCGATTGAGTTGGTCGCACTTTCATGCTCCTTCCGCGTGCAGCTTTTTGGTGCTTCGCCTAAGCCCTTGTTTGCTCCCCCAAGATTCCGTGAAGCGCCTGTTTTTTTATTGCACTTGGTATTTGAAAAGCGCCGGGCAAGTCTTTCGACCTGCTCGGCGTTTGATTTGTCCTTGGCTGATTACTTGACTTCGTCCCAGTCGACGATTTCGCCCGTGAAGATGTCGCGAATCTGATTGAGCGTCAGCCCTTCGACCGCGTTGCCGTTATTCACGATGACCGCGATGCCGTCCATGCAGATGGTCACAGGGGTCAGACCTGCTTCCAGCTCGGACGCCTTGACTTCGCGGGAAGCCATGCCGATATCGAACGAGCCGTCCGCAGCGCCGCGCATACCGGTGGATGAGTCAGAAATCTGCACTTCGATGTCCACTTCCGGGTGGAGTGCTTCGTAGGCTTCTTCGAGCTTCTGCATCAGCGGGCCGACGGAAGAAGAACCGCCGATGACAATCTTGCCTGCCACGGGCGCCGCCTGATATTCAGCCGGCTCTTTGGCGACGTACTTCTGCGCGGTCACAATCGCCTGACCTTCGGCAGAGAGAATCCAGTTGATGAAATCCTGCGCAGTCGCGGAGAGGCTGTCCGCCTTGTAAGCGATGTTGAACGGACGCGCGATGGCGTAATCACCGCTGGCGACGTTTTCAGGGGTCGCTTCGACATAGACGGCTTCCGCACCATCTTCGGGGTTGCGGGCGACCTTCAGCGCCTTCACGGACGCATCCATCGAGCCGAGGGAGATGTAGCCGATGGCAGCAACGTCCTGCGAAACCGTGGTCTTGACTTCGGACGTGCCGGAGTACACAGCCGCTTCGACGGTGGTCATGTCGACCTTGTTGCCGTCAGCGTCCTTCTGCTCAACGCCCGTCAGTTCGATGAACGCGGCGCGCGTGCCGGAGCCGTCCTCACGGGAAACAACGTAGATGGAGTCCGCCAGCGCGACGGTGAGCGTCAGCACGAGCGAGAGCAGGATGGCAGCAAACTTCTTCATTGCAGAAAACCTTCCTTTCTGTCCGGGACACCTTCCTGATGTCCTGTTGCCCTTGTCTTTTTCCTTGGGTACGCCTGTATGATACCGCGGGAATGTAAAGGCAGAAAGGCGGATTGGGTTAAGATTGTGTTAATTCGTGGCGCTGTACGGCAGCATGGGCGGTTTGCTTCCTTTTTATACTATTTCCAAATGAGAATGCGCCAAGATGCGAAGCGAATTTTTCGCGCTGGCTAACGCGAATGAAACGCAGCGTAGCAGCGCTACGCTAAGTGGAATGAGCGGACGCAAGCGCGGAAAAGGCGCAAGCAGATGGCGCGGGTGAATTTGGAAATAGTATTAATAACGCCGGAAGTTTCGCCGCATCTTCTGCACTTTTTTTCATGCCTGTATCCCCATTCCCCCTTTCTTCACCTTCTTCTCACGATTTTACACGCTCTTTACATTCCCCCACCCGCGCATTTTACATTCCCGTGCTATCCTAAATAGCGGGAAAGCATGAAGAAAGAAGGAATCAATCGACATGAAAGTCAAGGAGCAGGTCATGCGCTGGGTCTTTGCGGCGACAGCGGCGTTCTCCATCGCGGCCGTCGCGCTGATCTGCGTTTTTCTGTTTCTGAACGGACTGCCGTTCTTCACGAAATATGATTTGGGCGCGTTCCTGTCCGGGACGACGTGGAAGCCCGCGAACAATATTTTCGGCATTCTGCCGATGATTGTCGGCTCGCTCTACGTCACGGGCGGCGCATTGCTCTTCGGCGCGCCGGTCGGCATCCTCGCGGGAATTTATCTGGCGCGCTTCTGCCCGGTTCGCCTGCGCAAAATCATCGAGCCGATGATTGGGCTGATGGCGGGCGTGCCATCGATTGTCTACGGCTTCTTTGGGCTGACAACGCTCGTGCCGCTCATCCGCGAAATGTTCGGCGGACGCGGGCGCGGGCAGTGCATCCTGACAGCGTCGCTGCTGCTGGGCATCATGATTCTGCCGACCATCATCCAGCTGACCTCCGCCGCCGTCAAAGCCGTGCCGAACTCCTACTACGAGGGGTCACTGGCGCTGGGCGCGACGGATGAACGCAGTGTGTTCCGCGCGACTGTCCCAGCGGCGAAATCCGGCATTCTGGCGTCGGTTGTGCTGGCGATTGGCCGCGCCATCGGCGAGGCAATGGCGGTCAAGATGGTCATCGGCAATCAGCCGCGCCTGACCTCCGATTTGCTCAGCGGCATCCGCACACTCACCTCCGGCATCGTCATCGAAATGGGCTACGCCGAAGGGCTGCACCGCGAAGCGCTGATTGCCGCCGGCATCGTGCTGTTCGTCTTTATTCTGCTGATTAACGCTTCCTTCTCCGTGCTGAAAAGGAGGGAACAGCAATGATGACCGCCCCCGCGTATCGCGCGCATCCCATCAGGAATTTCTTCCGCAATGAAGGCAACCGCTGGCGGCGTCATCCAGCCAGCGCGCTGCTGCGGCTGCTGTGCCGCCTGTCGGTGCTGATTACGATTTTCGCCCTGCTTGCCATCGTCATTGACCTGCTTGTCAAGGGCATTCCGCACCTGACGCCGGAGCTGTTCAGCCTGAAATACACGACGGAAAATCAGTCGATGCTGCCTGCCATCATCAACACGCTGCTGATTGCGCTGGTTGCGCTGCTTGTCGCTATCCCGATTGGCGTGGGCGGGGCGATTTATCTGGCGGAGTACGCCAAGCGCAACTCGCCGCTGGTGCGCACCATCCGCCTGACCGCCGAGACCCTGCAGGGCATCCCCTCCATCATCTACGGCTTGTTCGGCATGGTGTTCTTCACCGCCCTGCGCATCAACCTGACTTTGCTCTCCGGTGCGCTGACGCTCTCCCTCATGGTGCTGCCGCTGATACTGCGCACGACCGAAGAAGCGCTGCTCTCCATCCCGGACAGCTACCGCGAGGGCAGCTTCGGCTTAGGCGCGGGCAAGCTGCGCACGGTCATCAAAATCGTGCTGCCGCCCGCCATGCCGGGCATTCTCTCCGGCGTGGTGCTGGCGATTGGCCGCATCGTGGGTGAAACCGCCGCCCTGCTGTTTACCGCCGGCACGGTCGCGGACATGCCCAAGCATTTCCTGCTCTCGTCCGGGCGCACGCTGGCGGTGCATATGTATCAGCTGTCGCTGGAGGGGCTGCATTACGACCAAGCATACGCCACGGGCGTGGTGCTGCTGCTGCTCGTGCTGGGGCTGAACAGCCTGTCCAGCCTGATTTCCCGCAAAATCGGAGGAAAAGCATCATGATTATCGACATGCAGGAAGCCATCAAGAACAAAACCGCACATCCGGATGATACGCCCGCGGACGTAAAAATCGCTATCAAGGACTTGAACCTCTACTACGGCGCATTCCACGCCCTGCACGGCATCAACCTCGACATTGAGCGCGGCAAAATCACCGCGTTCATCGGGCCGTCCGGCTGCGGCAAATCGACGCTGCTGAAGACGCTCAACCGCATGAACGACCTCATCCCCGACTGCCGCGTCGAGGGCAGCATCACGCTGGACGGCGAGGACATTTACGGCAGCATGGACGTGAACCTGCTGCGCAAGCGCGTCGGCATGGTGTTCCAGAAGCCGAACCCCTTCCCCATGAGCGTCTACGACAACATTGCCTACGGCCCGCGCACGCATGGCATCCACCGCAAGGCACAGCTGGACGAAATTGTGGAAAGCAGCCTGCGGAACGCCGCCATTTGGGACGAGCTGAAAGACCGCCTGAACAAGAGCGCTTTGGGGCTTTCCGGCGGGCAGCAGCAGCGACTTTGCATTGCGCGCGCGCTGGCGGTTGAACCGGAGGTGCTGCTGATGGACGAACCCACCTCGGCGCTCGACCCGATTTCGACGAGCAAGATTGAAGAATTGTGCATGGAGCTGAAGGGGAAGTACACCATTGTGATTGTGACGCATAACATGCAGCAGGCTTTGCGCATCGCGGACACAACGGCATTCTTCCTGTTAGGGGATATGGTGGAAGTTGGGGCGACGGATCAGCTGTTCTCGATGCCGCGGGATAAGCGGACGGAGGATTATATCACGGGCCGCTTCGGCTAAGGGTTGTTAGTGGAAGGATTTTTTGCTATAATGCTGGGGAAAGGATAGGCGGATTAGGGATAAAGGATAGCAGGGGAACGCGCTCAAGCCGGGACGCAAAAAAGGGTCAAGGGGCAATGCCCCTTGCGGAGTCCAGAGGCGGCGCCTCTGGT
>OLRV01001019.1_pt1 | contig 25297 bp, 21 predicted proteins | sample 1672421 | NCBI WGS metagenome assembly OLRV01 (sample SAMEA3136684, study PRJEB25190) | human gut metagenome | biome: human gut; feature: human-associated habitat; material: faeces | place: Austria | collected 2013
TAATTGTTGATAAAATTAGTTAGATTATCAATATTATATGTTGCATATACAGATGCTATAATAAAAAGAAGAATAGGATTTAATAATAGAAGAATATATAATGGAATTAGACTTTTTAACAATTTTTTTATATACATAATTACACCTCAATTATAATTATACATTTTTTAATTTATTATAGAAAAAAAGATACTTAAGTGTATCTTAGAATAGTTTATTAGGATAAGTACCTTCTTCTATTAGTTTATTTATTTCAGCTACTAATTTTTCTTTATCTTCTTTATATGTTACTCCCATCCAGTGAGCAGTAGTTTGTAGTAATTTTACTATGGCATATTTTTCTTTGATGGCATCTGATACTACTTCTGGAATCAAAAATTCACAGGTTGATAGATTATCTTGATTGGTATTTAAAAATTTTATTAATTTTTCTTCTAAATATGGAAATATTGTTTTAGTAAACCCAAACATATTCATTGATACAGGATGGTTTTCTTCTAAGTTAAAGGAAGGGCGATTATCTAATGGGGATGATGTTATAATGTTATTATTTTTGATGATACTAGATTCAATAATATCTTCAATGTTGTTTTTATTATATACGCATACGCCTCTTTTTACTGCCCCATTTTCGGTTAGAGTATTACCTACTTTATAACCAACAAGACTATAAGTACTATCATCTTCGTCTATCTTATCTAAAAATTCACTAACAACACGGTAAGCATCATAACCATAAAAGTCATCAGAATTTATTACAGCAAAATTTTCGTCGATTAAATCTTTAGCGGATAAGATAGCATGGGCTGTTCCCCAAGGTTTTACTCTATCCTCTTTATTTTTGAATCCGTTTGGTAGATTATCATTTTTTTGAAAAGCATAGTAGACAGGTATTTGTTGTTCTACTCTTTTACCTATTGTTTCTTTGAATATTTGATAATTTTCTTCTTTAATTATAAATACCACTTTGTTAAAACCGGCTTTTTTAGCATCATATATTGAATAATCAATAATAAATTCTCCGTTTGGTCCTACTGGTTCTATTTGTTTTAATCCACCAAAGCGACTTCCCATACCGGCTGCCATGATTAATAGGGTTTTATTTTTCATATATATCTCCTTTTTCTATATTGATGAATTAAGTATATCATAAATTTATATTTCTAACAAGTAAGCTTTTTTTATTTATATTTATGTAATTATATCGCGTAGCATTAACGCACAAAAAATTAGTAAATTTACTCTTCTTCATTATCAAAGGAAGTATTATATAATTGATGGTAAAATCCCCTTTTCTTTAATAATTCTTTATGCGTACCTACTTCTACAATGTTCCCTTGGTTCATAACAATTATTTTATCGACATTTTTTATGGTTGATAATCTGTGAGCAATAACAAAGCTAGTTCTTTTTTGCATTGATAAAATCAGTAGCACAAGCAATATCGCTGGCAAGATGCATTTGTTCATCTTTGATTAAAGAGTTACCAAATTTGATGTTATACTCTATATCTCCTTTGAATAGTATGCCTTTTTGGGGCCGATAATTTTGATAAAATTAATAATGTAAAACCCTTTAAAATCAACGTTTTTAATAAACACAGTTTAAAAAAATACTATTCTGCACAGCAAAATTTAACTAAATTGTTGTGCAGAAACTGTGCAAACAATATAAAAAGCATATATAGGTTATGTAGCTATATATGCTTATTTTTTATGATTCAAATTATTGATCAGAATCTAATTGAGCTATAATTTTTTTCCTTTTTCTAGGATTGGCTAAATCATTTAATTCTTGTATTGTTTGCTCTATTATCTTTTTTTCATCATCTGAAACATTCTTATAACTTGCAATCTCTATTTTTTCTCCATTATAAAGTTTATCTGCAAATTCGATGTAATCAAATCTATTTTTGGTAGCGACATCAACAAAATTAACAACACTACCATTTTTCTCAACTTTAAATTTCATCTATATCCTCCCTATAAGTTTTAATATTATACTTTTTAAATCTCTTTTTAATTGATTTCTTTCCACCATCAGTGATGTAAGCAATTAAATCAAGACATTTTTTACCATTTATTTTATTTTCCATATAATTTGAACGAATTGAAATTTTATCACCATCAGCCCAACAATAAATAATATTTTCAGCATCCGCTAAAACTGGAATAGTTGCATTATGACTTACAATAATAATCTGTTTTTTACTCTTTGCATTTTTTATATCTTTAATTAATTTATCATTAATATATTTATTTGCCAGATTATCTTCTGGTTGATCAATAATAAGTGGTGCCTGGTCTTTATCATATTGTAAAATTAGTTCCGTCAAAATAGCTGTTTTCCATCCAGGACTTAATTCTTCCCATTCTCTTTTATCAGCAGTAATTATTTTATATGTATATTTATTGTTTGATTTTATTTTTTCAGATACTTTTTGTTTAAAGTCATCATAGCTCTTAATGCTGCTATAGTTGCCATTTACATTATGCAAAAATAAACATTTTGGTTCAAGTTTGTTAATATCTTCAATTTTATTACCAGATTTTAATATTTCATTAATCGTATTAAATATTATTTCTTTAGTTATTTCTAAATTATTTTCAACATATAATTCATGTTTAGCAACCTTAATAGGTTTTGATTTTACAGTATAATTAAATTTAATTAATTCAGCTAAACTTTTATCAAATTTTCGTCTTTCTTCGATATATTTTGCAATATATAGTAGTACTCTATCAAATTGATTACTTTTAGTCCTAATTTCCTTATCATCATATTTATATAAAGTATCATAATTTTTTCTGTTTTTTAAAATGACTTTTCTAATACATTTTTCGAAATATGATTTTGAATATGCTATGGATAATTTAGATTTTATTGTACTAATTTCATCCGATATATCATCAACATATATATTAGCTTTACTAAAGCTTAGTATTTCGTCTAAATATTTAACATGATCATTATATGTATTTTCATTATAGTCTAATTTATCGACTATAGTATCTTTAGGAAACATTTTTTCAAGAGGATTACCTTTTTTACTTTTAAATATAATTAAATTATCAAGATTTGTTATTGCTTTTAGATTGTTTTGACACTTTTCTATTTCTTCAATAGAATTAAACATATCTGTTAATATTGAATCTAATTTTTCCAAATATAAGTTTGTTCTTTTCGTTGTTTCTTTTGTTGGCCCAAACATTTGCTTTATTATAGGAATATTTTCTATTTTATTCTTATTGGCAATCTCCGAAATATAATTCTGATTTATATAATATGGGACAAAACCTGCAGGATTAACTATTTTCAACCCGTCAAAACTATACTTCGTTTCATATGGATTTTTTCCAAAATCAGGATTTAATGTCTTTACTAATGAATCTACAAGTAAACTTTTACCAGATGATGATTCACCTATTATTACATTCAACCCTTGTTTAAATTTAACATCTATATCTAACAATTTATTTTTTATTTGATAACTATTTATATATTCTTCATATGATTTAGGTGCTTTTTCAGCATATATCAATCTGTTTGATTCAGATAATGCTAATCTTAAGCCATCGAATGTTGGTTCAGAAAGCATCCATGTAGGTATAAATTTTTCAGCATCATCAGATTTTGGATTTGGATATTTTTTAGGATTATAATTATCGGAACATGTAATCAAATTGGTAAAATCATCAATTCCAATTTTTTTAAAGTAATTTTTTGTTTCTAGACTACCAGATGTTGAACGAGAAGTAAATCCATCAAACTGATTGTAATACAATACTTTCTCCATTATGTCATCAAATTTTGCACCATTTGGAATTGCTTTATTAAATGTAGAATGATTTTGGCCACCATGTGGTAATAGCAAAAAATCATATTTATTAAAACTATTAATAATTGTTTCTAGATTGGGAACATGTTTATAATCTGATTTAGTAATTTCTTTTTTAGGATATAGTATATCTAATATTTTATTAATATCATCTATTACTTTTTCTGATATTTCTTCATTAAAAAATATATGACAGTGATATGGTTTTTTTGTTTTCTCAAGGCTTACATGCAATTCAACCCCAAGTATTAAATAATATTTTTCAGGAAATTGATTAAGATAAATTTTTTTATTTATCACATTATGATCTGTAAATGATATTAATTTTTTATGTTCATCACTTATATTATCAATATTTTTTATTAAATCACTTATGCCATAATCAACACCTTTTTTTATTTCATCAGGTTTTTCTGATGTATGAATATGCAAATCAGTGTATACTGATTCAAAAGATTCTTCACGTATCATTTTTTCACATCCTTTACTGCATTAACAAATATTTATAATAATTCTAAATACTTATTCACCATTTCTATTTCTAATTCATTAACTAATTTAACAAAATCTGTATAGTCTCCTGTAGTATGTGCTTTATCTAAAGCATTATAATAATCTAATCTTTTATCTTTTTTTACAATTACTGGAAGATATCCACTATTCATTAAAGATAAGTTCATAACTAATCTTGAAGTTCTACCATTTCCATCAACAAACGGGTGTATTTTAACTAATTCTCCATGTAATAATGCTGCTCTAATAATTGGATGATATTTTTTCCAATCTTCATAGTTAATAATTAATTTCTCCATTAATTCAGGAACAATTAAATAATTTGGTGGAATATGTGTAGCACCTTTTATTTTTACATTTTCATCTCTATATTTACCGGCATTATCATCATCAATCTCTTTTAATACTAATTGATGAATATTTTTAATATTCCATTCAGTAACAGGTTCTTTATCTTTAATAAGATCGTCTAAGAATAATATTGCTTGTTCATGGTTAATAGCTTCTAAGTGTTCTTTTAAAGATTTACCACCAACTGTAATACCTTCTAAAACAACTTGTGTTTCCCTTAAAGTTAATGTATTTCCTTCTATACCGTTACTATTATAAGTCCACTCTAAATTAATAGATTCCTTTAATGATTTTAATGTCTCTTTTGATATTGGTCTTTTTGAATTTAATTTTTTATTTAATTCATCAACTTTATCAAAATAATTATCAGGCAAATCAAATTTAAATTCAGTATTATCTAATTTAACACTTCTTTTATCAGCTGGTTTATTAGCATTTATAGGAATATTCCAATTATTACCTACTTTAACAGCACCTTCAATTCTGCCATCTTGTAATAACTGTCTTATTCTTCTTTCACTAATATTCCATTTTTGTACAGCTTCTTTTGTAGTCATAAATTCCATAATTTTCACCTCTGTTTACATTATACCGTTATCGGTAGTATTTGTCAATATATTTTATACCGTTATCGGTATATTATTATAGTATTATCTTTTTGATTATTTATTCAATAAGTTTAAATTTATTTCAGAAATTCTAATAGTTCTTCAACAAATTTATTTGAATTATTTTCTATTTCTGTCTTTAATTCTTTAATTTCAAGAATAACTTTTTCAGTATTTTTCTTATTTTGGTTAAAATATTCAATATTTTTATCAAAATACAATAAATCTTTATATTTTGAAAAATCTATTTTACATTCTTTTATTTTATTACCTATATCTGCCATTAAAAACATATAAGAAAACCCTATACTTGTTAATTCTAAATAATGGTCTTTATCATGTGTAAAATACTTCAAACATAAATATAAAAGTATTTTTAAAAAATAGTAATTTTGGTACATCAATTGTCTAAATACAATTTGTTCTTTGTGCTTTTTTATTTCCATCATTGTACTCACAATTAATGTACTATGAGTAAAATCACATAGTTTATCATAAAGTTCAGTTAACATTAAAAGTTTTTCATCCCTATTAATATCTTTAAAGACTTCTGCTGATATTTCATTCATATGGGTTCTAAATTTGCTAATTATCTCACAAGGTCTAGTTTTATCATGTCTAATTCCTAGTTTAATAAATTCTTCATACACATCTTCATCAAATTGAATCATCATAGCCATCATAATATATTCAAATGATGATCTTAGTAATGTGTTTGCATCAACTAGATTATAGTTTTTTAAATTATAATCTACATTTAATAAAGTTTTATGCGCCTGTTTTAGTAAACTTATAGTTTCATTATGTTTAGTTAATTTATCGTTATCTAATTTTATAATATTATAATTACATCCACTATTTAAAGGATTAATAAATTTTCTTTTAATAGACCTATTAATATTTTTATATGTAAATTCCATAAATTCACCACCTTAATTTTAAAACCTATTATATCATTATTTTTTCAAATAAAAACATATATAATAACTAATCCTTATATATGTTTTTAACAAATTTAATTAATATGTTAAATATTTGCTATTTTTTTAACATATCACGCATTATGACACTTATGACACTTGATTATAGGGTACCCCTACTACATTTAAGTGACACAAGTGTCATAACTATTAATCTAAAAAATATCATCTAAAGTAGTCTGTGAATTTGCATTTTTTATTTTTTCAAAAGTTGTATATACTCTACTTTGTGGTGCTTTGTTAGGATTATTTTTATTTAAAGGAATTTCTTTTGCTAGTTTAACTGCAGGTGACTTAAAATAAATAATATATTTTCCTGTATCTTTATATAATTCAATATTAGATATTTCCGCATAATATGTTAATGCTGCAATTGGCGATTTTTGATATGCTACTATGTATTTTAATTTATCAAGCATATTTATTCCAATTGATATTGCATACCAACAGTTATTGCCAATAAATTCACTTTCAAATCCTTCTTTGTCAGCTGGTACTATTACAGTATCTATATCCCTATTATCAATCTTTAAAGTTTTTAAATTTTCATATGGTGCTTGTAAAGGTTCAAATGTATACTGAACTGAATTCCCACATACATATTTTTTAAATTCTCTCAAATCGATTGGGAAGTTAAAAAATGATATAGCTTCTCTTAATTCATCAGATACTTCATCTATAGGAATAATAACATTTAGTTTGTTATTATTTATTATATTTGTAAACATATCATCTGCGTTTCTGTAATTTGCCTCTTTAGATATTTTATCTATATCATAACCTAATTCTTCAATACTTTTAATTAGCAGTTCTTTAAGTTCTAATAAATTATATCTATAATTTAAAGCAAATTGTAATATTTGAGGGCAAATGTGATCTCTAACAGGATGATTTTTTAATTCATTTTCTATAAAATATAATTTAGGCTTATCCGCTATTGTATAATCAAATAAATATCCATCCGGAATTGAACCATTATTATATTTAGCTTTTAATCTTTTTTTAACATCAATATATATTGTTTTTTCTCCAAATAAAGATTTTGAATTTTCTATAATATCTTTTTCAAACTCTTCTTCTTTTTCATATTGATATTCTGTATATTCTTTTCCATTTAATAATATTTTCATCATAACCTCCTATTTTAGATTTTCTAAAACACCATTATCTAAGTCATTAATACTGTATAAAGTATCCAATTCATTAAATGTTTCTTCAAGATTTTTTCTTGCGCTCTTCCATCCTAATCCATCAGTAAACCATATAAATGTTACACCATTTACTTTTTTTGATTCTTCAGATAGCATTTTATAACTTCTTGCAGTTTCATTTAATTTTGAACCTCCAGAAGAATAAAAATTAGTTTCTATTACATAAACTTGATTATCAGTTTTGATTACAAAATCAAATCTCTTTGTAGATGTATTATTTCCAGACATTGCAGATAAATCTAAATTCCATTTGTTCTCTATGTCAGATAAATACATTTCTTTAAAGTAATTTATTCCTTTTTTATATCCAGCTTTAACAATAAAACTTTCAACTAAATCCTCCATTAAATGCCCACCGCGATTTTTTCTACCATTAGAATCTAGTCCAACTTCAACACCTAATAGATAATCGTATAAGTTATTTATTATATGATTTTGTAATAAATTAAATAGTCCTGTTTCTTTCATAAATTTAACATAATCCTCAATAGAATATACCATTTTATTAAATTTAAACAAATATTCATTTATAGCATCTTTTACAAATATTTCATTTGATCTTACTGCCAATAAAATTGGAATTACCTCAAGTGTTTCAGGATATCTTATAATTATTTTTTTAAATTCTTCTTCAATATCCCTACTTCCAATTAATGAATTTAAAATATTTAATTCAACTTTATATTTTTCAGCAGATTTATATATTTTTTCAAAATCAACATAATAGCCATAATTTGATATGCTTGATTTAAAATTTCCAATCCATTCATTAAAATCTCTACTCATTTTCTTTTACTTCCTTTCTTCTTATAGTTAGATCTAAATATTCCTTATCTAAATCTATTCCTATGTATTTTCTTTTTAATTTATTAGCTGCAATTCCAGTAGTACCACTACCATTAAAAGGATCTAATATCAAATCTCCTTCATCTGTCGATGCTAATATAATTTTTTCTAATATTGAAATTGGCTTTTGTGTAGGGTGCTTACCACATTTCTTTTCACTGGGTTTAGTTAATGATGATTCCCAAACATCCTTATCTTGCTTTCCACCATTTAATTCTTTCATCAATTGATAATTAAATTTATGTTTAGCCTTTCTTATATCTTTTTTTGCCCATAAAATTGTTTCAGTAGAATGAACAAAATATCTGCAACTAATATTAGGAGGTGGATTTAACTTTTTCCAAGTAATATTATTAATGATTTTAAACCTTCTTGTTCAAGAGCCATACCAATGGAATATATATTATGAAGCGTTCCACTTATCCATATTGTTCCATCATCTTTTAAAAGTTCATAACATAATTTTATCCATTTTCTATTAAACTTATGTTTTTCATCTATTCCAACTTTTTTATCCCAATCACCTTTATTAACTGAAACCATTTTACCGCCACTACACGAAATTCCATCTCCAGATAAAAAATATGGTGGATCTGCAAATATCATATCAATACTATTCTTTTTTATTTTTTTAAGTTCTTTAAAGGAGTCACCTAAAATCAATTTAAAATCTTCTGTATCATAATAATATTTCTTTTTCATTGAAATTAAGCCTCCTCTAAATCACTATTCCTCAAATCCTTCTTTATTTTTATAATTTGTTATTATAACTTCTTCTACTTTTCCCCTATTTTTTGCACTGGCTCCAATATTTCTTGATGCCGTAACATAATTGAAATTAAAATTTTTATATAATTCTTTTACTAAAGTTGTATTGTAATTAGATAACATTACATAACAACCTCTTTTATCTAAATCTTTAAATACTTCAGCAAGTCTTTTTTGTTCTTCTTTACCAAAGCCATTTTCAGTATAACTATTAAAAGTTGAAGTATCTGAATCATATGGAGGATCGAAATAAACAAAATCTCCTTTTTTTGCATTTTTTACCGCATCTTCAAAATCAGTAGATAAAAGTTTTATATCATTAAAATTTAGTAAACAATGTATTATTCCAAGATTTGGTCCATCATAGGTATTTACCTTTGTTTTTTTCCCAGATGGAACATTAAATTCATTTTTACTATTTACTCTATATAATCCATTAAAACAAGCTTTGTTTAAATAAATTGTTCTAGCAGCTCGTTTATAATCGACTAATTTACTAAATTTCTTTTTATCTTTATCTAAATCTCTTATTTGATAATAATATTCTTCTGAATGATTAGCCTCATGTTTATTTAATTCATTACACATATTAGCAAATTTATTTTCATCTTTAATACATTCATAAACATTCATAAGTTCTGTATTGTAATCGTTAATTACAGCTTTTTTTGGTTGCAGTTCATATAAAAGTGCTCCACCGCCAACAAAAGGTTCATAATAAGTATTAAAGTCATATGGTACAAGATTCTTCAATTTATCAATAATTGAGCGTTTTCCTCCCGCCCATTTAACAAATGGTTTTGCTTTTAACATATTATACCTCCCTGATTATAAATCTTTTGGTAGTTTATTATAATCATATTTTTCTTCTACCATCTCTAATTGATCAAAAGCAGATTGAACATCATCAATTGCCTTATCAATTGTATATAAACTTTCTTTATTATCTTTTATCGTTTTCATGTGCTCAATCGTTGTAAACATTTTTTGTCTAACTTTTCTAGTTGTATTTCTTTTTTGATGATCAAACTCTAATAAATCAAGTTCTGACTTTTTATATTCGTCAATTAATTCTTTCAAATCCTTAGTAGATTTGTTTTTATATTTATCTATACCATATATAGAAAATGATTCTCCATATCCAGATTCTTTTAACATCAAATCTAAAGATAAATCTAGTTCCTCTGCTATTCTTCTTAATATATCTATATCGGGTCTTTTTATTTTACCGTTAATTGTATCATTATATGTGCTTTGACTCATACCAATTAATTTAGCTAATTCTCGTTGTGAATAACCTTTTAATTTTCTTGCATTTTCAACCATATTTTTAAATTCAGATATAGCCATAATTACACCTCTCTCAAAAGTCTTTCATCCTCTTCTATAACCCATTTTATCACAAAAAAAAGTTTAAGTAAATAAAAAGAACGAATTTTTCGTTCAAAAGTGTTGACTTTAGTTTTTTAGAGTGTTATATTGTAATTGAACGGTAGTTCCGTTCAGAAAAAGAAAGGAGGTAAAACATGAATGTATTAAGAGTTCAAAGATCATTTGATGTATTTCTTAAAGATCCAAATTTATCTTTAAGAGCTAAAGGATATTTAGCTTTAATTCTTCTAGGTCACCTATCTAAAGGATATGATGCTAAAGATTTCTGTACTGATTCTAAAGATGATATTCAAGATACCCTACTCGAGTTAAGAATTAATCATTATATAAGATACAATCCTGAAGATAATACTTTAGAAGCGGATGCTGTTCCATACGATAAATGTGATGAAGAATATTATGAATTATAAAAAAGAAAGGGAGTGAGAAAGTATGACAGCAAGTGAAACGTTAAAAGTTATAGCAAAACAATGGTGTAATCTAAGTGATCTAATGAAACTTGCAGGTGTTGGAAGAAATAATGCTTTACTTATTAAAAGCACTATTAAGAAAAGACTTGAAAGTGAAAACTACTATGTTCCTAATAATGCAGTACCAATGCAAGAAGTTGTTAAATATCTAAATATAGATATTCCATATTTAGAAGCTAGAGCAAACACTATGAAGGAGGCATAAAGATATGAAGGCTTTTGAAGAACTAATTCCAAGCACAAAAAAAGACATCATAATCGATGGATTAATGAGGTCTAAAGGTGTTTATCTATTAGTATCTAAACCTAAGGTTGGTAAGTCACTATTCGCACTACAACTTGCCAACTCAATTGCTAATGGAATTCCATTTCTAGGTCATGAGATTCTAAAGCCTTCACCTGTCTTATATATTACTACAGAAATGAATGATAGTCAAATAATGGACAGGTGCAATCTACTAGGTATAAGTTTTAAAAATAAGAATTTTTTCGTAATAGATAAAGATAAAAATCAATCAATTAATTTTATGGATATTGAATATCAAGTTAAAGAATTTGCAGAGGAATACAACGGAAAAGCATTAATTTTAGATATGTTAAAAGATATAGATTTTGGTATTGGATATGACATTAATAATTATCAAGATATTGCTCAAAAACTTATGCCTAAGATTAGAAGTTATGCTGATAAATATAATCTAACAATTATATTTGTTCATCATTTAAATAAATTAGGTAACACTCTAGGATCAACAGGATTTGATGCTGTTGTTGACGGAATAATTAGATTAAGTAAAAATTGCTATGATGAAAATACTACCAAAATGGAAATAATGAATCGTGATTTTCCAGATGAGGAAGAATATTTAATTAAAAGTAAAAATCAAGTTTTCTCTATAGCACAAAAATATGCATTAGATTATGTAAATCCTATTATAGTTGGTTTTATAAAATATGCTATTAGAGAAAAAGATTTTGACTTCAATGTTAGTGATGTAATCACTAAAGCAAATCTTATGTGCACCCCTACTCAACTTGGGAAACTTATTAACACTAATAAAGATTTGCTAGAACAAGAAGGTCTTCATATTACTAAGTATAGAACTTCTGAAGGAAGAACATATCATGCTAGATATGAAGAACCTTCTTTAGAAAATGAGTAACGTGGCACGTTTTGTTGCAAAGTAATGAAAGTGGCGATAGTGAATCATTTTAATGATTTAGAGAATTGATAAATTCGATAAATCGCTTGTTACACAAGTGAAGCTTTTGAAAGTTATTTCATTAGCTTCCTACTTTGTAACAAGATATGGGATTTTTAAGGATCGCCTTAAACTCACGGGCTGTGCCCTAGTGAGATATGTCACACTTATAAAAAGTAATGACAAAATTTATGAAAGGAGTACAAATGAATACAAATTATCAAGTGCTCAGATTCGAAAATCAAATAAAACCTAAAGATATTGGTGGACTTGGAGTTGAATTAGATCAAAGAAAAGGTTCAGGAAACTATGATAAGAATAGAACTCAATTTAATTATGAATATGTTGGATTAGGTGGTAATCCTACTCTATCTAGTAAAGTCTATCAAACTTTATATACTAATAATATATATTTTAATAAAGGTGATAATACTAATATTTTAAACGGTTGTATTGTTACAAGTGGCCCAGACTTTTTTCAAGAATTGGGACTACCTATGAAAGACACAGGAAGAGTTCATATTGATGGGAATCATGTTGGTGAGCCTATACTCTGTCCAGATATTAATTCAAAAGAAGATATTCCAGAAAAAGTATTGGAATACTTCAATGAAAGTTATCAATTTTTGTCGAATATTGTCGGAAAAGAAAATGTTGTTTATGCAGGAATTCATTTTGATGAAGACACTCCTCATATGCATTTCTATTTTCTACCAGTAGTTGATCATGTTAAAAGAAAAGTATTTGAAACCGATGACAATGGTAAACGAATTACTAAACAAATATATACAAAGAAAAACACAATTAAGAGTGTTCCTGTTCAATTAAAGGATGAACATAACAGAAACATCTATAAAATTGAATATGGCAAATTCTTAAATTCAGATGAGTTTTGGAAACAACATGGTGGTAAAGCATCATTTGCAAAAATCCAAGATCAATATAATGAATATATAAATTCTAAAGGTTTTGATTTAGATAGAGGTCATGTTGGCGCTAATAGACATCATCAAGACAAAGCTGAGCAAAATTTAAAAGAATTACAATATGAATGTAATAAATTAGAACAAGAAATAGAGTCTAATAGAAAAATTAACGAAATAGAACTTAATACTAATAAAGAATTATTAAATATAAATGAAGATCTAGTTCTTACCCCTTCTAAAGACATTTTTAAGAAGTATAAAGACAAAGATGTAGAAAAACTTATAGATTATAGTAAAGAGATAAAAAAAGAAAATATAGTGTCTAAAAATGAATTAGAAAAGAAAGAATTAAAAATAGAAAAATTGGAAAATGAAGTTAAACAATTTAAATCTGGTAAAACTTATTCTGATAAAGAAAAAGTTATTGCTAATCAAGAAAGAATTATTAATGAACAAAAAGGAATTATTGAAAATCTTAATGAAGAAATAAAAGGATTAAAACAAAAAATTGAAAGATTAACTACAATAATTTGGACTAAATTAAATAATGCTTATCTTGCAGTAGCTCACCTACTCGGATTCAAAAATGTTAATAAAGATAATGTTAATCACGATATTATGGAATATAGAGTTCAGGAAGTTAATAGAAAACATGAAAAAACACCAAGGAACAAATCTGATGACTATGAATTGTGATAAAATAATTATGACGTTGATTTTTCTAGGGACATTAAGAAAAGGAGGAAAAAATATTAAATGTCTGTAAGAAAAATATCTAAAAATAGAATTACAAAAGATGGAAGATCATATGCATTTGTAGTATCTGAAACTGGTCTTGACGGAAAAAGACATCAATATCAATCAAAAGCTTATATGACTCGTGAAGAAGCAGAACGTGCTGAGCAAATATATGTTAATAAATATAAAGATATTGATGTTAATCCTCATATAACATTCTATCAAGCGTATTTAAAAGTATATGACTATAAGAAAGATAAAATAAGACCATCTACTCTTAAAACTTATAGAGATAGAATTGTATTTATGAAATTATTTTGGGATGTAGAGTTAGTAAACTTAAATGCTGATTTATATCAACGTTGGAGAAACCAATTAAATAAAACTAAATTATCTGATAGATATAAAACAGATATACAAAAGTTAATTAAAACAATTTGTAATTATGCTGAAAAGCAATGGGATTTTAATTTAAGAAAGTTTTATAACAAACTTGAACCTTTTAAAACACCTGGTGCAATAAAAAAAGAAATGGAAGTATATAAGCCAGAAGAATTTTATAAGTTTATATCCGTAATAAATGATATTCAAATGAGATGCTTATATAAATCTTTATACTATTGTGGACTTCGTAAAGGTGAAGCAAGAGGATTGCAATGGAAAAACGTAGATTTAATAAATAAAAAAATCTATATTAAACAACAAGTTCAAAATGACGTAACAACAAATAGTGACAAAGATTGGTATATATGTGCTTGTAAAACAAATACATCACATAGAACCGTACCAATACCAGAAGATTTATACAATGAACTTGTAGAATTTAAAAGGCAATTAAAAAAATACAAAGCATATAGAGAAACATGGTTTGTATTTGGAGATAAGAATCCTATTGGTCAACATAAAATGACAAATTGGAAAAATAATTATTGTAAGAAAGCTGGATTAAAACAAATAAGATTACATGACTTTAGACATAGTTGTGTATCTGCATTAATTAATGCTAAGAGTCCTGTTCCTACAATTCAAGCATTAGTTGGTCACTCTACTCCAACAGAAACACTAGATACTTACTCTCATATGTTTGAAGAAACACTCGATGGTGTAACTGAGTATTTTGACAAAATATATGAGCAAAATAAAGAAAAAACATCACAAGAAAGTGATGAATAGCTGTGCAAGTGTGGTGCAGCGTACAAATTTTATTACTAAAAACCCCTAGTAAAATAAAGGAAAACTAACAATTTTCCTTTATCGACAGGGGGAACATAGCCGATTAAACTATGAAGATAGTCTTCATTTAAATCTTTAATTGGTATTTCACCTATTAGAATAGTTCCTTTAGTAGCATCAAATAATCTAGGAATTAGGTTAATAAGTGTAGATTTGCCACTGCCAGTAGAACCAATAAAAGCTGTAGTACTTCCTTTTCCGGCAGTGAAAGAGATATCTTTTAAGATATATTCATCAGCATCAGGATATTTAAAGTATACGTGTTCAAATTGTACTTCTCCTTTTTTGGATGTTTTTATTTTACTTAAATTTTTACCTACTTTCAAAGAATTTTTTTGGTTCCATAATCATTTATTCTTTTTATGGATACGGATGCTCTTGGAATAATAATGGCCACCATTGAAATCATTAAAAACGACATTATTATTTGCATTGCATATTGAATAAATGCCATCATATCTCCTAATCCCATAAGATTAGCATAAATGTTTTTAGCTTCATTATAAACAATCAATAGGGTCGTTTTGTTCATAATAAGCATCATTATTGGAAACATCAAACTCATTGTACAATCTAGGAAAAGTGATGTTTTTGTAAGAGTTTGATTAACTTTATCAAAACGTTTTTCTTCGTGTTTTTCATTAGTGAATGCTCTTATTACTGGAATATCTGAATTTATTTCACGCATTGTTAAGTTTAATTTATCTAATAATTTTTGAAAGTTTTGAAATCTTGGCATACAAAGAATAATAAGCACTAAAACTACCGCAAGAGCAATAATATAGGTCATAGAGGTATTGGTATTCATTACTTTTATGAGTGCTCCTATAGCCACAATTGAAGCGAATATGACAATTCTAAAGGTCATTATTAACATATTTTGAATTTGATTTATGTCGTTAGTACTTCTTGTTATTAGTGATGATACTCCAATTTTTTTACCTTACCTTGAGAAAAATCTAATACTTTAGCAAATCTTTTATTTCTTAAATCTCTATCCATTCTAGAGGATATAATTGCACCGAAAAAATTTCTAAGGCATGCACAAACCATAACAGTAAATGCGATTAAAATCATAATTATACCCGTTTTTATAATATAATTAGTTTGTATTTTAGCAACGCTGATACCTAGTTTTTGATATTCTTTAATAAGATAATTGACAGAAAGATTTTTGTCTATACTAGCAATTATTTCATTTGTAGAATTATATAAATTTGCTAAGCTTTCTTCTTTGGTTTTGGAGTCTATATTTTGTAAATAGTTTAAATAGTCTTCTTCTTCAATAATGCTATTTATATTAAACTGTTTTTTTAGGTTATCATTAGTAGTTATTACATATGTTGTAATTGCTCTATTTAAGATATCACTTACCTCATTTTCATTTTCTTTGTTGTAATAGATGTAGATATCATCTTCATCTATATATGGATACTTGGATTTATATTTGAGGTACTCTTCTTTGGTAATTTCTTCTTTTGATATTTTTTTATAAGCATCAGTTATTATTTTACTATCACTATCTTGAAGATATAGGAATATTTTTTGATATTCTTCATTGCTTAAAGCTTCTGGAGTTATCTCCTCAATTCCTGAATAGCTTATCCCAGTATTAATTATCTTAGAGGTGTAACTGGGTAATTATAATTCTAAAACTGCTTGTGCTATTGGAGGATTATAATAAAGAAGATATATATGCAAGATTTCTTTAATGATTTTAATAATGTTTTCATAGTGCTTCCTTTCAATTATATCAAATAGATAGATTATTATTTGTGTATAAATAAATTATTAATATTTTTCTTTGGCATTAAGATTTTTACATTAGAAATTATTTTGATGTTATAAACTTTTTTATTACTATCTAGTTGTTCTCCGTCAACACACCATTTCTTTTTAGGAGTTTTCTTGAAATGAATTGTGATTTCATTTGTTTTATGTATATATATACCTGGTACTTTAGTTACATCTCCTGCTGCTAATATAAGAAGACTTTTAATTAGATCAATTTTCTTAGTAATTGAACAAAATAGTATTTCTAATTTTCCATCATCTAATTTAATATCTTTGTAAAAGTTATTAATACCCGCAATGCGATTAGCATTAGAGATAATGACAAATGAATAATTACCACGGTAGGTGTCTTCCCCTATTTTATATGTTAAATCATATAATGATGTTTTATGGAAAAAAGATTTAATTCCTTCTATAATATATGCAAAATGGCCTACTTTTTTCTTTAGCTCCTTAGGTGTAATGTATGGTACATCTAAGAATTTTCCTATACCTGCAACATAGACAAAATAGCCTTCATTGATACAACCAATATCCATTTCTTTAACTTCACCATCTAGTAATAATTCTAAGTTATTTAAAATATTTTTGCCATATCCCCACATTGTACCTATATCATTAGTAGTTCCTAGTGGTATATGAGCTAGAAGTAATTGATGATTTCTCTTTAAATTGCCTGTAACTATTTCATTAAAGGTTCCATCCCCTCCTACAGATATTACTAAGTCTGTATCGTCAGGAATATTTTTAATTATCTCTAAAGCATGTTTATAATATTCTGTATAAATAAAAGTAGGTTCATAACCTTTAGATAATAATTTTTTTGTAAATGATTCTTCTAAATTATATTTTAATTGCTTCCCACTACTCTTGTTATATATTATGATGCATTTTTTCATACTATCAAATCCTTTTATATAATTATAACACGTATAATGTCAAACATTAACACTAACAATTAAAAGCCTAGAATTTTATTTGAATTTTCGCTTTATTATAGAAAACTGAAATGGGTTTGATTATTATATTATAAATTTTATAATTTGATAAAACTTAGATAATCATTATTAGTGGCGTATTATATTTTTCAATTAATTTATATATATAGTTATTTATATGTATACTTTTTATTACGGTAATTAAAGTATTGCATATCTCCATATGTAATATATTTTTCTTCTTTTATTTTAACTTTTGGATGTTGTTTATAATACTTGGTTTCTAGTAATACAATGTATAGATTATGTTTCTTTGCATATTTGATATCAAATGGAGTAATGCTATCATAACATAAAATGTATTTAGCTTCCAAAGGAGGAGGATTAGTTGATAATTCATCAATATTCTTCCCAATTTTTATTATTATCTCGTTATAGCCATCACTACTATCTTGCATTAATGTTTTAGCTGTATATAATTTATTGACGTTATTAGTTGGTAGTGTGTCATATTCATAGGCAAATTCATAATCTGAAAATGAATCGCTATAATATACATGTACTACATTATTAATATCAAAGTTTTCAAAGCCAAAGATGATATGATCGTATGGTGATTGGAAGGTTTCAAAATGGCTTTCATCAATAAGGCTACAAGAACACGCTCCTATATCAGTAGATGTTTGATAACTATAGGATAAATTGTTTAAATGTTTTTCACATTCGCTAGCGTGAACTAAAGCATAGAAAGGTGTTTTTTGTAATCTATAAATGTTTACACCAAAGTTATTGCTTGCATTTGTATCTAGATTTTTTGCAAGGGTTGTTCTATTTATAAGTGATGTATTTATTAAATTATATGAATAGTCCTTACAGGTTCTTATATCTTGATATAGTGTACTTGATAAATTATTATGTATATTACTACTATAGAAAGCTAATAACTCAGTAATAGTTAGTTTTTTTAACTTTAAAGTCATTTGATATGATCTTCTATTTTCTTCGCTTATAATAGGTTTATGAATGATTTGCTCAAAATTTAATACTTCATTTATATTTATCATTACATTAGGATATATATCTTGATATAGTGTATCTATAATTATATCTATTACCTTTTTTTTAGTTAACTCTTGAAATAGATTAGTTAATATAGTAATTGTTTCTTCTTTTGTAAGATTACTTTTTATTATATATTGGATATTGTTAACTATTTCATAAAGATTATGATGTTCTAAATCTTCAAAATAAGAAATAATAATATCTTCTTTATTATTTCTTATTGCATCTAATAGATTAGTATAGAAAAAAAACGTTTGAGTATTTGGATTAAAAGTATTTATTATTTTATTGTAGTAATTTAATCTTAATTTTTCTATTATTGATGTATCTATATATTTAGTTAATTTATTCATAATAGAACGATAGCATTCTACATCTTTAATGGTGCTGATTAATTTGATAAATCTGGTATCATATAATAATTCATAAGTATCTAAGCCATTTAGATAACCATTTAAATATTTTATGGGTAGTTTTAATAATTCATCTATAGTCAATTCATCCATGGTAGTTGTCATTCCTCCTATAGTTATAAGTTAATTCTGCAATAGTAATCTATGTAGAATTTTTTTTGATTTATATTATACTACAATATTCTTAAAACTACAAAAGGAAATACATATAAATATATAGTTATTCTGTACGGAGTGCTATTACTGGGTCTTTTTTACTAGCCATTTTGGCTGGGATTGAGCCACCTATTACGGTTAAAGTGACACTAATTAAAATTAGTATAAGCGCGTGTACTGGATTTAATTTAGCTACGTTAGGTAAATCGGTGGCATTATAAATTATGCTGTTGGTTGGGAAAACTAATAGTCTAGCAATAATGATACCGATTAAACCTGAAATAGTTCCAATAATAAAGGTTTCAGCGTTGAAGACTCTAGAGATATCTTTTTTTCTAGCTCCTAATGCTCTTAGAATACCTATTTCTTTAATTCTTTCTAATACGGATATATAGGTAATAATTCCTATCATAATTACTGATACAACTAATGATATTGATGAAAAGGCAATCAATACCATGGTTATTGCATCCATAATGGATCCTGACATTGATGAAATCATTTGACCTAGGTCGTTATATATAATTTTATCATTCTCTTCTTTATTCTTGTTATATTCATCTAAATAATTGGTTATTTTATCTTTAGCGTTAAAGTCTTTGGGATAGACATTTATAACAACAGGAACAGTATCTGCTCCTAAATACCCAAGGGTTAAGTCTTTGGTATTTGTTTCATTAAATGCTTCACCGGTTAGGATGTTATAGTTTGCTTTTTCTTGAGATTTTACTATTTCAGAATCTTTATTACTATCAATAATAAAATCTAATAGTTCATTGGAATAGAATAATCCACTAACATTGCCGTATATTCTTTCTGATTCTTCTTTAGCGCGAACTATTCCTACTACTTTTAACTCTATAGCGTTGTTATTTTCATATAACTCTTTGAAATTAGTATTTACTGTATAATAATTTCCATATTTAATATAGTATTCATTATTTAATATTAATTTTAAATTAATATTTGATATTTCTTCAAAGTTAATTGTTTCTTTAGTAGAATCTAAACCTAATTGTTCTAAGATGGTTGAACTTATTCTATTTTTTGTATCTAATACTAGTAATAGTTCACTTTTATCACTTGGATATTTTCCATATAAAAGGTCAAAATTTTCTTTGACTACACCAGTATTATTTGATTCGCTTAATGTTTTAGGTATAGAGAAAAAATCAGTATAATTCAATGTTAAAGGACTATATACATCTTCTTTTTTACTTATAATGTTAATGCTTGTTGACCTTTGGTATGCTATGCCTGAGATTAACTCAGGATCAATATTTTCAATATAATCAATATATTCTTTAGTAAAGATGTTAGTATGACTAATTGTATCTTGAAGTTTTTGTTTAGGATAAATTATTTTCTTATCGGTGTAAGAATTTTCATTTTTTTCAAAATTTTCTGTTAGTTGTCCCATCATATTTTCATCCATAGATACAGCTTGTGACGATATTATAATTGGTAAATTTGAAAGGGTATCTTTTTCAAATTTATCTATTTCAATATCAAAGCCATTTGATAAAGATAATATTAGAGCAATACCAATAATACCTATTGATGATGCAAAGGCAGTTAGTATGGTTCTTCCTTTTTTAGTTTTAATATTATTGAATGATAATTTTAGAGCAGTCCAAAAACTCATGGAAGTCTTTTTTATGTTGTAATCCTCTTTAATTTTTTCTTCATTTTTAATAGGATTTGTGTCATTGACTAGCTCTCCATCTCTTAATTCAACAATTCTAGTAGCATATGACTCTGCTAATTCTTTATTATGGGTAACCATAATAACTAATTTATTCTTTGATATTTCCTTAATTAATTCCATAATTTGAATACTAGTTTTTGTATCTAGGGCTCCCGTTGGTTCATCTGCTAGAATTAGATCTGGATCATTTACTAAAGCTCTAGCTATTGCTACCCTTTGCATTTGACCTCCAGATAATTGGTTTGGTTTTTTATTTATATGATCTTGTAAACCAACTTTTTCTAGAACTGAAAGAGCTTTTTCTCTCTTTTCAGCATTTGAAACGCCACTTAGAGTTAAAGACATTTCAACATTTTCTAGAATAGTAATATGGGGAATTAGATTATAACTTTGAAATATAAATCCAACAGAATTGTTACGATAGGCGTCCCAAGTAGTATCATTGAATTTTTTGGTTGATTTTCCATTAATTATTAAATCACCCGAATCATAACGATCTAGTCCACCTATAATATTTAGTAATGTTGTTTTTCCCGAACCAGAAGGGCCTAGTATGGCTACAAATTCATTTTTTCTAAACTTTAGTGAAAAATCTTTGAGAGCGTGTTGTTTAAAATTACCTGTGATGTAGCTTTTGCATATTTTTTTTAGTTCTAACATATAGATTTCCTTTCTTTTTAAACACTTTTTTAATTAGCAATAGAATTATATGATTAATAAGTGGAAATGTCAATATATTCACATAATTTCACAAAATATTTAAAACATAAAAAAAAATTATCCGCAACTACCTATCTTAGCATTACACTATTGTCGGCGTTCTAGTGCTTAACTTCTGTGTTCGGGATGGGAACAGGTGAACCACTAGGCAATAATCACGGATAAAATTTAACATATTTATATAATAGTTCTTTGAAAACTAGATAATGTGGTTTACATCAAATTATTTTTTATAATGAGTATGGTTAAATCCTCAATCTATTAGTACTAGTCCGCTCAATGTATCGCTACACTTACACTTCTAGCCTATCAACCAAATAGTCTTTTTGGGATTTTACTTGTTTAAAACAATGGGAAAACTCATCTTGGAGGGGGCTTCACGCTTAGATGCTTTCAGCGTTTATCCCTTCCCTACATAGCTACTCTGCACTGCCACTGGCGTGACAACAGATACACCAGAGGTAGGTCCATCCCGGTCCTCTCGTACTAAGGATAGCTCTCCTCAATTTTCCTACGCCCACGACGGATAGGGACCGAACTGTCTCACGACGTTCTGAACCCAGCTCGCGTGCCACTTTAATGGGCGAACAGCCCAACCCTTGGAAGCGAATCCACCTCCAGGATGTGACGAGCCGACATCGAGGTGCCAAACACCACCGTCTATGTGAACTATTGGGTGGTATCAGCCTGTTATCCCCGGGGTAACTTTTATCCGTTAAGCGACGACCATTCCATTCTGAATCGCCTGATCACTAAGTCCTGCTTTCGCACCTGCTTGACTTGTAGGTCTCGCAGTCAAGCTCCCTATATACCTTTACGCTCTATGAATGATTTCCAACCATTCTGAGGGAACCATTGGGCGCCTCCGTTACATTTTAGGAGGCGACCGCCCCAGTCAAACTGCCCACCAGACACTGTCCCTGAACCAGATAATGGTCCTAGGTTAGAAATCCAATAAATTAAGGGTGGTATTCCAAGGTTGACTCCGCTAAGACTAGCGTCTTAGTTTCAACGTCTCCCACCTATCCTCTACATAATTCACCGAATTCCAATATCAAGCTACAGTAAAGCTCCACGGGGTCTTTCCGTCCAGTCGCGGGTAACCTGCATTTTCACAGGTATTAAGATTTCACCGAGTCTATGGTTGAGACAGTATCCAGATCATTACGCCTTTCGTGCGGGTCAGAACTTACCTGACAAGGAATTTCGCTACCTTAGGACCGTTATAGTTACGGCCGCCGTTCACTGGGGCTTCAGTTCAAAGCTTCGTATTAAAAGACTTGCGTCATACTAACTCATCCCTTTAACCTTCCAGCACTGGGCAGGCGTCAGCCCCTATACATCCACTTACGTGTTAGCAGAGACCTGTGTTTTTGGTAAACAGTTGCCTGGGCCTATTCACTGCGGGTCTATGTCATTTGCTCCGAAGAACAAACTAATAGACCACCCCTTCTCCCGAAGTTACGGGGTCATTTTGCCGAGTTCCTTAACCATAGTTCTCTCGCTCACCTTAGGATACTCTCCTTGACCACCTGTGTCGGTTGTCGGTACAGGCACCTATATAATTAGCCCTAGAAGCTTTTCTTGGAAGTTTGGCGCCACAAGAGTTAAGAAATCCGAAGATTTCCGTCCCCATCATACTTCAGCTTATTAGTGTTACGGATTTACCAATACACAAACCTTTGTACTTAGACCAGAATCCAATAACTGGATCTTGCTAGCCTCCTTCGTCACTCCATCAGTCATATAGGTGGTACAGGAATATCAACCTGTTGTCCATCGGTTACGCTTTTCAGCCTCACCTTAGGTCCTGACTTACCCTGGGAAGACGAACTTTACCCAGGAATCCTTAGTCAAACGGTGAATGGGATTCTCACCCATTTTTCGTTACTCACACCGGCATTCTCACTTCCAAGCGCTCCAGCAGTCCTCACGATCTACCTTCAGCGCCCTTGGAACGCTCCCCTACCACTCATACATAAGTATGAATCCGCAGCTTCGGTTTTGTGTTTAGCCCCGGTACATCTTCGGCGCAGTGTCACTCGACTAGTGAGCTATTACGCACTCTTTAAAGGATGGCTGCTTCTAAGCCAACCTCCTAGCTGTTTTGACAACTCCACATCCTTTTCCACTTAACACAACATTTGGGACCTTAGCTGGCGATCTGGATTGTTTTCCTTTCGCGTATGGACGTTATCACCCATACACTGACTCCTGATTATTCTTGCTTAGCATTCGGAGTTTGATTACACTCAGTACCTCTATGTGAAGCCATTGTGTATTCAGTGCTCTACCTCCAAGTAGATTCAATCAAGGCTAGGCCTAAACCTATTTCGGGGAGAACCAGCTATATCCGAGTTCGATTGGAATTTCACCGCTAGCCACAAGTCATCCAAGCACGTTACATAGTACCCTGGTTCGGTCCTCCATTGGGTCTTACCCCAACTTCAACCTGCTCATGGCTAGATCACTCGGTTTCGGGTCTATTGCATCATACTAAAGCGCCCTATTAAGACTCGCTTTCGCTTCGGCTCCGTCTATTCAACTTAACCTTGCATAATACAATAACTCGCCGGTTCATTCTGCAAAAGGCACGCTCTCACCCATTAACGGGCTCGAACTTTTTGTAAGCACATGGTTTCAGTATTCTATTTCACTCCCCTCCCGGGGTTCTTTTCACCTTTCCCTCACGGTACTTGTTCACTATCGGTCATTAGAGAGTATTTAGCCTTGCGGGATGGTCCCCGCGGATTCCGACAAGATTACACGTGTCTCGCCGTACTCAGGATACCCTAAAGAGTTTACAACATTTCGTTTACAGGACTTTCACCTTGTATCGTTTATCTTTCCAGATAATTCAACTATATTGTAAATTTGTAACTCCGTGCTTAGGGTCCTACAACCCCAGTCCAAAGACTGGTTTGGGCTCTTTCCTTTTCGCTCGCCACTACTAAGGAAATCGAATTTCTTTCTTTTCCTCCAGTTACTTAGATGTTTCAGTTCACTGGGTTAATCTCGCTGTAACTATGTATTCATTACAGGATACTAGCGCATTACCACTAGTGGGTTCCCCCATTCGGAAATCTCCGGATCAAAGTTAACTTACAACTCCCCGAAGCATATCGCAGTTTGTCGCGTCCTTCATCAGCTTCTAATGCCAAGGCATCCACCATACGCCCTTACAAATTTAACCACCATTTCATTATTATCCTAATTTGATTGAGATTTTAAAGTTTAAAATCTTAATGTCTTATTTTACGACTAAAAATAAGACTTCCACATTATCAGTTTTCAAAGAACTATTAATTTGAGAGAATGTTCTCTCAAAACTAAGCAAAATCTATTACATTGTAGCTAGATATAAAATTTTCTATTCTCCATAGAAAGGAGGTGATCCATCCCCACCTTCCGGTAGGGATACCTTGTTACG
>OLRV01001022.1_pt1 | contig 25189 bp, 16 predicted proteins | sample 1672421 | NCBI WGS metagenome assembly OLRV01 (sample SAMEA3136684, study PRJEB25190) | human gut metagenome | biome: human gut; feature: human-associated habitat; material: faeces | place: Austria | collected 2013
GGCGGCGTGGACTATACCCTGCGCGCACCGTCTGTGGGAAGTAACGCTACAGGTTCGGGCGATTCCCAACGCGGCGTGCCCCAAAGCAACGAATGGGACACAATGCTGAACAAGAACAGCGGCTACATCAAAAACTGGAATGGCATATATTCGTGGGGGCAGGACACAACAAGATACAACTCGTCGTTCCGTGCGGTTCGCGGGTTCATTTCGGCCCGCCTCTGGGGCATCGACAATGCTGCGAGCTCCGACCCGAATGTCGTTTTCCGCCCCGTGCTTGAAATCCTGAACCCTGACACACTGGGTTCTGACGGACTGAAGGTCGTTACCCTTGACCTTGGCGGCGGCACGCTGGGTAATAGCTCCGAGGATATTCAAATCATCGTGAAAACCGGCAGCGAGTTTACCGCGCCTGCGTCCGACGGCATGACCCGCCCGGACGGAAATACAGGCAGCTACTTCATGTGGCTCGGAAGCAACGGTAAGCTCTACGCGCCCGGTGCCAGTGTTCCGGCGGACGTTACCAAGCTCACGGCGCAGTTTGCTTTATCAGAACAGTTTTCCCTTACCCCCGGCGGCAGATACTATTTTGACCTGTCGGCGATGGATATTCCCGGCACGGCAAACAGCAATCTGCCGGACAGCACCCTGCACTATGTGCCCTTTACTTATGTGGGCACGGTGGATGCATATTCGTTGAAAAATGAAGCCGACAAGGATACCACCCCTTACGAGCACAGCTTGTTTATTGCAGATTATAACGTGAAATGTTCTTTGCAGCGGGAGACGTTGGCAGAAATGAACCTGATTTATGGCCAGACCTATACAGCGAGTAACGTGAACTATACGCTCCGCGCCCCATCTGTTGGAGACCATCACCGTAATGAAGGAGAAGGCTCTGGTCTTGCACCAATTGACAATGAATGGGATACGATCTATCAGAAGTCAGCCGATTATATCAAAAACTGGTATAAAATGCGCTCTTTCGGCCAGGATATAGGTACTGGGAATGTCGAGGGATGGTATCTATCTCGTGGTGGACACTTCGCTGCACAGGCTACATTTTGGGCAAGGCCAACCCTTCCGGAGCGGGACGCTGGTTTCCGCCCCATCCTCGAGCTGCCGACAGATCTTGCCGCTGACAGCCTAAAGGCGGTTGAGCTGCGGACGGGTAAATTTATGCCCGGCGAGCAGCAGAACTGGATCAACATTATCGTGAAAAACGGCGAGAGCTTTACTGCACCCTCTGCCGAGGGACTGCCCCGCCCGGACGGCATTTCGGAAGACGCGCAGCTGTATTGGTCGGATGAAAATGGGAACTGCTATAAACCCGGCGATACCGTACCTGCCGATGTTTCCATGCTTTCGATCACTGGAGACTATGAGGTGATTTACCTCCCCGGCGCATACGGCGCCGGCAGTGCGGTGACGGATATGAAACCCCACAACAATATTCTTACCCTGCGCGGCGCTTTGTTCACCCGCGTGGGCTACACGCAAGTAGGCTGGTCAACCGTTGACGGAGGCGAAAAGGTATATGACTTTAAAGATATTTATACCAAAAACGAGGCGCTGACGCTCTATCCCGTGTGGAATACGAATAAATACACAATAACCTTTGATACCAACGGTGGAAGTGAGATTGCACCAATTACACAGGATTACGGTACAGAAATTACCGCCCCTGATAATCCGACAAGAAAAGGTTATACCTTTAAGGGGTGGGATAAGGAAATCCCCAAAACCATGCCGGCGGAGAATATAACGGTTAAAGCACAATGGGAAATCAATCAGTACACAATAACCTTTGATACCAACGGCGGAAGTGAGATTGCACCAATTACACAGGATTACGGTACGGAAATTACCGCCCCTGATAACCCGACAAGAAAAGGTTATACCTTTAGGGGTTGGGATAAGGAAATCCCCGAAACCATGCCTGCCGAAAACATTACAATCACGGCACGGTGGAGAGATACCGAAAAGCCGACGGGCGAAATTATAATAGGCACGAATAAATGGAATGAATTCTTAAACGAGCTTACCTTTGGCATATTCTTTAAGGATACACAGGAGGTAACTATAAATGCCGTTGATAACAGCGGAGTTGTGTTTGTATCCTATTTGGTAACAGATCGGGAACTCTCCGAGGATGAACTGAACTCTCTTGTATTCCGTGCATATGAAGAACCGTTCCGCATAGACCCCAACGGAGAATATATTATTTATGTAATGCTTGTTGATGAAAATATTAACATAACATACCTTCGCTCCGACCGTATAACGCTTGATAATATTCAGCCTGTAATCAGCGGTATTGAGAACGGCAAGACCTATTGTGAGGCACAAACCGTTACTGTTGATGAGAAGTATGTTGATACCGTTACCGTAAACGGCACGGCGGTTACGCTTGATGCAGACGGAGGTTTTGTTCTTCCTCCGACAAACGGCGAGCAGAAGATAGTTGTCACCGACAAAGCGGGCAATAATGCAGAGATGACCGTAACAGTCAACAACGGTCATACCTTTGGTGAATGGGTATCTGACAATGACGGTAAGCATACCCGAAAATGTACCGTGGACGGATGCGATGCGTTTGAAACCGAAAATTGCTCAGGCGGCAATGCCACCTGTACCAAAAAGGCGGTATGTGATGTCTGCGGTAAAGCCTACGGAGAATTTGACGGAACAAACCACGAGGGCGGTGTACAGGAGTGGACGACAAGAACCGCTTTTGTTCACGAACAAAAATGGAACTGCTGTGGTGCTGTGATTGTGGCAAGTGAAGCACATGAATGGAAAGACGGTGTGTGCCGAGAGTGCGGATATGTATGTCTGCATAATGATACGGATAAAAATCATATCTGTGACTACTGCGAAAAGATAATCTCTGAACACGAAGACGCAGATAAAAATCATATCTGTGACTACTGCGAAAAGATAATCTCTGAGCATGAAGATAAGGACAAAAACCATGTCTGTGACTACTGCGAAAAGATAATCTCTGAACACGAAGACACAGATAAAGACCATATCTGCGACTACTGCGAGAAGATAATCTCTGAACACGAAGACACGGATAAAAATCATATCTGTGACTACTGCGAAAAGACAATCTCTGAACACGAAGACACGGATAAAAATCATATCTGTGACTACTGCGAGAAGATAATCTCTGAGCATGAAGATAAGGACAAAAACCATATCTGTGACTACTGCGAAAAGATAATCTCTGAGCATGAAGACACGGATAAAAATCATATCTGTGACTACTGTGGCAAGGAGATTACCAACCACTCCGGCGGAAAAGCTACCTGCACCGAAAAAGCTGTATGCGAGATATGCAATGAGCCGTACGGCGAAATTGACGGAGCAAGTCATGCCGACCTCAGACACATAGAAGCAAAGACTGCGACTAAGGATGCCGAGGGTAATGTTGAATATTGGTATTGCGAGGCCTGCAACAAGTATTACAGCGACGAAGCAGCAACCAAAGAAATCAAAAAGACTGATACCGTAACGGCTAAGCTGCCTGATGATTCAAAATCCCCTCAGACAGGCAACAACGGCAACCTTATTTTGTGGATTGCATTGCTGTTCATCAGCGGCGGCGTTATGAAAGGAGTAACGGCATTTGATAAGCTCAAAAAGCATTCCGCAAAAATTAAAGATAAGTAATAATTAACAATCCGTAATAAAACCGCATCAAATACGGCACAGTAGGTAGGAAATCCTCTGTGCCGTATTTTTTATTTTGATGACAAATTTGATGACAAACAGCTTTGACGGCTGTATAAAGAATAAAAACGGTAAGTATGCTTCAACAAAAGAAAACGGTTTTGCTATCGGATTTGAATCAATCAGAATAACTGTGTGGGTCACATCTATTTACAACCCAGAAAGCGAAAATCCTGTGAATAAATTTTGTCTGTTAATGCTGACAGATTTATGCTACAATAGTGCTGTTAGTTTGAATTGAAAAGTGGGCAGAAATATAAAAAATGAGGAAACTGAATTTGACAAAAGCACTTAAAAACGCATTACCGTATGTATTAACGCTTATACTTGTCGGTATAATGACTTTTGTTGCGGAAATATTGGATGAGGGGGAGATAATCTTTCCTGAAATAACGGCACTTGCAATTGGCTATATGGTTACACAAAAGCGAGGTTGGAAAGTCAATGACAGCCGAATGATTGCGTTAATTGCGATTTGCGCTGTTGCGGGTGTGCTGACAGTCCGATACATAAAAGTCGGGCTTTATCTTGAAATATTGATTGCATTTGTATTTGCACAAATTCTCTTTATGCTTTCGGGAACAACATTTGCACCGATGATTTCGGCAATTGTGTTGCCCGTTATGATGCAGACCGAGAGCTTTATATACCCGATTGCCGCATTTTTGCTGACGGTTGCGGTTGTATTATTTCGCAGATTTCTTTTGAAAGTTAAAATAAGAGATAAAGAGGATTTTCAGCCGGAAAACTTGCACACAAAGAGCGATGTGATTGACACAGCCGTAAGAACAATCTGCGTTGCCGTTGTGGGATTCTTCGCAATTTGGTCGGGCTTTAAATTTGCAATTGCACCGCCGTTGCTTGTGGCGTTTACGGAATTTTCCCGTGTGAAAAATAAGGCTCGCAACAAGCCGGTAAAGACGGTTTTGGTGATAACAGTCTGTGCATTTGTCGGAGCGGTTTCAAGATTTGTGCTGAATATGACGCTTGAATTGCCGTTGACAGTTGCCGCATTGACAGCCACGGCAATAATGCTTGTAATTGTTCATTGCACAAAAATGTACATTCCGCCTGCCGGAGCATTGACAATTTTGAGTATGATTATTCCGAGTGAAAGCGTACTTTTGTACCCGTTGCAGATACTTGTCGGAACTGCGGTAATAATGCTGATTTCACGGCTTTTGTTTATGAAACGGCAAAATTAAAATAATCTTAATTTAGTTATATTATTCTATAGAGGAAATTAAATGGATATATTTATTACAATTTTAGTTACATTTTTTGCAGGAATGGGCGCTGGTCTCGGAACAGGTTTTGCAGGAATGAGTGCGGCGGCTGTAATAAGTCCGATGCTCATAACTTTTCTTAATATGGATCCGTATATGGCAGTCGGAATCGCACTTTCGTCCGATGTTTTGGCGAGTGCAGTTTCGGCTTATACATACCATAAAAATAAAAATCTCGATGTCAGAAACGGCTTGATTATGATGGCGAGTGTGCTTGCGTTTACGATTGTCGGCAGTTATGTTGCAAGCATTGTTCCATCAGCTACAATGGGCGGATTTTCCGTGTTTATGACATTTTTGCTCGGCATAAAATTTATCATCCGTCCCGTTATGACAACTAAAGAAGCTATGCTCGGTGTGTCGGCAAAAAAGAGGGCAATCCAGTCTGTAATCTGCGGAATGTTAATCGGCTTTATCTGCGGATTTATAGGTGCGGGCGGAGGAATGATGATGCTTTTGATTTTGACGACCGTGCTGAATTATGAATTGAAAACCGCTGTCGGCACAAGCGTATTCATTATGACATTCACCGCCCTGACAGGTGCAGCTTCGCACTTTATGATTGGCGGTACACCCGATTGGTTCGTGTTCATTCTCTGCATAGCGTTCACCCTTATATGGGCGAGAATTGCCGCCGTCTTTGCCAATAAAGCCAATCCCAAAACCCTAAACCGTGCCACAGGTATCGTCCTCGTAGTGCTTGGTGTAGTTATTATGGGATTTAAGCTGTTTGACAGGTAATTAACTATATAAAAATCTTCAGTATTAGCAAGTGATTTAATTCTTGATGTATCAGATATATTTTTTGTTATTTCTCTGCAAAATTAAAAGAAAACTTTAATCAAGTGTTGTATAATGCTGTAAAATATGGTAGTATTAAATTGTAATTTATCTATATATGTTTTATATATTAGGCTTTTGATTTTTATATAGTAAGGTGTAAACAAATGTTTAACTTAACACAGTACGGATAATTGCAAAAATTTATTTTAGGAGGAATATTCATGAGAAAATCAAACAAGGTTATATCAGCAATGTTGTCTGTGTTGATGGTATCAGGTATGTTTACAGCTATGCCTCTTGCTGTTAATGCAGCCGGAACAGCTGATACCAACGAAACCACAACAAGTGCTGCAGTACAGTCGGCTGATGACACATAATCTGACAGTGAAGAAAAAGAGTATAATGATTTTACTTATTATACTTATTTCAATGAAGAAAATAACCGCACTGAGGCTGTTATTACCGGATATAAAGGTTTTTATAATGATTTAGTAATTCCTGACTCGATTGATAATGCTGTTGTTACCAGTATCGGCGAAAAGGCTTTTGCTGAAAGTAATCAATTTGAGAGTATCACTATTCCTGACAGTATTGGAAGCATTGGTGAAGGTGCTTTTGATTGTCGTGAAGATCTTTCAAAAGTTTATATAAACAGTCTTGAAAACTGGTGCAAAATTGATTTTAAGGATAGCGGTTCACAGCCAATGTGTAATTTTGCAGATTTGTATATAAATGGAAATCTTTTAACGGATCTTACTGTTCCCGACAGTATTACGAGTATAAATAATTATACTTTTTCCGGTTGTACTTCCATTACAAGTGTGACTTTACCAAACTGTATTACAAAAATATGTGATGATGCTTTCTCTTTTTGTGATAACCTTGAAAAAGTAGAATTTGGACATGAACTCAAAAGCATAGGAAACTACGCATTCGCTTATACATCATTAAAAAATATTACTATTCCTGATAGTGTGACCTACATTGGTGACTATGCTTTTTCATGTTGTTCATTTGAGAGTATAGTAATTCCTGACAGCTTAACATCTGTAAACGATTATGCGTTTTCGTATTGTAATAAACTTAAAACGGTGATAATTCCTGACAGTGTTACAAAAATAGGTTATTCTGCATTTGATGAATGTTTACTTATATCAAATGTTTTATTTAAAGGTAGTAAAAGTCAGTGGAATTCGATTGATTTTAGTGATAGTAATTATTATTTGGTCGAATCTGTAATACATTATGATGTTAAATTCGTTGAAAAAAAAGCACCGACTTGTGTTAATAAAGGTTATGATTTATATTCTTGTTCTGAATGCAGTGACGGAGTTAAAATAAATTATACAGATCCTTTGGGTCATAATGTAGTAAGCGGTATTTGTGAAAGATGTGGCAAGTCTGAGGAGGATTGTGTTGAATCAGCACATCCATATAATGATGATGCTGATGAATCTTGGACAATTTATAAAAAAGATGCTGACAGAATTGTTATTACATTTTCAAATACTACAGAAACAGAAGATCGTGATTACATATATCTTTACGATAAAAATGGCGAAGAAATAGGTAAATACAGCGGAACAGAGCTTGCAGACAAAAAAATTACAGTACTTGGCGACACTGTTAAAATTCGACTGGTTTCGGATGAAGATTATACATTGTACGGATTTTCTCTTTCTGATATTGTTCCGTATTATGACGAATGTTTACATTCATCAACAAGACTTGAAAATGAAAAGTCTCCCACATGCGGAAAAGAAGGTTACACAGGTGACCTGATTTGCAATAATTGTGAGGCTGTTTTAAAAAAGGGTGAGATAATTCCTGCAACGGGCAAACATGATATGGAAATGACTGTATATCCACCGACCTGCGGTGAATATGGATATACTTTGCATATTTGCAAAAATTGTGATTATATGTATACTGACAACTATGTTGAGCCAAGAGGTGAACATGATATTGAAGTAACTGTAGTTTCCCCAACCTGCGGTGAAGATGGATATACTTTGCATAGTTGCAAAAATTGTGATTATAGTTATAAGGATAATTATGTTAAAGCAACAGGTAACCATGAGTTCGTAGATGGTTTTTGCGAAAACTGCGGTAAGATAAATGCAAAAGAATTTCCTAACATTAACAGTAATGAAACAAAAACAATTAACATAGAACTTACAGATTCGGAAGATCCTCGTTATTTTGTGTTTACCCCAAGTTATAGCGGTAAACTTACATTTTACTCTACGGGTTCATCTTATTCTTCTGGATATTTGTATGATTCTTTTATGCATGAGTTGGATTATGACCGTTCTGATTTTGAAAGTGGTAGTTGTTTTAAAATATCTTATGATGTCGTTGCGGGAGAAACATATGTGCTCGGTGTTGGTACTTCTGTTTTCCCCGATAACTTTGACATAACTGTAAAACTTGAACCAAACAAAGAAACTTTACTTGGTGATGTTAATGGTGATGGTGAAATTACTGTTGTTGACGCTACCATTCTTCAAAAATATATTGTTGGTCAGACAACACTTGATGACGAAACATTAAATGTAGCAGATGTAAACAAAGACGGTGCAATTACCGTTGTTGATGCGACACTTATTCAGAAATTCGTTGTTAAGGGGATTACTGAATTTTAAATATCATATGAGATAAACAAAGACGGCTGTGCTTATTTTTGCACAGCCGTTATTTTTGTAAATGTGAACTGTACTTATAAAATTTCTTAAAATTGTGCATACAAATAATGACAGTGGTGTTGTGTAATGACAACATCACAAGATAAATGTTAAATAAATAAGAAGGCACATAACCGTTATTATTTTCGGTTATGTGCCTTTTGCGGTATAATAAATTTGTGAACAATACCACATGCTAAAAACAATCTTATTTGGCTTTATGGACAAAGGAAAGTGTACCCTTTTTAAACAATTGCCTTATTTTTTACAAAGATTAAAGGAGCTGAGAAGAATGAAGTCTTAAACTTAGTTTCTTCACAGCTCCAAAATTACTGCAATTATACGGCAGTTCCTTGTATATAAATATCTCCACGAGAAACTATATCCATAATAACAACCCGTTTGTACTTTTCTTTAACAATATTATATCATCGCTTTTCTTTTAAATCAATAGCAAAATAATTTCATATACAATCAGACACATGAACAAAATTTGCATATTGTTTAAATTATCCTAATCATCTTGATTTCAACTTGATAACATAGTATAATTGACTTAACAAAAATTTCCGACAAATACGGATACAGGTTTATAAAGGAGAGAATACAATGCAGGTTAAAATTTCCGATTCTATAAAATACATTGGCGTTGATGACAAGACAATCGACCTTTTTGAAAGTCAGTATCTTGTTCCCAACGGAATTTCTTACAACTCATATCTTATTATTGATGAAAAGGTTGCGATTATGGATACGGTTGACAAGAGAAAAACTGACGAATGGCTTGAAAATCTTGACAGAGAGCTTAACGGCAGAACTCCTGATTACCTCGTAATAAGTCACCTTGAACCGGACCACGCTTCAAATATTAAGGTTGTTTCCGAGAAATATCCGTCAATGAAGCTTGTCGGCAATGCAAAGACTTTTTCGATGCTCCCACAGTTTTTCCCTGATTTTGATTTCGCCGATAAAACCGTTACAGTCAAAGAGGGGGACGAGCTTGAACTCGGTTCACACAAGCTTACATTCATAATGGCGCCTATGGTTCATTGGCCTGAGGTTATGGTTTCATATGAAAACGCAGAAAAGGTCCTTTTCTCTGCGGACGGATTCGGCACATTCGGCACACTTGACGCTCAGGAGGACGATTGGGCTTGCGAGGCAAGAAGATATTACTTCAATATCTGCGGTAAGTACGGTGTTCAGGTTCAGAATCTTCTCAAAAAAGCCGCAAAGCTTGATATTCGGAAAATCTGTCCGCTTCACGGTCCTGTACTTGACGAGAACCTTGGTTGGTACATCGGTCTTTACGATATATGGAGCAAGTATGAGCCTGAAACCGACGGTGTGTTCATTGCGTATTGTTCGGTTCACGGCAACACAGCCAAGGCTGCCGAAAAGCTTTGTGAGATTGTAAAGTCAAAAACAGACAAAAAGGTTTCAATTGCCGACCTTTCACGCACAGATCTTGCCGAGGATATTGAGGATGCATTCCGTTTCAGCAGAATGGTTGTTATCGCACCAAGCTATGACGGCGGTGTGTTCCCGATAATGAACGATTTTCTGCATCACCTCAAAATCAAGGGCTATAAGAACAGAAAGGTTGCCATGGTTGAAAACGGCTCTTGGGCTCCTGCGGCGGCAAAGACAATGAGAGTGTATCTTGAAGAAATGAAAAATGTTGAAATTTGTCCTACAGTTGTAACAATTCGTTCGGCTGTGAAAGAAGAAAACATTTCTCAGCTTGAACAGCTTGCCGATGAAATTCTTGCGTAAAACACAGGTAAACGGCTTGCAGCTTGTATACATAAATCATTGTACTCTGAAGCTTTTGCAAATTTTGTTTTGTAAAGGTAGAGATTGTTATTTTTGTAACAATTAGATAAAAAAGTTAAGATATCTTTTACACTTGAAATTTAATTTCGTTGCAAATGCAATTGAATTATTGAGCGGATTTATAGTACAATATAAGCACAGTTGATGCTCACGGAATAAGCATTGAAACAGATTCGTTTTTAGGTAATTTGTTTTGGAGTTTTGAAATTAGTTATGAAAAGTTTTTCTTGTTTTTTCTGTATTCAATGCTTATTTCGTTAAATTTGATATATTCCTTCTATAACCCAATATACCCCGAAAATGACCGGCATTTTTTGTCGGTCATTTCACTTTTTTCGGCAAGTTTCCATTCCCGCATAATTGTATAAAGTTGTAATTCAACTAATTTCTTACGGTGAAAAATTTGTCAAATTCGGTAATTTTGCCTATAACATATTTTTGGAAAAAGTGTTAAAATAACAATGTAGGCATTAGTGTTTATCGAATAAATACGAGAAATAAATATACGGATGGTGAGAATATGTACAAGGTAGGCGAGGTTGTTCTTTACGGTGCGAACGGTGTTTGTGAAATTACTGAAATAACAACAAAAACAATCGGAAAAATTTCTGTTGAATATTATGTTTTGAAGCCTGTTTGTTCGGACTCTTCAACACTTTTTGTTCCTACGCATAATGAACAGCTTGTTTCAAAAATGCGTGATGTGCTGAGTTCCGATGAAATTAAAAATATTTTATCGCAGAAAACCGACAATGAAATTTGGATTGATAACAAGTCTGAAAGATGTGAAAGATTTAAGGAAATTATTGCAGGCGGTGATTGCAAAAAGCTGGTTGAATTGATCAGAAGAATGCATTTTCACAGCAAGATTCAGCTTCAAAAAGGAAGAAGGCTTCATATGAGTGATGAGCGTTTTCTGAAAGAAGCTGAAAAAATGGTTTGCGATGAGGTTTCCATTGTTCTTAACATTGACAGAGGAGAGGTTCTTCCGCTTGTGCTTGCAGGCTGACTTGTTTTTAATATTTTACAATGATTGCAGAGGTTTATTGAAGGCAGTCTTTTTGATTGCTTTCAATGTTATTCCTCTTTTTTTATTTTTTGGTAATTCTAAGTTGTTTGCCTATTTACAAAATGTTGAATTTTGTAGTAAAATAAAACAAATATACATTTATGGAGCAATTTGATGAAAAAAATAAAAAAGACTCTTTCTCTTTTACTTTCAACGATGATTGTTTTTTCTTCGGTTGCAGGCGTCAGTACAACTGTTTTTGCCGCATCCGATGAACTTACATATAGAAAATTCAAATATAAAATGCTTGACAATGATACCGCTGAAATTTGCGGATATACAGGTAAAGACACCGTTGTGACAATTCCTGAAAGCATAAATTCCGTACCTGTCACCTCAATAGGCAGAACGGCTTTTTCTTCCTGCAAAATTAAGGAAGTTACAATTCCTAATACGGTCAGAAGCATTAAGTGGTGGGCGTTTTACGGTTGCTCAAGCTTGGAAAAAGTCAATCTTAATTTTGGCTTAAAAACAGTTGGTTACGGCGCTTTTATGAATTGCAAAAGGCTTAAATCAGTGAGCATTCCTATGTCCGTGACACAGATTTGTGACGATTCTTTTGCGGTAGACTGTACCACTAAGACAGGTGTTTTTGACTCCTACAGCAAGCAGACAATCAGTACTCAGCAGTATGAAGTTGATTCGGCATTTACGCTTAAAGGCTATTCAGGCACCGTTGCAGAAAAATATTGCAATGACAGTTCTCTTAACTTTGTTTCGGCAGGTGAGGTAACCTACGGCGATGTTGACGGCAGCGGTGAGGTTGATGCTCATGACGCGAAGCTTGCAAAAAGTCTTATAGGCAGTATTCCTACAGAAGAACAGCTCACAAAGGCTGATGTTGACGATGACGGAAAAATAACCGAAAACGATGTTAATTTGATTTTGCAGGCTGTCGAAAATGAATTTTGCAAAGACCTTTTTCCCTGTGTAAAGGCACTGTATACCGTCCCCGACTATCTTTCCGGCAGAACAATGTATTGTGACGGCGACAGCGTTGCCTACGGTTCGGGTACGGACACAATGGGTAATTCAACTTATTCATTCTGTAATTATGTTGCCGAAAAGTATAATATGACAATGACCAACAAGGCTGTACCCGGCACAACTCTTGCAATAAGAAAGGATTTTATCGGCACAGACCACAGAAGTATCCTTGAGCGTGTCCGAGAAATGAAAGGTGACTACGATGTTATTTTGCTTGACGGCGGCTTTAATGACCTATTCAAAAATGTAAAAATCGGTTCTATGACTGACAAAAGCAATAAGTCGGGAAAGTATGATGAATATACAACCGCAGGTGCGTTGGAAAGTATTTGCTATTTTCTTAATATGAATTATAAAAGTTCAATCAAACTGTTCGTTCTTTGTCACGATTGTTCAAAGAAGACAAAACAGTCGCAATACTGGACTTTGATTAAAAATATCCTCGACAAGTGGGAAATCCCTTATGTTGATCTTTCGGAAGAAACAGAGCTTACCGATGACAACGAGGAAATCACAACACAGTATTTTAAATATAATACAACAATTAAAAAAGGCGATGGAATCCACCCTCTTGCGTATACTAATATGAAGATATACGGTCCTGCCGTTGCCGAAAAGCTCAATGAGGTTGCTCAGAACAAATCTGAACTTGTTGTTCCGATAACTGAGCTTTCGATGGGTCTTTTTGAAACATATTCTCTCAACAGTAAAATTACCGAGTTGAGGGGAGATATTGAAATGAGTTACTACAGCAGTAATCCGTCAGTTGCTTCTGTTGATGAAAACGGCAAAATTTCCGCAACAGGCATAGGCGATACGGTTATCACGATTTCGACATCTGACGGTAAAACAAAAAATGTGAATGTGAATGTAAAGTTTCTTGCAATGGCGGTTAGCTTTGGCAAAAATAAAATTTCACTTTCAGAGGGTAATTCAAGTTTGCTGAATCTTTCTGTTGCAGACGGTGAGGCGACCTGTTCAACAACCTATTCTTCAACAGATCCGACTGTTGCGTCCGTTGATGAAAACAGCGGAAAAATTACAGCCAACAAAACGGGCAAAACCACAGTATCATGTACCACGGCAAACGGTGTCACGGTAAGATGTCTTGTTTATGTCACAAAGGGAGTGCAGTCAAAAATCCAGAAGGCGTAAGGCATTTATGAAAAAATTCAAGAAAACCATAAAATTAACTTTATCTGCTTTGCTTGCATTATGCATATTGTTTTTAATGTCGGCTTGTGAAAACGGTGACAGTCAGCCCGAACAATTTCAAGCAAAAGAGCAGACTACAGTTCAGCCGACTACAATGTCGGAAGAAGAAATCAATGATCAAAAGCTTGACAGGTTCATTTCAAATATGAAGCTTGAAGAAAAGGTGGGGCAGATGTTCTTTGTACGCTGTCCCGATGAAGACGCCGTGCAACAGGTCAGCGAGTACAATATCGGCGGTTATATCCTGTTTGGCAGAGATTTTGACGGAAAAACCAAAGATGAAGTTATTAACTGTATTCAAAGCTATCAGAACGAGGCGGATATTCCGCTTTTAATCGGCGTTGACGAAGAGGGCGGAACGGTTGTGCGTGTCAGCAGTAACCCAAACCTCCGTGAAACTCCGTTTCTTTCTCCAAAAGATACTTATGCAGACGGCGGTTGGGATGCTGTCAAGCAGGATTCAGAAGAAAAAGCGGATTTACTCCTTTCACTCGGAATCAATGTGAATCTTGCACCCGTGTGCGATATGACCTCCGATGAATACGGCTTTATGTATGACCGTTCTTTCAGCTCGGATGTTGATATGGAAAACAGATTTGTGCGAACTGTTGTTGAAACGAGCAAATCAAAAAAACTCGGTACGGTTTTGAAACATTTCCCGGGCTACGGCAATAACAGCGACACACACACGGGAATTACATATGATGACCGTGACTATTCGGAGTTTGAAAATACAGATTTTAAGCCGTTCTATCAGGGAATTGAGTCCGGTGCCGACTGCATTCTTGTTTCACACAATATCGTGAATTGTATGGACAGCGAATATCCTGCGTCACTTTCACAAAAGGTGCATGATATTCTCAGAAATGACTTTAGATTTGACGGTGTAATTATGACCGATGACCTTATCATGGACGCAATCACGGATTTTACGGGAGATGAAGCGGCGGCTGTCACGGCGGCAAAATGCGGTAACGATTTGCTCTGCTGTTCATCTGTCGATACCCAATATCCCGCAGTTCTTGAGGCTGTTCAAAGCGGTAAAATTCCCGAAGCTCAGGTTGACGCGTCTGTTAAACGAATCCTTAAATGGAAACAAAATCTCGGCATTTTTAATATTGACACCTATCAGAAAAAAGTCAAATCAACCGAACCAACGGATACCGTTGGAAGTGAGGAGTGAAAAGTTAATAGCTGTTAGGTGCGGTCGGGAAGATAGTTTGAATAGTTTATATCATATTTTGCCCGAGTATGCGACTGCAAAAATTCTTACGGTATAACATAAAACACCCCGAAGATTAGCTTCTTCGGGGTGTTCTGTTTGTAAAGGTTGGCTGAAATATATCTCAACAGATGTGATATACTGATTGTGCTGTTGACTCTTTCCGTCAGGAAGAAGGCGACTTTCTTGGAGTTGCTTATATCCTTTTTCCTATCTGTTGGAGCAAGTGCAGTTGCCTACTACATTTGCAAGTGGTTGGACAGGTAGAGTGTAAACAGCACAACCTATGAAGAGCGCCCCGAAGGTACCATCTTCGGGGCGCTCATTTTGCTTTCTTGGAAAGCTAATATCCTTTTGCCTACAATTGTTGCAGCACACATTTCTGTGCATTTCAAGTATATGCCGAAAAATTATTATTCCTGATTGGAATTATCTAACGCTTTTACAAGCAAAGATTCAAAGCTTTTTTCAAAGTTTTCGTCATCTTGTTTTGTACGCTTTTTCGGTCCTTTAATGTGATGCTTGCCGTTTGACATTCTCGCCTTTTTGGCAAGGTGTCTGTCCATAAGCAGACCGCCTATGTTATCATCCGAGAAAATTTTTCCCGATTGATGAATACAATACGCACCCTTTCCAAGCACAAGTGCCGCAACTCCGTAATCCTGAGTTACCGCAATGTCGCCTCTTTTGCAAAGGTTGACAAGTGCCAAATCAACTGCGTCTGCGCCTGCACCGATAATTTTTATCTCGCTGTAATCTGACTTTAGAACATGGTTTGTGTCACACAAAAGCACAACGGGAACATTGTGATTTTTTGCAATCCTTTCAACCGATTTTACAACAGGGCAGGCATCCGCATCAACAAGAACAGTTATACCGTTCATTATTTTTCCTCAATCTTAATTGAGTTGATAACAGGCTGATTTTTCTTTTCAACAGTACCGTTTGAATCTGTAACAGGTGTGTCTTCGCAGATTTTATCAACGATATCCATACCCTTTGTTACCTTGCCGAATGCAGCGTACTGACCGTCAAGATATGTGCTGTCAGCCTGAACAATAAAGAACTGTGAGCTTGCGCTGTCGGGATCATTTGAACGAGCCATTGAGATAACGCCTCTTGTATGTGAAAGGTTGTTTTCAACACCGTTCTGAGCAAATTCGCCCTTGATTGTTTTTTCACTGCCGCCTGTGCCGTCACCCTTTGGGTCACCGCCCTGAATCATAAAGCCTGTAATGATTCTGTGGAAAGTAAGACCGTCATAAAAGCCGTCTTTTGCAAGGTCAACAAAGTTCTTGACTGTAATCGGAGCAAGCTCCTCATAAAGCTCAACTTCAATTTTACCGTAGTCTTTAACATCAATAATTGCTGTGTAGCTTGACTTGTAGTCGGTTGTGTCTGTGCTTGCTGATGTTGTTTCTTCGTTTGAAACTGCGGAAGTAGCTTTTGCCGAAGAACTGCTCTCTGAGTCACCGCCGCAACCGCTGATTAAAAAGCAGGTGCAGAGAATAACTGCGGCAACCATAATTGCCGAAATCTTTTTAATTTTTGCCATTTTTTAAATTCCTTTCATAAATAAATTTACTTTTATTTTAGCATTATTATGTCTGCAAATCAACCTGAATTGACACAAAAATATAAATGTGATAAAATTTTTGTATGTGAAATATCTACAAAAGGGTGAAAAAGCTTGAAAAATAACGAGATAACGGAAATTACGCCAAAACGAAAATTTTTTGAGTTTAATCTTGGTGAGGTTTGGAAGTACCGTGACCTTGTAATGCTGTTCGTAAAGCGTGATTTTAAAAACTCCTATAAGCAGACTGTGCTTGGACCGCTGTGGATAATTATAAAGCCGTTCCTTTCAACATTTGTTTTTACCGTGATTTTCGGTATGATAGCCAATATCTCAACTGACGGAATGCCTCAGTTCCTGTTTTTTATGGCAGGCAACATTTTGTGGTCGTTCTTTTCAAGCTGTCTTAACGGCAGTTCATCAACCTTTATCAGTAATGCAAGACTTTTCGGTAAGGTGTATTTTCCAAGGCTTGTAATGCCCTGTGCAAACATAATTTACAACGCAATCGGCTTTTTGATTAATTTTGTGATGTTTTTTATTCTTGTACTTATATATATGTTTGCCGGGTCAAATGTTCACCCGAATTTTTGTGCGTTGCTTATGCCGCTTGTATTGCTTTCATCGGCTCTTTTAGGTACGGGCTGCGGACTGATTGTTTCGTCAGTCACAACAAAATATCGTGACCTCGGCGTGCTTGTTTCTTTTGGAGTAACATTGTGGATGTACATCACCCCTGTTGTTTATCCTGTTTCTCAGGTGGCAGAATCATTCCGTTCGCTTGCTCTTTTAAATCCGGTTGCTCCGCTTGTTGAAACTTTTCGTTACGGATTTTTAGGCAGCGGAACATTTCCGTGGCAATATCTCATATTGAGCTTTGCTGTTACAGTAGTCGTTCTTTTGTTCGGAATAATCGTCTTTAATAGGGTAGAAAAGAATTTTATAGATACGGTATGATGTCATGACTGAAATGAATGAAAAATGTGTAATTAAAATTGAAAATCTTTCAAAAGAATACCGACTCGGCGCAATAGGTTCCGGTACTCTCCGCCATGATTTGCAAAGCTGGTATGCAAAAAGAAGAGGCAAGGAAGACCCGAATCAGCGAATCGGTGCAATGCACTACGAAAAAGATGACAGCTTCCTTGCCCTTGACGGTGTGAATCTTGAGGTATACCGCGGTGAACGAATCGGTATTATAGGCGCTAACGGTGCAGGTAAGTCAACTCTTTTGAAAATTCTTTCAAGAATCACTTCTCCGACAGACGGCAGAGTGCGTTTTAGGGGACGAATTGCAAGTATGCTTGAAGTCGGAACAGGCTTTCACGCAGAGCTTACCGGAAGGGAGAACATCTACCTCAACGGTGCAATTCTCGGAATGACAAAGGAAGAGGTTACTTCAAAAATAGACAGTATTATAGATTTTTCAGAGTGTGCAAAATTTATTGACACGCCTGTAAAACGCTATTCTTCGGGTATGTTTGTAAAGCTCGCCTTCGCCGTTGCGGCACATCTTGACGCTGAAATAATGATTATGGACGAGGTGCTTGCGGTAGGCGATATGCGTTTTCAGAAAAAATGTATAACTAAAATGCGTGCCCTTGCAGCCGAAGAGGACAGAACGGTTCTTTATGTTTCGCACAATATGAACACTGTCCGTGACCTCTGCGACAGATGCATAGTTCTTGACCACGGCAAAATTGTTTTTGACGGTGATGTTGAAGAGGGCATAAAAATCTATCTCGGGAGTGCAAACGAAAATTTCCGTGCTCTTGAATATGTCGGGAATGAGCATAAGCATTATGCCGACAGAAACGACCTTTGTCTGAAATTTGTAAGATATAACGGCAAAGAGAATAATATTTTCTATGATGACGAGCAGATTCAGCTTGAACTTATGTGGGAAAACAAGACTGATATAGAAAACCTTTGTCTGCGTGTTGAGGTGAGCGATTACCGAAGATATCCGGTTACCGCATTTGTGATTGAAAATTTCTATTCGGGGAAAAAGGGCGAAACCCACACGGCAAAATTAAAAATAGATGTATCAAAAATTGTCCGCGGCGGATACTATACACGCTATGTTTTTTACAGCAGAAAAAACGATGCTGCCCCCTTTGAAACACTCGAAGTTGCTGACGGTTTGACCTTCAGAAGAAGAAAGCCTGACAAATATCAAAACACCTGGCAAAAATCATGGGGCAGTATTGAGATGAATGATATTGAAGTGTTATAATATTTAACCGCACATTACATTTATTTTTTCAAGAACATATCAATTTTACAATAAAACAAGCGGCAGTTTAATTAGCTGTCGCTTGTTTTGTTTTATATTCTGTTATTTCAAATTACATCAAGCATTGATATAAAATTGCAAAGTAAAATATATCTATCTTTGCAGCTTATATGAAACCGTGTTTTCACTCAATGTGTAACCGTTTTGCTGTGCTTCAAGAACAATTTGCTGAATATTTTCCCACTGGGAATCCTTAGGTATATAAATATACTTTGGGATTTTTTTGCTGTTTACAGAATAATAGGAACGGAGTCTGTCAAGACTGTTTTGATTTTCTCCGGTTACATATGCAGAGAGTGTTCCGTAAGGAAAATCTTTTGCCGCAAGGTATGTCCAGGTTTTCTGTGTCAAAAACAAAATATTGCCTTTTTTAAGACTTTGATATTCGTTTATATCGTTATAAAGCTGCCCGTAGTTTTCTGCATTTGCGGAAGTAGTTTTTATTCCTTTTGCAGGACCGTCCTGAATTGTCTGTGACAGCTGACTCGGAGAACTTTCCCAAAAGCAATGCTCGGCTTTGATTGTGATTTGAAAACAAGCCTGCAAAACAATCAAAAATGCAGTAATTCCGAATGCAAAATATTTGCAGGGGACTGCATAATCAAGATTATCCGGACTTGCTTTCATTTCTTTAATCAGATTGCCGACAAAAACAAAGCCGGCTATATTTGACGCTGAACAAGCCATTGCGGTAACAAAGAAATATTGGTTTGAAGAGAAACAAAGTGCCACTGAATAAAGTATTCCGAGAATAAAGAGTGACGCGAAAAGTTCTCTGTTTTTGTTTTCCGAGAGAACATATGCCGTGATGCTCATAAAAATCATCGGGAACATAATTGCGTTGTAATAAACGCTTGTCATTGTCGGCATAAACATCACAAGTGCCAAAATAACAATTGCACTCGTCAGTATAAGATAAATTGAACGGTGCTGTTTTCTCTTTCTGTCAAGTATCATAACAATTGCCGTAGCACCGTATGCCATAAGCACATATTTAAAGTGGCTGTGACAATCAACAATGGTTTTAAAGTAGTAATTCATCTTCATCATAAATCCCATCTGAGGATGATCGGGGTCAGCCATAAGATAGGGGAGATTGGTGAAAATTTCATTTATGCTTACTCTTGAAAGCACAAATACAATGAAGATTACCGCAAGGATTCCCACACCCAAAGTGAACCACAGAAAAGTTTTAATTGAAAACAAGTCTGAATTAAATACATTTTTGTTGAGTGGGGTTTTCTTTATTAAACAGTGAGTTCCGACTGCGATAAGATACAGTACATAAGCTGCAGCAAGATACGGACAGCAGAGAACAGCACCTGCAAATGCAAGTCCGCTGATTATGAGCGGCAATTTTTTTGAATAATCGGCTGTCGCCATTAACACACCCGTGAGAGCAATGAGGTCAAGCCCCATTGTGTTATAGCTCAATGCCATAATGTCGAAAGGCGTAAAGAGGAAATAAAGCACACAGCCGAATACCGTGAAATAGCCGTATTTCTTAAGTCTTGAATAGATAATGCACACAACAACAGCGTGACAGATGACATAGAAAATTCTTGCCGCAAGAATTATTCCGACGGTTGACTGCGTAATTGTTGTGTAGAGCCACACAAACGGCAAAAGAAGGAACCCCGAAAGTTGAGTAAGATGCCATTCGTCACCGAGTAATGAATCGCCGAGAGTTAATCTGTGCGGAATTGTAAGGTAAAATGATTCGTCATTGCCGCCAAAGCCGTAATAGCATTTCCAAAGTGAAAATCCTATTGCCAAAGCCATAAGTACAGCAAAAATTATGTGCTGATATTTGCCTTTGTCGGGCTTTGAACGCAAATCCCTGACCATTTTAACAGCCGACTTGAAACCGTCGATAAGAATCTTGGCAACAAGATTCATAATGAAAGACGCAGCGGCGGAAAGGACAAATACAATCGGGACTGTTACAAAGTAGAACGGAAGTCTGTCCGGCATTAAAATAACCTTTTCGCAAAGTATCGGATATACAATGCTGTCAAAAATAAATGAAATAAGATAAATTCCGAGAGCTAAATCCGAAACCTTCCAGAGTACAACTTTAGCAGCCTTTGGCATATTTTCGGTTTTGATTCTTTTAATTAAAAGGAACAGAAGCACCGACAGGACAAACGGCTCAAAGCCATACCAGTAAATATATGTACCGGATTTGAAGGTCGTTCCGTAGCTTCTGAAAAAGTTAAATGTGCTGAATAAGAAGAGTGAGAAAACAAAAAGAATAAGCATTGTTCTCGTTTTCATTTTCAATCCGTATTCTCTTATGTAGCAGCCTACAAAGTAGTACGCAATGGGGTAGAACCCCTGCCACCAGCTCGGCACAAGCTTTTGAAATTCATCGGATGATGTCGGGTTGGTCCACCAATCAAGCGAACCGAAATTGAAAATATTAAACAATGACGGAACTATTGTCAAAAATACAACTGTAATCAAAAGCACTTGCTTTTGTCTTTTGTTTTTAAGCTTTCCGTAAGCAAGATTAAGAAACGGTGCAAGCAGAAACAAACCTATGTACATTTCAATGTACCAAGAGTAGTTAGAGCCAGTAAAATCAAGCGTTCCGAGTATGAAAGATTTCAGGTCAAAAACATCACCTTGTGCAATGTTTTTGTAAATCATACACGCAAGTGTTGAGATTACAAAAACAACAAGTGTTTTGGTTATGCCTGAATAATACTTTTTGCTCAACTCTTTTTTGCTCATAAGATAACCCGTCAGCAGCATAAAAAGCGGAACGCAAACGGAAAACAGGGTTCTCATCACAACTGCAATGTACATCGGTTTGTCTTCAACAGTCTGACTGTAAAATCCGTTATGCAGAAAGAAATGAACCGACAAAACGGTAAATACTGCAATTATCCGCAGAATGTCCAGCGAGGAATCCCTCTTTTTCAATTTTTCGTAATCCATAATCCTTACCTTTCAAACTTGAAATTTGCAAATCATTGCATATACAACAATAATAGCACAATTTTGGCATTATTACAATAAATTGCAAACGAAAATATTGATTTTAAATAAAAAAGTTTGTAACGGTGTAACAGAGATTTTATTATAAAAAAACAAGTGACAGCCGAAACTGCCACTTGAAAAAATTTTATACCGTTGTCTGTTCAGCTGTGTGTTTCCCGGGCTTTTTCAATGAATCGAGAAAAGCCTTTGCGGTATCCATACCGTCAACCATAAGCAGTATAAACAGCGGCGTCATATTAAACAGATATCTTGACCTTGTTTCCCATAACAGGAAGAACAAAAATGCCGAAAATACAATTCCTTTGAGTAACAGCATTTCGTCAACTTCGGGTCTGACAAGAGTTTTAAGTGCCGAAATACAAATCATCAGCAGAATGAACATCTGCAAGGCTGAGCTGTAATTTTGGAAGGCCTTGTTATACTTTCCGTTGATATGCAGAAAATCCATAAGAATATTATCATTTTTCGGTTTTTGGTTATGATACGAAATGTAATATGTGCCGTCCTGCCATGTCCATACCGCTTTCTTTACCATATGATCATACAGACCGCCAATTTTATATTTCTTTACTCTTTCCTTGATAACCTTAACATTAGCATCCTGCTTTTCTTGCTTTGAGTGGAATGAACGGGTGTAATAGTCATCGTGTTCATCGTATTTGCCAAGACCCTTAAGCCCCATCATAATCCAGTGAGTTACGGGGTACTCATACTCTTCATATTGCTGCTTTGTAATCGGATTGACAGCGTCAACGGCGGTATTGTAAGCAAATCCAATCGCACCGAATCCTGCCGTAAACACAAGTATAAGACAAATTGCTCTTTTTAATCTGAATTTTAAGAAAAGCAGTACAACCCCAACCGCAAACAGAATAATAATACTGCCCTTTACTTTGTATCCGAGGAAAACCAACGCACCCGCAGCACAAAGCTTTGCATACATACTTTTTCTGTTGTCACCCTGAAATGCGGAAACCATGAGATATACCGCTCCGATAAGAAACGGCATCGACATCGAATCACTGTAATAGTAGGGCAGATATGTGAGATAGGGCAAAAACAATGCACAAAAAGCAAGTACAAATACAGCCTTTCTGTTGCCGAAAAGTCTTTTTGCTGTAAATGCTGTCAGTATTACGGAAATGTTAATTGCAAAAATATTTACAACAACAGGTGCAAATTCAACAAAATGACCGGATATAAGGTAACTTAATCTTCCGACAAGCGATACAATCAAAAGTAACGCCATATTATTCGGATATCTTATAAGGTATTGATAATTGCGTGCATAATCCTGTTCAATGAGGTCGAAATTGCCGTGACTTGAAAAATACATAGCATATCTTCTGATGTTATGCAGGTCGGCAACAGGTTCAAAATCGGTAAGCATAGCAAAAATAAATTCAGCAATCAGAAGAATGCCGCAACCGATAAAAATAATCCTCTTAGTGTTTATATCGGTCAATTCAAATTTTGCTTTTGTTTTAATTCTTTTGCACCTTTTATTGCTTTTATCGGCGGTGTAATAAAAATAGAATGCACATATACCGACTGTCAGGACTGCGAAAATCAAAAGAATGAACATTTTTGAAAACGAATCAAATCTTCTGTCAACTTTTCCGTCAAAGCCTATAACAATAATGTTGATAAAAAGAAAAATGAAACATACCGAAAACAATCCGCCGAAAATTCTCGTCAGGACTTTTGCAAATTTATTACTGTTCATTGTCATCAAGCACTTTGTCAACAATAAATCGCGGTCTGCGCTTTGTTTCCATATAAATCTTTCCGATGTATTCGCCGATTACACCGATAGCAAGAAGCTGAAGACCGCCGATTGCCCAGATTGAGCACAAAAGGCTTGACCAGCCGCTTACAGTCCAGCCGCAGAAGAAGCTGACAAGCGAGTAGATAATCATAATAAGACTGATGCCGAACACGATTCCACCGAGCCATGTAATCATTCTGATAGGCTGAATGCTTAGCGATGTAATGCCCTCCCAAGCAAGAGCGAGCATCTTCTTGAGCGGATATTTGCTTTCTCCCGCAAGTCTTTCGGAACGCTCATATGTAACGATATCAGACTTGAAGCCAATCATCGGAACCATACCGCGAAGGAAGATATTCGTTTCCTTGTATAACGAAAAAGCATTCAGCGCCCTTTTGCTCATAAGTCTGAAATCAGCGTGGTTAAAAATAACCTTTGCACCCATATGGTTAAGAATTTTGTAGAATCCTTCTGCGGTAAATCTCTTGAAAAATGTGTCTGTTTCTCTCTTGGAACGAACACCGTAAACCACATCGCAGCCGTCTTCGTACTTTGCAACCATTTCATCAAATGTATTGATATCATCCTGAAGGTCTGCGTCAATTGAAATAACAGCGTCAGCCTTGTCTTTAAGAGTCATAAGACCGCAGAGAAGCGCGTTCTGATGACCTCTGTTTCTTGAAAGCTTGATACCCTGAAAAACAGGATTTTCCGTATGCAGCTCCGAAATAATCTCCCATGTTCTGTCCTTTGAACCGTCATCAATAAACACAATGCGGCTGTCAGCAGAAATCTTACCTTCTGACATCATTGTGCTGTATTTGTTCAACAGCTTTCCTGCCGAATCTCTTAAAACCTCTTCTTCGTTATAGCAGGGTATAGCCAGATATAACTTAGTCATATAAAATATCCTCCCGAAAAATTGTCACTTATGCAGCTTGTCACAAGACAGACGAAAAAATCTGCCTTCTATCCGAGATTAATTATAAGACCATATATTTTAAAAGTCAACAAACTTGATTGCTTTGTTACAAAATATTGTTATTTTATCGAAATAGAGAGGTGAAAACAGTATATTTATGAACAAAATCACAGATTTTTGTAACTATGCTGAAAAATGATTGAATAATATTGTAACCGTTTTGTAATAAAAGCTTTTATTTTTTTAAAAATGTGAAAATCCACTTGTAAAGAAAAAATAATTGTATTATAATGTTAGAAGTTAATAACCTATGGAGGTAGATTATAATGTCACAGACACAGAAATCAATTGCAGTATTAACAAGCGGCGGCGATGCCCCCGGTATGAATGCAGCTGTCAGAGCTGTTGTTCGTGCCGGTATAAATAAAGGAATGAAGGTTTACGGTGTTTACCGTGGATATAACGGCTTGCTCAACGGTGATGTTGAGGAAATGAACCTCAGAAGTGTTTCCGATATCATCGGAAACGGCGGCACAATGCTTTACACGGCAAGAAGCGAAGAGTACGCAACTCCTCAGGGTATTCAGAAGGCTGCTGATTTTTGCAGAAGCATCGGTGTCAGCGGCGTAGTTGTAATCGGCGGCGACGGTTCGTTCAGAGGTGCCCGTTGTCTTACAAACGCAGGCATTAACTGCATCGGCGTTCCGGGTACTATAGATAACGACATTGCTTGTTCAGAGTACACAGTTGGCTTTGACACCGCTATGAACACAGCTATTCAGATGGTTGACCGTATTCGTG